>Ga0302287_10000293_pt1 | contig 28107 bp, 22 predicted proteins | sample III_Fen_E2_4_FD_200452 | JGI IMG/M metagenome (GOLD analysis project Ga0302287, IMG submission 200452) | Peat permafrost microbial communities from Stordalen Mire near Abisko, Sweden - III_Fen_E2_4 | ecosystem: Environmental > Terrestrial > Soil > Wetlands > Permafrost | place: Sweden: Abisko...
GAATGGAACGCCGGTTGCTACAGATTGGTCGATGATCAAGTTAGAGCATTCTGCGAGGCGATGCACGTTTGCTTCGCGAGCGCGGAAGTCACCGCCCTTGACTGTATCGTAGAAAAGACGATGCACAGAGTCACCATCGTTTGGATAGTTCTTGGCTGCGTTGATGCCACCTTGTGCAGCGATGGAGTGCGCACGACGTGGGCTATCTTGGAAGCAGAACGATTTGACGTTATAACCAAGCTCACCTAAGGATGCAGCTGCGGAAGCACCAGCGAGGCCAGTACCCACAACGATCACAGTGAACTTGCGCTTGTTGGCTGGATTGACGAGCTTCAGTTCGAACTTGTGGTTCGTCCACTTTTGGTCAATCGGGCCGCCGGGAATTTTGGAATCTAGAGCCATTAGTAAGTCCTCCCGATGAGAAAGCATGCGATGGCTTCGAGAGTGAAGCCAACGGAAACGATGGTGGCATAAGCGATAGAGCCGAGAGAAATGATCTTGTTCCAGCGCTGGTGGTTAATGCCCATGGTCTGGAACGCAGAACCAATCGCATGGATCAAATGCAAGCAGAGAATGCCCATGGAAATGACGTAGATGACAGCAAAAACTGGTTGGCCAAAAGATTCGACGGTGGTTCTGAACATATCGCGGACTGGTTCACCATTGTAGGCAACAGGGAAACCTTCCAAAGAAAGAGTGCCAGTTGGAGAAACGTTCTCTGGTAATGCATTCAAGCCATTCGCCAAGGTGTGTGTGTAGAGGTAATGTGGGCCGAACTTGATGGTCATAAGATGGAACACGAGGTAGCCGAGAATCCAGATTCCCGAATAGATCATGAAGAAGGATGCAAAGGAGCGCTTGCCCTTCTTGGCATCGAAACCGTAGGCCACTGGACGAGCCTTGCGGTTTTCAAGTGTAAGAGTTGCAGCGAGGTAGAAATGAACCAGTAGCGCACCCGTCATCACAAGTTCCATCCCATAGATGAAAATCTTGTTGTGCGTCAGCAGCCAACTGTATGTGTTGTAGCCGAGGGCCACGTGATCCTTTATGCTTGGGTCAATAACTGCCCCCAGCAAGGGCAGATTGCCCACCATGTGCCCAAGAATCCACACGGCGATTAGCGCGCCAGTGGCTCCCATGATCTGCTTCCTTCCGATGGAGGAAGTCAGGTATTTGACGATCCAGTTCATTGTTACCTCTTGTGAAATGAAGCTTTAACGTTCGCTTGTGCGGAATTGTGCGCCCGCGCGAAATTCGGGAGCTAGATAGGAAACGAGTTCACTATTCTGAAACCAGAAAGCGACCTCGCGCGCAGCACTTTCCGGACTGTCGGAAGAGTGCACCACGTTCTCGGTGATAGTTGATGCAAAGTCATGTCGAAGTGTGCCAGGCTCAGCCTTGGCAGGGTTGGTGGCGCCATTGATTGCACGCACCTTGGCTACAGCATTTTCGCCACCGAGGGCAAGCAATACGCAAGGCCCCGAGGTCATAAATTCAAGCAGGCTAGCAAAAAATGGTTTGTCTTTATGTTCAGCATAAAAGCCTTCAAGATCCGCGCGAGTCATTTGCTTGATCTTGATTCCACGAATGGAGAGACGTGCTGTCTCATAACGCTCAAGAATCCGACCCGTGAGACCGGCTTTAACGCCATTTGGTTTGACCATTGCGAATGTGAGTTCCATAGTTTGCCTCGGCGCAAAAACTAAGAAAATTTTGGGCAAAATGGACGGATAAAGCGCAAATGACAGCGACAGACGGCTTTCCTGAAACCTGAAAAAACCCCAAGCTTTAAGCGAGGGGTTTTCTGCAGAAAAAAGAAAGGCTTAGAATTACTTTCCGGTAGGCTTTTTTGCCTGCAAGGAATCTTGTTTTGCGATGCTATCCAACAGCGCTGGCGCGAGCTTTCCGCCGGACTTGATATTGCGAATCATCCAGTCTGCATCTTCCGAAAGGTCGGATTTCGGATACTTTGTCTGCAATTCTTGGAATGCATCGAGAGCAAGAGAGTCCTTTTTCAAATTTTCCGAAAGAATGAATCCCTTCATAAACAAGGCTTTGTAGACTTCAGGATGCTTGGGCCATTGGGCGAGCAAGGCTTTGTATTCCTCCAACGCTTGGTTGAAATTTTCTTCTTCGCTAAAGGTCTGTGCAGTCAACAAAGATGCTCTGAACGCTGATGTATCTGTGGAGAAAGCATCGCGCACTACTTGGAACATGGCGCGGGCATCGGCGAGCTGGCGATGTTCGTACTGTGTCTTTCCCATATTCAAAATGCTTACCGCTGAAGACATTTGCGAAGATGCGTATTTGGGATCAAGGACTTCGACATTTAATTCACGCTTTAAGCGGAAGCGCAAACGGATTTGGGCACCACGCTGTTCGGCATCGCGGATATTGCGGAAGATCGCCACTTTCGCTTCTTGCCATGTTTTCGTATTTGGATAGCGCTCGGGGTGGAGAGCATATTCACGAATATATGGCGCATCAGGAATGTCGAGCCAGAGTGCCGCTTCATAGGTGGAACGCTCGAAAGTCTTTCCATCGAACAGCTTTTCGGGATTAGAGATGAAGGCCTTACGTAACGTTTCCAGATCATAGCCCAAGGTGCGATTCTGAATCGAGTCGCGATATATTGTTGCCCATGCATCTGCCGAGCGCAGGTTGCAAATTGCTTTGAACTCGCGAGATTTATCGAGCCCTAAGTCAAGCGCAGCATGGGAATACAGCGCCCAATCCTTCAAGAACGAAAGTAATTTTTCACGAGGGTACATGCGTTGCTGGTTCGGTGGAACCTCTTCGCGCAGCTTCAGCACGTCGACTTCACGGATGGCTGGAATTCCATTTAAAGTCACGAGAACAAAATTGGAATCGAGTGGAGAATCAGGGCTGCTCTTGATTTGGTCGAGCACTTGTTTCTGAGCGCGTTCGTATGACATCACTTGTGGCGCAATGGATTCAAGCAGCCAGAACACCTCGAACTTTTTGGAATCTGGAGCAACGATAACCGGTGTCATAGAACCTTGTTTTTGGTTCTCTAACTTGGAAAATAGTTCAGGCATCATTCCAAGGCCGCTTGGTAAGCAATGCGCAACCTTCACCAAGCCAAGATCGCCGCCCTTGTCGCGGGTAATTAAATTCTCGCTTGCTGTTTTCGCTTTTGCGCGGAACTCGTCTTCGGTCTTTACGTTTGCAACCAAGGCCGCAAGCTTTGCGGAGTCCGAACCTTCAATGTGCAGCAGCTTATATGTCTTCTGGGTTAAATATTCACCCTTGTGCTTTTCGTAGAAGGCATGCTGATCTGCAGGAGGAATTGGCGAATCAACAAACTTCAATGCGTTCTTTAAGCTGTCCCCAATCATTTTGCCCAGCTTCTGCTTGTACTCTCCCAGCCAATAGGATTTGACTCGAGCGCCCACAGATTGCATGGTTGGTTCAGACATGGTCTTAAGATCAAACACAACAATTGCAGCAAACATCTTGGTTGAATCTGTTGAAACATGTTGCACAAAAGGCAAAACGTTAGAGATTGACCCTATCGCAAGCTTTGTTTTTCCAAAAATCAGGTCGAAGGCGGGAACGATTTCTCGTAAATCATTAGATCCGCGAGCCGCGTAGATCCAACCAACATGGCCTTTGCGAGCAACGAGGCTAGAGTCGTCATTGTGAGTTGTTGCTAAAGAATCGAACTTAGCGCCATTCCGATATGCTTCAATCACTTTTACGAGTGCAAGAGAATCTTTTGCTTTGATTACACCAACATTCGCACTATCCGATGTTTTGAATTGCGCTTTATTCTTTTCGAAATAATCCTCGATTACTTTTGCTTGTTCACTCAAAGTCATGCGAACCGCAACAGAATCTTTCCAAGCTTCGAAGTTTGGCTTGGCCTTGGTCAGGGAATCGATCGGAAATTCTTTTTCGTGCTTGCGGAACCACACATAGAGTTGGTCGTCGGTATGACCATAATTTTCAGTCACATAATATTGCTGGAAGGTATGTGCTAAATCGCGTTGACGCAAAGTAGCAAGGCGACTCTCTACGTCTTTGGCAGAGCCAGGCAAAGCGCGCTTAGCCGCTTCTGCAAAGATGCGCGAATCCAAAAGGCTTGCGAAAACCTGAGTGGCCGCGGTAGAATCGTTACGACGTTCGGGAGGAATGGTTGCCAGAGCTAAATCAAGCTCGGACTGCATGAGCGTCGTGCCGCCAACACGAGCAAGCACCTCATCGTTACGTGCGCCCACGTTGCAACCAACCAACAACAAAAGGACAGATCCTGCAAACGCTGCAGCAAGCTTCTTCATGCCAATACTCCTATTTCCAGAAACATGGTGGGCAATTTCAAAAAAATCAAAGCCACCGACAAGTGTACAAAATGAGATCCCTGCGCTTAGTTTAGGGAATTCAGTGCGTCCTCGATATCGTCGTAAATATCCAGGAGGGTATTGGCACCAATGATTTCAATAATCTCGAAAACATTGTCATTGACCTTGGCGATCTTAAAATTCCACTTGTTCACCTTAGCGGTCTTCGAAATGTGCAGCAGGATTCCAAGACCCGTACTGTTCACGTAGCGCAGCTTGCTAAAATCCGCGACGATATTGGCAACACCTTCGCCATAAATGGAGTTTACCTTATCGAGGGTTGACTCCACATTGGTGGAATCCAAATCTCCGTCGAACTCGACGATGCGAGTGTTCGCGCGGCCTTCGACTTCTTTGACTTCAAGCTTGATTTGCTTACTTTCCATTTAATCCTCGCGCACTTTGGTCACATGGACCGTGGTTCCCCCAGTATCGATATCTAACCGGAGTTCACTAGACAGCATCTTGACAAGCGCAAGCCCGCGCCCGCGAATAGACTCATCGTCTACCACAGGATTTTCAAACTTTTGTTTGACACGCTGGGTGAGCGCTGGATCTAAATTTCGAGTCAGGTTGCGAACCGCGATTTCCACTTTCTCGCGATCCAAGCTGAACTCAATATAAAATTTCCGTTGTTCATGATCGCCATGTTCAATAGCATTGTTTGCAAGCTCATCCACAATCGTCTCAATGCGAAAAGCATCCTTACGGTTGTAACCCTTTTGCATCACCACCGAAGAAATTAATCGACGAATTGCTGGCACGTATGCAGGAGCAGAGGGAACCTGCAACGCCAACTTCTGAGCAAGATTGTCGTGTTCCCAACGATAATCAGAAAGCACCGTTTTCACGTCATTGTAATAGCGGAAAATACGGTTCGCGCCCATTAAATTCAACTTCTCGCGCAAGGACGGGGTAAGACCCACCAACACAAGGTTGCCTTTTTTCTCAATCAGGCGGCGCCGACATCCCATAAGCGCGCCCACAGCAGGCGAGCTCACAAAATCAACGCGTTCCATGTCCACAATCACAAAGCAACGATTGCTTTCCACTAGGGAATCAAAGCCTTTTGTCAGCGCATCTACCGACACCATATCGATAGAACCTGCGAGAACAACTACCGTGATGCGGGCGTCATCTTCGCTCTCGTGCCATTTTATGGAAAATTCAGTCAAGCTCACTCCGTCAGGGTATCGATCAAATTTTGGGAGCGGCGCTTGACCACGCGGATCACCGTTTCACCATTTGTTGTTTGCGACACTTCCATGCCCGAAGTCAACATGCGCACAATCTCAAGCCCATGTCCCACAAAGGCTGTGTTGTTCTCATTGGCACCAATCACCTTGCGCAAATTTTGCACATCTTTCGCATTTCCGCCCGGGTCTTGAACCGTCAGCTGAATCGCGTCGTCTTTGAACTCGCAGCTGATCTTAATACTCGCGCCCTGCGTCGAAGGCCCATATTTCACCGCATTGTTGCAAAGCTCATCGACAATGATTTCTGTGCGATAGCTGAACTTAGGGGTAAAACCCTCGATTAGCGAGGACTCCGCAACAAATTTTCGCACCGCCGGAATGAAGTCGGCGTCGACGGGAAATTCGATCTGGAGGGATTCTTTCTCAGACATGCCCACAAAATATACTGATTTCCGCAAATTGTGCAGAATTTAGGGAGAAATTTCCAAGGTTGATGTAGGGGGAAGCCTCCCCCTCGCTCCAGCCATTGCAGGGCAACGTCTTCCGCTACCCCCTCTCATTTTGGGAACGGCAAGGGGAGGGAAATTGAGAATTGAAAGAGTAAAGTTGAAAGTTCGGGGGGAAGGGGAGAGATTCATTCTCAACTCTCAACTCTCAACTCTCAATTTTCAATTGCTACGCATTTCACATTCCCTTCCCTCTCAATTCTCAACTCTCAATTCTCAACTTTCAACTTTTCTTCCCACCCTTCTCTTTCCTATGATCCACCCGCCACACAAAGGCGAGCACGCGGGCGACGGCTTCGAAAAGCTCTTCGGGAATTGTCTGCTGCACCTCGACATCGCTGAGCGCCACAGCTAAATCAGGATCTTGGTGAACCGGAACACCGGCCTCCTCAGCGACAGATGCGATCCTTTCTGCCATGTGGCCGCGCCCCGAGGCTACCACCATGGGTGCCTTCCCCTGTTCCGCATCGTAGCGCAAAGCCACCGCGAGTTTAGGGTGAAGCTTGCGGCGAAGCTTCTTGGTGCTACCTTCTGCCATTGACCTAATCTATATTAATACAAATCAACAACTTGTACGCACAACCAACCGAAAGGACGCCCCATCTCCCTAGCCTTAGAAGCGACCGCAAAACGGATTCAGAAAAGCATACGGCGCCGGGTTCCCCTTGGCTGGTCTCCGTGTTTTTTTTCGATTTTGCTTTCGCTCATGGTAGGCTCATGGTTTGGGTTGCGCTGGCTCCATGATCAGGGCGTAAAAGAGCTAGCCCTAACTCGCAAATTCGGTGATGTTGTTTTTATTCCCGATGGTTTTCAATCCGATGGTTGGCTGCGCTATCATTGGAAAAAGATCACGTTGCGCTTTGAGGGTGGCGAAGTTCAAATTCATAAACCTGAACTAGTGATTCGCTTGGCAACCAGTGCCCCTTATGGCGAACATCTTCGCTTGCAAATGGATTCGCTCTCCATCCGTATAGATCCAAACGCAACTAAGCACGAAAAGAAAAAGATCGATACGAACTCATGGCAATTTCCCAAGGTCAATCTGCCCATTCGAGTGCTTGCCCTTATTCCCAAAGTCAGGGTAGATGTGAAGGATATTGGCTCTTGGACTGTAAATGATGCAATCCTCCGCAACTCAGGAACGCGTAAGGTTGAACTCGAATTTGCCCAAGGCAAGGGCACCTATTTGATCGCGCCTGTGCATGCGCAGATGAATCTTTCTTGGTCTGATTTATTGGTTGAAGCTGATGCTCGTATGGGAACAGGGCTAGATTCTATATGGCTTGAAGCACAAGCTCCCATGGAGCACATTGATGAAATTTCGGGAGAGTGGCGCATACATTCCACAGATCCTCTGCGCTGGTCTCCCAAAGCGTTGCCGGCACAAATCCCAACCGTGAAAAATATTGACATCAAAGGTCAATATTCATCGAAGCTTTCTACGCCAAGCCTAAAATGGGATGCACAAGCTTCATTCGATCTCGGTTCTTATTGGCAAATTCCTGTGGGGCGCTTGAGCTTGAATGGCCATGGTGACTTGCAAGGCAATGCGAACGCAACACTACGTTGGCTTGGCAGCAGTGGCGAAGTCTTAGATCTAAGCGCAATGATCGATTCCGAGCGCAGGCTTACCCTCAATGGTTCCGTGAAGGATTTGTATTTGGATCTAGGCCATCAGCACATGCTAGTGGATGCGCAAATTAAGAATGCTACTTGGCATGGTGATTCTGCGACTGTTGAACTACAAACCGTTACGGGCTCTTTGTTTAAGGCAAATATCACTCACCTCGCGGACCCAATAGTAACCCTGCACGCAGATGTAGCAAGCGATGAACCTTGGGCAATCGCATGGTGCGATTCGCACTTACACATTCAATCGCCCGCAACTATTGATGGCACTTACACGCAAGGAATTTTTGAAGCTGACGTGAAAGCGGTTGTGCCCTTTGCTTACCGCGCCATGGCAGATGAAATGACTACGCATCTTTCGCTTTCGTCGAGCGGCATCACTTTCAATTCGGGAACAATTCTTACTCGCGGGGTTATGCATACCTTCGATGGCGAAGTGATTTGGGATCCTTCCGATGAACATTTCCAATTCGAGGTTAAACAGGATACGGGCAAAGTCTGGGTGTTTGGCGATTTCGGAGATCATGTCAGTCTAGAGCTTGCGCAAGTTCCCCTGCATTCGCTTCCCTTAGCAGATACCTCATTGCTGCGTGGCTATGACGCGAAAGCCTCGGGCACTTGGAAGCAGAATTTTAAAGATCGCCAAGGCTCCCTCAACCTTTCTCTCGCAACGGAATACAAAGGGCTTCCCATTTCTGTCGATGTTTCTGCACGGCAAAATTTGGACTCCTTGATTCTCGATAGTTTAGATGCAGAGACAGCGAATAACCACCTCACCGGATCAATGCTAGCCCTGATAGATTCTGCCACGGAGTCTCCTGTACTACAACATGTGAATGTGCATACTAATGGTTTTTCGCTCCCAGCCATCTTGAAAGCTTTTGGTGATAGCACCTTTACCAGTGCAAAGTTGCAGGGTGATTTTAGCTGGGATCGCAAAGCAAAGCTCGACGGAAAATTGAGCATACAAGACATTGCATTTCGCAGCGTGCCGCAAGATGAAGTGCGTGTGCAACGCCTACAAATCATTGGCGAAGGTGATCAATTGCAAGCCTCTGCACGCGTTCACTTAGGGCGCGATGGCTTGTGGGATAGTGAAATCGCCGTGCATTTAAAACGCATTTTTGATGCGGAAAGAAGTTTAGATGCAGCCTTGGTTACCGACAATGGTGGAATCTTTTGGCTCGAAGGAACCCTAGATTCTAACAAGGTTTGGAAGGGCAACGCTCATGTTGAAGGACCGTGGTATTTGCCTGGGCAATCTGGCGAAATTCGCGACAGTAAAATGAATGCGCAAATCACAGCGGACTTAAAGAAAGGACTTGCAGGCATTGATGCTCAATTTGTTTTAGACACCGCTCGTTTTGTGTCACCCACAATCACGGTGCCCCTACGCGCGCAAGGGAATTTGGGCGAATCCATGCTTTCCCTTGATAGCATTTTTGTGTATGGAAGCGACTCCACTTCGGTGCAAGGAATGTTCTCGTTTGACCTTGCCCACAACAAAATAAACGATCTGCGTTTTGCCAGTAAAGAGCTGCACTTACGCTTTCAAAAGATTCATAACATCTTGATTCACGATCTGAAAGCCACCACCACAATTTCATCGCAAGAGCTACGCATTTCGGTGCTGTTGCCTAAGATGGAATACAAAGTAGACGACGCCTCCATTGGCAAAATTTCAAGCCGAGCCAATGCGAATATCGCCGTGCATATTCCTTTGCACACAGACTCGTTGCATGCAAAGCAAAGTACTCGCATCGATGGCCGTGTAGAGCTTGAACGCTTTATTTACGACAAGCAGTTTGCGGTGGTGTGGGATCAGCTCGGAGCGCTTTACGATAGGTTCAATAAAACCATTAAAGACTTCGGACATGAATCTGGTAGCATGGAGCGTGCGAACACGCAGGTCGCTCACCAACGGCGTAGTCCCGACTTGGATATCCACGTCGTGGATCCAGGAAAAGACTCTTTGATCGTGCGAACAAATGTCGCGCGCTTTCCTTTCACGCTGGATGTTCTTTTGCAAGGAACAACCGAAAAACCAATTCTCACTGGCGATGTGAACTCTGTTGGCAAAGGCTTTATTGGTCTTGAAGGGTTCAGCACATTAGATCTTCAGACCATGCGTATCACTTGGCAAGACAACGTACCCAAGAAGGGTAACCTAGAAGTATCAGCCTCCAAAGATGTTCCTTTTTGCGAGCAAGTCAAAGATGGCCTTGCTCAAACTTGTACAGTAAACTTTAGCGTCAACAGTCCGTTGTTGCAACCTAATCCAATTCCTACTGCAAACTGCGGAACAGATCCTTCTCCTGCTCTAATCTATCGAAGCATCTTTTTGCTCGGCTGTTTTTCCACAAGTCAAACAGGAGCTTTCGATATCAATGGCGCAGCAAGTAAAGTGCTCAACACCGTGGTTTCAAAAGGCATCAACAAAGGCTTAGGTCAAGATTACATTGGAGACATGGGACTAAAGTGGCGCTTTATTTCAGACCCAACAAGTGCAACGGCAACATCTGTCGATCACCAAGACTCTAATTACATTCGCGTGCCAATTAAGCTCGATCGTTGGGTTAAAAATCTGAGCTTCGTAGTTGGTTATTCTCAAGATCTTAGCACCAATCCTCGCTACGACCAAGCTTATGAAGTGGGCTTGAATTATTCCATGCCCGTGCTTGATTCTGGCGAACATCTTGTGAATCACATTGACCCAACACTTGATTTTGGTGGCAATCTTGTGGCGCGTCGTTACTTGAATGCCAATCAGCAAGGCACTCTTGAAAAGAATCTGGGTATCCATTATTCATGGAGCTTCTGGGATTATTGCCTTTTTGATCGCGGCGACTGCCAAGAGGTTAAACCATGAAAATTCTTGCACGAATTTTGATGGCGTTGCTCTGCGGAGTATTGGTAGCACAGGCTTCCGAGGTGAAGTATCAAATCAATTTTACCGGTAATGATCATTATTCTGAAGATGATTTGTTAGCGCAATCAGGTATTCCCGAAGAGTTCGGGCTTGTCGATGCTTCGCGCCGTGATTTCTTAATGAAGATAGCACGCAACAGTCTAGAAGACTTCTACTACACTGAGGGCTATTTTAGCTGCAAGATCGAGCTAAAGTTACCAAGCGAAAATGATTCCACTCCTGTATACTCCATCGTGATAGAAGAAGGCCTCAAATACAAATTTCGCCTCACCAACATCAGCTATTCTTCGAGCGGACTTCAGCTTGTGGAAGCTACGAATTTGAGTACTGCACAACTTGGTGAATTCAAATTTTCAGACATCACCGATGACTTGCAAAAGATCCGCAATATTTATCGCAAGAGTGGCTATTTGCATATGCGAGTAGACCATTCCGAGCAAGTCGATTCAACCGCACACGTGGTTGATGTGACCTTTACGATCGATGCCGGCAATCAAGTAAAGATGGGCGCGATTCATTCTTGGTCGCTGCGAGGAACTCCTGAATCCCATAGCCAGCGTGGCCTCACAGACACCGCATGGTTTTCTGGACTTTGGGAACCCAAGCGAGGCGAAGTTGTTGATGGCACTTACCTCGCAGACTTCCGCACTAAATTATTGAGCACACAAATTTTCTCGCAAGTAACGGTGGAAGACACTGTGCGTGGCGACAACTCAGGACTTTCGGATATGTGGATTCATGCCACAGAGCGTGTGCCAGGCGAGACTAAATTGGGCGCGTTCTATGAGCAGACGTATGGTTTTGGATTCTCTGCAGAAACAAGGCATCGCAACATGGGTGGGCAGTTTCATGAGGGCTCCATTGAAGCCACGGTCGCCCAGCATTACCAAGATGCGATTTTGGGATACGCCAATCCTCTGTTATTTGGAACCACAGTTCATTTTATTCCGACCGCGATTCGCTTAGATGAGCAACTCATTTTCAGTCATTCAACCCTTCCTTTTTACCAAGTGTTGCCTCTCAAACAAGACAGTATTCAAGAGCGCTATGATATTGCAAGCCGAGGCGACTTAACCTTTGGAATCAATAACCACCTGCATTCCCGCACCACTGCCGAACTTCGCTTCATCAACAAGCCTAACGATCAGCAGCAAGAATTTTTGATGAAATTGGAAACAGGCCTTTCCCTAGATTTTACCGATGATCCCTTTGAGCCCAAGCGGGGCTTGCGTGTAGGGCCTTCTGTTGGTGTTGGTCGTGCAATTATGACGGAGCATGGCTCCAGATTGCAGTTCAGCGATCCGTATCCATATATGCAAGTGCAAAACTCTCTTTACATGCATTTGGTTGGCCCCTTGTTCATGGCAGCGACATACGACTATGGAAAGTTTTTTGGGACAGCCTCTGAAGATGATGCAAAGATCTTTTACCAAGGCGGCTCGCGCTCGGTGAGAGGTTTCCCTTTTGAAAGTATTTTCCCTTATCAAATGACAGCATCAGATACCGTGCATGCAGGAAGAACACCAGAATTTCATCGCGCCTCTGGAGAGCTCAGACTAAATATTCCATGGCATCCTTTGCGCGATTTCCAAGTGGTGGGTTTTACCGACTGGACCCTTGTGAAAGATTATTATTCGCAATACCAGACTGCCAATGCTCTTGCTTTTGGATCCGGTATTCGCTATCACTGGAAGGTTCTTACGTTGCGCTTTGACTATACCATTGAGAAGTCTTCGAATGTTCAAACCCCAAGTGATTTCATGTCACGAGTGAACATCGACTTGTCTCAAGCCATTTAGAGTTCAGAAAAGAGCTGAATATTTTCCCGAATGTTTCCGATAATAAAGGGGAATCACTCGTTTGACTCCACCTCCAAGAAATGATAGGCTGCAGCAGAACAAGGTGTATCTGACAGTGCACAAACAACACGTTGTGAACAAGAGCACTGCGGATAACTTCCACATTCTGCTGACAGACGATTTTGGGAGGTGGGCAAACTCGCAATTCCTAGGAAATGAATTTTTAGAGGTGCCCTAAAAATATGAACGATGATTGGAAGCGTAGACGATCTGGCCCACAATACCTGAATGCGAACGGCTCATTCAGCTCGTTTGGGAGCGAACGCCCACAGTACCTACAGCCCTTCAATCCACCCCCTCCGATCCCTAAGCCGCAAGGGATACGCCTAAGCGAAGAGGCTGCTCGGAAGATTGCGGAAGCGATCAAAATATTTTTGCGCGAACCTTCGAAGTCAAATTCACCCAGGCGTCGATAGCAGAAGATGGAGCGTTGTAGCAGACTCTTCACTGTTTCCGCTCTTGTCATTATGGAGATGCTCGTAATCTTATTGCTGTGTGAGATCCTTGCCAAGCAAGGATGACTGAGAAACGGAAGGATGACTGAGAAGCGGAGGGATGACTGAGAAGCGGAGGGATGACTGAAGCGCTGGTTCACATCGAAACTTCGTTACAAAAATCGAAACATTTACGTAGTAATAAAAACTTTTTTGTAGAACATTTTTGTTGAAATTCTACAATCATATTCGAATCCTACTGAAAAGAAGTGTTTCTGATTTGGCATACTTCTCGCGTAATCACTGGAATCTTCAAGGTAGGTCCCATGTCCCTGATGTTCAAACCAATGCTAATTCTAGCGCTGGCGGTCATGCCGCTTTGTGCACAAACCCCCACATTAACCCCGGCAACCGCCACCCCAACCGCACCCACTGCGCAAACAGTTGCCGCAGCGCCAATCGTTCCCGCTGCTGTAGCTCCAACCTCAGTCGTGCCTGCTGCAGAAGTTAAGGTTATCGATTCTGGTGACACCGCTTGGGTAATGATTGCCACCGCGCTCGTGTTTTTAATGACTGCGCCAGGCCTCGCTCTCTTCTATGGTGGTCTTGTTCGTCGCAAAAATATCCTCTCGGTGCTCATGCAGTGCATGGGGCTCATGTTTGTTCTTTCTTTGCTTTGGGTGATTTTCGGCTATAGCCTTTCTTTCGGTCCCGATATTCATGGCCTAATTGGTTCCTCCGCTTGGTTTGGATTGAATGGAGTGAGCAACACACATCCCTTTAAGGACGTGGCCACTGGACTCACTTATGGCGCAACCATTCCGCATTCGCTCTTTATGTTATACCAGATGATGTTTGCTGTGATTACTCCTGCGCTGATCATCGGCGCTTATGCGGAGCGCGTTCGCTTTGCTCCTTTCCTTGCTTTCTCTGTGCTCTGGTCTTTTGCTGTCTATTATCCTGTATGCCATTGGATCTGGGGTATCGGTGGATTCTTGGGGTCCATGAACGCTTCGGGCAAGGGCGCAGTAGACTTCGCGGGCGGCATCGTGGTGCATGTGACCGCTGGTGTTTCTGCTCTTGGTGCTGCGATCTTCTTGGGTAAGCGCAAAGGCTTCCCCGACAAAATGTCGCCTCCCCATAATCTTCCGTTGGCAGTCATCGGTGCTGGCCTACTTTGGTTCGGTTGGTTCGGATTCAATGCCGGAAGCGCTCTTGGTGCGAATAGCCTTGCTGTAACAGCGATGATTGCAACCCATGTCGCGGGTGCAACAGCGGGCCTTACTTGGGCTGGTCTCGATTGGATTATCAACCGCAAGCCAACTATGCTAGGTGCAATCACAGGTGCCATTGGTGGCCTTGCTACAATCACTCCTGCTTCGGGTTATGTAGATGTATGGGGAGCCATCGCTATTGGCTTCCTCGCAGGTCTTATTCCATTCCTTTTCGTGATGGTGATCAAGCCACGCTTAAACCTTGATGACACGCTTGACGCATGGGGCGTGCATGGAGTGGGTGGAATCATTGGTTCTATCTGCGTTGGCGTTTTCGCAAACCCAATCATCAATGGCCGTGCAGGCTTGATCTATGGTGATGCAAGCTTGTTTGTTTCACAGCTGAAAGCCGTGGGCATTGTCGCTGTATACTCTCTCGTGGCAACATACTTGCTGATGAAGCTTGTGGACGTGACCATGCATGTTCGTGCAAGTGATCACGAAGAACGCGTCGGTCTTGATTTGACACAACATAAAGAATCAGCTTACACCGTCATCGACTAAGGGGAACTATGAAATATTTAACCGCGATTATCCAACCCGATCGACTCGACGATGTCCTCGACGAACTCTCCAAGCGCGACATTCATCTCGTCACAGTTTCTCAAGTCATGGGCCGTGGCCGTCAAAAGGGCATTGCCGAAGTCTACCGCTCACACAAAGAAAGTGGTGGCCTGTTGCGCAAGGTCAAAATCGAAACTGCAGTGAACGACGAATTTCTGCCGGCCGCTCTCGAAGCGATCAAGATTGGCGCACGCACAGGGCATGTTGGTGACGGTAAAATTTTTGTGTTCGATCTCGATCAAGTCTTGCGCATTCGCACCGGCGAAGAAGGCCCTGTCGCAATCGGGTAAACGGATGCGTCACTTTTTGCAAAACCCGTCGGCGTAACCAAGCGCAGGCGGGTTTTCTAATATTGAAGGTAATGGCATACACGAAAAGATTCCTTGCCTCGGCGCAACTTTTGGTGTGGCACCGCCTTGCGTGATTGCGATATGCAAGGTTTGGTCAAGTTCATGCATTGTCGTATCGGAATTTCCGGAGATCACAGTGAGTCTGAAAAAAATTGGAAAGGATTATTTCTATAACCTTTCTCTCAACGTGATCAATTTGGTGTTCCCTTTGCTCACCTTTCCATACTCGACACGAATTCTCGGTCCCGATGGTATTGGTCGGGTAAATTTCGCTGCAAGTTTAGTCGGCTACCTTACCTTCTTTTCCATCTTTGGCATCCAAGTTTATGGTGTCCGAGAAATTGCGAAAAGTCGGGATAATCCAGAGAACCTTGCAAGAACATTTTCATCCTTAGCAAGCATTAATGTTCTGACGTCGGTGGCCTCTACGCTCGCGTATCTTGTTTATGTTTTGTTCTGGTACAAGAACGATCAAGATCTTGTGCTTTATTCATTATTTGCCTTCTCTGTTTTATTTGGGGGAATGGCTTTCGACTGGCTCTTTGCTGGCACAGAACGTTTCCGCTATATCACAGTGCGTTCGGCAATTGTTAAATTGATTTCTCTTCCATTGCTTTTTTTATTGGTGAAGCAAAAGTCAGATTATGTCTGGTATGCGGGTGTGATTTTGTTTGCCGCAGTGGGTTCTTCGTTGTGCAATATTTGGGGCGCACGAAAACTTTTTAATCTCCGTCTAGCATTTTCAAATTGGAAATATCACTGGAAAAATATGGCTCGTTTCTTTGCCATTACAATCATTTCAGCAACTTCAGTTTCTTTGCCACCCTTATTTCTTGGAACCTACTTTGAAAAAACTCAGGTCGGCTTTTTTTCATCCGCATACAAAATCTTATTGATCATTCTCTCTCTTTCGAATTCCTTGGGCTCGGTGCTTCTTCCTCGCTTGAGTCATGCCTTTGAAGCCGATCGCCAACATTTTGAACGAATGATTGTGCATTTGGGTCGATTTATTAATGCGTTGGGAATTCCCATGAGTGTTGGGTTATGGTTCCTTGCAGATCGAGTCATGGTACTTGCTGCGGGCGCGTCGTTTGCTGGAGCTAGTTTTTCGCTTCGACTCATGGCTCCTATCATCTTCTTAAGTATGTCATCTTCTTTTTATGTTCAGCAAGTTCTTTATCCGCAAAAACGTGAAAGTGTAGTGGTGGTGGCAACCTTTTTTACTGCAGTATTTGCCGCATCAATTGGTCGCTTTTTGATTCTTCATTATGGACTCTATGGTGCGAATGCCAGCTATTTTCTAACAGAACTTTTACTCGTAGTTATTCTTTTCTTCGCTTGTGTTCGCGGACCTAGCTTTTCCTTGGATCTGTGGTCTTTGGCCAAGGTACTTTTGAGCAGCGTTGCTATGGGTGTTTTCCTTTTCTGGGCAGAACCCTTACTGCCTAGATCCGCTTACGCACTACTTCCCTTGGTGGTGGGAGGTGGGGTTACATTTGGTATGAGTATGTGGATCTTACGCGAACCACTGACAATTTATGTCATCCAAAAAGTTTCTTCACACCTTCGAAGGATGGATTCATGATCCCCGGTGATCTGTATCGAAACATATCGCTTCAAACTCGAATTAATGAAGCTGGCAAGATTACGGGTGCTTGTTGCTCGAATGCAGATGTGTTGGATTTTTCCAACGCAGAACTTGTCGAGGTTTATATCCCTGCGCTCCCGAAGGATTTGGAAATTCTTCCGTACGTGGTTGATTCTATTCGTAAGAATTTAAAACATCAAGTGAGCGCGATACATATTGTAGCTCCCCAAAATGTGGGAATTCAAAACTTATGCACGCATAAAAGCCTCCTATTTGTTGATGAAGCAAGCCTTTTATCGATTCAAAAAAAAGACATTGAATATCGTGTGGGAGAGCTTGATCGCAGTGGTTGGCTGTTTCAACAGTTGCTCAAGTTTGCTTGCATTAAGAGAGCAAAAACAAACTGGGTTTTCATTGCAGATGCAGATACTGTGTTGCTTCGTCCGCAAAGTTTCTTTAATGCCGATTATCTTATTTTTGATGTTCCTTTAGAAAATCATTTGCCATACAAGAATGCCGTTGAATCTTTACTTGGACAAGCGGCCTTGCCAAATATTTCTTTTGTGGCACATCATATTATGGTGCAGCGCGATATCACTGTGCAACTTCTAGCAGCCATTGAAGCGAGGAGTGGCAAGGGCTGGATTGAATCTATCTGTGCATTAATTTCTTCAACCGAGCCTTCTTGTTTTTCTGAATATGATCTTTTAGGCAATTACTTTGTGCTTCGCGATCCAAAAAAAGTTCGGCTCCGTAATTGGATGAATGGCAGCTATATACGCAGTCGATTATGGATGCTTAAGTTGCCAGGGATCAGCGCATTTTATCGAACCCTTTCATTTCATTCCTATCATGCCTAATCTCGTTTCAATTCTGCTTTCTGGTGGCCTTGGAAATCAGATGTTCCAGTATGCCATGGGGCGCTCGGTGGCCGACCAATGTGGTTTGCCTTTGGTGTTGGATACCTCTCTATTTTATACGCACCGCCCCAAGATGACCAAACGAGAATACGAACTTCACCATTTCAATGTGCGTGCCGAAGTACGTCAGTGGGATCCCTATGGATTTCGTTTTAATTCTGCGCTTCTGCGCAAGGCAAGTCGGATTTTATGCAACGGTTTGCATTTAGCGCCACCGCTTTATCGCGAAAATGTTGGACACTTAGATGTAAATAACAGAGACGGCTTGTGTATTGAAGGATATTTTCAATCAGAAAAATGGTTTGTAGAAAATAGGGAACGCATTCGCCAGGATTTTACCTTTGTTGCTGAGCCATCCAAAGAAGATCAGCAAATCCTTGATGCAATTGGCCGCGCCCAGGTTTCTGTTTCGCTTCATGTGCGGCGTGGAGATTATTTGACTCATCCGACTGCGGCAACGCTGCATGGAGTTTGTGATATCGCATATTACCGTAAAGCCTTGCAACATCTGGCTTCGTGCATTGGTAATTTGGATTTGTTTGTATTTTCTGATGAACCAGATTGGTGTCGTGCTGAACTCAATCTTGGGTTTCCTATGCAGGTGATTGGGCACAATACAGGAATGAATTCTTTTGCGGACTTACGCTTGATGTCTGCGTGCAAGCATCATATTATTGCCAACAGTTCGTTTAGTTGGTGGGGCGCTTGGCTTGGAAATCATTCATACCAAATTGTCGTGGCTCCTGCGCAGTGGTTTGCTGATCCGAATAAGAATTTAGTTACGCGAGATCTTGTTCCTTCTTCATGGTTACGGCTTTGACCACTGCAAGCAAACCCACCATCTCTGTCATTGTTCCTGTGTACAACGTGGAATCCTTTTTACCACAATGCATCGAATCGTTGCAGAGTCAGACGCTTACCGATTTTGAACTCATCTTGGTGGACGATGGAGCTACCGATACCAGCTCGTCCATTTGTGATGCTTATGCGAGAAAAGACGTTCGCCTCAAGGTCATTCACAAAAGTAATGGTGGGCTTTCAAGTGCCCGCAATGCTGGGCTTGACTTGGCGCTTGGGGATTTCGTGGCTTTTGTCGATTCCGATGATTGGGTGGAGCCAGAATACCTTCAGACGTTATGGGAGGCGGCTGTTCACACGAATTCTTCTGTGGCTATCTGTGGTTATCATCTTGCTCTAGCTTCGGGTCGCAGAACGAGTGTGCCTACTTTATCGAATTCTGGGCTTCAGATTTATCAAGGTTCGGATGTTGAGTCCAAGTTCTTGTTCCCTCTTTTTGGAAGTGTGCCAGAACAATCGACGCTTGCCGGTTTGGACTCTCCTTCCGTGTGGAAAAGACTTTATCAAAAAAAAATTCTGGGCGGAATTCGCTTTCAATCTGAGCGAATTTATCTCGCAGAGGATCTGCTTTTTAGTCTGGATCTTTTTCCAAGAGTTGAGCGTGTCGTTATCTGCGGCTATCACGGTTATAACTACCGCTATAATCCAGCATCCCTTGATCGTGGGTATCGTTCAGACCGTTGGGCTCTCTATCAAAATCTGATTCAGTATCTGCAGGCGCGCATCCCTGCTGCGGGCATTGATGAATGCAAACAGCGTCTCGGTCGTCGTTATGCAGAGTCTGCCATCTTTGCCGTATGGAATCTGTTTTCCAAGGGCAACCAGCAGGGATTTTATGAGAAGAAAAAGACTTTTGCTGAGATTTCTTGCGATGTGCAAAAATGGATTTCACAATGGCCGTATTGTGCAAAGCTTCCTTGGAATTTTCGTTTTGCCTTTTTCATGCTGCGCAATAACCTATTTACAGGGCTTTATCTTTTTCGTCGTGGCTATGTCGCGTTGCGCGGCAAATGATTACAAGACTCGGGTAAGGATGATTTGAAAGATTCCCATTCGTGCGGCTGGGATAAAAATGTGGGCGCCTTGTCGATCCTGTTGAATCCCGATACTCACAGGCGTGGGCAAACCCAGCGCAGGGATAGGGGCTGCGCCGTCCAACCGTCTAAGTACTGCTTTCCAACGGTGTGCTTTTTGCACAGTGGGGATATACACATCGATATCAGAAATTCCACCTTTCATATTTGAAAGCAATATTACCGATGAATCGTTGGATATGTTCGAGTTAGATATGCTCGAAATGGCTTGAAGCTCATTGGGATATTCTGAAATTGTTGTAAATCCAGTGGAAGGCATTTGCGCATACAGTGTAAAAAGCCGCGCGACACTTCCCCATTGCTTTGTCCCTAGCATTGCTGTTTGTGAAGTTGGACCATCGGTGAACCATGGCTCCATGCGGAAAAAACAAGCCCCTTTTAATGGGCTATCCTGCATTGCAACTAGGGCAGACAACAACCATGCAGACAGGGCTTCTTGGCTTTCGCCGGGCTTGTCGGTGTGGTGCCCCCATTCTGTTAGATACAGAGGAAACTTTTTGCCCAACGCTTGCTTGCCTTTGTTTTGAATGCGTTGAAGGCTGTTCACTAAGTTCTGAGGAGCAGCTGCGGAGTCCTCGAACCAATTGGCGTACCAGTGAGCAGAGATAAAATCAAGAGGGATATGGCGCTGTTTCACTTGTTTAAAAAATAAATCCCAGAAGGAATCTACGGTGGCGTTTTCACCTACTCCGCCAAAGGGAGCGCTAGGATTCACTGATTTGACTGCTTGCGCCGTAATGGCAAAATATTCCCAAAATATTTCCTTGTTCCATAAGTTGGGATGAAAGAATGTCGGGTTGGTTGGCTCATTCCAAAATTCCCAGAGCGGTGTGGAATGATGAGGTTTTGCGTAGACGTGTTGTACGATGTTTTGTACGATTTTTGCCCATTCTTCTTGGCGCCCTTGAGCACCACAAAACTGAGGTGGCTCTTGACCTTCTTTGCATCCAAGCCATTCGGGGAAGTAAAATAAATTGATGATGATGTTTGCGCCGCGGGTATCTGCACTATCGATTTCACGATCAAAGCTCTTCCAATCAAAACGTCCATCGGATTTCGCCATTCCTTCGAAGCCTCCTGGAACAGATTCGATTCGAATGAGCGGAATAGGTAATCCTTGCAAGGCTCGCATAACCTCGGTCTTTTGCAAAGTGTGTGTATTTCCACCCATAGCCCAGCCTGCGAGATCCGGTAGAATGGGGCGTTGTGGCTGGGGGGCTTCAATTGTGATGTGGAGCGCAGATGCGTGGCTAGCGAAGCAAATCACCATTCCCAAAGAAATGAGAATATGGCGAAGATTATTCTTGCTCATTCATTTCCGAGAGGGCTTAGAGGAGCCTTTCCATAAGTAGACAAGGAATTCAAATCCGAGCACAGAGCAAAGCGAGAAAAATCCTGCAAAGAAAATTCCAATGATGAGAACTTGTGTTCGATTGGGCGATGCTACGCCATTGGAAATTTCTGAACCGTCGATAATGTCGATTAAAGGAACCTCGCGCATCTCTTCAATTTTTGCAATTTCATATTGCTTTTTGGCTTGCAAGAATAATTCACTATACACATAAACTTCGCGAGTTAAGCGCTCTTTTTCCAATGCTGGGCCTGGAGCAGAATAATTTTTATTCTGCTCCATCCATGCGCTGCGGCGATTCTCGGCTTGTCGCAATTCATCTTGGGCTTCTACTAATTGTTCCTTGATGAATTTGCTGTTCTCTCTTGCTTTAAAGCGAAGCTTGGTGCCTAAGAGGTCACTCAATTCAGCAAGAAGAATTTCATTAACGGAGTTGGTAACAATCGGGTCTTCGAAGCGCGTGATAATTTGATGCGATGTTGTTGGGAGTAGCGTATGACTGATATAGCGATCGCGTTTACTGCGTAAGCGAGATGTCATTCCATCATAGAAGTCTCGTTTCTTTTTTTCTGTGGTGGTGTCGGGTTTAATTTTCCAGAGATCCCACAGGTGAATTTGTTGGCCATGGAATAATCCATCGGGATCTGTTTGATAGGTGGTGTCGATAATTTTCCGCATGATATTTTTCGAGAACATAAAATCTTCAAGTCGCGCTTCATCAGACTTATCGCTTCCACCGACTTTCATGCCCATGAGCGTGGCCATTTTTGAAACATCATCGGACATCCCACCGCCATTCGTACGAAACGCGAACTTGGATGCCGTCTCGTATTTCTTCGGTGTAATCTTGAGATAAACCACCGCAGGAACAAATGCAATGGCTGCAAGTAGACCTAAGATAAGCCACCGTTTCTTAAGCACATGGAATAGGGCTCTCAAGTCAAAGAAATCGGCTTGGATTTGTTCATCGATTTCCATATTCAATTCCCTTTGATTTTCGCATAAAGTGAAAGATATCTCTCCACCATGGCTTCCCTGGTGAAATGCTTGGAATATTTTGCGTGCGCCCTTTGAGCATACATTTCTGGGTCGCGAAGAATTTGATCGAGAGCCCGCTTGAGACCTGCAAGGTCATTCACCTCGAATCTAGGAATTTCATCTTCACTGTAGCTCTCCTCTAAGAAGGGTAGCTTTGAACATACGACAGGGATCCCACAAGCAGCGGCTTCCGTGATCACTAGCGAGAAACCTTCTGCATGTGAAGGAAAAACAAAGACATCAAAATGTGGATAATAGGCGGTAGGATTGGGTCTGAATCCACACAGCAACAAACGATCAGAAACACCAAGGCTAGAAGCTTGATCGAGGAGATTCTGTCGTTCGTCTCCATCGCCCAAAATTACAGCAAAAAGATTTTCTTGCTGCGCGAGTAAACGAATAATCTGGTCAAATCCTTTGCGTGGTGTGAGCAAACCTGCTGCGCCTATGACCCGATACTTTTTCTTGGCTGTTTGAATTTGGCTCAGTAATTGTGGATCGCATGGATCCATAATCGCAGGGAGGCTTCTACCATTATGCACAACGCTGATTCGGCTTATGCCTAAGTATTTCTGGTAGTAAGAGGCCATGTGTTTGGTCAATGCGGCAATGTGGTCTTTGCTTTGCAAGGATCGCTTCCACAGAGCTTCCACGAGCAACATTTTCCACTTTTGGGAGTAGTCAAAAGGGATTTGGATTGAATTGTATTGATGCAACGTTGAAAGTGTTTTTGCTTTAGATGTCTTTGCGATGCGTTGTTGGTGAAAATGCACATAGACATCCGCACGAAAGCCATGACTATGAACAATGTCGTAGCAAGAAAAATCGACTAGACTCCAGTATTTAATTCGTTTGGGGGCGACTGGGTAGGATTGACGAATCTCGCCGTGCAGGTAAAAAATGTCGATCTGGTGTCCCTGTAAAATCATCACCTCGATGAGATCCTTGGCCACAATGAATGGGCCGCTAGGCACGACTTGACTTAGGATAAATGCGATTTTCATGAGGTCACCGAATTTGTTTTGGAAAATTCAACCAAGAAAAAAGCAATCCAAGGTGAATTCTCTGAAGAGACCAACACATGGCCTGTCAGGCTTCCAATGAAAAAAATCATGATCAAAAACGCAAGGCTGCGAGCTGTAATGATGTCGCCAGGATTGGCCGCCTTAACCAATCGCCAAAAGAGAATACCACAGAGTGTCGTGCCCACAATTCCAAAGCGAAACAGGTAGTCAAAAATATCTGATTCAATCATTTGACTGGGCAGCCGGTCGTACGGAATATAGGAGCCAAAAAGCAAATTGGTCCAGTCGCGATGCTCTTCGAATTGAGCGATGATATGCTCGTCACGACCCGTCATAATGGCATGAATCAAATTTCCTGATTTCACATACATTTCTGCCGCTTGTTGGAAAAAAGAACTCATCAAAATATCCCAGAATGCGAAAGCTGTTGCCCCTATGGTAATCAGCAAAATTCCTGCGATGATAAAGTATTTGATGCGCTCTCGACCTTTGGCAAATATTGCGTTGGAGAACAGATAGAAACAAGGAACTGCTACAATGGAAAGCAAGGCTGTCCTTGATCCAAGTCCCATAATAAACAGTCCAAGAACGATCAAAAAGAACAGAGCCTTATTCCATGGCTTCGACCATCGAGTCAATGTGTAGAGCAAGCCTGCTGCAAGAATGAAAGCCTCGTCGTTGATGTGTACGAACCATCCCTTATAGCCGTCGCGCCATTGGTAGGCTCGGAACAGATCGAGTTTGAAAAACCAAGCCGCAAAAATCGTCAGGCATTCAATGACAAGAACGACGCGCACAAACCTGGCGATGCCTTCGAATCGCAGAGTTCCTCGGATTTGAAAAAAGACAAAACAGAACATGTATAAAAGAAGGATGCGGAAAAGGAATACTATGTCTTCGAGAACAACTACGCCACCTCCACGCAAATTGTTCAATAAGCGAAACGAAGAAATTAACATTAGAATAGCGAGAAAAAGCCATGCCGTGCGGCTGCGGATCAGGTATGCCGTGATCAAGAGAACCACGCCCTTGATCGCAATAACCACGACTCCGGTGCCGTCGGCCAATCGATCTAAAAGGAAGTTGCTGCAATCTGCAAGAATAGAGATGACAAAGGCTGCGAAAACCAAGTCCAATAAAATTGGCCTAGAGCCAACGCGAGCTTGAGCCGATTGGGATTCCATCAACGAGACTTCCACCCGAGTATTTGCAAGAATCCATCTAGACATCCAGCCAATGGGCCTATGGACTTAAATTTTGCGCTTTGAACTGAAGCAAAAATCAACGCACCAAGGTAGCTCCAGAGAATAAAGGGCAGATTACTCCAGCCAATACCAACATTCTTCTTCGTCAGATACCACTGGTTATATGCCATCATGGCAAAAATGCGGCGTTGACGATCACGGCCTGCGGGGGAGTGGTAATGGGCTAGCTTTGCAAAAGGGGTATAGATCAGCTTGTTTTTTCGGCTAACACGATAGGAGAAATCAATGTCCTCCATATAGCCATAACCACTCAAGTTCTCGTCAAATTTGAATTCATCAAAGACCTGTTTGCGATAGCTACAAACACCGGGAAGAATCTCAGTCTCAGCCACATGACTGCGATTGCTAATCCATTGTAGGGCGGGTAGTCCAGATCTCTGTAATACCCCTTTCCCATAAGCATGGCTCATACAGAACAAGAGGCGCATGCCGAGCTGAAGGTATGAGTGAATCTGCTCGGTTGTGATGTTGCCTCCAGCACCCATTACTTGCGGATCTGCGTACGGAGCCCGAAGTTTCTCGATAAAATCAGATTCCAGAACGGTATCGTCATCTGTAAAAATGAGAATATCTGATGTTGCCGCTTTGATTCCCAAGTTTCGCTGAAATGTGAGCCCAGGCTGGGATCTTTGGTACAGCACTGAGTAAGGCGCACTTTGGGTAAATTTGTTAACCAGTAATTCCGTAGAATTTTCATCGCTACTGTCAACGATCACTAGCTGATCCAACAGCTGGCTTTGGGTGTGAACGCTCCCCAGAAGTGAGCCCATATCTTTGGGACGGTTACGGGTGCAAATCACCAGACTAACAGAGGGGATTGGGTTTGGCTGCATTATTGCTCAAAATATAGCCAATCGTTTTTCGGACTCCTTTAACGATGCTTTTCCTGTACTTTGAGCCAACAATGCTTGTTGTTCTATGACTGCAAGAGCGAGTATTTTTAGTAACTTTGGCACATGGCGGATTTGAGGGAATTTATCCTGGTCGGTGGTGTTGGCTTCATTGGAGGCCATCTTGCTCGTCATTTGCACACAAACTATCCGCAGGCAAAGATTCACATTTGGGATTTGCGAATTGCGCAAGAAGATGAAACGCATCGTTGTATCGATGTCCGCAAACCCTTGCCAGAACTGGGCTCTTTCGCTCCTAATACCGTAATTTTCAATTTAGCCGCGATTCATAAAACGCCTGGCCATCCAGATCCTGATTACTTTGAAGCGAATATTCGCGGAGCAGAAAATATCTGCGAGTTTGCACGCCGAGCGGATATCAAAACGATCGTTTTTACTTCATCCATTGCGCCATATGGTGCAGCCGATTCGCCCAAGAGCGAAGATTCTTTGCCCATGCCCAATACGCCTTATGGCATATCCAAGCTGGTTGCAGAAAAGATTCACCAGATTTGGCTTGCAGAGTCCACGGAGCATCGGTTGAGTATTGTTCGTCCAGGCATTGTTTTTGGAACGAACGAAGGCGGAAATTTTACGCGGCTCTACAAGGCTCTGAATAAAGGCTTGTTTGCCTATGCGGGCCGTCGTGACACGCTCAAAGCTGCGATCTATGTCAAGGATTTAGTTCGCATCATGACCCTCATGTCCGAAAATAAGACAGAGCGGTTTCAACTTTTTAATTGCTGTGCTCCCGAGCCAGCGAGTATCCAAGAAATCGTCGAGACAATGCAGCGCGTGATTGGGAAAAAACGCTATGTACCCATGATTCCCGCGTGGCTTTTGCGTCGAGCGGCGAGTGTGTTCGGGCTTCTCGATTCTCTTGGTTTAGGATTTCATCCAGATCGTGTTAAGAAGCTGATGGTCAGTACACACGTTCTTGGACATCGCCTTCACGGAAGTTACACACTCAACTACACACTAGAATCGGCGCTTGCAGACTGGTGGAATGATTGTGGTCGTCGAGGTTTGGAATAAGTTTAGGGGCAAGGTTGAGTTTTTTTTGTCGAAAAAAAATTCACGGTTGCGGATTGCGTATGAAGTTTGCAAAGAAAGAGTATAGTTTACAGGGCGTGAAGTACTCGGTCATTATTCCCACGCTGAATGCGGGTTCTGGATTCCAGGACTTGCTTCAGGACTTGCACGCACAATTACCCTCCTCAAGTGAGATCTTAGTCGTCGATTCCTCTTCTACAGACGGAACCGCTGAGACGGCTTTGCGAATGGGTGTGCGCGTTGAAGTGATCGACCGTAAAACTTTTAATCATGGCACAACTCGTAATCAAGCTCTAAGGCTTACTCACGGTGAAGTAATTGTTTTCTTGACTCAGGATATCATCTTAGAGGGTCAAACTACAATCGGTTCTTTGCTTGCTGCATTTACCGATAAAACCTGTGCGGCAGCTTATGGTCGTCAGTTGCCACATCGTAATGCGTCTGTGTTTGCTTCTTGCTTGCGTGCATTCAATTATCCGGCACAATCTCACATTCGCTCTTACGCAGACCGTTTACAGGTTGGGTTTAAGGCCGCGTTCCTTTCGAATTCTTTTGCTGCGTACAGGCGCTCTGCCCTTGATTCCGTAGGGAATTTTAAGGACGGAATCATTTTCGGTGAAGATTCAGACGCCTGCGCTCGCTTACTGCGCGAAGGCTTTACGGTGCATTACGTTGCCGAATCCCGCGTATTTCATTCCCACGATTACTCGATCATGGCTGAATTCCGCCGCTATTTTGATATCGGCGTATTCCATCGGCTTGAAAATCATTTGCTCGAAGAATTTGGAAAGCCAGAGTCTGCTGGGGTGAAGTACGTACTTGGTGAAATGCGCTATCTGAAAAACAACAAGCGTTGGTTCTTAATGCCTTTAGCGATCGTGCGCAATGGAGCCAAATTCATTGGTTACCGTGTGGGTCGTCGTTATGAATCTTTGCCTTTGTGGGCTTGCAGGGCGTTAAGTATGCATACCGGTTGGTGGACTACGAAGCCTGCTGAGTATTCTGCAGAGGCTTTTGCGACATCGAACACGTTGGCTTCGCATTCCGATTCAAACGCCACTCATTTGGCATAACGTGTGATCCATTCCAGCTAGAATGGTTTTTGCACAGGACACTCTCAAAGTCTTAAGCTATTTTTCCAAGGCTCGAAGTTATATAGCTTTTATCCTGTTTTTACATTGAATTTTTGAGGTGTAGCAATGCGTGTTCTGGTGACTGGTGGTGCTGGATTCTTGGGCTCTCATTTATCTGAAAGGCTGTTGAACGAGGGACATGAGGTGATTTGCCTCGACAACTTTTTCACAGGGCGCCGCACCAATGTTGAGCATCTGCTTGATCATCATAAATTTGAGCTCGTTCGCCATGATGTGGTGGAGCCGATTCTGCTTGAAGTTGACCGCATCTACAATCTTGCATGCCCTGCATCGCCAGTGCATTACCAATACAATCCCGTGAAGACTGTGAAGACCAGCGTAATGGGCGCAATCAATATGCTTGGCATGGCAAAGCGTGTGCGTGCTCGTATTTTGCAAGCGAGCACCAGCGAAGTGTACGGCGATCCTGAAATGCATCCGCAAAAGGAAGAATATTGGGGGCATGTGAACCCCATTGGAATCCGCAGTTGCTACGATGAAGGCAAGCGCGTGGCCGAGACTTTGTTCATGGATTACCATCGTCAAAATGCGGTGGATATTCGTTTGATTCGCATCTTCAATACTTATGGTCCGCGCATGCATCCACAAGATGGGCGTGTCGTCTCGAACTTCATTGTACAAGCTCTGCATGGGCAAGATATTACGATTTACGGTGACGGTTCACAGACGCGCAGTTTTTGCTATCGTGACGATTTAATTGAAGGTATGATTCGCCTTATGGAATATCAAGGTGATGACGCGTGTTTACCCATGAATATTGGCAACCCGA
>Ga0302287_10000294_pt1 | contig 28107 bp, 24 predicted proteins | sample III_Fen_E2_4_FD_200452 | JGI IMG/M metagenome (GOLD analysis project Ga0302287, IMG submission 200452) | Peat permafrost microbial communities from Stordalen Mire near Abisko, Sweden - III_Fen_E2_4 | ecosystem: Environmental > Terrestrial > Soil > Wetlands > Permafrost | place: Sweden: Abisko...
CCATGCCGTCGTATGCAGCGGGAAGGCCTACAACCCCAATTTTGCCAACTTTTCACTTGCCTAGAGACACAGTTCGTTAGGGACACCTGCGGGGCTGACAGAGCAAAAAAATGACTTGGACATCAGGAATTCACAATCATCCAAACTAAGAAAATGAAAATGCCAAAAATATACATTACAGTAATCCCTGTCGGGATATTGCTGTGTTGCTGCACAAACAAACTAGAAGCACCAATCGAAATAAATATAATACATTCATCTCGTTCAAACAACATAAGCATTTCTGTGTGCGCATCGATAATTAATAATTCAGATGATACTATTTCGATATTCCCACCAGAATATGGCGCCAATATTTTTGCAGCTCAATACGGCGTTAAATCCGGAAATGATACAATCTGGTTTAGTGCCGCGACGGATATGGATCTAGATACATATCCAGAAATTAGAATTCCTGCAAAAATGAAGTATACATACAATTTTTCTCCAAACTATTTTGGATTGTGGCATGATAGGAAAAATGCGAAAATTGATTCTGGATACATGAAAGCCTTAAATAGTGCAGACAAAATCGCAATCAGATATGCTACTGGAATAAATGATAGCATACCAAAAAATGCAGATCATTTTGATAGCGTAATGTCAAAAAAATACAACAAGTACAAATTGCAATCAAAGTTTTCACAAATTCAACCACAGCATTTCGGGTGCGATTCTGGAATTTCTCAATAGTGCCTACGAATTCACATTTTGCGAATGCGGCCATAAATGGATATCGATTTTATTCTATTCTATGGCACAGAGAATGAAATTACACAAAGAAGCCTTCGGCTCGAAGCAAAAAGCCTATGCGCATCGCTCTATCATCATCCCTAACGTGTGACTCGAGAATTGGAAGGAGGATTAGCACCCGATAATCAATTCGCAACTGTGTAGAAGATGGTGGTAGGCCCACCGATGAAAACTTGACCAGAGAAGATTCATCAAACCGCCCTCCGGTGCTGGGTTCGTGAGGACCTGGTGTTGAACGGAAGAGGGAAAAGGGACGGAGGACCGTTTCAGGTGCCGCATGGGGAGCTGAACGCAAGTGAACCACCGATGAGGTGTCGAGAAGTACATAGCGGTTCGAAAACCTCGGGATCGTTAGAACCTGGGGGACAAGGACAGGGATTGCCAAACTGGACACGGTTGCCCTTCCCGAATCCGGCATATAGGTGGCAGGAACCCATGCGAGGCTTTTACACGGGACGAGCGAGATCATGGACCTGATGAATACCGGCGTGCACAAGTGGAGCTCCCACGAGGCCAAGCCGGGAGAGGCGGGCCATGAAGTCAGATGGCGCAATACGAGCGATGATGGTGGTTGTAATGACCCCGGAGCGAAGGGCGCCACGAAGCCGCCGGAGTTTGGACCGCCACCTCGCGAGAGAAGGAGCGGACGGACCGAGGCAAAGACGCAGCCTATCGAGAAACTGCAGGTATGGGAGGCGTGGAAACATGTCCGCAAGGGCGGCAAAGCGGTCGGGGTCGACGAGATAAGTATCGCCGAGATCGCTGCGGATCCGTCCAAGTACCTGTACCCTTTGTGGAACCGCATGGCCAGTGGCAGCTACCACCCGCCCGCAGTGCGCGAGCACTGCATTCCCAAAGGGAACGGGAAGGAACGCAAGCTGGGGATCCCCACGGTCTTGGACCGCGTGGCCCAACAGGTGATTCGAGCGGAACTAGAGCCGCTTGTCGAACCTGGATTCCACCCGAGTTCTTACGGATACCGCCCCAAGCGCAGCGCGCAACAGGCTTTGGCCGCATGCGTGTCCCAGTGCAAGCGGTTGGTGTACGTGACAGATCTTGACATCAGCGGGTTCTTTGACACGATCGACCACGAGAAGATGATGGCGATCCTGGGGGATCGGACCGACAAGCGGCATGTGCTGATGTACTGCCGTCGTTGGTTGCAAGCCCAGGTCTGGAAGCGAGATGGGACGATCGCGGACAGGGACGAAGGCACCCCGCAAGGCGGTGTGATCAGTCCCTTGCTTGCGAACATCTTCCTGGACGAAGTGTTCGACCGCTGGATGGCGGCGACCTATCCGGAAGTTCCCTTCGAGCGGTATGCCGACGACATCGTCGTGCATGCGGTGAGTGAACGGGAGGCGCTGGAACTCCGAGACAGAATCCGTCAACGCTTGGGCGAATACGGACTTGGGGTGAACGAGGAGAAGACGCGGGTCGTCTACTGCTGGAGGGCCGGAAGGCCACCTCGCAGCCGGGAGGAACTCCCACAGGAGTTTGACTTCCTGGGCTTCACGTTCAAACCTCGGTTGATGAAGCGCAAAAGCGATAAGCGGGTGTTTTGGGCGTTTTGGCCAGCGATCAGCAAGAAGAACGAGCGTCGGCTTGCCGATGTGTTGCGCAAGCTGAAGATGTCCAAGTGGCAGGGGCTGACCCTGCGCGAGGTGTCCAAGGCTCTGGCGCCGCGCACGCGGGGCTGGATCAGCTACTACGGCCAGTACAGCCCAAGCGAAATGACGCGCGTGATGTACATGCTGAACACTAGGTTGGTAAAGTGGGTCAGACGCAAGTTTGGCCTGCCGACGTTTTCCCGTGCCCGAGGCTGGCTATGCAGCCAAGAGATCCAGAACCATACGCTATTCCATCATTGGTCGAAAGGTTTCGGAATGTGGCAATATCTGCTTCGAAGAGCCGTGTGATGGGAGACTGTCAAGCACGGTTCCGTGAGGGGCTGGGGTGTGATTCCCCGGCCTAATCGATAAGCGGCTTCCACCGGCACCTTCCCGTTGTAAAACTCGTTTCTGCGGGCCGGTCAAAGCCATATGGGAAGGGCAAAGGCGGCGAGCATCGGGTGGCCAAGAATCGTCTGAGGCGGCAGTTCAAGGTAACGAGGATGAACCGCGTGTGGACCTCGGACATCACCTACATCTGGACGGCTCGGGGCTGGGCGTACCTGGCTGTCATCTTGGACCTGTTCTCGGGTCGTGGGCTGGTCGGTCGGCGACAAACCCGATACTGCCCTGGTCAAGAGTGCGCTGGCCAAGGCGATACGGCTACGGCAACCGCGTCGGTGGAGATTGATGTTCCATTCCGATCAAGGTTGTCAGTACACCTCGCTCGAACTTGTGGTGGTTTTGCGATTTCCACAACCTACGTCCACTTCTCCTTTCTACACCCGCAAAGAGTACGCAACCCACCTCCCCATTGTAATGTCAGCGGCTGGGGCGGCTGTCGGGCAATTGAGACATCGCGCGCACAGTGCCTGTGGCCGTTCTTTCTGCCCGGACCGGCCGTCCCAAGGCATCGCGGCGCAGCACGATTCCCAGTTGCGCTAGGCGGTTGCGCAGGCGGATCCCAGCGGGAGACTGCACCAGAATGTGTGTCTCGGCCTTGGAGGTGCCGGTGTAGGACGTCAGGCGCAACCGCAGGTCCCGGCCCGCCAAGGCAACGGTCTTCTGCGCGCGGTCGATCATGGTCTCGGGGATGGTCCAGGTGACGTGTTCCCATTCGGGATCGTCGGGCAGCACGGAAGAGGTCAGTCCGATGCCCAGCCAAGTCCGTCCTGAGTCCAGCGACACTTCCGGGTAGGCATCGCTGACCAGCTTCAGATTGGTGGTCCAGCGCAGGTCCAATATGTTTCCCGTCGCGAACTGACTGCCCGGCAGAGGGCTGGTGATGGCAAAGCCGTTGGCTGTGTCGGTGGGGGGCGGCGGCTTGATTGTGGTGTCGCCGGTGGTGTCCGGCTTCAGGCGGCAGCTTGTGTCGGAGGGGTTGCAGTAGGGTGGGAAGGAGGTGACTTCGAGGAAGCTGCGGATGGTCTCGTCGGCGAAGTGCATCATGCCGACGCGGTTGTAGTGGTGGTCGTCCCGGAAGTAGGGCAGGAGCGTTCCTACCATGGGCTGGACGCTCCATTTGGTGTCGATCATGCGCGCATGGGGGACGGCCTGGGTCGCCGAGACGATTCGGCGGGTGATGGTGTCTCCGATTGGGTTGTCGATGTACCAGGAGCAGAAGCTGCAGATGGTCTTCCTGTCACCTTGTTCCAGGTCTGAGGCCAACAGCGGGATGGCGGGATCCCCGGCCACTTCGCGAATGCGGGTGATGAAGGTGTCTAGGTCCGAGCCGAAGCGGTCGGCCAGTTCCGACGAGTTGGCGTTGACCTCGATGATGCCCAGCATGGTGACCACGCCGGCGAAGCGAACCTTCCCCTTGAGGTTGGTCAGCGCACTGCGGATTTCGCTCCACATGTTGGAGCTGCTGGCCGAGGTGTTGTCATCCAGGTACTGGGACTTGAGCTGCGCCCAGCCCGAGGCGACCTGGACGATGCCGATGTGGTGCTTAGGGTAGTAGGAGCGCAGCTTCTTGAGCACGGGCATGCCCGGGCCCACCCATCCGTACTCGCCGGGCTTCTTGTCCGAGTCCTCCCGGATCCTTCCCACGGCGGGAAGCCAGGTGCCGGTCGGGCGGGACAGGGTGTTGGCGGCGTCCTCGATGTGGTAGCTCCACAGGAAGGCGTCCTTGTCGAAGTAGATCGAGCGGATCTGGGCGAGGGAATCGACGTTGGTGGTCCCGTACTGGTCGGCGCGACCGGACATGTTGGAATGCCCTACGAAGACGAACACCAGCATGCTGTCGGTGGGAACCTTGGTGCCGTTGTCCAATACGACGTCGGAACGCGCCGGGGCGATGGCGCCGGCCACCAGAAGGGCCAGGAGGAGTGTGCGGAGGGTCATTCCAAATCCAGGCTGCGGGTGACGGTCTTGAGTCCAGAGGTGGTCTCTCCGACCAATAGAAGCATTCCCCGCTTGCGACCGGGCGCCTCCCAGGTCCTGCCGTTCCGATCCGTGCTCTGCCAGGAAACGTCCTTGCCGTCAAGTCCGACGGAACGCAAGGTGCGCAACGGCTGCTGCGAGACGAAGCGACCCTTTTCCAGGCGGCCTTCGAGTCTAGAGGCGGTGCGGACGGCGATCTCCGAAGCCTCAAGGTCATCCAGCCAGCCCTTTCGGACCTGGGGGACCGTGTCGGCGTTCGGGGCGATCCACAGGTTGGGCCACTGCAGGTCGGAGGTGAGGCCCTGCCCGATGGCTGCGGTCTGCGCCAGCACCAGGTTCTTTCCGCTGCGCAGGTCGATGGCTACCAGGATCTCGTGCAGGTCCTCGTTGACCCAGCCGCCGGATCCGGACGGGTAGGCGCGGGAGACTTGGATGTTGGCTACCGCGAAGTAGGGGTGGTTGCTCCACTCGGCGTCGTCGTAGTGGTGCCCGGTCCAGGTGGTGTCGGATAGCGAGGGAAAGGCGTTCCGTTCCGGGCGGGTGACTTGGGTGGAGATGCGCCCATCGTAGCGGGTGAGGAAGAGTACGTCGTGCAGTTCCCAAGGCTTGGCGCCATTGATGCGGGGATTGGTCATGCCTGCGCTGCCGAAGTCCAATGAGAGCATGGCATCGGGGTGTTCCGGGCCGGGATAGATGGAGGTGTTGCAGGCCTGCCGCTCCTTGGTGTCCACGGTGGCGCCTGACCCGAGGGTGTAGCCCAGGGCGATGCGCGGTACCAGCGGATCGTCGGCCAGTCGGGCCATGACGGCGCGGCTGGAGCCGGTGGCGATGAAGGAGTCGTTGGCTCCGCCGTAGTAGGTTCCCTTGGCCAAGAGGACGGGTGAGCCGGTCTTGGGCTGTGCGCCCGAAAGGTCCAGCGGGACTTCCCAGGTCGATCCGCTGCCTTTCCAGCCGTTCCACACGCCCACCGTAGGGCAGACCAGGGCGTCCCGACCGACCGTCCGGCGGAAGCGCGGCTCGTGGGCGCTGTCGGGCACGGCCAGGAACGGGGTTCCTCCCGCGAAGGGAACGAGCCAAGCGGAGCTCTTGGTGGCGGCGTTGCTGGTCATGTCCGTGCTCGGACCCATGCCGTAGACGATCCAGCGTCCGTCGCGGGAGAACTGGGGCGCGATGGCCCCGTCCGTGCGGGGAATGGCTGCGGCCATGGGTGTGGCATCGGAGAAGTCGATGGTGACCAAGTCCTTGCCGTCCCGGAAGGCCAGACGGACCGAGTCGGTGCCGAAGAAGGTGCGCAGTTCCTCGCGTCCGGCCGTGACGCGCACGGCGGCCTGGACACTGAAGACCGATGCGACTAGGGCGAAGCGAAGGATCGGGTGCATGCAGGAAAGCTTAATTCAGGAACGTGACGGGAGCGCGTCAATTCTGGTCCGCGAAACCATCTCCGTTCCCTGCGTGGGTCACAGCAAGCGTCCCTTGATCAGGGCGTGCCCGGACAGGAAGTACCAGGCTCCGTCGGTCAGGGAGAGGATTCCCACACCGGCCAGGGTCCAGGTGGTGAGATGGAGGTTCAGGAGCCGCGCGTTCTCGCGCATCCGCGCCGGGGGGATGTCGGCGTTGCGGCGGGAGAGCCACAGGTGGATGGCCAGGATGGCAAGCATGGGAGAGGCGTAGCCCAGGTTGTAGAGGAGGACGTGGCGGAGATCCCCGAAGGCCCCGAGATGGGCGCCTGCGATCTTCCCCAAGGCCACGAAGTAGGGAATCGAAACGGGCAGGGTGGTGAGCGAAAGGATGGCGCCGATCCAGAAGGAGGCGCGCCCCCCGATGTGGCCGAAGCGCGCGGTGATCCGTTCGAGCAGTCGGGCTTCGGGGCTTTGGGCCTGGGGATGGCGTTGCCTGAGGAAGTGGTGCAGGCCGAAGCCGATCATGGCAAGGCCTCCCAGCACCTCGGTCAGATGGTAGCTGGAGTCGGAGACGGAGTCGCTTGAGAACGGCATCCGGTGGAACCACGCCTGCAGCGAGGCGAAGGCCCGGCAGCCGACCAGCCCGGCCAGGGCGTAGGTGCCCGACAGCCCGATCAGGAAGAATCCGGCGTTGCGCCGGGGCCGCGCGGTGTTCAGCAGGAGCACGAACACGATGATCTGCTGGGCGGTGGAGAAGCTGTCGAAGAGGGACAGCGAGAGGCAGGAGAGGAGCAGATCCATTCCCGAAAGGTATACACCGCCACAGGGGGCGGCGGATCCTGTCCGCTAGGTCCCTTGCCGGGGCATCAGGACGGTGAAGTCGTCGGGCAGGTAGTCGGTCAGCAGTTGCGCGCCGGGGCACAGCTTGCGGCAACAGGACAGAATCTGTCGCGGGTCGTGCCCCTGCACCAGCTCGTCCTCGGGAAACCACGAGTGCTCCAGCAGGTTGAAGGCGACCCCGACGGTGGCGGCCTCCCACATGCGGGCGATGGCCTGCATGGGATGGTGCAGCGCGGCGGCGCGGTAGTTGAGGCTGCCGCTGCAGACGACGACGTCCGAAGGCGGCAACGGCGCACTCAGGAAGTCGGCTTGCACGAAGGCGGTGTCGGGCAGGTGACCGTGCCGCCTGCGGGCCTCCTGGACAAATTCCGGCAGGAAGTCCACGCCCAGGTAGGTGATGTCCCGGAAGCGCGCGTCCAAGAAGGGCTTGAGATCGCCCAGGCCGCAGCCCAGGTCTAGTACGGTGCAGCCCGAGAGGTTCCCGAGACGGCACAAGGCCTCGAAACGGCGGGTCTGACTGGCCGGGGTGCGCCAGCCCAGCTCCTCGTGGCCGGGCCTTCCCAGGCGCTGGCGGTGGAAGTGCAGGACGCGGGCCTTTTCCTGGATGTCCATGGGACGAGGCAAACTGCATTTTCGCCGTCGCCGGAAGCGACTATGATTGCAACCATGCTCCTCGTGCGGCAAATCGCTCTGATGGTCATTGCGTTGTCTGTGGTCGGCTGCCGGAAGCCGGATTCCAAGGCATCTTCCCAAGGCAAGGCGCCGACACCGGCCGCTCCGAGCCAAGCCCTGCCGTGGCACGTGTTCGCCTCTGCGCATTATCGGGTGGAGTCCCTGGTGGATTCCTCCCGGAGCCAGGTATTGCTTACGCGGTTGGAGATGCTGTACACGGCCTATGGTGCGGCCTTCGGTCTGACCGTGCCGCGCCATGCTCCGCTCATGGAGCTGCGGCTCTACCGCGATCGCCACGAGATGCACGCGGTGGAAGCCATGCCCGACTGGGCGGAGGGGGTCTATCGGGACGGGTTGTGCATCCAGTACCTGCGTAGGGGCGAGGCGAACCCATGGCACTGGGCCATCCACGAGGCGGCCCACCAGCTCAATGCCGAGCGCGCCGGGATCGAGCTGCCGCGTTGGCTCGAGGAGGGCCTGGCCTGCCTGTTCTCCTGCTCGCGACTGGATTCCGCCGGACTGCACCTGGGAACGGTCGATCCCGACAGCTATCCGGCCTGGTGGCTCAAGGACTACCGACCCACGGGACATCGGGCGCTGGATCTGAAGAACGGCAAGCTTCAGAGCTTGGAGACCATCGTGCGGGGCGGCGGTGTGGTGCCGGAAGATGGCGACCTCAACCTGGCCTACCTCTCCTGGTGGACGGTGACGCGCTTCCTCTGGAGCCGCGACCCGCAAGCGTTCCTGGCCTGGGTGAAGCTCGACCGGACCCCGGAAGGGCTGGAGCGGATCGTCGGACCGCTGAAGGACCTCGAGGAGCCGTACGCGAAGAGCCTCGTGGGTTTGACGGATTCCGTCACGGCGCTTCGCTGACCGCGCCAGGGACGTGCAGGGCCACCGCAGGTGGGTGCCGGATGCACCGAGCCGAGCAGGCGAGCCCGCAGCGGCTCGGCCCCGGAACGGGGAGGCGCCCCGAAGATGTCCTTCTTAGAACATATCAACGCATCGTGATTTTTTGATATATTGAGGAAAGACATCGAATGCCCGGCGACGGGACTCACACACGCCCCGTATCGGGGCAATCTCAGGAGTGCACATGCTCGACAACGTGACGACCCTCGGCAAGGCCCCCGTGGCCGGCGGCAAGCCCGACTACCTCGTGCGCGACATGGCTCTGGCAGCCTTCGGTCGCAAGGAGATCGACCTGGCCGAGACCGAGATGCCCGGCCTGATCGCCACCCGCGAGGAGTTCCGCGCCAGCCAGCCCCTCAAGGGCGCCCGCATCGCCGGATCCCTGCACATGACCATCCAGACCGCCGTGCTCATCGAGACGCTGGCCGCCCTGGGTGCCGACATCCGCTGGTGCTCCTGCAACATCTTCAGCACGCAGGACCACGCCGCCGCGGCCATCGCCGACTTCGGCGTGCCCGTGTTCGCGACCAAGGGCGAGACGCTGGAAGAATACTGGGACTACTCCTGGAAGGTCCTGCAGTGGAGTGACAACGGCACCCCCAACATGATCCTGGACGACGGCGGCGACCTCACCCTGTTCGTCCACCTGGGTCTGCGCGCCGAGTCCGACGCCTCCTTCCTGGACGTCGACCCGGGCCATGAAGAAGGCCGCATCCTGTACGCACAGGTCAAGAAGGCCGTGGCCGAGCGCCCCGGATTCTTCTCCGAGTGCGCCAAGAACATCCAGGGCGTCTCCGAGGAGACCACCACCGGAGTTCATCGCCTGTACCAGATGGCCGCCAAGGGCGAGCTGCTGTTCCCCTGCATCAACGTGAACGACTCGGTCACCAAGTCCAAGTTCGACAACCTCTACGGCTGCCGCCACTCCTTGCCGGACGGCATCATGCGCGCCACCGACGTCATGCTCTCGGGCAAGGTCGTCGTGGTCGCCGGCTACGGCGACGTGGGCAAGGGCTGCGCCCAGGCCATGAAGGGCCAGGGCGCCCGCGTGATCATCACCGAGATCGACCCGATCTGCGCCCTCCAGGCCGCCATGGAAGGCTACGAGGTCACCACCATGGCCAAGGCCGTGACCCGTGGCGACATCTTCGTGACCACCACCGGCAACGAGTACGTGATCACCGAGAAGCACATGGACGCGATGAAGCACCGCGCCATCGTGTGCAACATCGGCCACTTCGACTCCGAGATCGAGATCGCGAAGATCAAGAAGCACAAGTGGGTCGAGATCAAGCCCCAGGTCCACGAGGTCATCTGGCCCGAGGGCAAGTCCATCATCGTGCTGGCCGAAGGCCGTCTCGTCAACCTGGGCTGCGCCACCGGCCATCCGTCGTTCGTGATGTCCAACTCCTTCACCAACCAGACCATCGCGCAGATTGATCTGTGGCTGGCGTCCCAGGGCAAGGAGACCATCTCGGGCGTCAAAGCTTACGAGAAGGGCAAGGTCTACACCCTGCCCAAGAAGCTCGACGAGAAGGTCGCGCGCCTGCACCTTGCGAAGCTCGGCGTGGAGCTTGAGGAACTGACCGACAGCCAGGCTGCGTACCTCGACATCCCCAAGAATGGTCCGTACAAGCCGGATCATTACAGGTACTAAGGGGCACTCGGCCCTGAGGGCGCATTCTCGTGATCTTCACCGCTCGCCGTAGGAAACTACGGCTTCGGGTTCAGATCCCTTCGATTGCATCCCCCGATGACCTTCGCACTCCGTTAGCCCTGTCGTTCGATACGACGAATCCCCGGACAGATCCTGTCTGGGGATTTCTTTTTGACGGAAATTGTCATTCATCAGGATCGGGGCGCCTCCCGGCTCCGCCGGGCCGGGCTGCCTGCCAAGCCTCCTCGGCAGACTATGGGGAATCGGGCCTGCGGGGTCTTGGGCCTTCCGGCCGGCATCCCTGGCGGAAGGTCGCGAAGCTGTCGACGGGCCTGCGGGGACTGACGGGGTCGGGGGCGCCTTGCACGTAACCCGTCCTGGCCACGAACAGGATCTTCCCCGGAAGACTCAGCTGCGAGGCGATCCGCTCCCCGAAGCCGCGCTCCTCCACGACCTGGTTCATGGGATGGAAGCCCAGGCCGAGCCGTTGGCATTCCAGGTTTAGTCGTTCGTAGAGCCTGCCGATCCGAAGCCATCCGGCGGCATCGTCCTGTTGAGTCAGCACGATCCATCCTCCGGCCCCCTCGACCTGCCGCACCGTCTTCTCGATTCCCTTGGACACGAAGGCCTCCGTCCTGGAATCCTCAGGGGTGTAGACGTGCCTTACGTAGAGGCCTGCCAGGCCGTCGATTCCCATGCCCGCCGTGGTCAGGCCGTCGCGCCGGGCCAGCACATCGCGGTCGGAAAAACGGATCCAGCGCGCCAGTTCCTCCTGCGCCAGAGGATCGCGTGCCTGCTGCCGGTAGGCGGCGATCTCTCCCGTCGCGACTAGCCGCCCTTCGGGCGAGTCCGCAGGGAAGAGATGCACGCTTTGCCTGTCGATCCGCAGGAGCGCCTCGACGTCCTGTGGCCGGATCGGCGTCGTCCCGAACGGGATGCGCGAGGTCGTCCTGCGCTCCAGGTCCTCCGGTTTGAACTCCTCGCGAAGGCCCTGGGCCGGCACGAGGCGGATGCGCGCCAGCGGACCCGATGCCTCGCCCGGCAGCGGATCGATCTCGGCCACATAGGAAAGGGACGCTGCCGCGATCCGCAGGTTCTCCAGGAAGGCGCCAATGGAGATGTGCAGCTCCCGCCCGCTGTGGTCGACCACGGGCAGTGAACGGGTGGTGTCGGCAAAGACCAGCAGGGAATCCCGCCCGAAGACCTCGACCCTCCACGGTTGGGAGTTGTGCGAGCTGCCGGCAAGCGAGGCGTAGTGGAGGATCCTCCTGACATCGTCCTTGGTCTGTGGGGCCTCGCGCAGGCGCAACGATCCCGACGGCGTGCACGACAGGCAGCAGGCCGACAGGGCCAGCAGCGATGCCGTCCTTGCGGCGCGGATCACGGCAGGCTCCAGAGCCGGTATCCCACCCGGATGACCGGCGAGAGGTCGACGTTGGGGATGCGGTAGGTCTGCCCGTTGAAGGCGGCGCTGTGGTCCGTGCGGAGGTAGACGTGCATGCCCGGCTGCAGGTAGAGGCCGCGCCACAGGAAGAGCTGGTAGCTGACTCCGCCGCCGAAATCCGTGCTGCGGATCCTGCGGGTCTGGCCGCTGGACTTCTGGACGATCTCGAAGGTGTGCAGCTCCAGGTAGGTGTAGGTCTCCAGGCCGCGCCAGGGATTGTAGCCCAGGAAGATCCCCGGCGAGGGCCGGTAGCGCCTCTCGAAGTCGTTCGAGGAGTTGCCGATGCCGGCCGGTTCGGCGTCGTAGCTGCCGCCACTGATCACGCTCACCCGCAGGCGGAGCCGATCGTGCCGGTACCCGATCCCGAAGTGGTACCCGCCCGTGAAGAACATCGGGAACAGGCTTTCCACTTCGATGGCATGCTGTGCGATCGCCGCGTCCCGAGGCCAGACATTGACAGAATCTGTCTGAGCCGTGGCCGAGACCGTGGAAGCCAGCAACATCGTTGACCAGAGAAGAAGAGCCTTGCGCATCCCGCACCGTTCCTGTTGGAGGTATGCTAGGAAGGTATGGTCGGCAAGGGGAGGGAAGGCTCCGCATTTGTTACCAAATGCATCAGTTCTTGTCTCCTCGGATCCGGCTCAGGGACTTGGGCGCGATCCCTAGGTAGCTGGCGACATGGTATAGGGGGATCTTTTGGAAAACGTGCGGACGCTTGCTCAGCAGGTTGCCGTAGCGTTCCCGTGCCGGCAGCAGCTGGAGCTCGATGCTCTGTTCCACCATCTTCAGGTAGGCCTGTTCCATCAGGATCCGGCCCAGCCGTTCCAGACGAGGATGCCTTTCGTAGAGCTCGTCCAGGTCGCGTTGGCGGATCAGCAGCACTTCCGAAGCCTCGATGGCCTTGATGGCGATGCTCGAGGGGAGGTGTTCCAGGCGGCTGCGATTGTCCGAGATCCAGTCGCCTTCCAGGGCGAAGTCGATGGTCTTCCTTTGGCCGTCCTTTCCCTGGACGGCGTAGACCAGGGCTCCGGTCGCGACGAAGCCGACGAAGTCGCAGACCTGCCCTTCCCGCAGCAGGTATCCGTTCCGGGCGATCACTTTGCGCACCAGGCGGCCGGTCAGGGCGGCGATCTCCTCCTGGCCCAAGGAGACGATCCTTCCGATGCCTTCGGTCACCTTGGCAAGATCGTCCGCTTCGGCAAGCCCGTGCGAGCCATCCTCTCCCCTGAGCTTGCGGGGCGCCATCGGCTACCTGGCCCGCAGCACGAAGGCCAGCACCTCGGCCACGGCGGAGTAGAGCTCGGGAGGGATCTGCTCGCCGGGCTCCACCTGGGCGTAGATGGCGCGGGCCACCGGAGGGTTCTCCACGATGGGGACGCTGGCCTCGCGGGCGATCTCGCGGATCTTGAAGGCCATCAGGTCGGCGCCCTTGGCCAGCATCACCGGGGCGATGTCCTTGCCCTTCTCGAAGCGCAGCGCCACCGAGAAGTGGGTGGGGTTGGTGATGACCACGGTGGCCTGGGGCACCTGGCGCAAGGCGAAGCGCTTGTGCATCTCGTTGCGCATCTTGCGCCGCTTGTTCTTGACCTGCGGGTCGCCGTCGGACTGGCGCGCCTCGTCCTTGACCTCCTGCTTGGTCATCTTGAGCTGCTTGAGGTGGGTGTGCTTCTGCCAGAAGAAATCGGCGATGCCGATCAGAAGGAGCACCACGGCCATCTTGAAGACGGCATTGTAGGCCACCGTCATGGTGAAGATCACCTGCTCCAGGAAGGGCCATGCGGCCATGCCCAGGAACTGCGGCAGGCTCTTGTGGATCGAGAGCCAGGCGATCCAGCCCACCACCAGGATCTTGGCCACGCCCTTCAGGAGCTCCACCATCGCCTTCTTGTTGAACATGCGCGTGATGTTGCCGGGATTGAACAGATTGAAGAAGTTGGAGACGTCAAAGACCTTGAGCGTCCAGTTCAGGCCCACCATCACCACGCTGGCCACCACGCCGGTGAGCGCGATGGGCAGGAGAATCGGCAAGATCAGCTTGGCGAGCTGGCCCAGGCCCCAGGCGAAGTCGGTGGCGAAGGTGGCGTCGGACATCTTCCAAGTGGGGATGGCCCGGAAGGCGCGGATCATGACCTCGCGCAGGTTCTCGTGCATCATCCCCGCCGTGGCGTGCAGGGCAAGCACCCCCGCAAGCAGCGTGGCCGCCTGCAGGAGGTCCTGGCTCTTGGGGTTTTGGCCCTTCTCGCGGGCCTCGTCCAGCCGCTTCCCGGAAGGGTCCTCGGTCTTCTCGTCTTCGTCCATGGCCTAGCGCATCCGGCTCAGCAGGACAAGCGAAGTGCTCACCAGGTGCTCGTGCCAGGCCTTGAAGCCCTCCAGGATCCACGGCAGCGTGGCCGAGGTCAGGAGGCAGGCCACCACGATCTGCAAGGGCATCGAGAGGGTCCAGACGTTCATGGAAGGCATCACGCGCGAGAGCACCGCCATCACCAGGGTCAGGAGCAAAAGCGCCATCAGCACCGGACCTGCCAGCTGGAGCGAGGTGATGAAGCAGGCCACCAGGGTCTGCGAGAGCTGCGGCACCAGGCGCGAGGGGTCCAGGCTCACCAGGCCGATCGGGGCCAGGCGGAACGAGTCGGCCAGCACCCGCAACAGCTGCAGGTGGCCTCCGCCGATCACGAAGGTGACCGAGGCGCAGATGGACAGGAATTGTCCGAACAGGGCCGCCTGGGCGCCGGTCATGGGGTCGAAGAGCTCGATCATGTTGAAGCCCGCAGCCGAGTCGATCAGGCTGCCGGCGCTTTCCAGCATCTGGAACGACAGCGCCAGCAGGTAGCCGGTGATCATGCCCAGCAGCACCTCGCGCAGCACCAGCAGGAAGTAGGCCGGGACGCCGGTGGGCAGGGCCCAGGCGATGTGCGGCAGGGTGGGGAAGATGACGATGGTCAGTACGACCGATAGGCCTGCCTTGGCGGGCATGGGCAGGGCCATCGACCCGAACACGGGCAAGAGCCCGATCATGCTCACGATGCGGGCCAGCACCAGCACGAAGATCTGCAGCTGCCCCGAGAAGAGCGTGGCCAGGTCGGGGAGGGCGGTCAAGCCGTCCTCATGCGTGGACCTCGCGCATCAGTTCCACCATGTGGGTGAAGTAGTCGCGGAACAGGTGCAGCATCCACGGGAACACGAAGATGAGCATGATGCCTGCACACAGCAGCTTGGGCAGGAAGGTGAGGGTCATCTCGTTGATCTGGGTGGCGGCCTGCACCACCGAGATGAGCAGTCCCACCACCAGCGTCACCGAGAGGATGGGAGCGCACAGAAGCAGGGCGACCCACAGGGTCTGGCGGATCAAGTCAACGATGGAGGCGTCGGTCATGGCATGTCCTTTACCGGAAGCTCTGCACCAGGCCGTGGGCGACCAGGTTCCAACCGTCCACGGAGACGAACAGGATGAGCTTGAGCGGCAAGCTCACCATCACCGGCGGCAGCATCATCATGCCCAGAGACATCAGGATGGAGGCCACCACCATGTCGATCACCAGAAACGGCAGGTAGATGAGGAAGCCGATCAGGAACGCGGTCTTGAGTTCCGAGATCACGTAGGAAGGGATCAGGACGGCATTGGGGATGTCGTCGGCGTTGCGGGGACGCGGGGTCTTGGAGATGCGCACCATGGTGGCCAGCTCGTTCTCGCCGGTCTGGCGCAGCATGTAGGCACGCATGGGCTTCATGCCCTTCTCCAGGCCCTCCTTCCAGCCGATCTGCTGCGACAGGTAGGGCTGCAGGGCCATGTCGTTGATCTCCTTGATCTGGGGCTGCATCACAAACCAAGTCAGGAAGAGCGACAGGCCCACGACAATCTGGTTGGGCGGCGTGGTCTGGGTGCCCAAGGCCTTCTTGAGGAATCCCATCACCGTGACGATGCGCGTGAAGGGAGTCATCAAAAGCAGGATGGCCGGGGCGATGGATAGGATGGTGAGCAGGAACACCACCTGCATGGCCACTGAGGCCTCCTGCGGGGTGCGGGCCTGCTCCAGGCCCACGGAGATCTTTGGGAGGACCTGGGCGACGGCGGGCGAGGCCAGGAGTCCCAGCGGCAAGAGGCGCAGGAGACGTCTCATCCCTGGCGGTCCTGGTTCGGGCGCTTGAAGCGCTCAAGCATAGTGTCCAGCGTGGCACCGAAGTCGCGGGCCGTCACCGATCCGGCACCCAGCTCGGCGACGATCTCGGCGGCTTCGTGGTCGGTGAATTCGGTCACGGTGGCGGCGCCGTGGGCGGTGGTCACCACGGCCACCACGCGGTTGTGGATGCGGATCAGGTGGAAGTGCCGCCCCGGCTGCAGGGTGCGGGTCTCCAGCACGTCCACCAAGGTGGATTGCCCCTTGCCCATCCTGCGGTTCAGGCGACTCCAGGCAAAGAGGGTGGCAAAGCCAAGGCCCGTGACCACGGCCAAGGCCAGCAGCACCTGCACGGCCAGCATTCCGATGGTCCGTCCGTCCACCAGGCTGGGCTTCCTGGTGCCGCTTTCCTGGTCGAGTCGTTGTCCCAAGGCCTCGATCTTGGCCGAGACGACGCTGTCGGTGGGGGCCGGTGGCGGTGCCGGCAGGGTGTCGGTCGCCTGCGAGAAGGCAAGGCTTGCGAGAAGGCAAAGGACGGGGAGGATTCGACGCGGCATGGGTCTCACATTCGCAGCATGATGTAGCCGACCAGGAAGTTCATGATCAGGATGGTGACGGCCGAGGCCTGCACCGAGTGCTCGATGGCATGGCCCACGCCCTCGGCGCCGTTGCGGGCGCGGCAACCCGAGAAGCAGCCGTAGGAAGACAGCACGAAGCCGAAGATCATGGCCTTGATCAGCGAGATCCACACGTCGCGGTCGCGGTAGAAGAGACGCACGCCCTTCCAGAAGATGTTGGGCTCCATCTCCTTGAACATCAGGGAGACGCCCAGGGCGCCCATCAGGCCCACTAGCGACGAGACCACGGTCAGAACGGGCAGCATGATCAGGCTGGCCACCATGCGTGGCGCGACCAGGAAGCGGTAGCGGTCCAGCCCCAGCACCTCCATGGCGTCCAACTGTTCGGTCACGGCCATGGAGCCCAGCTCCGAGGTCATGCCGGCGCCGGTGCGTCCGGCCACCACCAGTGCCGTGAGCACGGGGCCCAGTTCCAGGATCACCGACTTGCCCACGGCCACGCCCACGTAGCTGATGGGGATGATGTCGGCAAAGAGATAGCCGGCCTGCCAGGCCGTCACCGCGCCGGTGAACACGTTGGTGATGGCCACCAGCGGGATCGAGCTGATGCCGATGGAGTGCATCTGCTCCATGGTCAGGTGGAAATTCTTGAACACCTTGGGGAGAGCGGTCAGGGTGCGGACATTGAACTGGACGTATTCCATCACCACGTGAAAGCCCGTCAAGACCCATTCGCCCACCCACACCATGAGCTGGTCGAGGGCGTTCATGACCTTCAAAGGAAAGGACAAAGGAGGTGCGTCTTTGGGTGGCTCGACCGGCATCTTGCAAGAATAGCATTGCGGATGCGGTTGTGGGTCGGACTCGGGGACACTGTAGTTGGAAACTTGCCGATGTGTTCCATGGCGCGGTGGGGCGAAACTACATTTGCCGCCCGTATGATCATTGTAAACGACCTTTCCAAGCAGTTTGGCGACCGCGTCCTCTATTCGGGCGTGAACCTCAAGTTCAAGGGTGGCAACCGCTACGGCCTGATTGGCGGCAACGGCAGCGGCAAGACCACCTTCATCAAGATCCTGCAGGGCGAGGAAGACTACACCGACGGCTCCATCGAGTTCGAGCCCGGCCGCACCCGTGGATACCTGCGCCAGGACCACAACGCCTTCGACGGCTTCACCATCATGGAGACCGTCATGCAGGGCCACGCCCGCCTGTGGGAAGTCTCCCGCCTGCGCGACGAGCTGTACTCCAAGCCTGAGATGACCGAAGAGGAAGGCATGCAGGTGGCCGACCTCGAGGTGGAGTTCGCCGAAATGGACGGCTACACCGCCGAGGCGCGCGCCGGCGAGCTGCTGGAAGGCCTGGGCATTCCCACCGAGACGCACAACGATGCGCTCACCACGCTGGTGGGCGGCTGGAAGCTGCGCGTGCTGCTGGCGCAGGCGCTCTTTGCCCGTCCCGATATCCTGATGCTCGACGAGCCCACCAACCACCTGGACATCCACACCATCTCGTGGCTGGAGAAGGTGCTGGTGCAGTACGACGGCATGGTGGTGGTGATCTCCCACGACCGTCACTTCCTGGACAACGTGTGCACGCACATCCTGGACGTGGACTACCGCGAGATCAACCAGTTCACCGGCAACTACTCCCAGTGGGAGACGGCCATCAAGCTCTCGCGCGAGCGCGCCCAGAACCACAACGACCGCATGGAGAAGAAGAAGGAAGAGCTGCAGGACTTCGTGCGCCGCTTTTCTGCCAACGCCTCCAAGGCCGCCCAGGCCAGCTCCCGCCAGAAGCAGCTGGAGAAGATCAAGGAGGACATGGTCGAGCTGCGTCCCAGCTCCCGCGTCGCTCCGCGCCCCGTGCTGCGCATCGAGAAGCCCTGCGGACGCCAGGTGGTGGGTCTCAAGGGACTGACGATGGCCTTCGACGGCGGCACTCCGCTGTACAAGAATCTCGACCTCGACATCACCAACGGCGAGAAGATCGCCATCATCGGCGTGAACGGCGTGGGCAAGTCCACCCTGCTCAAGCTCCTGATGGAGCAGCTCGCCCCGGTGCACGGCAGCATCACCTGGGGCCAGGCCGCGGTGAAGTCCTACTTCCCGCAGGATCCGTTCGAACTGCTGGACCCCGAGATGACCGCCTACGACTGGCTCTACCAGTTCCGCCCCAGCTGGAGCACCCAGGAGATCCGCGCGCTGCTGGGCCGCATGCTCTTCTCGGGCGAGTCCCAGATGAAGCTGACCAAGGTCCTTTCCGGTGGCGAGAAGGCGCGTCTCCTGTTTGCCATGCTCATGGCGCAGCAGTCCAACACCATCATCCTGGACGAGCCCACCAACCACCTGGACCTCGAGGCCATCGACGCCTTCCAGGAGTCGCTGCAGGAGTTCGAGGGGACGCTGATCTTCGTGTCGCACGACCGCACCTTCGTGAGTACGCTTGCCACCCGCATCTTCGAGATCATCGACGGCCAGGTCATCGACTACCAGGGCCCCTACGAGGACTACGCCAACGGCGCCCGCGAGGACATCATCGCGCGCCTCAAGGGCAAGAAGAAGTAAGACAGATTCTGTCCTAGACAGGAATCGTCAAAAACGGCCGGGGCATCAAGTCCCGGCCTTTTGCTTTGGATGGGAGATCCCGAGCGTTTGCCCACCGACGCGACCTTGAGGTCCATCAGGTCGGCGGCTTGAAGAACTGCCCCGGGGTCTTTCCTAGCAGTGCCTTGCAGGCGTTATAGAAGGTCGCCGGGCGGGAGAAGCCCACCGTCGCGGCCAGCCCCTCGAGAGAGATTCGTTCGATTCCGATGGTCTCGATTCGCTCGATCATCACGGCAAAACGGATGAGGTTGACCAAGGTGCGGAAGTTGACCCCGAAGTGCGCATTGATGCTGCGCGACAGGTAGGATGTGTTGGTCCCCAGGGCGCGGGCGACCTCTTGGAGGCTGATGGCTGGGTCGGAATACACTGAGGGCCTTCCCAGCTGTTCGGCCAGCTTGCGCATCTCGACGGGCTGGGCAACTTCACGTGCGCCGTGCTCGAGCAGCCTGTCGGGATGGAAGCGCAGGACCTTATCCGAGAGCTCATACAGGGTCTCGCTTGCCCGTGCAGGTTGCTGCCGTAGGGCTGTGCGGTGCGTTGCAAGGTCGTTCAGCAGCAGCACACTGCGCAGGCATGCCATGAGCTTGTCTGCGGCCAGCGGCTTGACCAAATAGTCGGATGCGCCCAGCTTCATGCATTCGACGGCAGTGGCCAGGTCGTCGACTCCAGTGGTCATCACCACTGGCAGGCGGGGCCAGCGGCTCCGGACGATGCGGAGAGCCTCCATGCCGCCGGTTCCCGGCATGATGATGTCCAGCAGCAGGAGGCTGGGGAGGTCCCGAGACATGGTTTTCTCGGCAGCGGACCAGCTCGCGAAGGTCTCGAGTTCCAGGGAGCTGCAGGGCTCCAGGACACGACGCAAGGCCTCGAGCGCTTTCGGCTCGTCGTCCACGATACAGATCCTGGCAGGGGCGTCGCGTGTCGCTTGGTTTCGGACCATCAGGTCCAATGATAGCCACGAAAGCCTTGCCGGCCCGGCATGGGGATGTCGGAACGACTGCGGATTCTTGAAAGCGCAGTCATTCCTTGGCAAGATGAAAGGCCCGGTCCGCGGGGGCGGATCGGGCAGGAAAGCCGCTCCTGGGAAGAGGAGGCTCGGCGGGCTATTTCACGCGCAGTTCGATGCGACGGTTCTTGGCGCGTCCCTCCGGGGTCGCGTTGTCCGCGATGGGCTCGGCGGAAGCATAGCCCTTGGCGCTGAGCTGCTCGGCGGGGACTCCCAACCCGACCAGGTAGTCGCGGATGGTTTCCGCGCGTCTGGTCGACAGGGACAGATTCTGTCCGGTCCGGTTGTCGCTGTCGGTGAAGCCTGCGATCTCGATCGAGGCCTTGGGGGCCTGGCGCACCACCTTTGCCGCATAGGCCAAGGTCGGAACGCAGGAGGAATCGAGGTCGGCCTTGCCGGTGGCGAACTTGACTCCCGCAAGGATGTTCCTGGCGCCGTGTTCGATCCGGATCTCCAGACAGCCCGAGGTGTCCACCTTGGTTCCGGCGATCGTGCCGGGGCACTGGTCGATGCCGTCCGGAACGCCGTCCGTGTCCGAATCGATCGGGCACCCTTCCGCGGTCACCTTCGCGCCTGCCGGGGTGCCTGGGCAAAGGTCTTCCTGATCGGGGACACCGTCCCTATCGGAATCGACCGGGCATCCGGCGGAGGTGACCTGGGTTCCGGGCAGGGTTCCGGGGCACTTGTCACGGAAGTCGGGGATGCCGTCCCTGTCCGCATCGAGTGGGCAGCCGTCCGGCGTGACGGCCAATCCTGCGGGGGTGGCCGGGCATCTGTCGAGGGAGTCGGGAACGCCGTCCTTGTCCGCATCGACCGGCACGGAGGGCGGTGCGATTTCCTTGACGATCTCCTTCGGGACGGCAGGAGGGGCCGAGAAGACGATCGGTGCCTGCGGCGCGGGTTGGCTGCCGCCCAAGCGCCAAGTCAGACCCAGTCCCAAGCGCGGAAGCGCGTCGTTCATCTTGGTGTAGCTGCTGCCGGTCAGGAATCCGACGGGACGATCCGTGTTCAGACCGCAAAGGCGGTTCTCCAGGAAGGCTGTTGCGGAGACCTCCTGGAACACGGTCCACTCGACCCCCAGCTCCACCGGCATGTAGTAGTGCCAATCCAGGTCGTGCACACGCCGTCCGTCGACCTTCACCTTACCGAAGTCGCTGGAGACTCCTCCTCCGAGGTAAGGGCGCCAGGCACCCAGGGCTTCGAAGCGGGGTTGGACGAGAAGTTGGATGCCGAGGTTCGAGAAGGACTCGGTGCGGAACTGGTCGGTGCCGTTGGAGATGTTGCCGAAGCCACCCAGGACACGGGTGCCGAGCCATTCCATCGGATGGTATTCCAGATGTGCCCGGATGTAGGGAGTGATGTTGTCGCCAAAGGGGCCGTCGTAGCGCTGTCCGGCGATCGCAAGGCCGGCTCCGCCGGTTCCTGCGAGGCGTGGGGGCTCATCGGCTCGGGTGGCAGTGCCGAGGACCAGTAGGCTCAGCGCAAGATTCATTTTTTGCATTGGGTGCTCCGTGAGGAAGCCTCGCTCGAAAAACGAGCGAGGCAAGATTGGATCGGATAAACGGGTGGAAAGGATCCTCCCGCTTGAGGGAGGGCCAACTGTCTACTTCGTATTGTTGTACAGGGTCAAGACCTCGGAATCAGTCAATGCGCCGTCGAAGAGGTAGACCTCGTCCATTGCTCCGATGAACTTCTCCGAGTCGGTAATCGATGTCGGGGCACTCGACAGGTTTCCCGCATAGCCGCCGAGAACTATGGCGGAGGTCGTGTTGGAAATCCGGCCTTGGCTACCGATCGTATTGGTGATCGCTGTCTTGTCATCGACGTAGACCTTCAGGGTGCTTCCAGAGACCACGGTGCAGATGAAGTGCCAGTTGCCATCGTTCACGGTTGCTGTCGAGGTCACATCGGTATATGCCCAAGCCGTATTGGAACCCAATTCGACCTTGACGGTGCCGTTTGCCTGGATCCAGGACTTGACCTCGTAGTCGCCACCATGGGCCGATGAGCCACTCAGTGTGTTGCCCTGCTTGGACATTAGCCAACCCGCGGAGGTCGATGTGGTCTTGACCCACATGGCTGTTGCATAGTCTCCGGAGAGGTCGTACTTGCCTCCGGGCAGATAGATGAAGTTGCTGCTGGTCGGTCCGGTGATGCCATACCCAGACTTGCCACTGCTGGTGAAGAGAGATGTGCTTCCTACATGCACCGCGTCGACGCCCGAGCCGCTGGCTTCTTCAAGGCTGTTGTTCAGATGGTAGACGACGGTAGGATCACTCACCGATGCCGCGGCACGGGTGACGGAAATCGTGTACGTCTTGGTGGTGCCGTCCTGAGCCGTGACAAGTACGGTGATCGTGTTGCTGCCGGTTGCCAGGGTGATGGCTCCGGATGCGCTTCCCGAAGTGACTGCGGTTGTGTTGACCTTGACGGTCGCATTGGCCTGGTTTACTGTCGGAGTGACGGTGAGCGAGGTGGTTGCATTGGCCACGCTTGTGGAGTAGCTGGCTGTGGCCGCGTCGAAGGCCGGGCTGAGGGTTCCGGAGGAGAGTGCCAATCCCGAGAGGGTCGCATCGGAAGAAGCGGCGCGGGTGACGGTGGTCGTGTAGGTCTTGGTGGTCCCGTCCTGAGCCGTGACAGTCACGGTGATCGTGTTGGCTCCGACGCTTAGGGCGATGGATGCCGAAGCGCTTCCCGAGGTGACCGTGGTCCCGTTGACCTTGACGGTGGCGTTGGCCTGGCTCACGGTCGGGGTGACAGTGAGGGAGGTCGTGGCGTTGGTCACGGTCGCGGAGTAGGTTGCCGTCGCTGCCGCGAAGGCCGGGCTGAGGGTTCCGGAGGAGAGTGCCAATCCCGAGAGGGTCGCATCGGAAGAGGCGGCGCGGGTGACGGTGGTCGTGTAGGTCTTGATGGTCCCGTCCTGAGCCGTGACAGTCACGGTGATCGTGTTGGCTCCGACGCTTAGGGCGATGGATGCCGAAGCGCTTCCCGAGGTGACTGCGGTTGCGTTGACCTTGACGGTGGCGTTGGCCTGGCTCACGGTCGGGGTGACAGTGAGGGAGGTCGTGGCGTTGGCCACGGTCGCGGAGTAGGTGGTTGTGGCCGCGTCGAAGGTCGGGCTGAGCGTCCCTGAGGAGAGTGCCAGTGCGGAAAGCGTGGCATCGGAGGATGCGGCGCGGGTGACCGAGACGGTGTAGGTCTTGGTGGTCCCGTCCTGGGCGGTGACCAGCACGGTGATGGTGTTGGCTCCGACGCTCAGTGCGATGGGTGCCGATGCGCTTCCCGAGGTGACAGCGGTACCGTTGATTTTGACGGTGGCATTTGCCTGGTTCACTGTCGGTGTGACGGTGAGCGAGGTGGTTGCATTGGCCACGGTCGCGGAGTAGGTGGTTGTGGCGGCGTCGAAGGTCGGGCTGAGCGTCCCTGAGGAGAGTGCCAGTGCGGAAAGCGTGGCATCGGAGGATGCGGCACGGGTGACCGAGACGGTGTAGGTCTTGGTGGTCCCGTCCTGAGCGGTGACCAGGATCTCGATGTTGTTGCTTCCGACGCTCAGAGCGATGGGTGCCGAAGCGCTTCCCGAGGTGACAGCGGCACCGTTGATCTTGACGGTGGCATTTGCCTCGTTCACAGTCGGTGTGACGGTGATGGAGGTCGTTGCGTTGCCGACATTGGCGGTGTAGGCCGTTGTGGTTGCGTCGAAGGCCTGGTCGAGGCTTCCGGAGGACAGTGTCAGTCCAGCGAGGGTGGCATCGGGCGAGCCGGCACGGGTGACGGAAAGGGTGTAGGTCTTGATCGTGCCGTCCTGAGCTGTGATCTCGACCGCGACGGTGTTGACGCCCACATGGAGAGGGACAGTTGCTGTCCTTGAAGTGACGACGGTTCCGTTGATCTTGAGCGTCGCGTTGGCTTCGCTGGCTGCCGCATCGATGGCAAGCGAGGTCGTGGCGTAGTCGACGCTTGTGCTGTAGGCGGTGGAGGCTGCGGAGAAGGCGGGGCTGAGGGTCCCCGGGGAGATGGCTAGCGCGGAGAGGTTCGCGTTGGAGGACTTGGCGCGGGTGATGTTGAGGGTGTAGGTCCGCTTGACCGAAGTGTCTTGGGCGGTGACGAGCACGGTGATCGCGTTGCTGCCGACCTGCAACGGGATCGAGGAACTGATGCTGCCCGAAGCCAGGGTGGTTCCGTTGACCTTGATCCTGGCGTTGGTATCGGCCACCACGGGAGTCAGTCCGATCTCGGTGGTCGCGTTGGAGACCGTGTCGGAGTAGGCCAGCCTGGCGGTGTCGAAGAGGGGAGCGAGGCTTCCCGCCGAGACGGCCAGCGACTTGAGGGCGGCGTTCTTCGCGGGGGCAATGCGGAAGACGTTCACCGTGTAGACCTTGGAGACGGCCGTGTCCTGGGCCGTGACCACGACCGGGACGGAGTTCGCACCGACGTCAAGCAGGACGTTGGCCGAGGCGCTTCCCGAGGTGACGACTTCGCTGTTGACCTTGACGGTGGCATGGGAGTCGGAAACCGTGGGGGTCAGGAAGAAGATCTCGGTGGTGAAGGGGACGGTGTCCACATAGGCCGTGACGGTGGAATCGAAGGCCGGGGAAAGCGATCCCGTCGAGGGCTTGAGGCTTCTCAACTGGGCGTTCATCGAGGGATGGGTGGTCTGGGTGTCGCCGAAGAAGGTGTCCTGGCCTGAGCTGCAGGCCCCCAGGAACACCATGATCATGAGGAGCAGTGACCAGAGTGGCCCCCATCCGGGACTAGGGATCCAGCCGGGGGATTTGCTTCGATTCGTGTCGGTCATGGCACAGCTCCTTCAGGGGTGACGTGAAGGTCCCGCGTCGTGCGGGCTTCCTTGTGCCGCCATCTTCCCAGAGGTCGAGCGGGGGTGCCATGCCGGACCACTTCCCTTTTGCGAAAGCGCAGGACATTCTCGAGGGTGTCGATTCAGACGCTGGAAGTTGCCGGGCCGGTGGGAAAGTCGATCGAGACGCGGGTCCCATGGCCGGGCCTGGAGTCTACCGAGAGGGTCCCCTCCATCTCCTCCACCAGGCGCTTCACGATTACAAGGCCAAGGCCGGTGCCTCCCTCGGCCCGTCGCGTGGTGAAGAAGGGGTCGAAGATCTTGTCGAGGTGCTCCGGGGCGATGCCGCCGCCGTGGTCCTCCACCACGAGGCGGGCCGTGCGGGAGCGGGCCGCCGCCACCTCGCAGGTGCGGATTGCAACTGGCATTTCGGCCCCTCCGGATGCTTGGGCGGCGTTGAGTACCAGGTTCAGGATGACCTGGATCAGGTGCTGCAGGTCCCCGAGGATCCAAAGGGGAGAGCCGGTGCACTTCGCCTCAAGTCGGCATGCGTCCTTGGCCAAGTGCTTCTGTGCCAGAAGCAGGGCGCTCTCCACGGCATGGTTGAGGTCGACGGGCCCCTTGGGGGTATCCTCCACGGGAGCCGGAAAGGAAAATTCGCGTAGGCTGCGAACGATCCGTCCGATGCGCTCGGCACCCTCGGCGATGTCCTCCAGGGCCACCTCCACCTGTGCCGACATGGCCGAAGTCGAAGGTTGTCGCAAGGCGCAGCGCGGCTGGTTCCCGCACGCGGAACGTGCCTTTCCGACCTCGGACCACCAACTCTTCAGCGCTGCGGCGTTCAGTGCGACGTAGTTGGCCGGGTTGTTGATCTCGTGGGCCAGGCCTGCCGCCATCACGCCCAGGGAGGACAGCTTGCTTGCCTGCAGCAACTGCCGGGTTCGCTCCTCGACCTGCTGCTCCAGCAGGCTTCGGTGTTCGCGTTCGACCTCGAGCAGGCGCTGCTGGGATGCCTCCAGATGGACCTTCTGCCGCGCGAAGAGCAGGATCGTCCAACTGATCACCAAGAGGACTGCTCCCACTTGCATCGCCAGGAGGACCAACGTGTCCAGGGGAGAGACCGAATGGATCCCCGTCTTTCCAGCATGTGACAAGGCCAGGATCACGCGCAGGGAGAGCAGGACGATCAGTCCCGCAAAGGAAAGAACCGTCGGACGCACCAGCTTCCATTCGTGGGGACCTAGGCGCTGTCGGAGGGTGCGGATCACCGCCAGCAGCTGCAGGACAGCGATGCTGCTGAAGCCAGCCACGCGCAGGCTGAGGTCGTCGCGGACAAGCAGGAACATGACTTGCCAAAGAATGATCGCGGCCACGGCAAGCAGCTGCGAGCGCATTGCGCCGTGGATCCCGAAGAAGCGGTAGAGGCCTCGGCACATGAAGGCGAAGCCCACCGGCATCAGGGCGATGCCGATCACCACGGAGACGAAGGCTGGCGTGAGCGGCTTGGCCAGAACGGAGATCCACATCAGCGCATGGGCCGAGATGCCGCACAGCCAGTCCCCTACGCCGGCCTCCTCGCGCCGGAAGCGCAGCCAGAAGAGTCCCAGGAGCGGGATCAGGACGAGGTAGCTCGCCAGGTTCGCGATGACAACGGTGACCGGATCCAGCATGGCCAAATGATAACTGATGGAAGGTGCAACTTGCCGGTCAGCTGCCCAGTGGTGCGATGCCGGTGGTGAGCGACAGCTGCGTGAGGGTGAAATTGTCGAGGATCATGTCGTAGGAGGCGGCCTTGTAGGGAATCAGGTGCACGGCTTGGGGATTCAGGTGCGCGTGCCTGCACCTCAGGTGCACGGCTTGGGGATTCAGGTGCGCGTGCCTGCACCTCAGGTACACGGCTTGGGAACCGAGGTGCGCGTGCCTGCACCTCAGGTACACGGCTTGGGAACTAAGGTGCACGTGCCTGCACCTCAGGTGCACGGCTTGGGAACTCAGGTACACGTGTCTGCACCTCAGGTACACGGCTTGGGAACCGAGGTGCACGTGCCTGCACCTCAGGTACAGGTTCGGAACGTGAGGTGCGCATCTCGGGGCTGGCTGCGGGATGCGTTTTGTGTTTCAAAAGGTCACGATTCAGCTTCGATCTGTGTTTAGGAATCTCCTTGGTGTTTTCTCTTATGAATTGTTGTTGATATTCTATTCGATTTCATTTTGTGGTTTTTAATGATTTTCAAGCAATTGATTCAATGTCCGTTTTTCTTGACATGCACAGCATTCCTTGCTAGACCCTTCTCGATTGTGGTCATTGTGCGACAAATCAACGGATCATGATTCGATGATGTGACATTTCCTAGATGTTGTGGATGTGCGTCGACTTTTTGCGCGCTATGTAGACTTTTCGGTCTATGATAGCACTCGAGATATTCAGTGCCAATCGCTGTTGACATTTGTTCAGTGCCGCGATATATTCCTGAACGGAACTTGAGGAGCGCTCTCTGGTCGCTTCGGTTTTCCGGATCGAGGGAGGCTCAGGTTCCAGTTCAACGCGCAAGACAATGGCCACTCCGGCACAGGTGGTCGTTGAATATCCGTGCCTAGGAAGACAAGACAATGGCAAGAGCAACCCTGGATCAGATCCACAGCGAGGCGATGAGCATCCTGGACGTATGGAAGGCCAACCCCCAGTTCCAGCTGGCGGACCTTTCCTCCAACGGGATGGAGGGCCTGTACAACGAGTTCGAGGCGCTGCGCCGCAAGGAGAGCGTGCAGGCGAACGAGCTGGAGAACACCCGCATGAACCTGGACGCCAAGGCGGAGCTGATTCGCGAGGCCAACATCCGGGCTCGGGCGGGCATGCAGGGCTTCTTCGGGCGCAACTCCAACCAGTACAGCCTGGTCGGCGGCACCCGCCTGATGGACCGCAAGACCCCCCGCCGCGCCGCCTCCGGCGCGATCGACAGCTCCGAGACCGCAAAGTAAAGGCCGTATCCTTCGCGAGAGGGATACGGCCTTCTGCTTGACAGGGGAGGGAGAGGAGCGGCACTGAGTTTGACCGCACGGCACCGACTGCTCTTCCGGATCCTGATGTTCACAATCTAGGGCCTTCGGCCGCGCTTGCCCAGGGGAGATCCCGGCAGGCCGGCCGGGGTCCTTTTCTATCGGCGCGCGCGGCATGCCAGCGCGGCGATCTGACCTGCACCCCTGACGGCGGACACAATGATCAGGTAGGTTAGTGCAATGATTGATCCGAATAGAAAGTCTCGCAAGAGCTACACACCCCAATTCAAGGAGCAGGCAG
>Ga0302287_10000297_pt1 | contig 27927 bp, 31 predicted proteins | sample III_Fen_E2_4_FD_200452 | JGI IMG/M metagenome (GOLD analysis project Ga0302287, IMG submission 200452) | Peat permafrost microbial communities from Stordalen Mire near Abisko, Sweden - III_Fen_E2_4 | ecosystem: Environmental > Terrestrial > Soil > Wetlands > Permafrost | place: Sweden: Abisko...
TAAGCACACGCCGGAAGCGCCACGCCTGCGACTGCTCATCCCGCTCAAACGTGAGGTCACGGAGGACGAGTATCCGGCATTGGGACGCATGGTCGCCAAGGAGATCGGCATCGATCTGTTTGACGATACTACCTATGAACCATCCCGGCTCATGTACTGGCCATCCACCTCCGCCGACGGGGAGTTCGTGTATCAGGAGCAGGACGGGGATTGGCTAGACCCCGACGCCTATTTAGCCAGATACGCCGATTGGCGGGACGTGACGTTGTGGCAGACCTCCAAGCGCCAGTCGGAAGTGATCCGGCACAGTTTGAAGCAACAAAAGGATCCACTGGCCAAGGACGGCGTTGTTGGCGCCTTCTGCCGCGCGTATCCGATCGAGGAAGCGATTGCTGCTTTCCTGCCCGATGTGTACGAGCCGTCGGCAATGGAGGGACGCTATGACTACATCCCGGCTCAGTCCAGCGCGGGCGTTGTGGTGTACGACGGTAAGTTCACCTATTCCCACCACGCCACCGACCCCGCCTGCGGCAAACTGCTCAACGCATTTGATCTCGTAAGGGCGCATAAATTCGGTGATTCCGACGATAAGGCTTCGTTCAAGGCGATGTGCGAGCTTGCGGTATCTTTGGACAAGGTAAAAATCCAGATCGATGAGGAGCGAAAAAGCGAAGTGGCTGCTGACTTTGCCACCGAAGGAAAAGACTGGCGAACGCTGCTCAAGTATCAGCCCAAAAGTCGCGTGCTGGAAAACAGCGTCTGGAACGAAATGCTGATCTTAAGCAACGATCCCGATTTCGCGGGATTTGCCTATAACGAGCTTGCGAACCGGGTACAGGTTATTGGCGCCACGCCTTGGGAACGCCCGGTGGATAACCGGTTCTGGCGCGATGCCGATACTGCGCAGATGAAAGCGCTTCTGGATGTTCGCTATGTCAGCTTCAGCAGCCGAAACCACGATGTGTGCTTTACCAAGGCTGCGGATGACCGGCGCTTTCACCCAATTCGTGATTACCTTGGTTCACTGCCGCCCTGGGACGGGCAACCGCGCGTAGAAACGCTGTTCAGCCGCTGTTTGCAAGCAGACGACACCCCATATATCCGCGCGATCAGCAGAAAGACTTTCGCGGCGGCGGTCGCCCGAATTTACCATCCCGGCATTAAGTTCGACTGCGTGCCCGTATTCGATGGCGCGCAGGGCATTGGGAAAAGCACACTGTTCAAAGATCTCGTCGGTGACGAGTTCTATTCGGAAACGCTGTCGCTGACCGATATGGATGACAAGTCCGGCGCGGAGAAGCTGCAGGGCTTTTGGGTGGTTGAAATCGGCGAACTGGCCGGAATGAAAAAAGCCGACATCGAAAAGGTTAAAGCATTCCTCTCCACCTCAGATGATAAATACCGCCCTAGCTATGGCAAGGTGGTCGAAAGCCACCCGCGCCAGTGTATCATCATCGCCACGGTCAACGGCGAACGCGGCTATCTGCGCGACATCACCGGCAATCGGCGCTTCTGGGTTGTCAAATGCCATCAGGCGGAGCAGGTGAAGCGGTGGCGCTTTACCCCAGCGGAGCGCGATCAGATCTGGGCGGAAGCAAAAACAATCTGGGAAAGCGGTGAAAAGCTGTACCTCGAGGGCGATATGATCCCTGCCGCCGAGGCTGCCCAACGCGATGCCATGGAGATGGATGAGCGCCAGGGCATGGTCGAGGACTTCCTTGATATGATGCTGCCTGATGGTTGGGATGCTATGGGCACCTATGAACGCCGGAATTACTTCACAGATCGCAATCAGGACACAACACTGCCCAAAGGCGTAACACGTCGACTGACCGTCAGTAACGCTGAAATCTGGTGTGAGTGTTTCGGCAAGCATCCGGCAGAAATCAAAGCATCCGACAGCTACGCAATCGCGGCGCTGATGGCACAGGTGGTCGGTTGGGAGCGTACACAAGAGCGGAAAAGCACGCCACTATACGGCAGGCAGCGTCTGTACAGGCGAGTATGAGCAAAGAAGTGGGACGGACGGGACAGGATTTCCCCTTATATTCAAAATGGATAAAAGAGATACAGAAAGCAAATCCCGAACGCGAACGCGCGCGTAGTAAATATAAGGGTTGGCCTGTCCATTCGTCCCGCTCGTCCACTGGTTTTGGAGGGTACTATGCAAGAGAAAAACGTTGAACAGCAACTGGTTCGGGCTGTTAAGGCGATGGGCGGCTTTTCCCCCAAGCTGGTCAGCCCCGGTTCGGATGGAATGCCTGACCGGCTTGTCCTGTTTCCCGGCGGTAAATTGGCCTTTGTTGAAACGAAAGCGCCCGGTAGGCAAATGCGGCCTCTGCAGGTACGGAGGGAAAGGCAGCTGGAGGCGCTGGGGTTTCGGGTGTACTGCGTTGACAGGCCAGAACAGATCGGAGGTGTGCTGGATGAAATTCGTTCCTCATGAGTATCAGACCTACGCGACCGATTTCATACTGACCCACCCGACATCCGCTATCCTGCTTGATATGGGTTTAGGGAAGAGTGTTATCACACTGAGCGCAGTGTTTGATCTGTGTCTGGATCGCTTTGAAATCGGCAAAACGTTGATTATCGCGCCTCTGCGAGTAGCGAGGGACACATGGCCGGCAGAAATCATGAAATGGGATCATCTACGGGGCTTGACCTACTCTGTGGCAGTCGGCACCGAAGCTGAACGGAAAGCGGCGCTTCGGCAGAGAGTTGATCTGCACATCATCAACCGGGAAAACGTACAGTGGCTGGTTGAGGAGAGCGGCCTTCGCTTTGACTACGACATGGTGGTGATCGACGAGCTTTCCTCGTTCAAGTCCCATCAGGCGAAGCGCTTTCGGAGCCTGATGCGCGTACGCCCAAGTGTAAAGCGCATCGTAGGGTTGACAGGTACTCCGTCCAGCAACGGCCTGATGGATCTCTGGGTAGAATTCCGGCTGCTGGATATGGGCAAACGACTGGGACGGTTTATCACCCACTACCGTGATGAGTTCTTCACCCCGGATAAGCGAAGCCAGCAGCAGGTGTTCTCCTACAAACCCAAGCCCGGCGCGGAGGAGGAAATCTATCAGCGCATCAGTGATATCACGATCTCGATGCGAAGCACCGATTACCTGGATATGCCGGGATGCGTCATGAACGAGGTGACAGTTACGCTCTCACCCGCTGAGCGTAAGGTTTACGAGCAATTGAAGCGCGACCTCGTGATTGCGCTTATGAGCGAAGAGATCGACGCGGTGAACGCCGCTGCCCTCTCGGGCAAGCTCTGCCAAATGGCCAACGGAGCCGTATATGGCGATGGCAAAGAAACGATCGGTTTCCATGACCGCAAACTGGACGCGTTGGAGGATCTGATCGAAGCCGCCAATGGCAAACCACTGCTGGTCGCGTACTGGTACAAGCACGATTTGGAACGGATCCGGAATCGGTTTGCAGTTCGCGAGATTAAAACGTCTAGGGACATCACCGATTGGAACGCTGGAAAGATTGCGGTAGCGGCCATTCACCCGGCATCTGCCGGGCATGGGCTGAACCTCCAAACCGGCGGATCCACCCTCGTTTGGTTTGGGCTGACATGGAGCTTGGAGCTATACCAGCAAACCAACGCACGCCTCTGGCGGCAAGGCCAGACAGCGGATACGGTGGTGATCCACTATATCATCGCCAAGGATACCATCGACGAACAGATCATGGCCGCTCTCGGCAGGAAGGACAAAATACAATCCGCGCTGATCGACGCAGTCAGAGCGAATTTGGAGGTGTGAATATGACGGCAAAAGACTATCTCGGTCAGGCATACAAGCTTGACCAGCGGATCAACAGCAAGCTACAACAGGTGGACAGCCTGCGATCACTGACACAGAAGGTTACAGCATCTTATGGCGGAGAGGTCGTGTCTCATACACGAAACGTGTCCTCCCTTGAGGATGCTATCATCCGCTTAATGGAAGTAGAGCAGGAATTGAACCAGCAGATTGACAAACTGGTCAGTCTAAAAATGGATATTTCCAGGTGCGTTGACCTCGTTAAAAACGATGGCTTCCGTTTGATCTTAGAAAAGAGGTATCTATGTTTCCAACAATGGGATCATATTGCATCAGATATGCACTACAGTCGCCGTTGGGTTTTGAACAAACATGACCGCGCCGTTGAAGTGGTCGAAAAGATTTTGGCAGAACGAGAGGTAATAGCATGAGCTATCATGAGGCAAAGGAGGACAGCATCACCTATAAGCAGATGGAAAAGGGCGGGACAGCTTATTACCCGCCCTGCCGTTTCTGCGGAGCGCCGGTTCTTAGCTGGTCCTATCTACGCAATATTAAATACGCTTGTCCTGCTTGCCGGCAAGAAGCTGTATCGCAGGTGCGCGCCGAGGAGAAGGAGAAGGAAATTCCTGTCAAAGAACAGAAATTGGTAAATGCGATCAAACGCATATCCAAGGTTTCTAATGTGTCTCTTTACGAAGATGCCATTGTGTACGTTCGAAACCACATCAACAAGGCAGGATGGTTTCAAAGCACAGAGGAGATCATGGTCGCATTGGAACTCATCAAGTGCGGCATCACAGCTCATCATCAGGTTAAAGTCTTTGAATACACTGTAGATTTCGTGTTGCCAGATCTCCACGTTGTTTTGGAAATTGATGGTATGCCATACCATGGGAAGGATAGACAAAAGTATCAGCAGATCCGTGATGAGGCAATTGCCTGGAAGCTTGGTCAAGGCTGGGAAGTAATTCGCATCAATACTGATAACATCAACACGAACGTGACAAAATTGCTGCCGGGTATAATGGCTGTTCTGACCCGAAGGCGCAAGCATTAGTTGTGCACGAAAGTGCACATGAATTCACTTGTGTGCGAGGGAAAAAACTGGTACACTCATGGTGTCGAAATATACGCACAAAGCCTCGCAGAGCGCTGCGGGGCTTTTGCTTTACCCGAAAAATGATGCTTGCTTCTTGCCAATACAGTGAAAAACGGGGCGCCGCAGAGAGATCTGCAGGCGCTCTTTTCTATGACCACGGAGGTGCTCGCATGCCCAGCCGACCCAAGCGTCCCTGTTCCCACCCCGGCTGTCCCCGGCTCACCAACGGTCGGTTCTGTGAGGAGCATGCCAAGCAGGAAGCCCAGCGGTACGAACGCTACCAGCGTGACCCTGCTGTGAAGAAACGTTACGGCCGGGCGTGGCAACGGGTCCGTGACCACTTCATCGCTGCCCACCCGCTGTGTCAGCGGTGCAAGGAGCGTGGCAAGATCACCCCCGCGCAGGAGGTGCACCACATCGTCTCTCTGTCCCAAGGCGGTACGCATGATGAAACGAATCTCATGGCGCTTTGCACCTCCTGCCACTCCGAGATCACCGCCAGAGAGGGCGGTCGTTGGGGCCGGTAGGGGGGTATTTTACCTCTACGACTATTTGTTCGCTGAACGGCCTGGGGGTCACGCGCACAAAAACCAAGGTTCAAAGACCCTATTAACCCACGCGGGAAAGGAGGTGCAGCTCATGGCCAAGGATGGCACCAACCGGGGCGGTCGACGCGTACGCGCGGGTGACAAACCCACACCGCTGGCAGAGAAAATCACCGCAGGCAGAGCGGCTAAGGTGCTGGAAACGCCTGACCTCAAGCCTGCAACGGCGCTGGCCGGTACGCTGCTCCCTTCACCTGCTGTCCTGACCGGCACAGATATGCCGGAGCCCAGCGAGTACCTCCGCGCCAACCAGAAGGACGGCAAACCGCTCGGCGCCGACGCCCTGTTCATCGAGACTTGGCGGTGGCTCAAAGAGCGCGCCTGTGACCAGTTCATCAGCCCTAGGCTGGTGGAAGCCTACGCACAGGCGTTCGCCCGCTACATCCAGTGCGAGGAAGCGATCAGCGCCTATGGCCTGCTGGGCAGACACCCCACAACGGGTGGCGCGATCGCCAGCCCGTTTGTGCAGATGAGCCAGTCATTCCAGAAGCAGGCTAACCTTCTGTGGTATGAGATTTTTGATGTGGTCAAGCAAAACTGCACCATCGCCTTTGCGGGCAACCCGCAGGACGATATCATGGAAGCCCTGCTCACAGGCAGAAAGGCAAAACGATGAACACAACCGAGCGTTTTGAGAAAGTCAGTATCGACAGGCTCATCCCATATGCCCGCAACGCCCGCACGCACAGCAAGGAGCAGATCAAGCAACTGCGCGCCAGCCTCCGGGAATTTGGCTTCGTCAATCCGTGCATCATTGACAAGGATTACAACATCATCGCCGGACATGGGCGCGTCATGGCAGCCAAGGAAGAAGGAATCCAGTCCATCCCCTGCGTCTTTGCCGAGCACCTGACCGACGCGCAGAAGCGTGCTTATATCCTCGCTGACAACCGTTTGGCGCTCAACGCCGGTTGGGACGATGAAATGCTTTCCGTAGAGCTGTCCGACCTGCAGGCCAACGCCTTTGATCTCACCCTGGTGGGTTTCAGCGACGCGGAGATGAACAAACTCATGGGCGGCATGGAAAACGCCAAGGATGACGATTTCGATGTGGACGCGGAACACCAAAAACCCACGCTCTCCAAACCCGGCGATCTGTGGCTGTTGGGGAACCATCGGCTAGTCTGCGGCGACAGCACCAAGCCTGAAACGTACGCCCTGCTCATGGAGGGAAAGGCAGCCAACCTTGCGGTTACGGACCCGCCGTACAATGTCAACTACGAGGGTGCCGCCGGGAAAATCAAGAACGATCATATGGCTGGGGATGCTTTCTATCAATTCCTGCTGGATGCCTTTACCCAGATGGAGAAGGTCATGGCGCAGGATGCCAGCATTTATGTGTTCCATGCAGACACCGAGGGGCTCAATTTTCGTAAAGCCTTTACGGAAGCGGGATTCTACCTTTCGGGCACGTGTATCTGGAAAAAGCAGAGCCTCGTGTTGGGTCGCTCGCCCTACCAATGGCAGCATGAGCCGGTACTGTTTGGCTGGAAGAAATCAGGCAAGCACGCCTGGTTCTCCGACCGGAAGCAATCCACCATCTGGGAGTTTGACAAGCCCCGCAAGAATGGCGACCATCCCACAATGAAGCCAATCCCACTTCTGGCTTACCCGATCGTCAATTCGTCTATGACAGGCTGCGTTATACTGGATCCGTTTGGGGGCAGCGGTTCAACGCTCATCGCCTGTGAACAGACCAGGCGCGTATGCCGCATGGCCGAACTGGACGAAAAGTTCTGCGACGTGATCGTTCGCCGCTTCATCCAGCAAGTAGGCACAGACAAGGACGTGTACCTCTCCCGCGAGGGGCAGATGATTCCCTTCTCCGCTGTGGAGGTGGCCGCCGTTGGATAACCTTCTCACCCTGGGTTCCCTGTTTGACGGCTCCGGCGGGTTTCCGCTCGGAGCCGTTTTCAGTGGTATCCTGCCACTCTGGGCGAGCGAGATTGAGCCTTTCCCTATTCGCGTGACCACCAAACGGTTGCCGTGGATGCGGCATCTTGGGGACATCCACAGCGTAAGCGGCGCGGAGATAGAGCCTGTGGACATCATCACCTTCGGTTCCCCCTGCACGGATATGTCGGTCGCTGGGAAACGCGCCGGGCTGGAGGGCAAGCAATCCGTACTTTTCTACGAAGCCATCCGGATCATCCGGGAGATGAGGAACACTACGCATGGAAAATACCCACGGTTTATCGTCTGGGAAAACGTGCCCGGCGCATTTTCCTCAAACAAGGGCGAGGACTTCTGCGCCGTCCTTACCGCCATCGTCCAAACCGCCGAGCCGGAAGCTGAGGTGCCTGCGCCTGATAAAAAAGGTTGGCCTTACGCAGACGTTCTGCTGGGAAACGGATGGAGTGTGGCGTACCGCACTGTCGACGCGCAATACTTCGGTGTCGCCCAACGTCGTCGCCGTATCTACCTTGTCGCAGATTTTGGAAGCGAGCGCGCCGGCGAGGTTCTATTTGAGCGCGAAGGCGTGTCAAGGGATTTTGCGCCGGGCTTCCCTGAGGGGAAAGTGGCTGCCCGATATCCTTCGAGTAGCGCTGGAACAGCAGTCGCTTTCGAACCTGGAGCGGCCTCCCGCTTAGGCGGGCATTGCTGGACGGAGTACGCCGGAACGTTGCGCGCTGACGCGGGGGACAACCAGACGGCGGTCGTGATTGATCATATTCCTGTTGCCTACGGTATCGGGTCTATGGATTCCGAGGGCATGAAATCCCAAAACCCCCTCGTTGGTTTCTACGAAGCGCAGACCGCAAGAACGATTGACCAGAGCGGCGGCAACCCAAATTGTAATCAAGGTGGAATCGCCATCTGTACGCAAACCCACGTTTTGGCAAGCGGTAATGAGTTGGACGCGTACACAATGACCACCGGCGAATTCACGCAGGTTTACCGCGAGCAATCCCCTTGCCTGCAGGCGAGGGACTACAAAGACCCGCCGGTCGTGGGCAGGGAGCGCTATACCATTCGCAGACTCACTCCTGCGGAGTGCGCAAGGTTACAGGGTTTTCCGGACGGTTGGTGTGAAGGGCTGGAAACGCTTGTTCCCGCAGAGGACGAAATCGCATGGTGGGCAAATGTATTTAAAACGCACCGACGGATCATGGGAACCTCGGAGAAGCCAAAGAGCCGGAAGCAGATCCTCAAATGGTTGAAGCATCCTTACTCCGATGCCGCCGAGTACAAGCTCTGGGGCAACGGCGTCGCGCTGCCCTGTGTGTGTTATGTGCTGCGCGGGATCATGGAAACCGTACAAACCGAACAATCAGGATATTGTCCAGTCTGATATTTTTCACCGAAACATCTCATAAAACGCTTGCTATATAAGGCTTTCAGAGCGAATATGTGCATGCTGAACGGCAACGCTGATCAGCAGAATACCATTAAGGAGACGATCGCATGGAAGTCAGGTACAACGTGAGCGGAGAACGCCGCAAAGAACTCATCAGCGCGATGGCGGACCTTCTGGAAGCTAAGCCCCGGTACAACGGCGCCCCCTCGTTCGGCTACACAGTCGGGGATTACCTGGTAGACAAGCAGGGCATGGTGAGCTTTTCCGATTTCACGGACAGTGAGGAGGTCGAGATACTGCTGAAAGGTCTCGCGGAACGGGGGTTCGAGTGCGAGGCGGCTTTGCTGGAGGAAAGCGAATCAGTGGAGCAGGTAACTGTTCAAGTTGAAGATACCGCGCATGAACCAGACGCCTCTCAACCCATCGCAACCCAAGAGCCTTCCGCCCACCCAGACGGGTACGCACTTACGATTGAGATTCCGCTGACGGGCTTTACGCCAGACAAACTGGATAACCTGACCCGTCTGGTCAACGCCAAAGCGCCGCTTATCTGTATGGCCTTGGGGGTTGACGACCTGCCGATCCAGATCCAAGATGACCGGATTGCCTTCCCGTGGTTCCCCGCTGTCGATCCGAAGGCAAGCGATTACAGCGACCGGATGGCCGCCTACCGCATCTTCATCACGCTGCTGTGCCAGACCGCCCTGAACAAGACGCGGGTCAACGCGAAGGAGCGGGAAACGGACAACCCCAAGTTCGCCATGCGGGTCTGGCTCATCTCACTGGGCATGGTTGGCGCGGAATACAAAACGGTGCGAAAGGTTTTGCTCCGCAACCTTTCCGGTAACAGCGCCTTCAAAAATGGAACGCCAAAGAAGGTCGACTCGAATGATTGACTTCCCGCCCATTGAGGCGGTTGCGTCGCTCTGCAACCGCCTCCCGCCCGGCACACGGGTCGAGTTGATTTGGATCCTTGACCCAACCTCGCCGCTGAAGCCAGGCGATCTGGGAACGATTCAGTTCGTCGGAAGCATTGGGACGGTGTTCTGCCGCTGGGATCGAGGCGTTGAGAAGGGCATCCTCTGGGGTACGGGCGAGGTTCGCAAGATCGGCGACTAGGAATAGCCGTGCACCTGTAATCTACACAAATTCACCGCCGATTTCTCTACACGTCGAAACCCTTATTCTGCTTGCTATTGAGGCCGTTCAGAGCGAATATGTACATGCTGAACGGCAAGGCCGGACGGCAGAATAGGAAGGAGGATGGCGACATGGAATTTCGGGTGCTTATGAACGAGGATGGCAAGGCGGTGGAGGCGGGCAGCGTTTCCGCCCCTAACTGAGAAACGGCGAAAGCTTTTCTGATCTCGGAAGGTTTCCGCGAAGTGGATTTTACCTTAAGCAAGGAAAACGACTGAGGAGGATGGCACGATGTGGACGGAAGGCACGATGGACGGTTATGAATACTGGGTCAAGCACTACGAGGAAGGTTCCTCCTACGGGATCGACGGCGGACGGATTTCCAAGCTCTCGATCCGGAAGAACGACAGTGAGCTTTACAGCTACGAACGGGGACTGGATTTTGACCACCTCGACACGGACGGCAAAGCGGTGTACGCAAAGCTACTAAAGATGTTCAACTGACAATGAAACCAACAGGGATAGCCCCGCAAGGGGCTACTTCCCGTAGTCATAGATCGGTTTCGATCCGCCACACAGCGGTCGGAGCCCTTTTCATTCCGCGCAGAGGAGGCCGCGATGTGCGAAAGCTTCACCGGTATAGCCCGACGCTCTTCAAGGCCAGGGACAGCGTATACAGCAAGGCCGCCGCCGATTATGCCGTGTCCTTTATCGAGGCGCTTGCTCACACGAAAGGCAGTTGGGCGGGCAAGCCCTTTGAACTGATTGACTGGCAGGAACAGATCATCCGCGATGTGTTTGGAATCCTGAAACCCAACGGATACAGGCAGTTCAACACCGCCTATGTGGAAATCCCAAAAAAGATGGGCAAGAGCGAGCTTGCTGCCGCTATCGCCCTGCTGCTCACCTGCGGCGACGGCGAGGAACGCGCCGAGGTGTACGGCTGCGCCGCTGACCGGCAGCAGGCGTCCATTGTGTTCGAGGTAGCCGCCGATATGGTACGGATGTGTCCAGCGCTCTCCAAACGGGTCAAAATCCTTGCGTCTACCAAGCGGATCATCTATCTGCCCACCAACAGCTTCTATCAAGTGCTGTCAGCTGAAGCCTACTCAAAGCACGGTTTCAACATCCATGGCGTGGTCTTTGACGAACTGCATACCCAGCCCAACCGCAAGCTCTTTGACGTCATGACCAAGGGTTCCGGCGACGCGCGCACACAGCCGCTCTACTTCCTGATCACCACAGCGGGCACGGACACGCAGAGCATCTGCTACGAAACCCATCAGAAGGCGTTGGATATCCTCGAAGGCCGAAAACACGACCCCACATTCTACCCGGTGATTTACGGCGCCAAGGAAGAGGACGATTGGACTGATCCCAAGGTTTGGAAGAAAGCCAATCCCTCGCTGGGCATCACGGTGTCCATCGACAAGGTGAAGGACGCATGCGAGAGCGCTAAGCAGAATCCCGCCGAGGAGAACAGTTTTCGCCAGCTGCGTCTCAACCAGTGGGTCAAGCAAGCGGTGCGCTGGATGCCCATGGCCAAGTGGGACGCCTGCGCATTTTCTGTCGATCAGGAAAGGATTTCCGGCCGCGTCTGTTACGGCGGGCTAGACCTGTCCAGCACAACTGACGTGACTGCCTTTGTGCTGGTGTTTCCGCCGGAGGATGCAGATGGCAAGTACGAAGTGCTACCTTTCTTCTGGATCCCCGAGGAGAACATCGACCTGCGCGTGCGCCGCGATCATGTGCCCTACGACCTCTGGGAAAAGCAGGGCTTCCTCATGACCACGGAAGGTAATGTGGTGCATTACGGATTCATCGAAAAGTTCATCGAGGAGCTGGGTAAGCGATACAACATCCGGGAGATCGCCTTTGACCGCTGGGGTGCTGTGCAGATGGTGCAGAACCTTGAAGGGCTGGGCTTTACAGTCGTTCCCTTCGGGCAGGGTTTCAAGGATATGTCGCCCCCGACGAAGGAACTCATGAAACTGGCGTTGGAACAGAAGCTCGCCCATGGCGGACATCCGGTGCTGCGGTGGATGATGGACAACATCTTCGTCCGTACCGACCCTGCGGGAAACATCAAGCCAGACAAGGAGAAGTCTACGGAGAAGATCGACGGCGCTGTGGCGACAATCATGGCATTGGATCGCGCGATACGGTGCGGGGGCGGCAGTCATGAGAGCATTTATTCGGAGAGAGGCTTGCTGATTCTATAATTGTAAGGAAGTGGTATATATGATAAAATACCCATATACGTAAATCCGAGCTTATCAGAATTTATCAGGAGGAAAACATGAGAAGACTGAATTGGCTTATTGGTCAATATACTCACCTTGTACGACAGCATGAACTCCAGCTTGCTTACAGGGGAATACTTGAGTATCTCGGAAAATTGCGAGCAGCATTCATGAAAGACTACCCAGAGTTCGATGTGAGCAATATATATCAGGGTTATATGGATATGTCCTATTTTTCTGTAAGCACGAAATTTATGAAAGACAAGGGCCTAAAAGTTGCACTTGTCTACGAGCACGAGAAGGGGCATTTTGAGGTATGGCTTTCTGCCCGCAACAGGGAAATATCAAAGCGGTTAGAATCGGAGTTCGCCGTACTGAATCTGAATGGTATTGCGGTTTTTCATGACGCTGGCAATCAGGATGCAATTATCGAATGCACCTTGGTATCTGAGCCGGATTTCGACGATCAGGTTGTGTTAACAGATACTATCTGTCAGGGTACAAAGGCGTTCATTGACGCAATTTGCGAGCTTCTTGCAGCGTAACTCGAAATCCGCGACTTTACAAGAGCAATCGTAAGATTGCATTTTTTATGTGCAGAAACGGAGATGTGTCTATGAAAACTCCCTTTCGTAATTTGTTTCATTCTCGCGACAAGCCCCAAAACCGCGTGGGGAGCGCGTTTTCCTTTCTCTTTGGCGGTACGACTGCCGGGATGACGGTCAACGAGCGCACCGCCATGCAGACCACGTCGGTTTACGCGTGTGTGCGCATCCTCTCGGAAGCGATCGCCAGCCTGCCGCTGCATGTGTACCGCCATCGGGTGGATGACGGCAAAGAGCGATTCACGCAGCATCCGCTGTACAATCTGCTTCACAACGAGCCGAATCCTGAGATGACGTCCTTCGTGTTCCGGGAAACCCTCATGAGCCATCTTTTGCTCTGGGGCAACGCCTACGCGCAGATTATCCGAAACGGCAGAGGTCAGCCTGTCGCGCTTTACCCGCTGCTCCCCAGCAAGGTGGACGTGAGTCGTGCGCCAAACGGGCAGTTGCTTTATACCTATTACCAGGATACGGACGAAAGTGGACTGAAACCCAAGGGCGGATATGTCACGCTCTGTAGGGACGAAGTGCTGCATATCCCCGGTCTGGGGTTCGATGGGCTTGTCGGCTACAGCCCGATCGCCATGGCGAAGAACGCTATCGGTATGGCGCTGGCTACCGAGGAATATGGCGCGCGTTTCTTTGCCAATGGCGCCAACCCAGGCGGGGTGCTTGAGCATCCCGGCGTCATCAAGGACGTGCAACGGGTCAAAGACAGCTGGAACGCAGCCTATCAGGGAAGCGGAAACGCCCATCGGGTGGCGGTGCTGGAAGAGGGCATGAAGTTTCAAGCCATCGGTATCCCGCCAGAGCAAGCCCAGTTTTTGGAAACACGCAAGTTCCAGATTGACGAGATTGCCCGCATCTTTCGCGTGCCGCCCCACATGGTCGGAGACCTAGAAAAATCGTCATTCTCAAACATCGAGCAGCAGTCCCTGGAATTCGTCAAATACACGCTCGACCCCTGGGTGGTGCGATGGGAACAGTCGCTATGCCAGGCGTTGCTGCTGCCCTCCGAAAAGAGAGAACTCTTTATCCGCTTCAACTTGGATGGTTTGCTGCGCGGCGATTACGCCAGTCGCATGACGGGTTACGCAACGGGCAGGCAAAACGGTTGGCTCTCCGCCAACGATATTCGGGAATTGGAGGACATGAACCGCATCCCTGCTGCCGGGGGCGGTGACCTGTTCCTCATCAACGGGAACATGACCAAGTTGGCAGATGCTGGCGCGTTCGCGGGCACGGCAAGCCCCGCAAAGAAATCCACACAACGCAAGCAAGAGGAGGAACCCAATGAAAAGCAAGGTTTTCTGGAACTGGGTACGGGATGAAACCGAACCCGAATCCCGTACGCTCTACCTTAACGGTACCATTGCGGAAGAAAGCTGGTTTTCGGATGAGGTAACGCCCGCAGTTTTCAAGTCCGATCTGCTTTCCGGCAGTGGGCCGATCACGGTTTGGATCAATAGTCCGGGCGGCGATTGCGTTGCTGCGGCGCAGATATACAACATGCTCATGGACTATCCCCACGATGTAACTGTCAAAATCGACGGTATCGCCGCAAGTGCGGCTTCCGTCATCGCCATGGCGGGTACCCGCGTGCTCATGTCTCCGACATCGCTGCTCATGATCCACAACCCTCTCACGGTGGCCATGGGCGACACCGAGGAAATGCGCAAAGCCATCCAGCTGCTGGATGAAGTGAAGGAGTCGATCATCAACGCGTATGAGATCAAAACAGGGTTGTCCCGCACGAAGCTTTCCAACCTTATGGATTCGGAAACATGGATGAACGCCAACAAGGCGATGGAGTTGGGTTTCTGCGACGAGATCATGTTCCGGCCGGAAACGCACGCGGAACTGATGGAGGATAGCTTCACCTTCTCTCGCCGAGCGGTCACCAATTCGCTGCTGGACAAGCTACGCGCAAGGATTCCCAAGCCGCCCGCACAACAGGAACCACCCATGACGAAAGCGTCAGACCTCGACAAGAGGCTGGCGCTTTTAAAGTTTTAGGAGTCAGGCTTCACCCCTCTCCTTCGGCATACAGTCAGCTTCTGAAAAATCTCTGCACATAACGGATTACATATGGAGGTATTAGCATGAATCAAATCCTTACTCTGCGCGAAAAACGCGCCAAAGCGTGGGACACTGCCAAGGCGTTTCTGGATACAAAGCGAGGCAACGACGGCCTGCTTGGCGCTGAGGATGTCGCCACCTATGAAAAGATGGAGACCGACGTCGTCAGCCTCGGCAAGGAAATCGACCGGCTGGAACGCCAGTCCGCCATCGACGCGGAGCTGTCCCGCGCGACGGCGCTGCCCATCACGAACAACCCCGCCAAGGCTATGGAAGAGAAAACCGGCCGGGCGTCATCCGAGTACCGACGCGCGTTTTGGAACGCGATGCGCACTCAGAAACCCAAGTACGAGGTGCTGGACGCGCTGCAGATCGGCACGGATTCTGAAGGCGGTTATCTCGTACCCGACGAGTTTGAAAAGCAGCTCATTCAGGGTTTGGAGGAACAGAACCTCTTCCGAACGCTCGCCAGTGTGGTCAATACCGGTTCCGGCGACCGGAAAATCCCGGTAGTTGCCACCAAGGGCACGGCTGCCTGGATTGAGGAGGAGGCTGCCTTCCCCGAGAGCGACGACTCCTTTGCGCAGGTAACGATCGGAGCGCATAAGCTGGCTACCATGCTCAAGGTGAGCGAGGAGCTGCTCAACGATTCCGTTTTCAATGTGGAAAGCTATATCGCCTCGGAATTCGCCCGCCGCATCGGCGCCAAGGAAGAGGAAGCGTTCTTCACCGGCGACGGCGTTGGCAAGCCTGTCGGCGTGCTCGCAGAGACCGGTGGCGCGCAGCTGGGTGTAACGGCCGCCTCCGCCACGGCGCTTACCGCCGACGAGATCATGGATCTGTTCTACGCGCTCAAGTCGCCCTACCGCAAAAAGGCGGTCTTCCTCATGAACGACCTGACCGTCAAAGCGCTTCGCAAGCTCAAGGACGCGAGCGGTCAATACCTGTGGCAACCCTCGCTGACCGCGGGCACGCCGGATACGCTTCTCAACCGACCCGTGTATACCTCGGGCTATGTACCTATCATTGCCGCGGGCAACAGGACGGTCGCATTCGGCGATTTCAGCTATTACTGGGTCGCGGACCGTCAGGGGCGCTCCTTCAAGCGCCTCAACGAGTTGTTTGCCGCGACGGGTCAGGTTGGCTTCATCGCCTCCCAGCGCGTGGACGGCAAGCTCATTCTGCCCGAAGCGATCAAGGTGCTGCAACAGAAGGCATCGTAAAGGAGTGGCGGCATGAGCATCGTGGATACGCTTTTGCCCAAGGTGAAAGCGAACCTCATTCTGGAACACGGCGCGGATGACGATCTCCTCATGGGTCTCATCCGCGCCGCCGTTTCCTATGCGGAGAGCTATCAGCATTTGCCCGCAGGTACCTATTTAGAAATGGCCGCCGAAGGCGAATCGGGTGAAGCGTCACGCTTCCCGCCTACCACCGAACAGGCCGTGATCATGCTGTCGAGCCATTTCTACGAAAGCCGGGATGGCTCGACAGCGGGCTTCTTCGCGGACAGCGTGCAGGCGGGACAGCAGGTGTGGAATACGGTCAATCTGCTGTTGCGGCTGGATCGGAACTGGAGGGTGTGACGATGAGCTTTGGAAAGATGAACACACTGATCGATATCATCCAGACTGCGCCTGTAAAGGATGCGGAAGGCTTTGTGGCAAGCGGTGATACCATTCTGGCAACCGTTCGCGCATACCGGGAAGAGAAGCACGGCAACGAGAGCTGGGCGAACCGCGCCGCCTTCTCCACAGCCAGCGCGTTGTTCCGGTTTCGCAAGCATCCAACGTTCACGATCACAACCGATATGACGCTGGTCTGTGACACGGGTCGTTACCGAATCCTCAGCGTGGAGGATGTGCGCGGGCGCGGCCTGTATGTCGAGGTTCTGGCTGAAAAGCTGGAATCGACGGTGAGGTGATCCTGATGGCAAAGGCGATTGTCAAAATGCCTGAAGAATTTCTCTTGAAAATCAGCCGATTGGAAAGCAAAACGGACGATATCGTGCCCAAGGTGCTCGAAACCGGTGGCAATGTGGTTCTCCAGAAGGTGAAAAGCAATCTGCAGGCGGTAATCGGCAAGGGTACGAAGCGCCGCTCCAAGAGCACGGGCGAATTGCTCCGCTCGATTGGCTTATCCAAGGCCAGACAGGATCGCAACGGGGATCACAACGTCAAGGTGGGATTCGCCGAACCGCGCAGCAACGGCGGCAGCAACGCCAAGCTGGCAAACATTCTGGAGTATGGAAAGCATGGCCAACCCGCGCGGCCTTTCCTGAAACCAGCCAAATCAGCGTCGAAAAAAGCCTGCGAGGAGGCCATGATCGCCAAGCTGGAGGAGGAATTGCGGCAGATATGAGTTTGCTTTCGGATATGAATACCCTGCTGGACGCTCTCCATATTCCGGTCGAGACGGGTGTTTTCACCGGGAAAGCCCCTGAAACCTATGTGGTCATCACACCGCTGACGGATACATTTGCCCTGTACGCCGGGGATCGTCCCCAATATGAGGTTCAGGAAGCGCGAATGTCGCTATTTTCTCAAAACAACTACCGTCCTCCTAAGCGACAGATCGAAGAAGCGTTGCTGGAAGCAGGCATAACCATCACCGACAGGCGCTACATTGGGCATGAGGATGATACGGGATATCACCACTTCGCCATCGACGCGGCAAAACACTACATATTGGAGGAATGAACATTGGCAACGATTGGTCTTGACCGGCTGTATTACGCAAAGATCACCGAAGCCTCGGACGGCGAGGAAACCTACGGCGTGCCCGCTCCGTTGGCAAAGGCCATGAAGGCGGAACTGTCCATTGAGCTTGCGGAGGCCGTACTTTTTGCGGATGATGGGGCCGCCGAGGTGATTAAGGATTTCAAATCAGGCACCCTCTCGCTGGGCGTGGACGATATCGGCGTCGCCACGGCGCGCGACCTGACCGGCGCGGTGGCAGATGACAATGGCGTGCTTATTTCCGCGAGCGAAAATGCTGGTGCGCCTGTGGCCGTTGGCTTCCGCGCGCTGAAGCCGGATGGAAAGTATCGCTACTTCTGGCTTTTCAAAGTGAAGTTCGGCATTCCCGCCACCAACCTGCAAACCAAAGGCGAATCCATCACCTTCTCTACCCCGACGATCGAGGGTACGGTGCTAAGGCGCAACAAGCTGGACGGTCTGGGGAAGCATCCTTGGAAGGCCGAAGTGACGGAGGGCGCTGCAGGGGTGTCAACCTCCACAGTCACGGGCTGGTTTGGCCAGGTCTATGAGCCGGTATACACGCTCTCCGGCGGCGAATAACACTTTTCAGGAGGAATTGAGTTATGGATATGGAACGCAGCGCCACCATTGTGATTGGCGGCCAACCCTATGAACTGATCCTCACTACCCGCGCTACTAAGGAAATCGCCCGTCGTTATGGTGGGCTGGAAAATCTCGGTGAGAAGCTCATGAAGTCGGAGAACTTCGAAATGGCGTTGGATGAAGTGGTATGGCTTCTGACTTTGCTGGCCAACCAGTCCATTCTGGTGCACAACCTCAAAAACCGGGAAGCGCCGGAACCCCTGCTGACGGAGGACGAGGTCGAGCTGCTCACCTCTCCGCTGGATCTGGCTGCTTATAAGGAAGCGATCACCGAGGCCATGTTCCGGGGCACAAAGCGCAATATCGAGAGCGAAGAGGATAACGCAAAAAACGTGGCAGTCGGGTAACGGACGAGGAGGTCTTTACCCGACTTTACTATTTTGCCACAGTGCCGATGGGCATGCGCGCGGAAGACTTCTGGCTCTTGCCCATCGGGCTGTTCTTTGATCTGTGGTGTTGCCATAAGCAGTTTTTGGGTCTTGAAAAGCCAAAGAAATACTGGACGATTGATGATCTTATTCCTCCGGGGATTTGATGGGAGGTGACGGCATGGGACAGGATAATTTCGGCCTGAAAATTGGGGTTGAGGGTGAACGCGAGTTTCGACAGGCGCTCAGCGATATCAACCAGACTTTCAAGGTGCTGGGCAGTGAAATGGCGCTCGCGACCAGCCAGTTCGAAAAGAACGACAAGTCCATCCAAGCCGTCACCTCCCGAAATGCCGTCCTCAACAAAGAAATCGATGCTCAGAAAGAAAAGATCGCTACTTTGAAAGCCGCGCTGGATAACGCGGCTTCTTCTTTTGGCGAAAATGACCGCCGCACCCAGAACTGGCAGATCCAGCTCAACAAGGCGCAGGCTGAACTCAATGGCATGGAGCGCGAGTTGGATGAGTCCGCCGAGGGCGCGGACGATCTGGGCGAGCAGATAACGGATTCCGGCGAAAACGCCGAAAAGGCTGGGGGCAAGTTCGAAAAGCTCGGCAGTATCTTAAGCGGCATCGGAAAGGCAATGGGTACGGTGGCTGCCGCAGCCGGAGCCGCTGCCATCAAGCTGGGCAAGGAAGTCGTGCAGCAGTTTGGCGAGCTGGAACAAAACCTTGGCGGTTCGGAGGCGGTGTTTGGGAAATACGCCGAATCCATCCAGCGCACGGGCGAGGATGCATACAAGAACCTCGGCGTTTCCCAGAGCCAGTACCTCGCCACCGCCAATAAAATGGGCGCCTTGTTTCAGGGTTCGGGGGTTGAACAGCAGAAAAGTCTGGAACTAACTGAGAAGGCTATGCAGCGCGCCGCCGACATGGCGTCCGTCATGGGCATCGACATGCAGATGGCGCTGGATTCCGTCGCGGGCGCTGCCAAGGGCAACTTCACCATGATGGACAACCTCGGCGTGTCCATGAACGCCACAACGCTTGAGGCGTATGCCCTCGCCAAGGGTCTGGACTTCACCTGGGCGTCGGCCAGCAACTCGCAAAAAGCTGAACTGGCCATGCAGATGTTCTTTGAAAACACGGAACAGTACGCGGGTAACTTTACGCGGGAATCAACACAGACGATTTCCGGCTCGCTGGGGCTCATGAAGGCCGCGCTGGGTTCTTTCACGGCGGGTCTGGGCAATGCGAATGCCGATATGACCAACCTGACGCAGAATCTGGTGGACGCGTTTCAAGCGGTCGTGCAAAACATCGTTCCAGTGCTGGAGAATGTGGTGAGCGCTTTGCCGGTCGCAACAGGCGCTATCCTCACCGCGATCGGAGATCTGCTGCCAATGCTTCTGGAAACCGTCACCTCTCTGTTCACTCAGGTATTGGGAACGCTTTTGAGCCTGCTGCCGGAGCTGATCCCGGCTGCGGTGAGTGCGGTTATGACGATTACCGGCGCGCTGATTGAAAACCTCCCGCTCCTGGTTGCGGCGGCGGTGCAGTTGGTCACCGCGCTGGTGGGAGGGATCGGGGCTGCGCTGCCCACGCTCATTCCCGCCGCCGTAACTGCTATCACCACCATTGTGCAGGGCTTGCTGGAACAGTTGCCCCTCCTGCTGGACGCGGCGCTGCAACTGATACTCGGCCTTGCGCAAGGCTTGCTCAATGCCATCCCGCAGTTGATCGAAGCGCTGCCTGCCATCGTCGACGCGTTGGTCAACTTCCTGATTCAGGCTATCCCGCAGATCATTCAGGCTGGCATTAAGCTCCTGACCGCCTTAGTTACAGCTTTACCAACCATTATTGCAGCTATCGTTAAAGCGATCCCACAAATCATCAGCAGCATTATTAACGCGGTCATCACTGCCATCCCGCTCATCATCGACGCGGGCATCAAGCTGCTGGTCGCCCTGATCCAGGCACTGCCCCAGATCATCACCACGTTGATCACGGCGGTACCCCAAATCGTGGGCGCACTGACCGGTGCGTTCGCGGGAAACATCGACAAGATCATCCTCGCGGGCGTGCAGCTGTTTGTTGCCTTGATTCAGAACCTTCCGACCATCATCATCGAGATCGTGAAGGCTGTGCCGCAGATCGTCGCGGGGTTGGTAAACGGCTTTACGGCCTCCATCAGCCAGATCGCGAGCGTGGGCGGCAACCTGATCAAGGGTCTGTGGCAGGGCATCTCGGACGCAGGCGCGTGGCTTCGTGACAAAATCTCTGGCTTCTTTGGCGGCGTGGTGGACAGCATCAAAAACTTCTTTGGCATCCATTCGCCCTCGACGCTGTTTGCCGGGCTAGGGCGCAACATGGGCGAAGGCATTGGGGTCGGCTTCGAGGAAGCCATGGCCGGTGTTGCCAGGGACATGCAAAACGCGATCCCCACCAGCTTTGACATGAACGCCAGGGTGAGCGGATATGGCTCTGGTGCAGAAACCAGTGGAACCAACATTACCCAGAATATCTCGGTGGTATCGCCCAAGGCGCTCTCCGAAAAAGAGATTGCGCGCGAGTTCAAAAACCTGTCCCGCAAACTGGCACTCGAATATTAGGAGGTGTGGCGTTGGAACTGACTTATACAAACGCAAACGGCGAAAGTGTCACCCTCCGGCAAACCAGACCGTTTTTCCTGACACGGGTGGATGGCGCCGGCAAAGTGCGTCAGACCGTGAACACCTTCAAAGCGCCTGATCAGGATGGCGCCTTTTTCATCTCCTCCGCCATGGACATGCGCAACATCACGCTGGAAGGATCGGTCATCACGCCCACAATCGCGGAAACCTATGACCAGCGCAGACGTTTCCTGCGGGTGTTCACGCCCAAGTTACAAGGGACGCTCATCTACCGCAACCGACAGATCAAATGCGTCGTCGAGGAAGCGGGGTTTACCGCGTCTACCCGCGAACGCGCACCGAATTTCTTCATCAGCCTCCTGTGCCCGTCACCCTTCTTTGAAGCCTTGGAGGAGATACGGGAAGAACTGGCCATGTGGTCGACGCTGCTGTTCTTTCCACTGGAAGTGCAAAACACTGGGTTGGAATTCGGAGTCCGTCAGCCCAGTCAGATTATCACGGTAGACAACATCGGGGACGTCGCCTGCGGATGTCACATCATCTTTCGAGCGCTTGGCAGCGTGACCAACCCAGAGCTCATGAGCCTTGATACCGGGGACGTGATTCGCCTGAATACCATCATGGAATCCGGTGAAGAACTCCATGTGTACACGCACTTTGCCGGGAAAAAGGTGACGCGCGTGCTTGGGTCTGTGGAAAGCAACGCATTCTCCCTGCTGGATACCAGTTCTGTGTTCCTGCAGCTGGAGCCCCGACGCAATTTGCTTCGCTACAACGCCGCTGAAAACATGGATCTGCTTGAAGTGACCATCCTATATCGGCCCAAGTTTCTGGGGGTGTAGTGTGGAACTGTATGTGTATGGAAACACACGCCAGTTAATTGGCGTTGTGGAATCATTTGAATACTTAAGATGGACACGCCGATATTCCCAATGCGGAGTGTTTGAGCTCAAGGCTGTCGCGAGCCATGACAACATCACGCTGCTTACCCTCGGCAATCTCCTCTGGAAAAGCGACGATGAGGAAGTCGGGATTATTGAACACCTGGAAATGGCACAGGCGGACAAGGAAACGATCACCGTCAGCGGACGTTTTGCGACCAGTTTTCTGGCGCGGCGTATTGTCTGGGGCACAGAAACGCTCAGCGGGGATTTGTCCATCTGCACAGCGCAATTGGTGAACAACCATTTGATCTCACCAACAAACAGCAGTCGGCAAATTGCTGGGATTGCATTCACATCGCCTTTTCTTGGCATTTCGGTCAACACACAGGTGTCTTACAAAAACCTCTTGGATACCTTAACAGGACTTTGTGATGCTTCCGACAGAGGCATCAAGACAGTGTTTGACCCCTCGACAGGGATTCTTACGGTCACGCTCTATGCCGGTGCGACATCACAGGCAGTGTTTTCCCGCGAGTATGAGAACCTGACATCACAGATCTATACGCAAAGTGCTATGGATTATGCCAATACAGCGCTCGTTGGCGGAGAGGGTGAAGGTGCCTCGCGCGTGCTGGCTTCCATCGCTGAAAGTGCTGGTGAAGCCCGGCGTGAAGTGTTTGTCGATGCCAAAGACTTACGGCAGGAAGATTTCGGCACTGGGTATTCTGCCGCTCTCCTGTATCGCGGTCAAAACAAGCTGTCGGAGCTATCCATGGCACATTCCTTCGACACGGAGGTCAATCCACACGGAAACCTGCGCTACAAGGTCGATTTCGACCTAGGACAGACCGTGACGGTGCTCTCCAAAAAATGGAGTGTGACCCTATCAGCGCGCATCACAGAGATCGAAGAGAGCTACGACGCGAGCGGGCAAACCCTGAACATTGTGTTTGGCAAGGGGGCTCTATCCCTTCTCCAAAAACTAAAAGGTGGCTGAGATCATGGAAAAAAGCGGGTTCTTCAATTCTTCCGGCGGCGACCGGGTCTACAGCGCCACGGATTTCGCTGCTTACTTCGGCAAACTGGTCAGCAACGGGATCTTCTATGCCTCGGCTACCAATCTGTTGGTCACGCTGGGAAGCGGCATGGCGGTCAGTGTCGCTTCTGGGAGCGCGTGGATTAACGGGTACTCGTATGAAAACACAGATACGCTGACACTCAATCACGCCATGGCCAGCGGTGTGAACCCACGCATCGACCGGGTCGTCGTGCGCTTCAGCGCTGTGGAGCGCCGTATCTATTTAGCAGTGCTGACTGGAACGCCAGCAGAGATCCCAACGGCACCCGCCCTAACTCGTAGCAACGATACCTTTGAACTTGGGCTTGCGGACATTCTGGTGCCGAAAGGCGCTGTGACAGTCCTGGCGCTAAACATCACCGATACGCGCTTGAACACGACGCTCTGCGGATTGGTCAACTCGCTGGTGACCGCCGTGTATGAGTAAGGGGTGATCGGATGCCGTCGATTTCCTACTCGCTTAGCAGTTTTACCAAGACCAATACCGATATGCCGGCGGGAACCACCTTCACGGCAGCGGCATCCGGCGCGACCGTATCCGGGGCGTATATCACGTCCGGCACGCTATACCTGAGCAGTATCCGCACGTACTCCGGTGCTGGGTATCTTGATTTCTCGTTGGGATCGGGCACTGGCTCGACCGGTACCTTTTCCTCCAACAGTTCCACGCACTCGGAAACAGTAACGCTGACCGGATACAGTAACGCCCTGCTGACGGCAGGGAGTGGCACTGTATCGTTCACCCTGCGACGATCCTCCGGCTCCGGTAACATCCTGAACCTGCGCAGCGGCATCACCGGTACGCTGACGCTCAACTATGAGATCAACCCGACGGCATGTACGGCCCCCTCGGCCTGCTCTGTCAGCAGCACGCTTTCGGAAGACAACGTGACCCTCTCGTGGAGCGGGGCGGCTGGCGGTACCAACAACAGCATTTCCTCGTATGAAATCCAGTATAGCGAGTCCAGCGACAACGCCACCTGGGGGGCGTGGACGGCGCTAACGACCGTATCCACCGCCGCAACCAGCGGCAGCGTGTTGGTCGCACCCTCCTCCACTCGCGGGAACTACCGCCGCTTTCAGGTGCGCACGCGCGGCGCTGCTGGGGCGAGTTATTATTCCGGCTGGAAGGTGTCTACAAACTCGGTACGCCGGAACACGCAGCCGATTGCGCCCACCGCCGTCACCGCTACGCCTGCCGTGTACAGCACGGAGGCGATCTCCCTCACGTGGAGCGGGGCGGTCGGGGGCAGCAGCGCGATCAAGGGATTCACGATCGCTAGCCGTATCTCCACGGACAATGCCACATGGGGCTCGTGGTCAACGCTTACAACGCTGACGCAATCGGCAGGCAGCGGCACGTATACACCCACGGTAACGCGGGTCATTGGCACATATACCCAGTTTGGGATCACAACAATCGACGCGCTGGATGTCGCTTCTGATATAAAAGTCAGCGCCAGCATTCTGTGCTCCATCACCCCGTGCGGGCTGCCCACAGCGTTCTCGCTCGGTGCGACACTGACAGAAGGCGCAGTCACGCTGGCATGGAGTGGGGCGACCAATGGCGCTGGCAACACGATCACCGCATATGAGTTGCAGTACAGCGAATCCACAGATGGCTACACCTGGGGGGCCTGGACAGCGCTGACAATCGTGAGTAGCATCGCTACTAGCGGCAGCCTGAGTGTGAACCCCTCCGCCACAGCGGGGACGTACCGCCGGTTCCGGATTCGTATTCAGGGCGCGGCAGGTGAAACCTATTACTCTGGTTGGCTGGTGTCCAGCAACAGTGTCAGGCGTAACATCCCGCCAACTGCGCCGACGGTGTTTACGGCTTCGCCTGCGGTCTATGATTCGGGGTCAATCACCCTTGTTTGGAGCGGCATCTTGGCTGGTACGAGCACGATTAAGCAGGTGGTGATCCAGCAAGCGACATCTACAGATGGCGTGACCTGGGGCGCGTATGAGGCGCTCACGACGATCACGACCAGCGCGACATCTGGCACTTATGAAGCCACGCCACCCAGTGCTTCAGGCATGTCGACACGCTACCGCTTGAGTGTTACGGATACGCTTAACGCGATCTCCGCTTATGCGCTCAGCAACGTGGTGCGCAAGGTCAGCCCACCTACCGTGCCGGTGGTCACCGCACCTAAGGCTGCAAGTCAAACCTACGCCGCCACACCACGTTTTCTGATCACGACCGGCGCGAGGCTGGGCGGCGGCATGCAGAAGGTGTGCGTGAAGATCGGCACGGCTGATTGGGAGGATTCTGTTGCCGACCCGGAGCGGTTTTCTTCCTCTGGGCCTCTGGCCAACGGAGTACCGACGATCTATACACTTGCCTCACTTACGCCCGGCAACTATACCGTCACTTTCCGCAGCGTGGATAGCGGTTCGGAGGCGGTCAGCACTGAGGTGGTACGAAGCTTTACGGTGTTAGTCTCGCCCTTTGAGGGAATTGTGGCCAATGTGACTAAGGTCAAAGCATCGCACTTAAGGATCATCCGTACAGCCGTAAACAACATCCGCGATTTCTATGGTATGTCGGCGGTCAGCTGGTCGGAGGATGTGGTCGCAGGCAAGACAACCGTGAAGAACTGGCCGTTTCATGTGCTGGAGCTCCGTAAAGCGCTGGAACAAGTGGTAGATACCATCAATGCCTTTGACCTAGCGTGGACAAACAAATTGCCAGACCCGGCATGGATTCCCATCACGACTGGTAGACCGCAGGCGGCTGTGATGCAGCAACTGCAAACCATGATCCTTGGACTATGACCGGGTCCCATTTCGCGCCTCTGTGAAAGCAGGGGCGCTTCATTATACATACAGAGAAAAACAGGAGGATACAATTATGAAGGAAATCTGGGCTTGGATTCAGGCGGCGCTGGTGGCTGTGGGCGGGTTTCTGGGTTGGTTTGTCGGTGGCTTCGACGGTTTGCTGTATGCGTTGATCGCACTGATGGCAGCCGACTATGTGACGGGCGTGATGTGCGCCATCGCGGACAGGACGCTTTCCAGCGAGGTTGGCTTTCGGGGCATTGCCAAGAAGGTACTAATCTTCGTGCTGGTGGGCGTTGGGCACATCGTCGATATCTATCTGATTGGCAATGGCAGCGCGCTGCGCACGGCGGTACTGTTCTTCTACTGCTCCAATGAGGGTGTATCAATGCTGGAAAACGCGGGGCATCTGGGGCTTCCGATCCCGCAGAAGCTCAAGGATGTGCTCGAACAGCTACACTCAAGGGACGGCGATAACGAAATCAAGTAATACGGGGGACGGCGAGTCATCGCCGCCCTCTTTTCCTTTGGAGGGGCAAGTATGACGGTCAAGACGAATCTGGGGTTGGTTGAATGGGCGAATGAGTGGCTGGGCCAAGTTTATTGGTACGGCACATGCGGCTACACCTGTACACAGAGCCTTCTGGAGCGCAAAGCCAAGCAGTATCCCAAGTCCTACGCGGAAAACCGCATGAGCCGCTATCGGGCGGATATCGCCGCCGGCAAGAAATGCGCCGATTGTATTGGGCTGATCAAGGGCTATTATTGGACGCGCGATGACGGCACGCAGGTTTATGGGCTGGACGGCAGGCCGGATCAGGGGGCGAATGGCGCGTATAATGCCGCCAAGGTGAAGGGCGCGATCGCTACCTTGCCCGAGTTTCCTGGTGTAATTCTCTGGAAGAGCGGCCACGTGGGCGTATATATCGGAAATGGCGAGGCCATTGAAGCTAAGGGTTTCAGCTACGGCATCGTTAAAACCAAGGTCAAGGGGCGTGGCTGGACGTACTGGTTCCGCTCGCCCTACATCGACTACACCACCGAAGGGAGAGCGAGCGATGCGCAGACAGGCGTGGAGGAAACGGATGCGAATGCGAACCAACCCGCTGAAGGTGGCGCGGAAGAAACGGCGCTGGATTTGGGCACGCGGCTGCTGCGCGTTACACCGGGGCAGCCGCTGATGCGCGGCAGCGATGTGCTGGCTGTGCAAACACAGCTGCTGTCCAAGGGGTATTCACCCGGTAAGCTGGACGGCGTATACGGGAACATCACAAAAGCAGCGGTGGGAGCGTTGCAAACAGCTTGCGGCATCAAGGCAGATGGCGTTGTGGGACCGGATACGCGGGTACTTTTACGATAGTCATTGCAACCAGAATTACATGTAGGTTTTGACCGCCAGATGACTCGATCGTCTGGCGGTTCTTTTTTACTCCGTTAACTTTCGACGTTTTCGCGGCCAGCTATCGGAGGGATGAATATGACAATTATCCAGAAAAGGCAAGTGGCCTATCTGCGGGAGAAGGGCGAAAGCTACGCGGCGATTGCCACCACAATTGGTGCATCTGAGAACACAGTGAAGTCCTACTGCCGAAGAAACGGCCTTGGCTCGGATGCTGTTTCGCTAAGAAAGCAAGCTACTGGCGAGGTTTGCGGGTATTGTGGAGAACTGCTCAAACACACGCCTGGCGCGAAGAAAAAGCGGTTCTGTACCGACCAATGCCGTATGAAGTGGTGGGCGAAGCATCCGGAAGCAGTCCACCAGAAGGCTATCTACCATTTCAACTGCCCAACGTGCGGCAAACCGTTTGAGAGCTATGGAAACGCTCATCGCCAATACTGCTCCAGAGCCTGTTATGGGTTGGCCAGGAGACGCAACAATGAATAAAACGGAAGCGGTATTCCGGTATCACGCATGCATGGCGCTGATGAGATGCATGGTGGCTAAAGGGATCCTTGACCCGCAGGATTTAT
>Ga0302287_10000301_pt1 | contig 27352 bp, 29 predicted proteins | sample III_Fen_E2_4_FD_200452 | JGI IMG/M metagenome (GOLD analysis project Ga0302287, IMG submission 200452) | Peat permafrost microbial communities from Stordalen Mire near Abisko, Sweden - III_Fen_E2_4 | ecosystem: Environmental > Terrestrial > Soil > Wetlands > Permafrost | place: Sweden: Abisko...
TCAGAAAGAATTTCGATGAAGATGAGATTGAGCTCTTTAGAAAGGTCTTTGCTGAGGGGAAAGCAGATGGCGAATTCGATATTGACAATGTTGAACTGGTAGCCGATATAACTCACTACTGTGTAAAAGGACTTGAAGTTCCATACATCTATGGTCGTTTGGGTAAAGGACTTACCGAAGAGACGAGCAGACCGCTTGTGGCAAAGTTCGTTTACGGTGCTTTAGGGAAAAGTGATGATATGTTAGATTAATTATTTTTAATATAAAACGAAAAATGGGATTATTAAATGGAAAGCGCACGGTAATATCAAAAAACCCTTATACAAAGGGCTTTTCGCGCTTTTTTATATCTACTTTCGTGTCATTTATTTGTAGTATTAGGGCGTAAAACGGCTCTTTTTGGTACTAATTTCAGCAAATTATCAGCAAATTATCATGGCAAGATCTAAGTTAAGGCTTGATACTAGGCGTCAATTAAAAGATGGTACATACCCCATACAGATAGCTGTCGGCCACGGTACAAATATATATCTTAGTACCGGTATTTATATAGATTCAAAAGATTGGGACAATACCACTAACCTTTGTACTAGCAAATCAGGTAGACGTATTAACAGCGCGCTGGTGTCGATGCTAACTAATGTTAGTAACCGCATACTCGAATTAAAAGAGACTGGCCAGTGGCCAAAGCTATCTGACGCGCAAATAAAACAAATGCTTACCAATTTGGATCTAGTTAAGCCCACGGTAGGTGTACCAACCCTCGCGGAAGTATTTGAAAAAATGATGGACGGTCGACGCGATCGCACAAAGGGTACAGTTAAAAGCACGGTCCTTAAAATAAATGTTTACGCCGGAGATGCTAGTAACATACATTTTGAGGATATAACACATACCTGGCTCGAAGATTTTTATAAATCCATGCCAGATATGTCGATTAATACCAAATCTACATATATGCGAAATTTGCGTAGGGCGTTCAACTGGGCGCTCGATAATGGAATTACAACTAATAACCCTTTTAGAAATTATCGCATACTGATAGAAGAAACAAGGATGCGAGTACTTACGTTAGATAAATTCCGACTTTTACTATCTTTAGATTTACAAGGCATGTACCCGAAATATCGTGATATGTTTCTACTTACGTTCTATCTTATCGGTATTAACACTGTGGATCTATCTATGCTTACTGACGATAATATAGTAGACGGCCGCCTAGAATATCGGCGCGCCAAGACTGGCAAGCTGTACAGCATCAAAATACAGCCCGAAGCCGCGGAAATAATAAACCGTTATCACGGTACAAAGCACCTTATACGCTGCTTTGATAGATACAAAGATTACAAGGCCCTGCAAGGATCTATTAATAATGCTCTTGCCAAGATGGGCCCGCCATTGACGGACAAAAAAGGTAATTATATCCTAACCGGCAATAATCGCAGAGAAATGGATCCTATAGACAAACATCTATCTATATACTATGCGCGCTACAGCTGGGCTACTTTTGCCGCTGAACTCGATATACCCAAAGACACTATTAGCGAAGCCCTAGGGCACTCTCACGGCGCAAAGGTTACGGGTGTGTATATAAAGTATAATCGTGATAAGGTAGATTCCGCAAATCGACAGGTGATAGATTATATAATGGGGAAATAAAAACCGCGTCTACCTATCACAGGCGGCCGCGGCGTGCGTTTTCAGAAAGTTAATTTATCGTCTTAGATACAAACGTATTAGATATATAGCTGCACAAATTATTATAGCTATTAGGCATATTCGGCCTATATGTATGAATATTTTGTTATACCAGGGCACGTCTATTTCCGTTGTCGTGTTAAGATACACCGGCACACTAACGCTATCTATTTTATGATTGTACACAGTATCGTGCCGTATTTGTATCTTAAATCTCCATTTTTCTTTGTAGATGGTCTGCCCGTCTACGTAGATGCTGTCGCGGTTGTAAATTGTATCTACCGCGTAGGTTGAAGCCCTAAGCGTATCGTGAACGGCGTAGGGCACTTTAACCGGCTTATCTATGTACTTAGTTACTCGGCAGCCACTAAGGCTTACTAGGACGGCCAGGACGGCCGAAAATATTATTAATAGTCGTTCCATGATCTTTTTGTTTTATAAATTATAATATTCTTTTGTTGCGTCGAAAGACGGGCACGCCTTTGCCGCAAAATCACGGTGGCCATGTATAGTGGCGCCGGGATAGCTTTTTTTAAGCTGAGTTAATAAGTTACGCAGTGAAGATTTTTGAGCGTCTGTACGCGTGTCTTTTGGCGTTTTCCCATCCGTGGCTAGACCTCCGATATAGCAAACACCTATACTATTAGCGTTATGTCCTACGCAGTGCGCTCCTATCTCGCTAACTGGTCGCCCTCCATGTATCGTTCCATCACGGTAGATAACAAAATGGTAACCTATTGTTTTAAACCCGCGCGCCTTATGCCAGCGTGTAATATCATCCACCGTAAAGTCTTTGCCTTCCGGTGTTGCACTACAGTGCACTATTATTAGATTTATCTTTCTCATTATTTTTGTCCTCCGTAAATAATACTTCTTTTAATAATTTTGCTATGTCGTCTTTATTCTGTATTATGACATTCATAGTATTTTCAGCATTGCGTAGTTCTTCTTTCTGCCAGGCCTTTTCGCGTACACTCTTAAATTCGCAGTAAACACACCAGGCAGCCCAAGCCATCGAAAAGGCAGGGAATGGCACGATCACGCATGTTATTAGGTCTATACATATCAGTACGATATATGGGGAAAAGTATTTTCGTCCTTTTTCGCAGGTTTTTTTATACCCCGTTGACGTCCTGGCCCTGCCTGACTGTTTAGCTTTTCTAACTCCGAAAATTAAATCCGTACCCATCGCTACCAACAGCGCCAGGGTGCTAATAAAGATTAGTACAACATGCAAAAATAAATGATGCTGCGCAAATTCTAAAATTACATTATACATTGCTCTGTTTGTTATAAAGTTCTAAAACTATTTCGTTGTCTTTTTGCGATATTATTACTATATACCGCGATTCTAATAAAAATAACAGATTCATATTTATTTCATCTGTTCTTAGTACCGTTACCGGTTTACTTGTTTCTTCAATAGTCGCCATCACGAATACGTTTTAATGTTAATTCCCTGGTTTTATATTTTTTCTTTATCGCTACCGATTCGTGGTGTCCTTTTATGTATAGGTACTCGAATAATCGGCTATCTATCATATTTAAAATGCGGCATCTATTTGAGTATTCATTGTTATGTCTCATAAGACCTAAGTATGAATTGATAGAGCAAATACAGTGACGTATTTCTGGCAGTGTCTTGGCCCTATTCAATCGGCGCACAGCTGCTATAAAGTTAGTTAGCGTTCGATTGCAACAAAACACACGACCCGGTTTTACGATAGCGCCCGTAAACTCTACGCCCTTTTTATAGTATTGCAAATAAAACTTCTTTTCATTGAAGCTTAGGCCCAAACTTGCCAGCTTGTTACGCATTGCCGGTATAATACTTAGCAGCTTCTTTTTATCGGCGTGTATACAATACATATCGTCTACGTATCTGCCGTGGTATTTTATGCCTAAATCTTCTATATACCAGTCTACCGCGTTGAGTAAAAAATTAGCAAATAGTTGAGCAAATAAATTCCCGATGGCTACGCCTTTGTTTTCGCTGTTGGTAAATAACGATTTATTAGCCGGGAGATAATCCCAATACTTAGTCGGGCTATGTCGTTCACAGTTCCTTTCCGGATGGTGTAACACCACCGTTTGACATAGGTAGCGTAAATCGTCAATATCCGCACCGGTATAATACTTAACTATAAATTGGTCTATTATCCGGGCTAATAACATTTTATCAATGCTCATGAAAAAGCCTTTTAAATCAAGTTTCAATATGTAGCAATCAGTGGTATACATGTTGCTGCATTCCGCTATGTCTTGGCGTAGTCTGTTAATTCCGTACAGTTGTCCTTTTCCTTTTCGGCAGTTAAACGTACGCGGGCTAAATACTAATTCAAATAGCGATTCCAGCCGAAGCGCTATATAATGGTGTACTATTCTATCTTCAAAGGACGCCGCAAATACTTCTCTATATCGTGGTCGTGACACGATAAAACAGATTGATTTACCCGGTGTGTACGCTCGGGTGTTGATACGATCTCGTAAAGTAATTAAATTACTTTCGTAGTTTATTTCATACACTATCGCGCTAGCTGTTCTCCGCTTATTTTTGCGGCAGTTATAGTACGCTTCTAAAATATCTTCTGTATTAACCATAATTTGTTATTTATAAAATCCGTAAATAGTGCTGACACAGGGCGAACTCGATTCGTGTTCGTAGACTTAGTGTTGTTGTTCATGTTGCCGTCGTTAAGATTCAGATTCCAGGCATTCGTAGCGCTGTTCTCGGTAAGTCGCAAATCTGTGCTGCATTGTTTTCTTAACCATGAATGATGGTATGCAGCCCATTTATTACGGAAATTGCTCTCCCGGTTGGTCTTAACTGCCCGGTTCTGGCTGCTCTCTAATTAGTGAGTTTTTCCAAGCTGTACACTGTTTGCCTATGGCGTCCATTAATTCTATAATATTTGCATGCTGTCCTCTTCCTTTTATCCATTCTCTTTCTCCAGCTTTACGCATTAGGGTTTTTAAAATTTCAAATTCAGTTTGGAAATTTATTAAATACTGTATACGAATTTCTCTATTACGATTTATGTACGCCGCCGCTATGTCCTGTAAAAGTTGTATACCTAGATCGTGCATCTTAGCCCCTATGGTATATTTATAGGCGTGTGGAAAGTTCGGTGTAATATCTAATATTTTATCCAATAGTGTATTTACATCTATGTATATGCGTGTATTTGACACTAATTTTATTTTGTCCATCCTAATTTGTAATATGGTGCGGCTTTCGCCGCACCTAAAATTTAAAAGAGTTAAAGATTAAGAAATAAATGCTGACACAGGGCGAACTCGAATCGTGAACGTAGACTTAGTGTAGTTGCTCACGCCGCCGTCGGTAAGACTCAGATACCAGGCATTCGTAGCGCTGTCCTCGGTAGATGTCCAATAAGCATCTTCTACTAACTGCATAGCACCACTAATAAGACTTAGAGCGTAATTTACTTTAAGCATGTTAGCATATATCATCATCATTTCACCTGTGGAAGGAAGCCACCATTTACCCGCTGTCAATCCATAACTATTTGCATTTACGCGGCTATATAAATTACAAAAGCCCGGGGCATAGCTAACTGTATTTGTAACAGCACTTCCGGAAGCGGCAATTTGAGCGGCGGTATTTGTTTTTCCGGCCCAGTCGTTTATGGCAGTAACCCGATCGGGTGTAGTCACACCTCCCCCGCTAATAGCAGCGCTACTCCAGTTTAATTTACTTGCTGACTCAGTAGGTGCCACCACAAGGCATTTTCCGCCCTCAACAATAACAACACCGTCGGAGGTTTCTCCCCCTGTCTGTATTGCTGTCCACTTATACGGTTTTACCATCAAAGGGTAATTGTCTGATTTTCGATGGTACATTATAAAAATACCATCTTCTATTCCGTTTAAATTTACACTCCCAATCATCGCCGTCTTTAAATCAGAAGGCGCGATAAGTGTCACATTACCGTTGGCATCCGTCATCAGTACTTTTTGGCCCGTATTTACTGTTGTAACAGTAGTTTGGGCACTCAACTTTTTTGTTTGTTTTGTCATAATCTTAATTTTAATATTATGTATTAAATATAGTGTCCCATGTTTTATAATGGGTATTTCCTAATCCGTCGGTATAGGTCAGTCCTTCAATCGGATCTATCCTAATTTTCACCCCTCTACCTGATAGTAATTCTAAATTACCAACCCGTGTTAGACTGTCCGAATCTGTTTCATAATTAAATCTAACTAAATCAGTTCTGGCGTCCCCCTGCGGTAAGTTTGTCCCATCCTGCACCGATACGGGCCCGCGCATTTTTAATCCCCCACTATTAGCATCTATTATAATGCTGTTTCCATGTATTGCATCCTCGCTTTTAATTGTTATATTTTCAAAAGTTCCTGTCTTGCAAATAACATTCCCGTCTTTAGCTTGAAATAATATATTACCGGAACTATCTTTCATGTCTATGGCTTCTACACCCATGTTCTTAACCAATGCATATGTAGCTAATAATATCTTTGTGGCCACAAGTTCTATTTTGTCTCCAAGTTGCCAGTAACCATTATTATTATCTTCCGTACTAGTTGGATAATTTGTAGAAGTCTTAGTGTGCGACTTTACACAACTGTAATAATTATCCCCATACATTGCAACATCTTTCCAGGTATCTGAATTCCCCCCCGACTGAAATACGTAACCTACTACGCAATCGCTCCAGGACTGAGGCCCGCGTAAAGTAGGCCCCGTATTTCCGCGTTCGCCATATTTCGATACATTATATCCAACTTCTGATGTATTGTCGCTGTAGTTCCAAACTGTTTTTGTCCATAGATAGCCACCTGGAACGGCTGTAGGTATATTACTTGACCAGGCCCCAGTAGGAACCACCGTACCACTACTTCCTATCTGATAGGTAATTGTTGTGGAAATTATTCCTACTCCGTCTTTCCCCGGGATGCCGTCATTACCTGTATCACCCTTGGCCCCATCCATAATAAAAGGAAGAGTTTCAAAATCAAGCACATTACTATAATCATTTGCAGGTTGATTGGCATCTGATGTTAATGCCACATTTATATATCTCCCGTATCGAGCCGCTTCCCAGTCATTCTGGAAAAGAATAAATGAATCCGTAGACGCGTCTATCCAAGAACTATCTACTTGACTCTTTTTCCACAGCTTGAATCCTGCTGGAGGCTGTGATAGATATGTAATTTCCCCTCCATTATTAACTCTAATAGATGCCGTGCAATCGCTTGGAGACGCGCTATTATCATTACTTATAGTGACAGAGTCTGCGCTAAGAGTAATTTGATATAATATCGCATTTGTTCCATTTGTTCCATTTGTTCCTGGATATCCTGACGCTCCGGAATATACTTTTTTTATTGTGTAAACCGCGGATAATATTCCTACCGAAGCTTTTGTTGCTGATATTACAAAAGTATTAAGGTCGGCTGTTATCATCGCTAAAGTTGGGGAAAATACATAGCCGTTTCCGGTAGTGTCCGTATATGTTCCTACCTGCACGCCATCTTTTTTGACTGTGTAAACCCACCCGGCATTAAGTGAAGATCCTTTATATATAAAGGTTGTGGTAGTTTCCAAAGTGGCGTCATCATTTACTATTCCATCTTCATCACAAGCCACGGCCGACATTGAATTTGTAAGATCTAATAAATAATTATCAGAGCCATTAAGACCAGATTTTATGACCGCTATATTAATAGAGCTGATAATATTTCCTGCCCCGGGTTGATTGGTATCTGATGTTAATGCCACTTCAATATAATCCGGTATGTCCCATCCCTCCTGATATACATATCCTTTGTTTATTACAGAAGCCCACGAAGTATCTGTATTATTTTTATACCACATAGCGAACCCGGTAGGAATTGAATTTGGATATATAATCTGGTTACCAGAAGATTGCTTAATCTTTACGGTTACATAACTAGGAGTCGACGAATTATCATTAGGGTCAACAATTATATAATTGGAAGATGGAACGATGCTATATATAATTGTAGCATCGCCCTTATCTCCCTTATCCCCTTTAAGGATATATTTAACCACCCGAGTTACAGCAACTCCCATTTATTTTAATTTTTTGAGGTTATCGTAATTGATACATCGCCCCCTGCTTGTTGACAGTGCGCGCGTGTAACGTCAGAACTTAATTTATCCGTATTTCGATCGGAGTCGGAATTAAGATATACACCGGCAGCATCTTTAATAACAAAATAGAAAGTCGTTGCTAAAGCCTGTGTACTAGTTCCACGCTTGACTACAACGGGCGTGTAAGTAACAACGCCATTACCGCTTGTATCTTCTGTTATTGCTTCATCCTCAGGAGACGGATGCGGATCAATGTCGTATGGATCACTAGCATCCATAACCCCTTGTATATCTTTTCCGATCTCGGTACCACTTCGATATACGGTTGCTCGGTACTCTCCATACGTGGTGATATCCGAAGCATTTACTGTTAAAGTCTGGGCAGTTTGGCCCGTGATAATTGCCCACCCGCTTGCACCCATTTTTTCCCAGGCGTACGTTAGATTCTGTGTTAGTTCATTTCCACTTTGATACGCTTTTGCCTTCAAAATACAACTCCCGGCTTTAGCAGTGATAACAAAATTCTTCGTATCCCCTGCCGCTATTGTAACACGATAACTACTACCCGTTGCTTGTTGTATCGGTATAGTGTAGCTGGCTTGTATGTTGTCGGACTGCGTGCCATACGATATACTAGCTACCATCTTAATTACGGCCGAGGCGTATCCGGCTGTAGCTGCGATATTAGAAATTATTTGCAAACCGTAATATAAATTGTCGCCAGCGGGAGAAATCTTTTTAAACAAGCCGGCAAATACTCCCGTAGATGTGTCACCGCTAAAAGTTATTTTAGTGCCGTTGAAATAATAATCGATAGCGTCTGGTGTTGCAACCCCTTCCGCCACACGACTACTTGTACACACAAAATATAAGGTGGGCTTAGTCGTAGAGAAATCTGGTCGTACTGCCGTAATTTCTTGCAGTGTTCCTTCGTATTCTTGATATATGTCTCCATCAGGACACATAATAAGCGCGGTATATGTACCTGCTTTTGATATAAACTTAATAGTTCTTGTTGCTGATGCGCTACTCATAATTATACCTCCGTTTCTTCATTTACTGTTGTAGACTCTGTTGCGTTGTCAGGACTCTCGGTTTGCTCAGTAGACTCTGTTGCACTGTCAGTTATTGGTACAATAAATCTCTCATCCGTTGCTTGTGGAAGATCCCGGCTAGCTGTGCCATCTTGCTCTTCTTTCGCTTCATGCGCTAACAATGCGATGCCGCCGATTTGCGCTAAAATAGTACTTAGCTGGGTTAATGGGCCAAAGGCCAACATGTCTCCTTGCCAAAGCAAATAATTACCATCCTTGACCGTATTACGGTCGTTTTCTAAGTGCAGATAAGCTGCTACTTTTGGGTTTACTTTAATGTAACGTGCCATGATTTTTATTTTTTAATGTATTAATAATACGTTTCCGTCTCCATCTTCAAATACTACTCCGTCTCCGTCCTCCATCGCTGCTACTGGACCGCGATCTATAACATCTAACCCAATAACAGCGCCAAACAATTGACTTAGTGCAGCTGTTGGTATTGTTACGTTCATTCCTTGCGCCACTAGATTATAGCTAAGGCTACCTCCAGAAGTGTTTGTAGCTATATACCACAAAGGAAGTAATTCTCTTTCCGGATTACTGATACTCCCATTAGTGCCCCATATTCTAGCTTCCACTGCTATTACCATAAGATTAGAAGGTATGTTAGTAGGCGCCGAATAATCAAATTCAAATTTAGGGAGTCTACGAACAAACGCTACAACTTTACAGGGTGAAGAATCATTAAGCGTGATACCAGACGGATTGCCGTTTATGTCGTATTTAGCCCGGCATCTAATATACAAGTCAGTCCCCATTAAATTTTTATTTACAACACAACTAGTTCCATCCGGAGATACGGTAATGTCGTAATCTAATGTTGTTTCTGCGCCCACAACGGCCCAGATAAGATCATTCGGGTTCCATTTTTCCCAAACAAACAACCGTTTTGCTGCCGGGCATTCGTTGGAACCTAATTTTAAAGATGCCGTAATAGTTTGTGTATCAGTATCAGTTAGAGGATTGTATACCGATGTATCCGCAGTATCTAAATTTAGCAATGGCTGATAAACCGTAGAATTTCCGCAGAATACCTGCTTTGTTCCTTGTATAATATACACCTGGTTAGTGCGAGTATCTATATACTCTGCGTAGAATTGTAATGTAATAGGCGCATTTGTAGAAGCATTCTTTTTAACCTTTATCCGCCCGGCATTATCCCCACTTCCGGTAACTTCATAATTGATATTTCCACTATCTATCAGGGTAGTAATCTTATTTACTATTTCATACCATTTTACATTAGTTAGATACTGATTTATACGTCCAGCAAATACCACTTCATCTCTATCCAGACGTGATATGTTTGGCTGTATTATTACAGGTGTAACAGTATAATCCGGAGTGTATTCCTGGGCATCCGCGTCGTAACTCTGCCTTTCCGGGACGCTTCCGTCTATCGCAAAACTTACATCAATTTGCAACGACCTAATATTGAATTCAATTCTCTTTCTTCTCATATTCAACGATTTTTATGTTAATATTCAAAACTTGCGCTTTGCACACAGGCTGCGTTTCCTTCCCCGTCCCGAAGTGTTACAGTAGCTGTAAATCTAATCTTCTTTGGCATATACCCGTTAATATCGCAGTCGGAAATAATTAGCGATAGGTATTTACCACTATTAGCTCTCCGGAGCACCCAGGCGTTATCAGATGCAATGCGCTCTACTCCGTCTGCATCTTCACTATATCGCGTCCACATCACGTCTGCGTCTAATATATCTTCGGTTATATCTAAGTTATACAACTTTGCTACAATAGTTAATGCGGTGTTAAAATTATCCATATCGTATATATTTTCCATTTCCGCGAAATCCACTGTAAACTCGGGATTTCCTTCTATCATGGCCCAGTCGGTATTATTCCATGCTGGCGCTGTGGTAGTACCTGTTTTTTGACAGCGATATTTACAACCGTTATACCACACGTCCGAAATCTCATATACGCCGGTTGTAGGATTCTTCGCATTATGATAGTATGATTCTGTATCACTCCAGGCGCCGCGGTCTACATATTCTGCTATAGGTGCACCTTGATAATCTATACGGATCATATCCGTAGTAATAATACCTGGTATATACATATAATCACGGCCATCACGCAGTGGCAAATTTAAAGCTTTCAAAAAATCGGGTGGCGTTCCCAGTACAGCACCGTAGTTAGTCTTATCGATGATAGGCTTAGTCACCCCTATCAGCTTAACTATTCGTCCTTCTGTGCTACTAAGATATAAGCAGCTTTGTCGTGTCGTATCCGTTTGATTGCCCCAGCGTGCTATTTTCATCATAGCCGCCGGCGGATAATTTTTACCTGCAGGCGTTTCGTCGTCCGGGTACTGCGTTACTTCGATGTAATTATTAGCCGTGTTAACGCTGTTAACTCTAAACCACGCAGTATAGTAAGTACCACTTCCGGCGCTTAGGTTGTTAATTATTCCTTTAAGGACATTATTAACAACCTGGGCGGTGAAATATCCATCCCACTTGCTGCGCAGATGCAAGCCGTAGCAACTATTACCCAATTCGTCTACACTTTCTATCGTGTCTGCCTCGGTTAATAGTTGGTCACCTTCGATAGTAGAAAGCCTGTTAACTATAAATTCTACGGCCTCGAAGTAACTGCGTACCCGGATGCTTTCAAACTCGCCGTTACCCAAATCGTCTACGCCTGCACCAGAGCCGGCGTATAGTGATTTAATGAATGTACCAAATTGCGCACCGTCTTTAAAGATAGACAGTCCTATAGATTCTAAACCCTTCTGGAATGTTATCTTACCGGCTGCTACATCATCCGCTACACTGCTTAAAAATTCATCGCGTATTGGGCTGTCTGCATCCAAGTCATAAGCTTTAGCCGCGTGCGTAGCTTCATTAGCTGTTCCGGCATTATTCGCATATCCTGCTTTATCAGAATACTCTGCCAAATCGGCTTTAACTGCGTGCGCTGCTTCTTTAACGGTACTAGTGCCTGTACTATTTCCAGCCGTAGTAATACCAGAGGCACTGCCACTACTTTTTTGCTTAACTAAAACTTTTACATCTATCATGCGTTAACCTCCTTTAATGATAATTCCGCATAACCTTCCATAAGATTGCGCCCTATACCCTGAACAAAAAATTCTTTATCCAATGCCGGATGTGTGTAGTGTCTAAACATACTTATTATGCCGGTCTTATCCATTAATTTTTGTTCTATAAGTATCCTCGGGGCGTGATACTCATTGTAGTAGTTATCTACGTACAGATGCTCTGGTTTAGCCTCTGAGTCTTTCATATAATCATATATAGTCAGTAGGCCATTTTGTGTAGATATATTTAGCGGTGTTGATAACTTAACCGTATCCGTAATACCCAGAGCCTGACATTCGGAAGTAGTTAAAGCGCTGTTAATCTTCATTTCCAAATCATCTTTTTTATTCACATAAGTTTCTACCGTATCACTCATATAAATTAGATCATTATCCCCTGTGTTGTTAACTAGTCCGTTATCACTGTATACTTTAACCTCAAAAGATTTTAGCATAATACTACTAACGTGAGCCAGTAGTGGTACGCTGCTGCTGCCCCATGCAGTGTGTCTAAAGAATGTAGGATGCCTACGCGTAATAACATCCCAGGTAGTATTGACCGGGCCAAGTATCATAAATTTAACTTGACCACTTATCTTATCGCTCTTTTTAATCGGTATGGCTATACCCTCTACGTCGATGCCCGTAGTATAGTTGATATTATTCTGTAGGCTAAATTCAGTACCTACTAATTTATCGCCTATCTTAGGATCGAAGCCAATAGTAAAGCATTGTTGGTAGTACTCGTCATCACTGGCACACTGCTCACGTGTCTTATAAGTTCGCCAAGAAAAATCAGACACCTGGCCCGCAATACCTGTTTCTACTACACATTTATTACCTATAATTAGCATACAAGCTAAGACAGCTACTTTACTTATCGTGTCCGTGTTGTCACCTATTGCACTATAATTAAATTCATATTCCTCCGGGCCGGTACCTGTAAAAGGTACTAGGCCATTATTAGTAGTATTGTCCCATACAGGTGTAGAAGAAGGTGTAGAAGCTTTCCACCACTGCTGCGTATAATATCTGCCGTCTCCGTTGTTTCTACTGGGTACTGTACGATGATACCACAAATCCTCCCAGGCTTGTGTATTGAGCAAAGCATTATAGTATCCAGTAATAGCCATTATTGGATTAAGTATCACATTACCAGATAATACTATATAATTAGTTGTAGCCTCATCTGATGGCGAAAATACGCCTCCTGTAGTATTACCTTTATATACGGCATACGGTATATGCGCTTTGATATCACTATCCAGAGGGTACGTTTTTTCTTCGTCATTATCTACGCCATTACCATTAATACTAATCACTAAATAATTTGTCATCTCTACTTTGGATGTTAAACTATTATCGTTTTTAGCCGTATTAGTTACCTTACCCAGAGAAAGAATGCACGCCCCCGGAATCGTACGTAGCAGATTCGGTAATACTTGCTGATTCGCATTATTTTGCGCGTAAAGATCTATAAAATTAGTAGTTCCACCGTTCATAGGAAAAATCCATTGCTTATTATTCATTACCTGCAAATACCAATTAGTAATAGTTCCCCCATCATAGTCTGTACTTTTTCCTTTAACCATATTTTCAAAAGCATTATATGCTGTTATTCCTTCTCCGTCGCTAGAGTATTCAGTCATGTACTTTTGTTTATTTCCGTAAGGTGATACTAGCAAGTCACTATCTAAAGGACTTTCTATAATACTTTCTATACTCTCTATTTTACAGGTAAGTAGCAATTGATTAAATACTTCACCTACACTAATCGTAGTGTCCGTGTCAGCAGCTATAGCAGTTTCTATTGTGGTTACTCCATGTGATGCCGTAATCGTCTTAGTGACATCGTTTATATCTGTAAAAACTATATCATCGTCGCCTTTTATACTTGACCAATCGAAAATATAAAAAGTAAATCCGTCTTGCACAATGTGCAAATTAAGATAGCGAAAAATCTCGTCTACTACTTTATCCTGCTGCCAAGTATCATCTTCTTTGTCACCTAAAAATAACAGTTCAGATATACTTAGCTGCTCGAATATCATATACTTGTTAGCTGCTACATTGTCTACGGCTTTGCTTCCGTCATAGTAATAGTCAATATTATGGCCGCCCACTATGTCCAATACAGCTGATGCTCCGTTAAATATTTCTGTTAGTATGTCATAAAAAGTACGTTGGCTAGCTTCTGACTTAACTATATTATATAATATACCGGCGGCGCCGATATTATGATACTTAGAATATTGCAATGCCGATAGCACATCTATACAACTTAATTCTAATTCATCGTAAACTTCATTATAATCTTGCGAGTAAGCTTGGGGTTCGATAAACCCTGCAAATATGCACGTTTCATTTTTATATATGTTTATTACCGCGTCCCTGGCAGAGGCACAGAAAAAATCAGATATGAAGTTGCTAGTTAGCAAATGTATAGATGCCTGATACTTTAGTAGATGGTCAAAAGTATCATTAATTTGGCTTTTTATTTCTACTGGGTTATCGGCAGTAAAATATAGCCCGGCATCATCGTTGCCGATCTCTACATTTTTAGTAGTATCATTACCGGTAACGATATGCACGGTAATGGTATCGCCTATCTGATTTATAAATGATCCATGTATATACATATCGATTATAGTTTAATATTAGTTCTATGACCAGACTTGCTACTAATCCGCGTCTCATTCGCAATAGTAGCTACTAAATCACGGCCTTTAACTCTGAATTCTCCACCTACTGCCACATTGTTTGATTTAAGCATCCCACGCAGTTTGTCTAACGGTGCCACGACTTCCGGATTATTACTTGCCCCGGGATATTCACCCATAAGACCTAGCGTTGGCCCTGATATAACACCGCCATTAGCAAAAGGCATAACGCCTATTCCCTGTGTTATAGTTGTTGCCGCGGCAACAAATCCCGCTGCTATTCCAAATCCGACGAAAGGTAATGACGCGTGAGCCGCAAAATATTCGGCGCTTGCCAATTCCATAAAAGACGCAGTAGCTAATTTATTCGCAACAATAACCGGTAAAATTGCTACAGCGGCAGCCGCCTGGGCAGCCGCATCTATGCCAGTAGCAGTTGCCGTCGCACCAGTAGCTACAGCTTCCGCTGTTTTGGCCGCCGCGTGTGCCGTTGTAGCAGTAGTTAGCAAATTAATAATACCTACTATGGTACTAATGCTTTCATACAATTGTATAAAACCATCTATAATCCCCGTAATCTTCTGCCAAGCATTTCCATTGCTGTTTAATGCACTAGTTATATTATTTATTCCGTCTCCAAAACCTTTTATACCTTCCCAACCTTCTTTATATGTTGCAAAACTATGAGCCACCGTACTACGCCAACTTTCATACGTTCCTATAAGATTCTCAATATCTTTGCGTTGATTCTCAGTAGGAGGATTGTTTACATCATTTAATTGCGTTTGTAAGTCTTTAATTTTCTCTTTTAATTCATCAATACCAATACCTCGTACTTTTAGCTTAAATTCTTTACTGCTAAGGCCGCTAATCTGAGCTACTTCTTTTTGCATAGCTGGTATATCTATACCCCTCTGCAAAGCTTTTCTTTTAGCCTCTAAAGCATCTATAGTTTTTTGGGTATTCTGAATTTCATCAGCGCTCTGTCTTTTTTGCAAATCGCCATAATAGTTAATAGCCTCATCTAAATCAAAAATGCTATTAAGTGTAGATATATCTCCTGGCTTCTTTAAATCACTTTGTATATCATCCCATTTCTTTTTAAGATCGTCAAGTGCATTGATCTGGAGTTGTATTTTTGTTCTTTCTGCGGCCGTTGCTGTAGTAAGGGCCTCGTTGTAGTATGATAATTCTTGATTTAATTGTTCATAAGTCTTAATAGATTCTATCGGTATCGTCGTGTGACCGCTTCTTTCCATTTGCTTACGCAAATCTTCTAACCGCTTAATCTCCGTATCAATGGCGTATATAGACTCTGTATTGGCTGACTCACGTAGCGATTGTTGGTACTTAATTTCATTATCAACGTCTTGCAAGGTTTTTAATTCTGTCGGACGTTCCATAGAAGCTCTTAATAATTCTAAACGCTTAATCTCACTATCTATTCCGGATATAGATTTTTTACTAGCTGTTTCACGCAAAGTCTGCTGATACTTAATTTCATTATCAACATCTTGCAGATTATTTAAAGATAATGGCCTTTCAGCCGCCTTTTGAGCTAGTTCAATAGCTTCCTTTTGTTTTGTCCATTTGGCAATTTTCTCACGGATTATTTTTTGTTCTTCCGTATTTTCTCCGGTAAGCTTTTTCTTATATATATCAATATTCGTTGATAATTGCTCATACGTTTTTGGATCCGCAACAGCAACCCTAGTTTTCTTTTTTGCATTTAGATCCGGTATTTTATCCGAACCCCTAACTTTAAATTTAATATTATTAGATTCTGTAACGGCACTCGATAATTGATTTTTGAGATTCTTAACCCCAGCGTTATTAGATTTTATTTTAGCATTTACTTTATCTAAGTCACTGCTTCCTTTTACTTCTACCGTCGTGTAAATAGGCAGTATTTTACCGTCTCCGGCATTTACCTGTCCTGTTACTATATCTTTCGTTTCTTTTTTTGTACTGTATTTATTTTTATTACCCTCGTTATTATAGATAAGATTATGTGTCTCTTGTTCCTTCTGCGCAATCTGATTAGCTAAAATTCTAGTTTTAGCCTCTAAAACCATTTGTCGGCAGTATGCCTCACTATTTTTTATTAAAGCATTATACCAAGATGCTACACTAGAAAAATACCCCATCGTTTTACCGTAGGTATTATTCATTTCTTCGATAATAGTTTTTTCTTTTTGTTTAGACCCCCTGAAATCTTTAAGTCTTGCTATATCTATCTCTAAAGCTGCTCTCGATTGTTGCAAAGCTTCTGTTTCTGCATTACGAGCGGCTTCAGTATCTTCTATTTTTTTCTTCGCCTTTTCTTCTTCACTCATAAATACCCCAGACGCATCTGCGGCCTTATTACTAGAGTTAACAAAATATTCAATCAGCATTGTAACTCCAGCTATGGCCGCACCTACTCCTGTAGATATCATTAATCCTCTGAGCGCAATTTTAAAAGCCGTAGCTGTAAAAGCCCCAGATGTCATAGCAGCCGAAAAAATACGAGTAACTACAGCAGTTTGAGATGTACGCAAACCTAATAATATCATACTTACACTAGCGGCTTTATTTTTAAGGTCCCAAGCAGTAGTTGAAAAAATAAGGGCCTTAATACCCGCTGATAATTTAATAACGGCTCCTAAAGCGATTGCGGACTGAGCTGCCATCGTAACAAATGGCAAGCCACCCTGCACCAGGCTTCCTAACTTATTTTTTATACCTGATATTTGATTTTCTAATTGTTTCTGCTTTCCTATGTCGGTCTTACCTAATTCGGCATTCATATTACCGACATTATCCGTAATAATCTGAGCCAACATAGCCGCACGCTGACTTTCATCGCCATACTTCATTACATGATCCTGAGCGTCGGTAAAAGTAATACCTACACGACGTAATGCTGTTGTCTGACCCTGCATGGCTTTACCCAGCATATTACCGGCTGCATAGGCATCCTCTTGTGAAGCTTCTAAACCTCTTTGCTGCGCTATAAGATTATTCATAGCTGGTATCAAGGTTTCTAAACTCTTTCTTTGATTTAAAAAGGTCGCTAACTGCTGAGCTCCTCTTTTCTGAACTGTTCCACCTATAACACCTAGGTCCTTCTGCGCACTAATAAGATCTCTGATACTTTGTATATCAGCATCATTTGCATTCATACGCTGGTGCATTACCGTTATCAATTGCGTATCAGCCTGCTTTGCCGCGGTATAACCGGCTGTTAAGTCTTTCATAGTAGCCTGCAATTGCACTAAACTACTTTGCATCTGATCAATACCAGTAGCTAAGGCAGCAAAATTAATTGCGTTTGTATTGAATTTCTGTGCCTCCATCAAGGTAGAACTCAAGACCTTCTTTAAGCCGTCAGCGTCGTTGGCTAACTGCTTAAATCCCTTTCCGTCTCCGTCGAGCTTAAACGTTATTGATATGGTGCTTTTACCGGCCATTGTAATAATTTTTATATTGTCTTACCTAACTTATTAAGTATCTTATCCATCCGTTCACGTTTCTCTTTCGATGTCATTTGCTTAGATTCTGCGATACCGAATGTCTTTTTATCCCAGGCAAAAGGTAATAGTTTTTGCGCTGTAATTTTTTGTTTAACATGCGGCTGTATAGTAATCGTTGCTAATAAACGTATACGTTCCCAATTTTCTTTATATTCGGCATCGCGAGTTTCTTGCCAAGCCTTGCAAACTGCTTCAAACTCTTCGGGCGTACATTTGCAAAAATCTTCGTATGAGATATGGACACGACCCAACGCGATGCCTAATAATTCAATTATTTCAAAGGGCTTTTTTTTTGTCCCTTATTTTTATCTTCAGTTTCTGATTTCTGTGCTGATTCTTGTATAGCCTGACTCCATACTGTCATATCTTCCGGTGAAATACTATCCGCGAAATCTATTATAGATAGATTAAAATCGACACCGTCATGTTTACACGCAGATACTATACAACACCACAAGTAAATACACAAATCGCTAAATCCACCATCGATGTCTGTGACTTCTTTGCCGGTTTCATTTTTAAAACGAAGCATAGCCCCCATAGTTGGCCTACAAGGGTATGCTTTTCCGTCAATAGTTATTTCTATTTTCATCATAGTCTTATGGTGCTACTACTGTATTTTCCGTGATAGCCGTTTCATCCAATGTATCAGGCTCTCCGTCATTGTCAAGTGAAATACTATAAGTGCTATCATCCTGAGCAGGATCAACACGCTCCAGAGATGCGATAACGAAGTTGCCTACAAGATAAGGCTTATCGCTATTTTCTCTTTCCATACATTTTACCTCTATGCTCTTTCCGGCTTTCCAGGCTACGAATAATTCCTTATACCCGGCTTCGGTTTCGTCGTAGAAGTTAAGACCTTCTGCGGAAATAGAAATACTAAGGCCTGTAACGCCCTTGCCCTTCCATAGTCCAGCGGAAATACCCTTATTAGCTACCGGTTTTACGGCGCGGTCTTTCGTTTCAGAACTAAGAGTAGTAGTATGTGTGGTACAGTGCCCGCAAGCTTTCCCCGCTAGGTACAGTAGCATATCACTACCGTTACAATAACCTGATTTTGTTGTACTCATTTTTTTAATTTTTAATTTTTATATTTTAACACTGAACACTAATTGCTGTACGTAGGCATCATCTTGCCAAGCTTCTTCGCTATCACTAAGTGTGCAGCTACGCATAGTCAAGCCATCTAATTCTCCTTGCGCATAATCTAAAGAAGCTCTTACCGCTTCTGCCATTTCTACGCCATCTTTATATTTATCAGTAAAGCATAAAACTTCTATCTGTACGGTGTCTGCGCCGGGTTGCTTTGTCTTGTTCGGATTATGTTCTAAAGACGTACGTCTATATAATATATAGGGCAATACCGCTGTATCAGTAGCGACAGGAAATATGTTTGTAGTTATATTCCTAACGATCTCATCCTCTAATAGTATTGCACGTATAATACTACCTGCGCTTAATGATGTTTTTTTACTTGCAACCATACTTTTCAGCTATCTTTTGTACATTATTAATAACTTCATTCTGTAGATTCTCCGTTACGCTATCTCTTACATCAGAAAGAGTTTGACGCATAAATCCGTATCGTTTCATCCTACCCGTAGCGTGCCCTTTTCTTTCACTCATATAGATCTTTGTTTTACTTTTTGTTTGCCTAGGCGCAGTTCCTTCTTCTGCCCAGATAAGTATTGGCTTTTTAAGACCCTGGCGGTTTTTATGAAATCCGTAATCTTTACCACCACTCTTAGTAGCTTTCTTAGTACCTATAGTAACACGAAAACCAGAAGTACGTTTAAAGACAATAGCCCTAACTCCGCTTTCCATATCCTTATCGGTTCGGATGCTTCCGCGCAGATTGTTTAATGCCGTCTTACGCACTTGGTTTGCTTCTCTCCGAAAAGCCCCTTTAAGTGCCTGCAGCCTCTGCTTTACGTCCATTTCAGCGAATAACCGCTGCAAATTATTATCGTCGTATGTTATAGCGCTTTGTCCCATTATTCGTTTACTCTTACACAAATTAAAGTATTCATACCACGATCGATGTTAGGTATAATATTTGTTATGGTATAAAGATAGCCGCCTTTCTGCTGTAGTCTCCAATTTTCTTGTATCGGATGCGCATCACGTATATTAAATTCGGCATTATAGTCTGGAAAATGTTCACCTACTTCCTCACTACGGTGACCCGTAGCTTTGCTACGTTCTGCATGCACGGTCCGAGTAACTACATATTCTGTAGCCTCTTCTCCGTACTCATTCGTAGTCTTTTTTGGCTCTAATAGCGTAATGCTATATTTCATTCTACCAGCTTGCATTTTCTATGTGTTTGTTATGTTGGCGTAATGTCATCCACTAACTTACGATAAGGTTTAATTAAGGCCTGTAGTGTGTCTGGAACTTCATACATTTGTGTAGTACTAACACTTTCTCTCTGGTTATACCAGTGTGCGGCTAACACCATTATAGCATGCTGTAGGGTTGACGGAAATGTTCCTTTACCCATTTCTGTTAATTCCGATTCTGAACGATTCGTAGCATTAATAACGCTTTCTTGGGCAGCATCTATAAGATGCTGTAAATACGTATCATCGTCGGCGAAATCATCCGATCTAACATGCTTTTTAAAAATTTCCAAACTTACTACGCTGGCCATAATTAAATCCTAACTTTAAATTTATGTATTACTTACACCGCAGGTACTACCTTACCAAGTTTAAACGCCTCCTTTCGCAGTGTCTTAGTACCGTAATCGGTATTAAGTACAAAATCTACCGCGTCCTTACGTGCCTGGCTGTATGGATCCACGATAAAACGTAGGGTGCCAAACAAACCCATAGGCTGGTATCTCCAGTCGCCTAATCCGATGTACTCAGTTACTACAGTAACCTTAGCAATTTTGCCACCAACCGGAGTAGTAATATCGGCCAAAGCGTGTCCTACTGAATCCCCTGTTACTTCGTATGTAACTGCATCGCCCTCTACTAATGTATAAGGTGCCCAGGCGTTAGTACTTCCTGCCGTGTATTTCTGATAAGATATAACACGCGGACTAATAACGTTAGTCGTGTAGACAGGTAAACCACACATTACGTGATTCTGAGCCATCGGAATGTAGACACCCGAACTATTAATTGGGGTACCCTCCAAAATAGCTTCTAGGCTCTTACTCATAATCCAACAAAGATGCTCGCCGTCAATTCCGGTACTAAGCACAGCTGCTTTCATTTTGGAATTAAGCTGCGTAAATGTAGGTACAGACGAAAGTGCTACCGCGTTATCTACCAATCCTACAAAAGGCCCAACCAAATTAGTAGCGCCATTTACCTTTGTTGTGCTGAACAAGATCTTATTAAGCAGCAAACGGATAGACATTGGCATGATTTCGCGGATAATAGTTTCCAAGATCCCTACACTTTGATTCAGCGATTGATTAGTTACAGGTATAGCAATACCCATGCGCTCAGGAGCTGCCTGCATCTTGCTGAATGGTATCTTAGTGTCGCCAAGTGCCACGCCCTCACCAGCAATCTGCGCTTCTACCATTTCATACATAGGCCAAACGTAGTCACCAGCCAAGCCAGTTGGCATCGACAAACCTACTTTGTCCAAAATAAAGCCCTCTGTCAGCGGCTTTAGGATATCTTGTATATTAAGCGGTACTGTAGCGCCGCTGGTAATATCAGATACCATCATCAGATCGCGGACAAAAACAAGTTCTGTTTTCTTTCCGTTTGTAGCGTTTTCACGAATAATCTTAATAGCATCCTCGCGGGCGTTAGGATTTTCGCGTAAATGCTCCGCTGTCGCAGCCTGCATTTTCATACTAAGCAACTGATTTTCGCGCGCCAGGGTTTCGTACTCTTTGGTTTCGCCCTCGGTACGCTCGCGCTGCTCCTTTTCGCACGTATCAGCCATTTCGGTGATACGATCGCAGTTCGCTTGATATTGGTTAACCAATTCGCGAACATTCAAAGTTTTCTTTTCTTTTGGCATTTTCTAAAACTTTTATTGTTAAACATTGTCGTTAAATTATATGCCCGGCAGCGCGGCGCATTTCGCGCACCTGCTCGCGCATTTTCGTTGTTTTTTCTTTGTCGTCCTGCTGCTGAGGCTTAGCCGATTCATGCAATTTACTAGCAAAGTCGCGGGCTTCCACAGAAGTGTCCGGATATGCCGGATCGGCCGCGAGTGTAAAATCGTAAATTCCCGTGACTGCCTTAACGTTATAGGTGATCATAGTTACACCATTGACTACATTAGCGGCACGTTCTACGCAGGCGTCATCATAATAGCGCGTACTAAACATAAAACTACATCCTGCGATGTCGCCGCGGCGTATCAGTTCCAAAGCTTTGTCCCCGTCGGTAGTATTTGGCGCCTCAAACTCAAAGCTAACTCCCTTATCATCCACATTGTATTTTAATGTCCCCTGTCCCTTGTTACTACGCGCCAATATCAACTGTCTGTCATGGAACATAGTAAACTTAATGTCCTGCCCATCTAACAGTTCTTTGGTTATCGCTTCTTTGGCTATTACTTCGCGCGCCTCACTTTCATCATCGCACCAAATCGGATTAGATGGCACACCAAAAAGTATAGCATAACCGGTAATAGTTCTGCTGGGTTCTTCACCCGCACCAGCTTCGCGTATCTGTACGTCGCTACAGGTATGCAGCATCCTTATTACTACTTTGTCTTTATTATTCTTTGTTTCCATCACCATCGTTATTTTCGTTGTTACTATCGTTTTTGTCCACAGGAGTCGTAGGCTTTGCGGGCGCTGCTAGGGCCTCATTTATGCCTCTAAGGTTAGCTGATACCAGTACGGCATCTCCGCCCTTAACAGGCTCTTTATTTTCTTCTCTACGCCATTCATTAACTGTATAGATTCCCGCGGCTATCGTCTGTGTCTGATACTTAACACGACTATCCAGGTCACACGCATACAGGCCGCGCCGGTCAAACTGAAATTTACGTTTAGTTGCTAATGACGGCGCAATAAGTTTGCGCAATAACTCAGTTTCTATCTTCCGCAAATAAGGATTTAATGTAGTACTTAGAAAAGCTACGTTAGCCATTTCGGCAGACTTATAGTTATTACTCGTGTCATCAAATACAAAAGACGGATGCACCCCAAAAAATCTACAGATCTCGCGTACTGTAAATTTTCGGCTTTCCAAAAACTGCATGTCGGTGCTACTCAAAGATATTTGCTTAAAATCTACTTGACCAGGTAGGCTAACGATATGCTGGCCGGCGCTAAATTTAGCATCTACGTCAACAGCTGTTTTTTGTAACTGCTTATCCTGGTATTCACCAAATCCGCGTACACTAGTGTCATTACTTACAATACCGCGTACGTTACCCCCGTTAGCAAATCGTTTTAACGTTTCATTATCTCCAGTAGCAGCAATGCCCGCCGTTAATCGAGCAAATGACAAAACACTAAGGCCGTTTTTACCGTCTAGTGTTAATCCTTTAATGTGTATTACTTCCGATTCATCAAACACTCCGTATATTCCATTAGTAAAATCACTAATAGTGTATCTATCATACGTGGTATCGTGCATAACACAGCCTGAATTGCATAACGCCAGGCGGTCGGCTTCCAGGGTTACCGAGTTATATATGGGTACTATATAAGCATTACCAGTTAGTAATACATTCTGTACTATCTGTACCCAAAAATCGAAAGCATTTGTATTATTATCAGGCTGTATGTTAAGTAAGTAATTTAATCGGCTGCTATTGTCAGCTGTAAACAAATCGCCTTTAAGACGCATGACTTGTATAGGTAGATTCGCTACGCTCTCACTGAGTAGCTTAACACAGCGAAAAACTGTAGCTATATTAAGCGCCATTTGGTCGTTTCCGTACATAAGATAAGACGTATCGCCAGTACGAGCCGGGGAACCGATACTACTAGTACCGCTTCCTTCGGTCGTAATGGCTGTTTCACGTCTAAACCACCGTACTATGTTATTCAAAAAACCCATTTTTCTTAGCTAAAAATTAAAGTACTTCTATAATTCGCACAAAACATTAGCTAAGGGGACCACTACTAAGGTACGTTAAGGTACGTTAAGGTAGACTAAGGTACACATAAATAAACATTTATACTTCTTTAACGTTCGTAGTCGATAAACAGACGCAAACACATTAGCATAGTTATGACACCGTCTATCCTTTGTGTCTGTTTTCTCTTGACAGGCTTGCAATTTTCCAACTTATCGGTTGATAAAACAGCATTTCCAAAACAGTAGGCATTAATTGGGTTATCATTAATAAAAATATGGCCTGTCTTAATTCCATGTTCGAAAGATTCTACGGGAGCCGTAAAATATCCGTATGTCTGCTTTATGCCTTTCAGAATGTTATCGGCTCCAGACGCGGCCAACATGTTAATTACTTCCTGACTCTTCCACGGGTCGTAACCGATATTAAGTATCGTAACTACGTCATTAAGTCGTAGCACATAATCTACGATAGTGCGATAGTCAATAACTTCACCAGGAGTTAATATTAAATACCCTTTTTCAACCCATACGCGATACATTTTTTCATTTGGGTGCTTGGATAATGCCCCCTCCGGAAAGAAATACGCGGTATGATAGTAGAAATTCTTTTTTGCCTCCTCATACATACCTGTAGTAACGGCGCTAAAGTCTCCGCTTTCGCTGAGGTCTATAGATACCATCGCCGCGGGCCTATTCTTTATTGCGTCTAACGGCATCGGTATACTAACTCTACGCGCTAAAGTGCTACTTATCCAGCATTTTTGTTCATTCTCAGCATATATGTTAAGTAACTTAGTGCGAAAGGCAAGCATTGCCTCCGCGCCATTTCGGATAGCCTTTTTATATTCTTGCCGATAAAAATCCATAGATACAGTAATACCCAAATGCGGCTGCACCTTTCTCCAAGTATTTTCGTCATCCTCCGCGTCGTCAAGATCGGGTTCAAACAGGTGTACAAACAGACTGTCGTCGTCGAAATCACCCAGTAGCATAGATTTATAACCTTGTAGCATTTCATAAAATGGACCGTCGAATACATCAGACGCCGTAGTAATGATCATAGTTAACGGGTTATCCCTAATACCCATCGACGTAGTAAGTACAGTTAACAATTCACTATCTCGTGCCTGGCTAAACTCATCCATTACTACGGTACTGGCATTTAATCCGTCCTTTGTGCGGGCGTTGGCTGTTAAGCACTGGGCAAAAGCCGTACGGTCTTTGCGCCGGCTCTTTATCGTTTGTTCATTCACGGTGTATCGTCGCTGCTTCGGGTCTAATTTTCTAAAGCATCCACGTATGACGTCAAAACATTTTTTGGCCTGATCGCTACTATTGGCACCGGTGTAACACTCCGCGTTTGCATCGCCGTAAAGTACATCGTAAACGATAGGTGCGGCGCTGCTGGTTGTCTTACTATACTTACGAGGTACGTATAAACACACTTCGCGTACTACTCGTCTGAGTACTCTATTTTCATCCTCTTGCCAAAATCCGTATATGCTAGCAAACTGAAACGTTTGTACAGGCGTTAATCTATAACACTGCTGCCCAGTCTTACCGGGAAAATATAGATTTTCATAGCAGGCTATAAACTTTTTTATTTCCGTCGCATTAAGTCCGTATTTATCCGTCAGTCTAAAAAAACGACGTACTGCTAACTGCTCATATAAGTTGTGCGCGTCCGGGTGCGTAGCTACTTCGGTAGTATATTCTACCAAGCGTGTATCTACGACATCTAAATTATAGTCCTCTATAGGTAGCCGGGCCAGCAATTCGCTAACTTCTTCTTTCGCGGTGTGCAGTCGGTCTTTTTCTTCTTCTGTCATAGTCTACTACGTACGTTTATATAGTGTCTATTCTGCTTATTGTATAACAGAATAGGCAACTTCTTTTTTGATTCAGCTAGAGAACGCCTGCCTAATTGCTGTGCGTTATCTTTTCTTACCTCGTGACTCATCATCGCCGGCGATATTATGTTTAACGATGACCGGGTTTTTTCCGGCATTTTTTACTTTGTTCGTCAAATCCACCAACGGATCATCGTCCATTTCACCGGATAGATCGGCGGCAGTTAGTCCTAATGCCTTCATTTGCCTAGTTACACTGTCCTGAGCATCACGTTGTACTCTAAAAGCGGGGTGTGGCGCCATCTTCTTACCGTACCTGGTTGTTTCCAGTATTGTGGTAACGTCTAGTGTGTCTATCTCATCGTTGGCCAAACCTAATGTACGCAGCGCAGATGCTAACGATATTATCTGTATATCCAGCGATTTACTATAATTTCCGCACGATTTTAGTGCATTTTTGACTATTTTTTGATAGTCCGATACTTTTTTTGACATATTTGTATATTTATTCATTCTCTGTATAAAAGTTCCGCAAATCCAAAAATCAACTCACAAATTTTTTAAGGTTGGGGTGAGGTTTAACGGGGCATACCCCCTTTTAAAAAAATGGCCCCCGGCCTCACTCAAAAAATTTTTTTATGATTTTTTTAACATATTCATTATTTCTCTTACGCGTTGCCTCTTTGCCACTCCTGCCCATCTGTGTATGTATTTTAACATGACATTCGTGACATAAGGCCCGTAGATTAGTAGAGTCATACATTAGTCGTACTTTCTCCCTGTATGTTACAGCACTTTCTACTGCTACTATGTGATGTACTTCGGATGCTGGTGTTATGTAACCATCATCCTTGCATTGCTCGCAAAGTGGGTGTTTAGTAATAGTATCACGCCTTAACTGTAGCCATTGTGCTGTGTGAATTAGCATAATATAATCTTTATCTTTTGCCATAATTATATATCTTTAGTGTTCTTATTATGTCTGACCGGTACAATACCATCCGGTGTGTGTTCCCAATTTCCAAAGTCATTAAACATGCGGGTTATTACTTCTTTGTCCGTAATCCTATCCGATTCACTATGTCCACCACGTTTATCTGCTGCGTCTATATACTGGCATAGTAGATTGAGCAATGCCGTGTTAAATTCACACACATTCTTAAATCCGTATTCATTCTTAATACACTGCAATCTTTGATACATTTCATCATCTACAGATATCTTAATACGTCGTCTTTTCTTATTGTCATTCATAGTCACAGTATTTACGAGTTAAATAATTAAGACTATCCAATAGACTTTGCTGCACACCGGTCTTACTATCCAATGCAGCATTTGCGCGTTC
>Ga0302287_10000303_pt1 | contig 27286 bp, 29 predicted proteins | sample III_Fen_E2_4_FD_200452 | JGI IMG/M metagenome (GOLD analysis project Ga0302287, IMG submission 200452) | Peat permafrost microbial communities from Stordalen Mire near Abisko, Sweden - III_Fen_E2_4 | ecosystem: Environmental > Terrestrial > Soil > Wetlands > Permafrost | place: Sweden: Abisko...
ATGCTAGATTGGATCGACCAATGGTACAACTTGGCACGAAGACACACGACACTCGGGGGATGCAGCCCGGCCGAGTTTGAAGCTAGGATTGCTGCTTAAACTTGTCCGCTAAAAGGGGGACGGGTCAGTCTGTCAAAAATTCCCGGCTTTGATATTTGAAGATGACTCGGTCCTGAAAATTGATACGGGAAGCTCAACGATTTGGGTTAATCCAAGAGATTCAGCAACGATTCATCCCGGGCATTACTCATCAATCACAATCGGTGCAGGTGCAATTATAACAATAGAGCCAGGGGCAGTATATGCGAGTGATATATATATTAACCCTGATGCTGTGCTGATGTATCAAACTGGGGCGCAGCCTTCGTCGTTTGTCTCATCTAGAAATATTACCATTGGTGATCGTGTCGCTATGATATTTAATGCCGACGCCAACCCGATGGCAATTTCTTTTTTGGCTACTCAGAATCTAACGATAGGAAACGATGATGAACTTTATGGCCGATATTTGGCGTATAAGGGAACTCTCACATGTTATTCGCGGACAATGGTGCGAGGAGCTTTGCAAGGAAATTCTGTTGATGTAGAGCCTGATACCAGAATCGCTCTTCCTCCGACTCTTGAGACATTTACCAACTCACACTATACCTACGGGCCAGCTTTCAGACCGTGGTGGACTTCCTATGTTTCAACGGTACCAGACACTTCGTCATCCATGCAAATATGGGCAAGAGCATTCGATTCGACATCCCAAGTATCGATCAATAAGCAATCCTCAGGGATGTCTCTGTCGCTCTCCGGAAGTGATACCGTCGTGTTCACGGTCACTGATTCTACGAAAGATGCTTTTCTCTCAGGATCAGGCGCTTCGATTTATCGCTTGGCTGTGAATCGCTCATCAAATTATGCTATTCGGTTAGATCAGAAGAGTAGTTGTGCACAGTGTGACGGAACAGATTGGACAACAGCTTTCAATACATGGCCGGAAGCACTTAAAACTGCGCGTCTCCAAGGGAAGTAGATCTGGATTGGTAGTGGGACCTTTGTTCCTGGAGGAAAGAATTCCAGCTTCATTCTGGAACCTGGCTTAGCGATTTACGGTGGCTTCAGTGGCGCGTCGGGAGAGGCGGAAGAAAGCCGAAAAGGCGATTTCCAAAAAGTGATCTTTAGTGGTGACAACAATAATGATGATGGCGGAGTATGGAATGCTTCGTTTGCAAATAAGAGTGACAATTCTCGACACGTTTTCAAAGTGCTTCATGGTGGAGGCTTGCCACATGGAGATCTACTAAATGGTGCAGTTATCTTTGGTGGCTATGATACTGCAGGGAGCTTTGGGGGCGGTGTAGAGGCTGTCTCAGCATCGTTAGAACTTGATTATGTGGCTTTACAGGGAAATCTGAGTCATTCAGGTGGAGCTGTGTATTTGTGGAAATCTGATTCTTCTCACATTACCAATACCTATTTTATCGGTAATCATGCAACCAATGGTAGTGCCCTCGGGGAATATGGGACTCATGATTATCTAGCAAATTGTGTGGTTCAGGGAAACGTCTCCGATAGTGGCCTATTTGCCGTAAGTGGTGGGGTCCAGCGGGTGGTATTCGTGAGCATGGGTGGAAATGATTTGGGTAGCGGCGTGATCGCTCGTTCCGACAGCGGTCAATTGGCGATTGACCGGAGCGTATTCTGGAGTAATTCCTACCAGCAGAGCTTGGTTTGGGTGGGAGGATCTCCCTCATGGTCTAATAGTGATGTGCAGGGAGGAATCACGGGTTCAAGTTGGAACAGCAATATGGGCACAGATTCAGGAGGAAACTTTACGACGGATCCTTCATGGAATTCGGCGTCTCGGGCCGATGATGGGAATGGGAATCTATTGTCAGAAGATGATGGTTTGGTTCCTAAAAGTGTTAGCATATTGGCTGGTTCAATTCCGCTTTCTAGAAGCAGTACTTATGGTCGTGATTTGATTGATAATGTTAGAAATGATGAATGTAGCCCTGGCGCGTACGAACCAAAACAAGATGCTCAGCAACTTGAATTAGGATACTACAATTCAACTACTAGAATATGGACGAAGGCGGAGCGTATCGTTACTTTCATTGGACCATACGACACAAATGATACTTATGGTGGACTGGCTCACAAGTTAGGAACGAATGCAAACTACAATGTTCGTCTTTCTGTAAGCCCAAATAAGCATGTGGGCGCAAAATTCTATGGCTATGTTTATTTTGGGGATTCGTTAGGTAACACAATTACTGGCTCTGTTAAGATGTATTTCTTCAGGGATACGACTATTGGCGGTAAGTGGATCTATTATAATTACATTTGTGCTGACGGAGGCGAATGTGCTGATGGGAAAAAATTACTTCTTATTAATTGGAAAAGGTATAGCAATTTAGATCTTGCGAAATCCCAGACTCTGTATGTTGACTCAAAATCAAAAATTTCATTGCATGTAGACGTTCCTCGTTCTCAATTTGCAGAATAGTGAGAGGTGTGATTTGCGTAATCGATGCCTAAGAATTGTATTGCTTCTGATGTTAGGTTGTTTCTTAAATGGGTGCAAAGCATCAGAAGGTGTAGAAGCGTTTGTAACAGTTTCCAACGTTATTATTGATGTCATCCAAGCTGTTGGGTGTGGTATTTTGAATTCTGGAGGTCCGTGTTATGAGCCTGATGATGATGATATTCCCGAACCATCTTCGTCTACTAGCTCAACAACCACAATGAAATACCAGAAAAGTATTTCGGGAATTGTGATATCCGGGTATACTGATTTGGATGACTTTAGAGTGTCAGGTGAAGAGAAGTATTCTGGGTTTTATATCTCTAAAGTTGACAATCATTTTTTGTTGAATCTGAGCTGTGAAAGTAATGGAATTGCGAGGTTTAAACTTGCGAATGATGGACGACTATATACGGATGTAATCCTAACGTTGAGTGGGGGGTGGACATTTGAGGATGGTACGCAATCGCTTGATGTTTCTAAAACCGGGGAAGAAAATAGGATTGTTATCAACTGCCCTGATGACGACTCAACTGCCGATGGCTTGATGATATATGCCAAGAATAGCAACCAAAATGATTCTGATACGATAGGGGTAGGGGATCTTGTTGCTAGAGATGTTTATGAGTTTCCACACCTCGTATATGATGAAACTTCTGATCAAGCATTCTGTTCACATGCAACGGATCTGCTTGCACCTTATCGACAAGCTCAGCTCGATGTTGAATCATTTAGCTGCAAAGAAAATGGTGATAGTACTTATTGGTTTATTTATTCAAATGAGCTTCATACGGCTTCTTTCCTTTTGTACAAATATACTGACGTCAATGCTCTTCAGTCTTTTATTTATGATAGCGTCAGCTTCAGCATACCAGTAACTTATTATGAAGATGAAAGCGGCACTAGTGGCGGGACGTATGGTGCTATTTCCTTTGAAGATTATGGAATGTATGATGCTGATTCAAAAAGTTATTTTGCTAGCGTTGTAGATAGTACAGCCAAAACGATAATTCAGGCTAAAGTAAATTTTAATGGCTTTGTGCATGATGTATATCTAGAACCTACTAGTGATAGCAAAAAAAGCAGTCAATTGTATTTTGATGTCAAATATAACTCAATCCCTGATGTTTCAGATAATGACACTGGAAGAATGATTTTGAAAATAGGGAAGGATAATTTTATTAGTCAAGGTGTCTTGTCAGGATTTTCAGGATTCGGGACGCTAAGGTCGAATGTGTTTTATTCTGACAAATATCCTAAAACTAGATTGATTTCGCATGAAGGATATCACGCTATGGTTGATGATTATGGGGATACTCAAGATTTGCGTGCTGATTCTTTATATCGGCGATTGATGTATTGGGGGATGATGTATAAAGGCGAGATTGTTGACTCGAATTCGATAATATTATCTCCAGAAGAAAGTTCACATCTGCGGCATGGCGTAGGGGAGTATTTCTAAACATGATAATTGATATTCTGATACCATTTTTTTTGAATGTATGCGGAACGTGCAGTGATTTGCATTTGGAAATGTGGAATGATGGCGTATATTATGATTTCTGTAAGAAAAACATCATCTTGGCATCAGATTCGAAAAGCGAACGAGATCATAAACTTGAAAAGTTTGAATTGGCAATCGATTCTTGTGGTATGGGAAGCTGGCTAATGGGTTCGCTATTCGTTGATAAGAAATTAAAGTCCCTGCCGCCTGAAGTTCTTTGTAATGCGTGGGGTATCTTTAACTCAAGGATTGTTAAAAATACTGAATTATGGAATAAGTGCGTTGTGAGAAAATATAAATCTGAATTGCTTGATTATGCCCGATCAGATGCTCGGCTGTCAAAAAATAGAGAGATATTATTCCAACTGCATGATTCGTTACTTATGCGTAACATTAAAGCGTCCTTCGCAAAAGCTTGTGATACTGGGTATCTGGATGAAAATGATCTAATAGAAATTGGCGCCAATGTAAGCATTGTGTTGAAGTATTCTGATTCCTCGACAAGGATTAAAGCACTTTCTGCAATGAGTTTATCAAAAAGAAAACTTAAAGGCATGCGCGGAGATTATCTGTTCTGTGAACAATATGTTGCAGAGCTAATGAGGACTTTTCATGATACTAGTGAGTCTCGCTTATTGAATAAAATGCTGAGGCGGCGGAGCGGAGCGCGTACGTCGGATGCAAGAAAAATGGTTAATGATGAATTGATTGTGGAAATATCAAGATATGCTAAAAAGAAGTGCGATTTTGGGGCAAAAGAACTGCAAAAATATATAAAAGAATATGCATATTGAGGCGCAGAAGATGATAGAACTTTGTAAGTAGCCTTGCGGGAAAAGTGATATCTTTAGATGTTTTGTTCAAGGGTGAATCTTACAGTCGAAATGTTCGAAGTATGAGTTCTGGGAAAATACAACAATTGACTTTTGTGATGAAAATGCGGACGAATTTCTGTCGAACCTTTCGGAAGGTGATTCCGGTGTTGCAATGCTTCGAATCGGTAGTAGTGACTTTTTTAATGATGTTGTAGCTCCGGGGGTGTCAATATATTCTAAATATCGTTCTAGCGTATTCGTTTCGAATGGGTATCCATTGACTAGACTTCTTTCTCATGAAGGTTATCATGCTGTAGCAAAAAATGTTGGTCAAATTGAAGATTTGTATGATGCCGGTAATGATTGGAGATTGATGTATTGGAAAATGTATGGCGTTGATTCAAATGCAGTTCAAATCTCGCCAGCAGAAAGGGCCAATTTGCGCGCAGGAACGGATGGCTTATGATTTTTCTTTATTTGTGCATGTGCGGCATTTGGGGAAATGGAAGCTTGTGCGCAAACTATATTGCTGCTGATCATGATTCTATTTCTGTACAAAAAAATGGCGTTTGGGATAATTATCGATATTTTAAATTCTGCGACAAATTGCGGGTGAATGATTCAATAAAAAGTTTGCACATTTTTATGTATGCAGCTGACTCTTGTGAGCTGTCTAGTTGGCTTAAAGGAAAAGAAGCATATGGTGATGAATATTTGAAGGCGTTGCCAAATGTTGTTTTGTGTAGGTGTTGGGGTTTGTTTTCTGAAAGTATTACTAAGACTTCTTCTTTATGGAACGAGTGTATTATCAAGCAGCATAGACGTGAATTGTTGGAGTATGCAAAAAACGACAAGAAAATGTCCAAAAACAGAAAAATTATGCTCCAACTGCGGGATCCAGAATCAATACGCAATGTAAAGCTAAGCATAATGCACGCTCGTGAAGCGAAATTTATTGCTGATGCTGAAAGAGAAAAGTTATGGGATGATATGAAGATGGTTCGTAGATATTTGAATAGAGATGATGTCATAACGACACTTGCTGCACTAAGTACTTCTCAAGCTATGATTAGGGAATGGCGTGTGAATCAGCCACTAAGGGAAACATATTTTGATGAAATTTTAAAGATGAATAATGATAATTCTGAGCGCGATTGGTTGCATCAGCACATTATGAAGAGGAATTTATTGCATTCTAATGGTGAAAGGGATCAGGTGTCTATGGCGGTTTCTGCAGAAATCGTTCGATACCTTAAGCGTAACTTTGGGATTGGCGAGTTTGAAATTAAGCGCTACTTAGAGTCTGTCAGCAGTGATGCTGTGCCGTAATATTTGATCTTGATATATATTAAATTAGCAGGTATAGCCTTTGATCGATTTGCTGCATACTGTGGTTGCTTGGGCGGAGAATATACTGCTATATCTGTTCTGTTGATCTTCCATTTTATCAGTTGGAAAGAGCTGAAATTTGCTAATTTCGTGTTGTTCGCGATACTGTTTGGATTGTTTGTGTTCTGCTATTTTGTCATGCATGCAAAAAATCATCTTGTTGCTGAAATGAAGGTGCAATGTGGAACGACTATTTACGAGTGTAATAAATGCTGCTGCTACTGCTTTTCTATTTTTGATAGTCCTGATTCCTTATAAGGCTAATGGTGCAACCATAGACACGCTTCCAGTGCAAACTCTTGGGGGCACAGATTTTGTTCCAGTGGCTTCAGATTCAGGACTCATCCTCCTTAGTTCTGACACCAATGTTGCTTCCATCCATAAAGGGAAAATCCACCTCAAGAAGATTGGGGCTACGGTTATTAGTGCCAAAGAGGGAAGCGATTCCTTATCCCGCCCACTGTGGATCCATAGCCCCTCCTCCCCAGTAGTAAATTGGGGGATTCGTGGTGTTGGCAAGAAGATCCAATCGTCCCTTGGAGATTCAGCCGTTGCCATAGCAGCTAATGGCTGGCATACGCTCGCTCTCAAGGCCGCTGGTACTGTGGTTGAAGATTGGGGTGTTGATGACATCACTCATGCTGCAACGCCTCGGGGATTGCAGCATGTCGTTGCTGTGGCTGCAGGCCGTCTTCATGCTCTGGCTCTCAAGGAGGATGGTACCGTAGCCGCCTGGGGACTGAACACCATGGGGCAAACGAATGTGCCCCAGAATCTCCGTAATGTCCTAGCGGTCGCTGCCGGTAATGCCCATTCCTTGGCTCTGCGCCAGGATGGCACTGTGGTGGCTTGGGGTGACAGCAGTCGTGGCCAAACTCATGTTCCTCAGAATCTTCGCAATGTGGTAGCTATCGCTACCGGCTGGTTTCATACGGTTGCTTTGCGCCAGGATGGCACCGTGGTGGCTTGGGGTGACAGCAGTTATGGACAAACGCGTGTACCAGACAGTTTGAGCCGTGTTGTCGCCGTGGTGGCGGGCAGCTACAGCAGCTTTGCCCTTCGCGATGTAGGCACCGTGATGGCCTGGGGTGATGGCGGCTACGGACAGACGCACGTACCAGGCAGTCTAGAAGGGGGGCTTGCTGCTGCCGCCGGCTTTGCTCATGCTGCTGCTATGACTGGAATTCGTCAGCACATTACCTTCCCGCCTTTGGCTGAGCAGGTCTACGGCGCTGCGGATCTCGCCCCCGGAGCCACGGCTACCTCTGGCCTATTGGTTGAGTACGTGAGTGCTGACACCAGTGTGGCAGTCATTATTGAAGGTAAGATCCACGCCCGCAGCTCAGGAACTGTACTTATCACTGCAAGTCAGGCCGGTGGCGGTTCCAACCTAGCGGCAGCATCAATGTCGCGTTCTCTAACGATTGCACCGCGCAAACTGTCGCTTGCCGGCCTTAAAGCTTGGGACAAGTCTTATGACGGCACGGTGGCTGCTAGGGTTGGTTTGGATTCGTTGGAAGGTGTGGTTATGGGCGACAGTGTTCGCGTAGTGTTAGGGGGGGCTCGTTTTATTGACGCTACCGTGGGCCTCAATAAGCCCGTTACCATGGATGCCCCCACGCTTGCAGGGGCGGCGGCGGCCAACTACCAATTGGGTGCCGTCCCAAGCTTAAGTGCCAGCATTGTTGCTTCCATTGGGACAGGAAATTCCGGTGATGTGGCTCGGAATACGAACAACAACAAAGTTTTAGCTTCTGGAATGGAGGCTACAACCGGAAGGCTGGAGCTTGCTGTGGCGGTCCCAAGTAACTTTGCCAGTGCCGCTCAGGGCGGTGGTGCATATTCCTTGGCGATGGGCGCGGGGTGTTTTGGGCAGGGAAGCTGTCTGGAGGCAGATGTGTTCCTTCCTGGCGCTGCTGAGGTAACGGTTTCGATCTACGATAATCTGGGAACTTCGTTGATTACTGCTTCGCACTCGGTGAGTGCAGCTGAGTTGGCTGGTTTGGAGGAACGTGTGGACGGGAGCCGGGTGCTGCCCTTGTCATGGAACCTGCGCGCCAGTAATGGTGCAGCAGCAGCCCCGGGCGTATACTTGTGGCATCTCAAGGCCACCACTGCGAATGGGCAGGAGCTGGAAACCACCAGAAAAATGGGGATCCGAGGACTATAATCATTCAAATGCAACTGTTTTTGAAAAGCCATTGGCGCAAAATTCTGATTGCTGCGTTTGGCGTTTCCCTTGTTGGTGGATTTTTTGCCTACAAGATTCACCAAAGGGGGAATGTTGAAAAGCGAACAAGACATGCGAAAAGAATGCTTCAAAAGCCATCTTGCGATAATAAAATGCAAGGCCCAAAATTTGATTCGTTTCCGTTTGCTGGTAGGACCTATAAGACCGTAGCTATTGGACGTCAAGTTTGGATGGCCGAGAATCTTAATTACAAGATTGGGAATTCTTGGTGCTATGATTTGAAGGCAGCAAATTGCAAGAAGTACGGGCGCTTATATGACTGGAAAACGGCCCTGCATGCATGCCCCAAAGGCTGGCATTTACCCTCAGACCGAGAGTGGGATACATTAGAGATATTTCTTAATGGTGGTGCTAGTGCACTCCTCAGATCAAAGGAATGGGGGGGCTTAGATAAATTCGGCTTTAGTGTTTACCCAAGTGGGGTGAGATTTGATGTGTATCCTAACGGAAAGCCACATCATCTTGGCAGATTTTTTGGCATAGGGGAGTTTGCAGTGTATTGGGGATCGACGCAAAAGGTTAAAACGCATGAAGTGTCAGTCCATACTTTTTGGCCAGGAAAACAAGATATTGCTGATGATTTTGCACCGCCAATAAATGGAACGGTTGGCCGTAGCGTAAGATGTATTGAGGATTCGCTGAAGTGATATTGTGATAGAAATAACGGCTAAAATTTCTTCAGATCATATTCTCAAAAGTCTACTGCAGGGCTGTATCACTTAATGTTCTTTTGAACAGCAGATGCCTTTTGTTTCGGGTAACTCTCAGGCGTCTGTCCCTCAAATGCCATGGCGTAAATGAACGTCAGGTTGATCTGTTTACGGCTTTTCGGTTCTGCCGGCGGGCGGGCGCAGCTACGACGGGGCGTTCTACTACCTCGGCAGCTACGCCATCGCCCTCGTGTACCGCCTTGGCAACCTCAAGTCAAGCGGCTTCTCGCTTCGGTGTGCTCAGAATTAGCACCATCGCTCTGCCCTGCGCAGCGGGCAGGGTGATGGCCGGGGCCGTGTCGGCCCCGAAGTCGTTGACCATTCCCGCCGAAGGCGGGCCGCCTTATGTCAATTTCTTCCGCTTGCCTTGAACTTTGTCGAAGGGCAATGCGGGCTTCTTAACATCCTTTTCATACCGGGCTATCCGGCGTGCATGAGAGGAACCATCACAGCCACGGAGCTCCAGAAGTGATCCAGAGGCATTCTCTTGGCTTGCGATCCTTTTCCTCACCATTTATGTAGATTCGATAAGGAAATGGACTCACTTTCTGCCAAAGCATTGGCTCTACTGCCGAACTCGTTCAGGTTCCAGTACGCCATAGCGCTAGGCGTGCATCGCCGGGCGCTAGCGCATCTACAAGCGTCGGGAGAGATCGAAAAGTTGGGGCGCGGTGTGTACCGGAAAGCCGTGGCCGTCGGAGATGGCCGAGACGATTTGGTGGTGGTGTTCCAAAGAGCTCCCGAAGCTGTCTTGTGCCTGGATTCTGCCCTGTATTTTCACGGCTTAGGCACGCGCATCCCCCATCAAGTGACCATCGCCGTAGAGCGCAAAGCATGGCTTCCTGTAATCAAGCAACCGCCGGTGCAGGCCTTTCGCTTTTCCGGTGAAGCGTTCACGGAAGGGATTGAGCAGCACGATGTGCAGGGTGTAACAGTGCGCGTTTATAGTAAGGCAAAGACCGTGGCCGATTGCTTCAAGTACCGCAATAAACTGGGCCTAGAGACAGCTCTAGAAGCTTTGCGCTCCTTGGTCGGGATGCCTGGCTTCACCACCAGCGACCTATTGCATTGCTGCCGAATCTGTCGAGTTGAGAAAGTGGTCCAGCCGTATTTGGAAGCACTTCTGTGAACAGCCCCACCGTCCTAGTGCAATTGCGGCGACGTGCCCGTGAAACCAGCCGTACCGTGGATGAAACTATCCAATACTATGCTATGGAAAGGTTCCTGTACCGGCTCGGCATGTCGAATCATCGTGATGGCTTTGTCCTCAAAGGTGCCATGATGCTTCGCGCTTGGGATACGCGCTCGGCGCGCTCAACTCGCGATATTGATCTGCTGGCCTTCGTGCCCGGCGGCTTAGAATCTGTGCGACAGATTCTGGCGGAAGTTTGCCGCGTGGAATGCGTGGAAGATCAGATCACTTTCGATGCCGACACGATCCGGATGGAGCTGATCAAGGAGTTCGACGACTACCAAGGCGCTCGCGCCAAGTTCCTTGCGCACTTGGGTACGGCGAAAGTGTTCATGCAGCTGGATCTCGGGTTTGGCGACAAGGTGTACCCGAGCGCGGTGTGGGCTGATTTCCCGACAATCCTGGACCAGCCGGCACCCAAGGTTCGCATGTATTCGCGTGCATCCGTGGTCGCCGAGAAGATGCACGCCATGGCCAAGCTTGGCATGATCAACAGCCGGATGAAGGATTACTACGACATTTGGTTTCTGAGTATGCAAAGTGTCTTCGAATCCGATGAACTTGCCGGAGCGATTGCCACGACATTCCAAGCGCGTAAGACTCCAGTTCCAAGTGCCTTGGATGGCTTAAGTGATGAATATGTCCTTGCTCACGAGTCAATGTGGAAGAATTTTATGCGCAATGGCCCAATGCTCTGCAAGCAGGACTTAGGAGGCGTGGTCGTCGTGCTCAAATCCTTCTTGGAGCCATTTTTGAACAACAATCGAGAGGCCTTGCCGGCAAGGTTGAAGTGGTATCCTGACAAAACTGCTTGGATTCCCGCTACGGAGTAGAGCGCACAATCTCTGATGCTGAAAATTGTTAATGCGATGGTGAATGAAGCGTCTTTTGTGCACTTCTGAGAAGCTGACTGGAATTCAGTATTGCGCACCAATTGTGCAATCTGGAATATGCTGCTGCATTAAACTGTTACGATGCAATTATATGCATGCGGATTTCTAATTGTGTTTCAAATGAACTGGATGTTGAAGTGTTTCGCAACTCTTTTTGGGTGTTGGACAAAAGTGCTGCACCATGCATGCGGATGCTATGTCTGCATTTTCTGTTCATTTTAAGACTTTTCCACCAATAACGGCATCTTGGGAAGTCTTATCTGTAAACGCATAATTTTATGCAGTGGCGGTAAGTGATATTCAATTCTTCCCAAAGCGGGGTATCGAAACTTCCACTTCTATTGTGGCAATTAAATGATTTCTCGTGGCGATGTGTGGCTTTGTTGCCCGAATGATCGCCTTAAAGTTGCGCGACATTGCTGTACTGCAAAAGCTTCAGCCGGCGTTTCCCGCCGCTTCAGCGAACACACGCAGTACCTGGATAGCTAGCCGCTTGCGACGCAGTTCGGGGATCCTGGCGAATTCTGCGAGCAGGTCGATTTCGAGATCGGTCAGTGGCCGTGCCCGCTCCGCTTGCCGCTTTGACCTGCCTGTCTGAAGCTTGAGGAGGTCTGTGACGTCGCCGACCTTCACTGCGGTGGCGATCTGCTGCAGCCGATCTGTTGAAGGTGCCGCCCGGCCGTGCTCGTACTTCTGCACCATCTGCGGGGTGATGTCCAAGATGTCGGCAAGCATGCGCTGTGTTAGTCCCGCGGCAACTCGTGCGGACTTGATGTTGAGGCCAATGTCGTATCGTGGAAGGTTGTCTGATTTCTGCTGCACATCGCACAGATACCCACTGTAAACGCCTTGCCGTACTTCTCTAAAGTGTTGTAGATTGAATGTAGGCAACCAAGTGCGCCGCATTGCTTCAGCAGAAGTCCTCCAGAAGGTTGCGTGGCTATTGGTGAAAGGAACCCCATGAGAATCTTCAAACACATCCTACTGGCTCTCGCGGCCGGCGCCGGCCTCTTCGGCTGTGACTCGGCAACGAGCAGCAACGACGCATCCACGGTCACAACCGGCTTTGCCATCAAGGGCAAGCTCGCCGGGACCGGCTTCAAGTCCGCCCAGGTGTGCTTGGACGGCACGTGTGTCTATCCCGACGCTACGACCGGTGCTTACACGCTGGCCGGCACAACTACGAAGGCCGCGGCCCGGGCTGCTTCTGCCGCTTTGGACACCGCCTACATCATCGTGGGCAACGACACCTTGAAGGAAATTCCGATCACAAGTTGGAATACCATCATTCCTGAGAAGTACATCGTGCAGCGCAACGTCGCTGTTACGGTGCCTACGAAATACACGAAGGGCGATGTGCAGTTCGTGTACTGGGACAATGACTCCATTGCTCACGCGGTCGGGGTGCCGAAGACGAGTGGGTTGAAGCATTCTGCTTACGTCTACACTTACTATGACTCAGCGTCGTTCACGAATCACGACACCATCTTCTCGTGGTTCGCCAGAGTCAAGATGCACGACTCAGTGAAGACCGGAACTGGAATTAACAAGTTGACTTACGACGCCGGTGATGTTGTGATTGACTCAAGTGACTTCAGTTCTGCGGTATTCGTTACTGAGTACTACAAGACCATCCCTTCCGGCGATACCTTGCGCGAGTATGTGTCTGGCACTGCTGCAACTACCTACAGCAACCGCAAGGATTCTGTGCTGGCTTATACGCTTGCTGATACCGCTGCTGGAAGCCCAATGTTTGGCTTCTACGATGTTGATTCTTCTTACATGGGTTATGTTTTCGTACTTGCGTTCTCTGACACATCAATTGATAGTGCTCGTGTAGTTCTCACCACGCCGACAAGTAACAGCACAACCAACTATGCTGTAGAAATGTTTAACCTTCGCGATTCCACTAAGTACTTTGCTGCTGGTACGCATTCGGTGACGATTAAGAATGAGCATAGCAAGACCAACAATGTTTGGTATATGCCTGGTAGCAGAGTGGTTGGCAGTGCGTTGTTTGGTAGCGTTGGCGATGTTCAGTACGGCGTATTTCCGGAAAGTAGTAAGTCTACTATCACCGACTTGAAGGTTTACTACTTCAAGAACTAAGCATGTGCCTAGTAATGTTGAGTTTGTTAAAGGCCGTCCGGATAATCCTGGGCGGCCTTTTCTGTGCCGTATTCTTCATACTGCCCCGGAAGCCTGATGAATCCTCGCGTTGCGGGCAGGCCGTTAACATCATTGATCAAATTGATGCGTTTTGAATATGTCAAGCGCCCGCAAATGCCGATAAATACTGCATTCCTGGCGATGTGTGATATTCCTTCCTGGCGATTCTGCATATAGGAATAACGCCATGTAATCGTCCTGGAAGCCCCTATTTATGCGGGTTCCAGGCGTTTCTGTAATAAGATGTTAACGGCTCTGATTTCGCAGTTAACATCTTTCTGTATAAAAAGGTGAAATAACGGCATTTGATTTCTAATTGCTTTTTTCCTCTTGCCATGCCGATATTTCGCGGATATTGTTTACTCATCGTCCAGCATAAAAAGGGCGATTGATCGGCCTAGCGAATCACCCATCGAATCGCTGCCTACCACAATCCATATCCGCCCATCATGGAGGCCACGCATGTCTGCTGCCCAAGATTCACCTGTCCCTGAAACGGAATCGAGTATCCACGAACTGTTCGGAGGCATTACCCCCGACGCTTCTCCTGTTCCAGAATCACCCGCCCTCACGCCTGTGCCCGCTGCTCCCGAGCTTCTTCCCAGCTCTGACCGTGACGATCCGCAGGATGCCGACGAGGACGTCGAGTCTCCATGCGATGAGCCGGAGGTGATCGCTCTCGGTCGTTACCGCCTGCGCCGCGGGGCTCAGGCTATCCCGCTCTTGGATGACGAGGACGGCACCTTCCAAGAAACACTGCTCATGCAGACGCTGCAGCCCACCACCGTGGAACATCGCCTCTGGCACCGTCGCCGCGTGCCCAGCTTTCTGTTACAAGGACGCTGGTGCGTGGTCTCGATGCTAGAGATGCCGGCCCTGGTGCGTGTGGACGATCTGATTCCCGTCGAGGCGTGATCATGCAGTATGACGCCCTGCTGCTCAATGACGAGTACCACACAGCCCTGGGACTGCACTTGCTGGGCAACGCCTTCGAGACGCGTGGCTGGAGTCTGCTTCGTCGCGAGGCTATTCGGGAATACTGCGACGATCTGGTTCTGTGCGACAGGACGCGCCGTGGCCTGCAGGAAAACTCCGAGCAGCCCCTAAGTACGCTCTACCCGGGTGTCCTCTTTCAGCGCATGGTTAGCGAAGCGATCCGGCATTCGCGGCAGTTGTTGACGCAAGGACAGTTCCCGGTACTGGAGCGCCTGCAGAACATGCGTGAGCAGTTTGGCCTCTCGACTGTTGCTGTCTCTATCCTAGGGCTGTTCCACTTCGCACTTGCCTCCCCGGGAATCCATAACGTCTTGGAAGAGTTCCATTGGCGCATCGGACTTGGCGGCAGCATCGAGCACGGTGTCGGTGTGTTGTCACTTCTCCTGGGTGCTTCGGTGTCGTCAATCCGGCGTGAGCTCATCACCAACGCTCCGTTACGTCGCCTGCAGATCCTCGACCCCGAGTGCGGTGCCAGTACGCTGCCCATGGAAATTGCCGAATACCTCGACGGTGACAGCGACCAGCCCCTTTACAGCTTGTTCTGCGCTCCCATGACGGGGGATACGCGCGCGCTTGATGATTACGGTGCCTTGGCTCCCACGCTTGGATGTGTTGCGAACCTGCTTCGAGCGGCACAACGGGACGGTCGTGGCGCTATCGTGGTCTTTCATGGCGTCGCGGGCACCGGCAAGAGCACGGCAGTGCGAAGCATTGCGCAGGCCGTAGGGATTCACCCCTGGGCCATTGTTGCCAATCAGGGACAGGCTGAGCGTGACACCGAAAGCTTCCGCTGGCGCGCCATGGCTGCGGCGGCCCGCATGCTGGATCCGCGTCGCAACCTCCTGGTTGTGGACGAGGCGGACTGCTTGGATGGCGACTCGCTGCGTGGTAAAAGCGTCTTGACGCAACTGCTGGATGCCACGCCACACAACTGGGTCTTCATCGGTAACGCACGGCCTTTTGGACATGAGGCGCTGCGCCGGCGTGTCTCCTTCGAAGTGGAGTTCCAGCGCCCGACGCCGATTTTCCGTCGTCGCTTGTGGCAGTCGATCGCACAAGAAGAAGGCGCCCATCTTGCCGATAACACTCTCGAACAGCTGTCGCGTGATCTGCCACTGACAGCGGGCTCGATCCACACGGTGTGCCGCGATGCTCTGCGGCTGTGTCGTGAGACGGACAGCTCTCTTGATACGGTGGCTGCCGAGGTGGGACGGCTGCATGCGCAAGGCATGGGGCTTGATGTGCCGAAAGCCGAAGCCTCGGGCCTGGTGTGGCGCCAGGACTGTCTCAATGTGCGCGGAGGCATCGAGGCGCCGTTACAGCGCTTGTGCACCTTCGCCAAACGCTATTACGACGCTAGCGATGCTGCGCTTCCCTTGCGGCAACTGTGCGTGCTGGCTCACGGCGTTTCGGGAACCGGTAAGTCGGAGTTTGCCAAGCACCTGGCTGTGATGACTGGCCGCCCTCTGCACATCTGCACCTCCGCCGATGTTTTAGGTCCTTTTGTCGGTGAAAGTGAGCAGAACCTGCGCCGGCTCTTCCGTGAGGCGCGTACAGCCGGAGCTGTGTTATTCCTCGACGAGGTGGACAGCCTGCTGTGGTCACGTTCTCAGGCGCAGCGCTCCTGGGAAGTGAGCCTTGTCAACCAACTGCTGCAGGAGATTGATTCGTATGAAGGCCTGTTGGTGGCCGCCACCAACCGCCGCGAGGGCCTGGATACGGCGGTGCTGCGCCGCTTCCAGCTCAAACTCGAGTTTTTGCCTCTGGCACCGGAGCAGCGGATTGCGCTGTGGCGTGCGCAACTCTTGCTAGTGGCTACGACGCCCGATATTCCTGAAGCCGAACTGACAGCCATGGATGGCCTGACGGCGGGGGATTACTGCGTGGTGTGGATGCAAGCTGTGAGTACTGGTCGATCTGAGGGGGAGCGATGGAGTCCTGCCGAGCTGCTGGCTGGCCTGCGCGCTGAACTGAGCACGCATGCCTTACCGCGTCGCATGGGCTTGTCGCTTGCACCGGAGCTGGGTGCCATCAAACAGAAGAAGGAAGCGTGTTATGCCTGAGATCACTATGACGCGTGTATGCACACAGATGTCTCCGCGGCGCCGCATCGCGGAGTTGACAGCCGATACCGAACTGCCGATCCGCGGTGGCTGGGGGTACACGCGGGAAGATGCCGTCATCATCGACCGGCAGGATCGTGTCGTTTCCAAGTGCATACCTTTTGATGGCCTTGCCGTCGAGAGGGCGTTTATTGAAGGACGGATCTACCAGGATCTTTGGGAGCCGCTCGAGGTCTGTGGTCCGCTACTGCGCACGACCCATGCGCTACAGATGCAGGGGCTGCAGATGGCTGGCGATAAGGTTTACGATGTCATCAGCCATGACGTGTGGTTCTACAGCTTGGATGACTGGAATGCGGTACTGAAGGAACGACGCGCCCTAATGGAGCAGGGCGTGTTTCATGACCAAGCGGCTGAATTCTGGCGACAGAAGGACCTGTTGCGGTACCACTATGTTGCCGAATACGTGTTTGAGATCAGTTCCTTCTTTTACGAGATTGATGAATTCCCTGTGATGAAGAGAATGACGAGCTGGAACCATTGCGCTGGCGGATGATCTGGGTAGTGGGGGAGCGTTACCACAAGATTATGGGTCGGGTAGAAAAGGCCTGTATTAGGAGCTGGAATTTGCTGCGGAAACTGTAAGCAAACGGGCAAGGACTAGGGTTGTTTCTTGTTCTGGGAGGATGAACTCCATAAAGCTTCAGTGTGTAGAGCGTGATTTGTTTTTCCTAGAATGCGGAATGAATTGCACTTTCTGAAAGTAAGCGATATCTTTTGTTGAACTTCCGAGAGTCGGAAATAACGAATCATAACGCATCCAAAATAAAGCCGAGGGAATCATGGCATTGGAAGATCTGTCGATCGAAGAACTGCAGAAGGAAATCGCTCGCCGTAAGGCTGCCGAGGTTGATGGCGTTCGCAAGGAATTGGAAGAGGCCCGCAAGATCGTACGTGAACTTGAGGCCAAGCTGGCTGATTTTGAAGGCAAGCCTGCCAATAAGGCCGTTGCCCCCAAGAGCCGTCTGTCCGCCGGCGAGAGGGCTGAGCGCGTTCTGACGGCCCTGGATGGTAAGAACTTCCTTGCGACCGGTGATATCGCTGCTCTGGTTGGCTTCGAGGGCGCTAGCCTGCGCGATACGCTGGTTTCGCTGTCGAAGGAAGGCAAGCTCGCTCGCGAGGGCAAGGCTCGCGGCACCAAGTACAAGCTAGCGTAAATGCGCCTCTCAAACTGATAGAGTGAAGCTCATGTACATTCGCATGGGCTTTTTTGTTACTCCCAGGGCATCTTTGGAAGCTTGTTTAGATACTTCGTGTATCGTTCCAAATCAAACAATCGGTCACTTTTGACCATGTCGTACATCTCTTCCAGCAGGACAGAGGCTATTGCATCAATTGCATTAGTTTCTGGAAAGCCTTCAAGAAGGAGGCGCTCGTAGGTCACTTTGGACAGATTCCTTGATGCCGTGCGCTGTCGGCACCTTTCCATAATTTATGGTTGTAACTGGTATCCAATCCCATTGCCGCCGTCCACTGGTACAGACGACCGTACTAAAAAGATCCCTTGAAGAACATGGGCATAAAATTTTATCGTGGGCTGGAGATCCCGAGGTTAATCCTTCGATTTGGTATGTTGGTAAAATAGGTAAAATGGAATGGGTGCTTGTAAAGCATACAAAATATCTAATAAAGACTGCACCTCGTCCCGATAATTGGCAATCGCTTGTCAAACAATTGTCTGTGCAAGGAACTTTAGGGAATTTTGCTTCCGTTAGTCTTGTAAATGCAGAACAGTCGTTTGGGCCATCGGATCCTATTATTCCTTTATGGCGTGGGTGTGGATGCTATGCAAGCTACGCTGGCCTTGATGCTGTTTGACATCTAGAGGGGAGCGATATGAGCAATTCCTCCGACAATACTGTGATCGCAGACTTTTTCCGTCGGAATGGGATTGATACGGTTCAGGAGGAGCTCAAAGTACTCGACAGCATCTCCTGCAAGATTCCCTCGTCTTTATGGGAACATGTCGCGTTGACGCGGGGGCAACTGGAGGAATTGCAGCGTCTATACGGGTATAAATGAATGGATTCCGGTTATTGAAATCTTCAACTTCCGATAAGGATAATTAACGGAAGTTGGAATTCTCTGGCATCCCTGCTGAATACAAAAAAGTCCACCGGTGAACTTGCGTCGGTGGACTCTTCTTTTTGTGCTAGGGGCTAGGGCAAATCGTTCAAATTGCTGCCGGGCTTTTCTTTCGAGTTGCCTGACCGGTGCTTCTCGATGAACTCCAGGGCATCGTCGTCGTCTTTGAACTCCGGCGGCGAAGAGAAATTCTTGTCCTTGCAAAGCAGGGGTAGTCCCCGGGCGATGGCCTCGCGGGCGACCCAGGAGAACGAGCGGCTGTCCTTGTTTGCAAGCCACCATATTTGGGCAATGTCTTCAAAGGTCAGCGAGATGCTGGCGAGCTTGGTGTGGCGCTTGCCCTTGGACATCAATGGATCCTCTTGACGAACAACATGCAAAAGAAATGTAGCCGCTGGCCGCCCATTACCCTTCCAGATCGCGGATGAGTCTCACCAGCTCCTGTGCTGCTGCCCGGGCGGGATGATCTCCAAGAGCCTGGCCTCGCTTGCTGAGCCACTTCTCAAGGGCCGAAAGACAGACCTTGTCGAACATGGCTGCTGGCGAAACTGTGTCAGTTGGGACACTTTTTGTTGGGGCATCCTCATCAGCAAGCATCCTGTAGACGGAGCTCCTCGACTTCCCTGTAACGGCCGTCAGGGTGTGGATCATCGAGAGCTCGTTGAGCTTGGGCCTGCCCATGGCAGCTCGAAAGCCATTTTGTTTGAGGCGATCAGCCATACCGCGAACCTCTTTGACGGAGTAGTTGCGGCGCTCCTCGTTCTCAGCAACCTCGATGGCCAAGGCCAGCCGCGGATCACGAGCGGAGTCGAAAGCGAGAACATGAACTGGGACAAGGTCTGTCGCAAGTCGGAGGCTGCTCAGCTGTTCCAAGACCCCTACAGGTGCTGGTGTCGGCATGATCTCGTCCCACTTTTCTGGTTGATCATACGACGACACCGTGAGGAGTTGAAGTGCCATGTAGCGGTGAGCTCCGGCCAGCAAGCGGTGACACTCGTCCACCACCAGAGGTTCCAGTAATCCCAGCGCATGGATGCTCTCGGCCAGGGCCAGGATGTGATAGGGGTCAAGTTCTCTGGTAGGAGGATTTGCTCGCGGCAAGATGGAACTGATGGGTAGCTCTGCTTTGACGGCGTGCTCCCGGAGATCTGAAGCCTCTGCTCGGCTGAGTCCTTCGCCAGCTCGGAAAGCATTTGCAAAGTAATTGCTCGTCTTTTTCATCGCAGGCCTCCGATCCAGTCTGCAATGGCTTCAATGTCCTCGACGGCCCGGCTCTTCCTAGCCAGAGCCGCGGGCTTCCCTTCGGCTATGGCACGTTCGAGGTAGGCGTCGTGTCGAACAGGGAAGACGCCGATGCCGCCAAAAGCTTCCTGGATTCCGTCGGCGATGGTGCGGTGCAGTGAGCGGCGGAGGTCCAGACGAGACAAGACCAAGGCACGACGTGCAGAACCCCTCAAACTCTCCAGGATAGAGGCTGCACCGCTGAGTCCTAGGGGATGCGGCTCCGTAACAACCAGGACGACATCGGAGCAAGCCATGGCTGTACGTGTGAGGTTGCTGATGCTTGCGGGGGTGTCGAAGATGATGGTTTTGGAACTGCTGGAACCAAGCCTGCTCTGAAGCGTGTGGTCATCGATCCTCTGGATGCCTTCGAGATCGGGGCCACCGGCGAGAAGCTGAAGCCCTGGCATGACATCCTGAGGGGTAGGATTGTTGCCGTTGAGCCAAGCTGCAGCCCCAAACTGAAGGGGATCAGCTCCTAGGGCACTGGCTGCGGAGGACTGGGTGTCCAGATCAACCAAGAGTGTGGAGTTGCCGCGGGCCGCCATGATTGATGCCAGGGAGGCTGCAATAGTCGTCTTACCGACTCCACCCTTTCTAGCGATAACAGTAATTGTCAGATTTTGTCTCATAATGTTCCTCCTAGGTGAAATCCAATACGTGTGCTGTCGCCTGCAGTTGCCGATACTTGTTGACCCTGGCATAGGCTCGCCGTGTGGTGTCCACGCTGGCATGTCCTGCCAATGTCTGAGCTGCATCCATGCCCAACTGCTCAGCTGCAGCGGTGACGGCCGCACGCCGAATTGAATGTGCTGAGTAACAGCCGGGATTGCGGATGTGCCCATCATCAGCTCGACGTGCAAGTCCAATCCCTTCTGTCAGCGAGACGATCAAGGCCCTCATTGCCCTGGATGTGAGACCAGTAGACGTTGAATGATGGTTGCCGACAGCGATAAAGAGGGAAGCTTCATTTGAGACTGTTCCCCGGGTCGCCAGGTAGTCTGACATAGCATCAACAGCCGAAGGAGATAGGATGGCTAGCGCATCCTTGACTCGGTGCCCTTTAGGCTGGTGACGGATCGTGCCGGCAGACAGATCGACATCGCCCACGGTAGCTCTGCAAAGAGAGATGCAGCGCATGGCTGTCGAGTACATCACGGCAAGGAGTGCTCGATCCCTCTTACCTTTAAGACAATTACTGTCAATAGAATGGAACATACCACTGACTTCTTGCGCCGAGGGGCATGGGAGCGGGGAGTCCTTGACTACCCTGGGTGCACGGACGGCTCGGGCGATATTGGGGTAGCTGTTGGTGGATTCGGTCCAGCGATAGAACGCCTTGATCGCTGCCAGGTAAGTCGAGATGGTGGAAGCTGATATGCTGGTTGTGCGCATGCCGGCCACCCACTCTCGGACATTGGCAGGAGTAGGAGTGTCGTTCCCTTCGAGGTGACGAAACCAAAGAGTTGCTGCTCGCCGGTAGGTCTTCGGGGTGGACTCTGCGAGCTCTCCCAGTGCGACGCTAGCTGGGAGAGCAGATGTGAGCCATTGATCAACCAGTCCGCAGTGGTGTTGGCGCGGGGTAATCTTGCTCGGGCATGGCAACGTAAGCTCCATGCCACAAGTATACGCTTAAAACTATTAAAAGTAAATAGTAATAAATAGTTTTATTGCTACTCGGGAAACAGACTGTCTGATGGAAATGCCTCGTCATCGCCGAAGTCGTCGTAACCTTGCTCGGAACGCCAAGTGCGGACCCACTTCCCGTTTCGGTATCGAATTCGGTCGTAGTAGCGGACGAATATCATGGAGTCTCCCACCGTACTGGGGCGACAGGCTGCTTCAAAAATGCCGTCGGGAACGGTTTTCCATACGGTTTTCAAGGACGTCATGACCGCGATTTCTCCGCCTTTGTTGTCCCAAGTCGTATCAATCCTCCCTGGACGGGAAATGTCCAAGACGTGGGTGATCGGGCCTCGATAGGATCCCGCGCCGATCGAAAGATCCTCGGTAGCAAGCACGAACTGCTGGCCAGAAATTTTCACTTCGTCGAGTCGCGCCAGGGGCTCCAGGACAAAGGTTGCAAGGACTTGTCCTGCCGGAGAAATTCTGCGGACCTCGGCCTGCACATGGCCGCTGTCTTGTCCGGAAAACCACAACGAATCCATGGCAGCGCTGTCGAGGCGTCGGTCACGGTAAAGACAAACGCTGTCCCGTGCCCCCTCGATCGCTAGGCACTGGACGCGGCGAAGCTTTGGGGATGCGCTGGAGCGCCTGCAAGCAGCTCCGAGGACGGCTACGAGCACCAGCAGGCCGATGATGCAAGGACGCGGCGTCATGCCATAGGCGTAGGGTGGTTTTTGAGGATTTCTTGGGATTGGCTGCATGTTCTAGAGAATAGTGGAATGGGCTGCTGATAACAGTCCTACAAATGTCTCATATAATCAGCAACGGCTCGGTTACCCTTGGCAGCATGGATGGATGTCCATCTACGACACCGAGGATTCCCATGATCTGTCAATTCTGTGGACACGTCTCGAAGCAAGCCCAGCGCGGCTTTTGTTCGGCAAGCCCTACCCGCTCTCACGTCTACATTGAAGAGTCGGAAGAGGGGTACCTCTGCAGCGGATGCGGGCATCGCACCCGAAGCATCATGTCTGGAAGCTGCACGGCGACGGAAAGTAAGCGGCACGTCTTTATCGCTCAGCACGCCGGCGACTACACCTGCAAGCATTGTGGACACCGTTCCCGCCAGCCGATGCGCGGTTCCTGTCGCACCTCGCCGTCCGGAAACCACGAGTATATCTGACCCCAGCCGTGAAGACGCCTGAGCACGGTGGAATCTAGACTTCACTTCTATGCCCGATCGCCCTGCCCAGCTCCAGCGTCTCCTGTGGCTCTACCACGCCTTTCATGGGGCCGAGGACGGGACTCTCTCGGCTTCCGCTTTGGATCAGCGCTACGAAGCCTGGGCGACGGACCGGAAGACGGCCATTCGTGACCGGAAAGTCTTGGAGACCTGGGGAGGCGCTGGCTGCCTGCGATACGATGCCTCGATGCGCGTCTGGAGACTTGTGCGGCGTTTCGAGCTGCCCGAGGATCTGCGCTTGCTCCAGCCCCTTCCCGAGAACCAGGAACGTCTGGTGTCGGTTGCGCGCGATGTCTTGCGTTCCACTCAGGGGCCGGCCTCCTTGGTGAATTCGGTGCTCGACGGCATGACCGGCGATCCTTCGCCGCATGTCTCGGTCTTTGCTCCGCCCCGGCTTGGACGCGATTCCCAGCACATCTCTGAGCTGTGGCTTTCCCTGCACAAAGCGATCTCATCTCGGCAGCGGGTGATGCTCTCACGGCCAGGGAAGGAATCTGTCCAGGTCGATCCGCTCCATCTGTGGTGGGCGCAGGGAGGTTGGTATCTGCTCTCGCGCGATTCAGAAAGCCGGGAGCTGAGAAATTATGCCTTGGCGCGGCTAGATCGTGTGAAACCTGTCCCAGGGCGCGTTTCTCCGGCTTTAGTCAAACCGCGGGAGTGGCTCGGAAACGGAGACTGGCTTTACCGGGGAGGCAAGACCGCCACGGCACGCATTCACTTTGATCGGGAGGCCGTTCCTTCTTTTCGCGACAGAATCTGGCAATCAGACGTCGTCTGGAAAGACCTTCCTGATGGCTCTGCCTTGTTGCTGCATCCCTATCCGGCCCGCGCTCATGGGGAATGGGAAATGGCCCGCCGCATCCTCGGTTGGGGAGAGTACTGCACTGCGGAAGCGCCACTCTCGCTTTGCAGGCGCATCCAGTCGCTGCTTTCGGATATTGCCGCCCGCTACGCCTGAACTGTCCCACAAATGTCCCATGATGTGGGAGAGGCTCACGTCATCTTTGGGACATGGACGACTTGCCTCGCACGCTGCCTCTTATTCTCCTCGACGAATCGGCCCGTCGCCGCGTCGGTTACCTAGCGCCGCCGCTTTCCCTGCACGCCCTCCGGCACCCGCGCCTGGATGCCGACTGCCCGCCTCCAAGGCTTCTGACCTTGGAACCGCCATCCAAAGTACTGCCCTCGGCGCGTCTAGTTTCTATGGTGCGTGAGCTTCCCGCACAAGGAAATCTCCTGCTCGGGGCTTGGTCCTTGTGGGGAGGCAAGGAGCGGCTGAGGAATGCCTTGCGCATCGCCGCAGGCTCGGGGCGCGAAGTTCATGTGGTGCTTCCCGAGGTCTTCCTGGACGGACTTGCGGAAGATGAGCTCGCGGAACTTCTGGAGATGGCCACAAGCCTTGTCGCCGTTTCCGATCGGCCGATTCTGGAAGATCAGTTTGCTGGGTGCCTGGAGGGCATGGCCGTCGTCCTGACTTCGGAGCGGCCGTCTCCGCGTGGCGTGCTGTCGTGGCGAGGGAGTCGTCACAACTCGAAGGTGGAAATTTGTCTGGAAGAGCTGCTTTCTGGCGCAGACACTTTCTGTCCAAGTCCGCTTCTGCTCATCGCAAGCATCGAGGAGAAGCTGACACCAGGCTTGCGCCAAGAGCTTTCGCGCCGTGGCCTTGACAAGCTGCCGCTTGCCGTAGGGCCTCGCGAGTGTGCCGTTCGCTTAGGGATCCTTTGCAGCGCTTTGCAAAAGGGAGATTGCCATGAATAGGAAAGTGCTCCCGCTCATCTCGCTTGGGGTGTTGCCGCGAAGTCTTCAGAAGGAACTTGGCGAAGAAGGGCAAGGCTTCCAATGGACTGAGATTCCAGATGGAGCGCGCGACGCAGACCTCGCTCCTTTCCTGCGACGTCTCGAAATGTGCTCCAAGGGACTTGCCGATGGTCCCGTCGTCATCCTGTGCCCAAGCGGTTCGGAGTTTTTCCGGCAACTCGATCAGGCGCTGGCGCGGCTTTCTCGGCCAGGACGGGAGCTGCACCTCGTGTTGCCGCTACCCTTTGGTTTCGAGGGAGACTCAGTGGCCTTGGATGCGGGCGTGTTGCGGCGCTCCCTCTTTTTTGTCCGCAGTGTCACGGTTTTGGACGGACGCAGTTTGGTGTCTCGGCTTTCGCAGCAGGCCACGATCGCAGATCTGTTTCGGATTCAGTCTGCCAAACTGTCGCACCTCCTTGCCGATTTGCGACAGATTCTGGTCGCGCCTCGGCATACCCGTATTCGGCGTGTTCTGGTGGGGGAGCTGCGCTGGGAAGGCACCTGGCCGTCTCCGGCCTCACCGGCGGAGCATTTGGTGACCTTGCTGCGGACTTTTGAGGAACCACACCTGTCTCTGCTTGTCTGTCGAGGCGTTTCGGAACCCGAGCGGCTCTTCCGCTTGCCGCGCCGCTTGGGAACCCGGCCCTTCCTGCTGTGCCGTGGACCGGAGCGCTCCGCTCGGCGGCTGGGAGCCTTCGCAGCGGTGCCGCTGCGGGAACTGCTGTAGCTCAGGCTAGTGTCTTTAGCATCGAGACAAACTTAAAGCTGAGTGGGAACTCGCGTTCCTCCGAAGCGTTCAGGATCGCTAAGAAACTGATCCATCGTCGGCTTGAGTTTCAAATATCTCTCCCGGAATATTTCTAGGAGAGCTTTGGCGCTTTCTGGCGAGTAGGAACGGTCCGCGATGATCGTCCGTTTCCACGCATCATCGGTGTTGTCGTCATCGGCCATTACCAGCCTCCAAGGCGTCCAATCTGAACGAATGGGGCATTCTTTGTGAATCGCCGAGTTTTCAAGTGCCGCGAGCTTCTTGGCGATTGGCGCAAACGTTGACCAATCCTCGTTGAGAAGCATCGTTCGAAGGGCCGGAAAGTCACCGTCGTAGAAGTTGAAGCAGATTGGCGCACCAGCATCTTCCCAAGGCTTCAAGTAGATCTTGATCTCTCGCACATCTCCTCGCTTGGATGGATACAAGAGGGTATGAATTTCCTTTCCGGTGATTTCGTGTACGCCTCTTTCCAGTTCTTCGCGAATGCTGTCAATTTTTGGCATATGTTTGATGATGGTCGATACAACCGCAGCCAAGTCGGGATTGGACATGATTTGGCGCACTAGCTTCTTTTCTTGACTCTCGCCCATGATATGCCTCCGGATATTCTGACGGAATGCTCGGATGACCCCAGATGCATCTCTGGTATCCAAGCCTTCAAGTGCTCTGAAAATGTCGCGCCAGCTTAAGCAGGCGCAGGATGAAACCCCGCTATCGTCCTTTTTCCATTGCGTCGGGTCCACTCCGTTTGGAGTCAGGAAAATAACGAGCGCTTGCCAGCCTTTCCGCTCCTTCACAAGCCAAGTTTGATACCGTTCGATCTGGCGGTCTTGCTCTCCTGCCCACACCTTGTTTTCAATGACGATGGCAAGTTTCTGCCTTTCATCCTCCAAGAGCAGATCCATGCGGCCAAGATCGCCTTCACCAGTTTCTTGAACTCGACAAGGGTATTCGAGTTGGACCTTAAAATGAGCTGCTGACAGACTGACGATCCAAGAAACATCTAGACAACTACGAGAGCCCGCCATTCGCATTGCCGTGGCGAGCCGAGGCATCAAGGCGGTTCCAAAGCCCAAGGGGCCGTCAGATGCCAATAGGCGCCCAAGAATGCGGGAGTGCACCAGTTCGCTAGCTTCGATACCGAAGACTTCGAATGGGCTCACCTCCTGCTCAAGCGCCAGCAATTCCTGAAAAGGCTTGCTGCAAAGTAGAGGAGAAGGATCAAATGAGGTTTCGGACACTGCGCATCTGCCTTTGGTTGAGATTCTGATGCAAAGCTAAGGTCTGAGGATGGCTGGGACTAGGACATAAATATGACAGGTATTTGCAGTTCTGTGCGCATTGAAGGGGCTAGGCAATGCCCAAACCGGTTAAATTTGCCATATGCATGGACTTCTCCTGTTGAGGATTGATGGTCGCCTTGGCATGAGCTTTGCCCAGCCAGCCAGCCAGCCAGCCAGCCAGCCAGCCAGCCAGCCAGCCAGCCAAACTTTCTCTCAGTTTTGCAGGACGCTGAATGGTGATCCTGCACGAGATCGGCGATTACCTCTTCAGCTTGTTCCCGGCTGCCGAGGGTAAGATCGAGCTTCTTCCGGGTGCCATGGCGGATGCTTATGCCGTCGGCCCCTTTAAGCCACGTGTGGTTGTGGACGGTAGCCAAGTGCGCGTCGAGATCGACGAGGCCACCATCGTTCACCATCAGAGCGACTACCGCAATGTGGTCAAGTTGTGCGATGCCGGTAATTACGCCAAGGTTCGCCCAATACTTGAGCGTCTATCAGCTGCTGAAAAGAGAAGGTGTAGCGATATGACAGAAAATGTCATATATTGTAGTATGCGCGGTCGAGTCTCCCAGCCCCAGTTGTTTTCTTACGTGGACCTTGAGGAAAGAGTCCGTCCTGATCATCCCTTGCGTCGCATCAAGACGC
>Ga0302287_10000309_pt1 | contig 26951 bp, 21 predicted proteins | sample III_Fen_E2_4_FD_200452 | JGI IMG/M metagenome (GOLD analysis project Ga0302287, IMG submission 200452) | Peat permafrost microbial communities from Stordalen Mire near Abisko, Sweden - III_Fen_E2_4 | ecosystem: Environmental > Terrestrial > Soil > Wetlands > Permafrost | place: Sweden: Abisko...
TCGTCCCTGCTCAAGCGTTGCGGCGGCCCCCGCCCCGAAGGGTATCTGGAAGCCTCCAAGCTGCAGCGGATCGAAGACAGCACCGGACGCATCGTGGTGGACTTTCCGGAAGTCTTTGCGCATCCCGGCTCCCTCACCGATCTGCCCTTGCGCGATGGCGACACCATCGACATCCCGCGTCGCCCTGCCACCGTCAAGGTGACCGGGCGGGTGCGCCATCCCTCAAACGTGGTGTGGGTGGAGGGCAAGGATTGGAAATGGTACGTGGACATGGCCGGTGGCTATGCCGACTCAGCCAGTCGCGAAGGTGTCTATGTGCAGTACGCCAACGGATCGATCCAGACTCGCGAGGGTGGCATCCGTCAAAACCCCAATCCCGGGGCTGTGGTCATGGTGCCGTCCGAGATCCCCCAGAAGCTTTCGTTTGCAGAAACGATCGGCGGCATCAATGCCGTGTTGGCGACAGTCCTGGCCGGGCTGACCATCTACGTGCTGATGAACAAGTAAAAGTCCCGGCCTTCGGGATCAAAGCTCGGGAATGGGCAGGCTAGCCAGGTCCGTGAACTTCTTGAAGTCTTCGACATCGTCTTGGTATTTCAAGCCGATCTGTCGCGCTTCTTCCATGCACCCCAGGAAGGCATCCACCAGGCGCGGATCGAAGTGCAGGCCACGTTGTTCCCGAAGGAAGTCCAGCACCTTGGGTTCGGGCCAGGCCTCCTTGTAGCAGCGGCGGCTGGACAGGGCGTCGAAGACGTCGGCTAGGGCCACGATGCGCCCCTCCAGCGGAATTTCCTCGCCCTTCAGGCCGCGCGGGTAGCCGGTGCCGTCGTACTTCTCGTGGTGGGTCAGAGCGACCACTGCAGCTTGTCGCACCACCGGCACGTTGGAATCTTTGAGGATGTGCGCGCCGATCACGGCGTGCGATTCCATGATGCTGCGCTCTTCCGGTGTCAGTCGGTCGGGCTTGAGTAGGATGTGGTCAGGAATGCCGATCTTGCCCACGTCGTGCATGGGGGAGGAGCAGAAGAGCATTTCGATCTCGTCCGGGGGGAGTCCGATCTCGCGCGCGATGATGCGGGTGAAGTGGCTCATGCGCTTGATGTGGTTCGACGTCTCCTTGTCGCGGTACTCCGCCGCAGAAGACAAGCGAAACAGCGTCTCCTGATGGGCCTTGCGCAGCTCCTCGTTGAGGAGGGCATTGGCCAGAGCCACACCCGCCTGGCTTGCAAAGCCTCGGATGAGCATTTCTGCGATCTCGTTGAAGGAGACGATCGATTCGGAGCTCTTGGCGTTCCACAGTTGGATCACGCCCACGGCCAGGTTGTGGCGATCCAGCAGTGGGGCTGCCAGCATCGAGTGCGACGAGTAGTCGGCCCGTTCATCGAAACCGCGGTTGTAGCGGAACTTGCCGTCGGCGGGAAGCTGCTGGACATCGGGGATGTTGAGGATGTCGCCCGTGTAGGCACACCATCCGGCCATGGAGTCGCCGTCCACGGGGATTTCGAAGCGTCCGAACAGCTCCTTCACCGCGACCGGTCCCAGGCGCGCTTCCAAGGTGTGGTTGCGGCTGGTGTGGAACTCGAGCATCTCGGACTTGCGGAGGTAGAGCGAGGCGCCGTCTGCGGCGGTCAGGGACATGGCCTCTTCCACGATCCGCTCGAGCAGATCATCCAGGCTTTCTATGCTGGAAAGGGCGACGCCGACGCGAACCAATGCCTCCAGCTTGCTCTGGATTCCGAGATCATTCATTGCTTGCGATTTTACAAAATGTGCCGTGGTCCAAGCGTGTCCTCCTCCGGATGATCCAGAAAACCTTGCGTCCATGACAAGGCCGTTACAGCCTAACCAAATGGGGCTTGCGGGGCAATAGGAGGTGGCAAATTTTTCTGGTGGAGGAAAACAAAAAGCCCAAGGATGACCTTGGGCTTTTTGACATGGCGGTACTCGGATTTGAACCAAGGACGCAGGGATTATGATTCCCTCGCTCTAACCAACTGAGCTATACCGCCTGAGGTCAGCAAAATTACGCAAGGCCCCTGCGTTTGTCTAGTCGGAAGTGGTCACTTTTTTCAGGTCAGTCGTGGTTACAGAGCTTGGTCACATCCATGGCCAGTCCTTCGTCGTTTTCCAGGAACTTGCCCTTGGCGGCCAGGAACTCTACGAGGCCTTCGGCGCTCAGGCCGGTGGCCGAGCAGGTGTGGAAGACGGCTTCCGATCCGAAGCGCTCGGCGATGGTGGTCATCAGCTCCTCGCGTCCCCAGCGCCGTCCCGAGGCGATGATCATGTCGATGACGTCGTGGCCGTGGATGCTTTCTGCTGTGCTCATTCCGACTCCTTTTGTTCCAATTCGAGCTATGGCAACTTTCGAGATATCAATATCCGAAAGTTACTTATTGTGACGCGGATCCGGCAAGGCGAGGATGATTTCATCGGGATGGTTGACGAGATCGGGATGGATACTATTTTTCGCGACCTCTATTCACTAGAACCACAACCAGCACCGGTGCAGGCAATTCCGCCTCACTGAACGACGCTCCACCCCTCATTTTCTTCGGGTGGACGTGGTGCACAGCCAGAAAGCAGAACATGTCCGATACCAAGATCCTGTACGGCACCGCCGAAGACCTCGCCGAAATCGAAGGTCGCCTTTCCGTCCGCAGTGCCGAAGAGCAGGAGGCCATCACCAGCGCCTACGCAGCCACGCTCGAGGGTGTTGAGGAAGGCAAGATCGTCGCTGGCACCATCCTGGGCCAGACTGAATCCCACATCATCGTCGACATCTCCTTCAAGTCCGAAGGCATGATTCCCAAGTCGGAATTCAAGTCGGAAGAAGAGATGGTCCTGGGCGCCCACGTGGACGTCTTCATCGAGCAGATCGAAGGCGAAGACGGACAGATCGTCCTGTCCAAGCAGCGCGCCGACTTCATGAAGGTCTGGGAGCGCATCCGCGACGCTTACGAGACCGGCGAAGTGGTCGAAGGTACCTTGGTGCGTCGCATCAAGGGCGGCATCGTGGTCGACCTGTTCGGCATCGAAGCCTTCCTGCCCGGCAGCCAGATCGACCTGCGCCAGATCCCGGACATGGATTCCCTGCTGGGCCAGAGCATGGCGTTCCGCGTCATCAAGGTCCACAAGAGCCGCCGCAACATCGTGGTCTCCCGCCGCATCGTGCTCGAGGAGCAGCGCTCCCGCATGCGCGACCAGATCATCGAGACCCTGGAGCGCGGACAGGTCCGCGAGGGCACCGTCAAGAACATCACCGACTTCGGTGCGTTCATCGACCTGGGCGGCGTCGACGGCCTGCTGCACATCACCGACATGACCTGGGGCCGCATCCAGCACCCCTCCGAGCTCGTGTCCATCGGCGCCAAGCTCACCGTCAAGGTGCTTGACTTCAACGAGCGCAAAGAACGCATCTCGCTGGGCCTCAAGCAGCTGCAGGAACACCCCTGGAAGACCGTCGCGACCAAGTACCCCGAGGGCACCCGTGTCCGCGGCAAGGTCGTCTCGATCACCGACTACGGCGCCTTCATGGAGCTGGAGCAGGGCGTCGAGGGTCTGATCCACATCTCCGAGATGTCCTGGACCCAGCATGTCAAGCACCCCTCGCAGGTCGTCAAGGCTGGCGACACCGTGGAAGCGGTCGTGCTGCGCATCGACACCGAGTCCGAGAAGATCTCGCTGGGCCTCAAGCAGATCGAGCCGGACCCCTGGACCACCATCGACAACGAACTGCCCATTAACGCAGTGGTTTCGGGCGTCGTCCGCAACCTGGCTCCGTTTGGCGCCTTCGTGGAGATCAAGGAAGGCATCGACGGCCTCATCCACGTCTCCGACATGTCCTGGACCAAGAAGGTCAACCACCCCTCCGAGGTTCTCCAGAAGGGTGACGCCGTCACCTGCATGGTGCTGTCGGTCGACAAGGAGAAACGTCGCATCTCCCTGTCGCTCAAGGCCATGGGCGAAGACCCCTGGAAGCAGGTTCCGGCCCGCTTCCCGCTGGGCAAGGAAGTGGATGCTCCCATCGTTCGTCTCCTGGACCGCGGCGTCGTCGTGGAACTGGAAGAGGGCGTGGAAGGCTTCATCCCCGTCTCCAAGCTCACCGAGGACAACATCCGCGTCCCGGCCGACCACTACCGCGTCGGACAGCAGATCAAGGGCACCATCGTCGAGCACGACGTCGAAGCCCGCAAGATCACTGTCTCCTGCATCGGTGGCACGGACGACTGGCGCAACTACCAGGCCGGCAAGATGGCCGAAGCCAAGACCACTCTGGGCGACATCTTCAAGCCCCTGTCGTAAGTTCGGGAACCGTTCCTGAGATTCGGGCCCGTCTCCACTTCGGTGGAGGCGGGCTTTTTTGTGCCCGCCGCGTCACTGGAAATCCTGGATCCCTCGCCCAAGCAAATGCTAGACTGTTCCCAGACAACTTCCGGGTGGTGCATGTGGTGATAGGGTTGGTCCTGCTGATGTCCTGGCTGTCCGCCGCCAAGGTGCCTTCGGTGGCGGTGGCGGAGCTGTTGCCGCGCGGCGTCACGCCCAGCGAGGCGGCCGTGGTCACCGAGCGGGTTCGGACCCAGCTGCAGCAAGGCGGCAAGGTGCGCGTGCTGGAGCGCAGCCAGATGGACAAGCTGCTCAAGGAGCAGGCCTTGCAGGGAAGCGGTGCCTGCATTCGCAACGAGTGCGCTGGCGAGCTAGGGAAGCTCCTTGCGGTGGATCGCATGGCGGTGGGCTACGTGGGCAAGGTGGGGGACTTCTTCACCATCGGCGTGCGGCTGGTGGACGTGGAGACGGGCGAGATGCTCTTTTCTGTGAACCAGGATTATTGGGGGCGCATCGACGGCGTGATTACCGAATCCGTGCCGCTGTTGTGCGAGAAGCTGGCGGCCGGGGCGATGCTGGTGGCTTCCAAGGAAAAGCCCAAGGTGATTCACCGTCTTGGGGTGCGGGAAACGGGCGATCTCTTCGTGACCACCCAGGAACCCGATGCCGTGCTGTACCTGGACGGCAAGCGCGTGACTGGAAGCTCCCCCTTCACCCTGGAAAAGCTGGAAGCCGGGGACCACATCCTGGTGGCGCGCAGCGGGGGATTGGTGGGTTCGGCGGCCGTTTCCCTGGAGGGCGAGGAGCTGGCCAAGGTCCACATCGAGATGCACCGTGGCCAAGGACGTCTGAAGGTCTTTTCAAAGCCCGCAGGAGCCCAGGTGTTCCTGGACGGCGCCGAGTACCTGGGGGAGACGCCGCTGCGGGTGGAGCCTATCACCAGCGGCCGCCACATCCTGGTCTTTCGCGAGGCGCGGCATTTTTCCAAGCTCGATTCGGTGGAGGTGCTGCTCGACAGCGTCTCGGAGATCCGCACCGCGCTGGTGCCTCGGGCTCGGCTGCACCTCTTGGCACCGGCCGGGAATCTCTGTATCGCCCTGACCAAGGACCGCGACACCGTTCCGGTGGGATTGCTGGCTGACGGGACGGGGGCGTTCGGCGTCTCGGTGGACCTGGCCTGCGGCCATTGGCGCCTGCAGGTTTCCAGCAAGGAGTGGGAGATGGCGCCGCGCGAGTACGACCTGAGGATCGGACAGGAATTGTCCGACACGCTGCGCCTGGAGTCCAAGGAGGCGGAGGTGCAGATCTGGAGCAATTCGGCATCGGTGGTGTTCTGGAACGGGGATTCGGTGGGCCGGACGCGCGGGGTGATCGGCCTGCCGCGCAAGATGCCGACGGGGGACCTGGCGCGCGAGGTGTTCGTGCTGAAGCAGGCTCCCGGCAGCGGCATGCTGTGCCTGAAGAATCCTTCCCGCAAGGCCTGGTGCGAGTCGATGTCGCTTCCGAAGGGGTGTGTGCTGACGCGCGAAGTGCGTCTGGAAGCCCGCTGAGCGGTTTTCGCCGCTTGCGGGAAAAAGAAGGCAAGATTCCTGCAACGCGTTGATTGGGGAGGAGTTACGTTTGCTCCCCTTGCAGCAGTGTGGAACAGCTCTTGGGAACACGGAAGGATCGGGAAATGTCGTCAGGAATTCGGGCCGGATCGTTTGGAACCCTCTCGCACAAGCGTCGTCACGACGCCTGGATCTCGGTCAAGAACCAGATCCGCAAGGTGGCTCCCGAGATGGGCGGTCGCTTCTTCACGCACGACCTCATCCATGGCCGCAGCGGCTGGATCGACCTCCTGTTCCTGGGCAAGAAGGCGCCCGTCTACTACAACGTGACGCTCGAGACCGCCGTGGAAGCCTACAAAGAAGCCGTCTGGGACCGCGCCTGGGCCGCCTCCTACGAGCTGAGCCCTTTGGATGAACCGTTGGTGCTGCGCTTCGTGCCCGACCTTGAGACGGGTGACTTTCGCCTGCCCTTGCAGGAGTCGCGCACCCACAAGGAGTTCGGCGGCCTGACCCGCATGGACTGGACCCGCCAGCATGTCAAGTCCATCGCCGATTCCGGCGAGGTCGGTGTGCAGGTCGGCTGGACGCTGCTTCCGGAGTACCGCGACGGCATCGGCCTTTCGGTGACCTTGGACGTGCCCGCCATCACCACCGAGGTCATCCACGACTTCATGGACCGCTTCCTGGCCAATCCCGTGGACTGGCGCGAAGAGGAGCCGCGAAGCTTCAAGTACGATCAGATCCCCAATTGGGGAGCCCGGATCGGAAACCAGGACTGAACCCATGCCGACTCGACGAGTCGGCTTTTTTGTTGTCAGGTGATCCCTAGTTTCTTCGTCTGCCAGGCTCGTTTCAACCCTGCTTCCCGCCCAACGGATGGGCTTGGGCGTGGGCGGCCTGCAGCCGTTCGATGGAGACGTGGGTGTAGACCTGCGTGGCGGCCAGCGAACTGTGGCCCAGCATCTCCTTCACTGACACGAGATCGGCGCCGTGATCGAGCAGATGAGTGGCGAAGCTGTGGCGCAGCGCGTGGGGATGGGTGGGGCCGCCTTGGCTCGAGGTTTCCAGTTGGGCCGCCACGATGTTCTCGATCTGGCGCCGCGACAGGCGGCGACCGCGCGGCCCCGGCCACAGGGCCTTGGCGTCCACGGCAGTCAGCTTCATACTCAGTCGCTGCCGGACGGGGTCTTCCTTCCACTTCTGCAGGCACTCCACAGCGGGATCGGTTAGGGGGACCAGCCGCTCCTTGTTGCCTTTTCCCTTCACGCGCACGGTCCGGCGCGGCAGGTCCAGGTTCGGCCAGTTCAGCGACCAGGCTTCCGACAGGCGCAGGCCGCTGCCGTAGAAGAGCTCCAGCAGGCAGCGGGCCCGCAGGGCGCGGGAGATGTCCGCTGCCGTGAGGGCATCGGAAGGCGTGGCCTCCGAGAGCGTCTGGACATTTTCGAAGGCCGCATTCAGGCGATTGTCGTCGATCACCTGGACCAGGCGGGAGGGCTTCTTGGGAAGCGTCAGGAGCTTGGCGGGATCGGTGTCCAGCCAGCCCTTGGAAAGCAGGAAGCGCCCCAGCGAACGCACCGCCGCGATGCGCCGCGCGACGGTGGCGGGCGACAGGCCCGTTCGCAATCCCTGGGCCAGCAAGGTGCGCACCTGCTTGGGGGCGAGGTGCTCCCACTGCGGCTCGTTTCCCAGGAGCGATCTCAGGTCGTCGCGGTAGGACTGGACGGTGCGGAGGGAATGCCCCCGTTCCAACTGGTGCCAGGTGCAGAAGGCCTCCAGGGCCGCGTCCAATCCCGGGCGATCAGGCATCCACGACCACGGCCTCCAGGTCGTACTCGGTGGCACCCACCACGCGCACGCGCACGAAGTCGCCCACCAGGGTGTCGCCTTCGAGGATCTGCACGGAGTTGTCCACTTCCGGGGCGTCCGACTGGGTGCGGGCCGTGAAGCGCCACGACTCGCCTTCGGCCACATCGTCCACCAGCACGGTGAATTCCTGGTCCACCTTGGCTTCGTTCCGCTCCAGCGAGATCTCGGCCTGGCGGCTCATCAGGGCGTTGGTGCGCTCCTGGGCCAGCTCGGTCGGGACGGGATCGGGGAGCGTGAAGGAATGGGTGCCTTCCTCGGGGCTGTAGGGGAACACGCCCAAGCGGTCGAAGCGCGACTCCTCCACGAACTCCATCAGTTCCTTGAAGTCGTCGTCGGTCTCGCCGGGATGGCCCACCAGGAAGGTGGTGCGCAGGGCCATGTCGGGCACCTGGCGCAGCTTGGCGATCAGCTCGCGCAGCTGGGCGCGGCTGTGGCCTCGGCGCATGGACTTGAGCATCGATTCCGAGGCGTGCTGCAAGGGCATGTCGATGTACTTGCACAGGCGAGGCTCGGTGGCCAAAAGCTCGATCAGGGAATCGTCCAGGAACTGCGGGTAGGCGTAGGTCAGGCGTAGCCACTGGATGTCGGTTTCTGTCAATATGTGCTTTAGGAGCCCGGCCAGGCTGTGGCCCTTGCCCAGCTCGCGGCCCCAGTAGGTGAGGTCCTGGGCGATCAGGATGGCTTCCTTCACGCCTTGGCCCGACAGGTCGTTGATCTCGGCGATGATCTCGCCGGGAAGCCGCGAGATGTGCTTGCCTCGGATGCCGGGGATGGCGCAGAAGGAACAGACGCGGTCGCAGCCTTCGCTGACCTTGACGTAGGCGTAGTGGGAGGGCGTGGTGAGCACGCGGCCCATGGGCTTGCCCGCGTCGCACGATCCCAGCTTCCAGTCGGCCTTCTGCACCAGCGACAGCAGTTCGCCGGGGTTGTAGGTGCCCACGAAGAGATCCACCTCGGGAAGCTCCTTCTTCAGGTCCTCCAGGTAGCGCTGCGACAGGCAGCCCGACACCACGATCTTCTGGCCGCGCTTGCGGCCGTCGATGCGGGCGATGATCTCGTTGATCGACTCTTCCTTGGCGGCCTCGATGAAGCCGCAGGTGTTCACCACCACGATGCTGGCTTCCTCCGGGGTCGGGACGGAGCGGAAGCCGGCGGTGACGAAGTCGCCGTAGATGCGTTCGGTGTCCACGAGGTTCTTGGAGCAGCCCAGGTTGACGACGTGGAGCGATGGGGTCTTCTTCATGGTGATGGCAGCTGTGCTTCCCGGGCGCGAGCCTCGTTGGATTTCTTGTCGGCCCAGAAGTCCTTCAGGCCTGCGGGCTTGAGGACGTTTTCCCCGTATCGCAATGCATCGTCGCGGGTCGCGAAGGCCCCGACGCGCACGCGGTAGTAGCTGCCGGAAAGCCCCGTGCCGCCGGTGGCGACGTTCAGGACGTAGGCCGGGAACCCCTTGCCCTTGAGCTTGGTGGCCATGGCCTGGGCGGCTTCCTCTGTCTTGTGGATGCCCACCTGCAGCACCCAGGCGCCGTCGGGAACGGGAGCCACGGACGATGTGGACGGCGTCGAGGACGGCTCGGGAGCCGGGGCAGGTTTGACGGATTCCGTCTTTTTAGGAGCTGCGGCCGGGGCCTTGGAGACGGGCTTGGGTTCCGGGGCCGTCGGGGCGGGTGCCTTGACCTCAGGGGCCGGTGCGGGTTCCGGGGCGCTTGCGCTGGAGCCCGAATCCGGAGCGGTGAAGGCCGGCGGCTCGGGCGCCTTGGTGGTGGCGGGGGCTGCAGGTGCGGGCGGCGGTGTTGGGGGAGCCTTGGGCTCTTCCTTGTCGCAGGCCCAAAGCCCGATGGCCAGGGCTGCCAGAATGGAATGGGTGGATCGCTTGGACATTGTGCGCAAAGGTACCAAACGCGGGCGCGCTTGTGGCGAGGAAGCCGTGCCGGGCAAGGATCAGGTGAAGAACAGGATCGCCATGGCGATGGCGCCGGCGAAGCCGCACAGGTCGGCAAGCAGCATGCACGGCAGGGCGTAACGGGTGTTGCGCAGGCCCACGGCGCCCGAGTAGAGCGCCAGCACGTACAGCGTGGTGTCGGTGCTTCCCTGCAGCACGCTGGAGAGCCGTCCCGCGAAGGAGTCCACCCCGTAGGCCTTCATGCAGTCGATGGTGAGCCCGCGCGCGCCGCCTCCCGACAGGGGCTTGAGGATCATGGTGGGGATCGCCCCGACGCCTTCCTGGGGCAGGCCGGTCCAGGACACCAGCGCCCACAGCCCCTGCACCAGGTAGGCCATGGCTCCCGAGGCGCGGAAGACGCCCACCGCCACCAGGATGCCCACCATGAAGGGGATGATCTGCACGGCGGTCTGGAAGCCCTCCTTGGCCCCGGTCGTGAAAGATTCCCAAGCGTTGATCTTGCGGATGGCGGCCAGCGTCAGGAACCACAGGATGGCGGCCATCAGGAGGAAGGTTCCCGTCACCGACGAGAACGCCTCCACCTGCGCATGGGGGAGCGAGGCCACGCCGGCCACCAGTCCGCACACCAGGAGCAGCGCCCCGCCCAGCCAGGCAAGCAGCACGGGGTCGCGCAGCTTGATCTTCTGGACCAGGGCGATGGACAGGAAGGCCCCCAAGGCGGAGCACAGGCTTGCGATCAGGATGGGCAGGAAGATGTCGGCGGGATTCCTGGCGCCCGCAGCGGCGCGGATGGCCATGATGCTCACGGGAAAGAGCGTGAGGCTGGCGGCGTGCAGGGCCATGAACATGATCTGGTGGTTGGTGGCGGTGCCCGGATTGGGGTTGAGCGTCTCCAGCTCCTTCATGGCCTTCAGGCCGGCGGGGGTGGCGGCATTGTCCAGTCCCAGCAGGTTGGCGGCGAAGTTCAGCACCATGGACCCGGAGGCCGGGTGCTCCGCAGGAAGGCCGGGAAAGACGCGCGACAGCAGCGGCGAGAGGGCGCGGGCGACCAGCCCGATGGCGCCGGCATCCTCGCCCACCTTCATCAGTCCCAGCCACAGCGTGAGCGTGCCCACCAGTCCGATCGAGATCTCGAAGGCGGTCTTGGCTGAGTCGAAGGTGGCCTGGGCCATGGCCGGGAAGACCAGGGGATCGGCGCCGGTGAAAAAGCGCAGCGCCCCGAAGATGCCTGCGACGAGGAACAGGCCAAGCCATACGAAGTTGAGGACCATGCGGGAAACCTATGTCTTTTCGGGCGGAACGGTCAACCGGTCCGCGTGGACGGAAATTGTCACCGGACTGGCTTGGGCAAGGGCTGCCGGGCCGTCCGGGAGCCACTCGCGCAGGAAGTCCGGGTCCTCCAGCAGATGGTCTGCGGGAGGGGACTCCTGCCGTGCCAGCAGGTGCTTGAGGGCCTTGAGGTCATCGAGCCAGCGGTTGCCGTCGAAGAACTCGATGCCGCGAAAGGCCGTCTTGTAGAGGGCCTGGCGCGAGTAGCAGGTGCCCAAGTAGAGGAACTCCTGGCCGTCCTCCGAGAGTTTGCGGACAGTTTCTGTCATCAGGAAGGCGCCCAGGCCGGAAGGGCCGTCGGGATCGAAGAAGGCGTTACTGTAGAACCAGCTGGCCCCGTCGTTCAGGAGCGTGACCAGCCCCGAAAGCCGTCCTTCCCGATCGCGGAAGCTGGCGACGTGGGTGGTGAGAGGGGAATGGAAGATGCGCTCGATGCGTTCCGGGGACGGAGGCGAGGACCAGCGCCGCGCGGCGTAGCGGTGGCAGAAGTCGCCCAGCTGCGGCGTCCAGGAAACGTCGGAGCGAGGCTGTAACTGCATGGCCAGGTGCGCGCCGTGCCGCAGGATGCGGCGGTTCTCGGAAGAAGGGGCGAAATGCTCCAGGCGCACCCGCAGCTGGCGGCAGAGGTAGAAGCGGGAGAGGTCGGGGAGCGAGGGCAGAAAGCCCATGGCCAAGCAGTCCTGGGGCGATTCGTTTCCTTGGGGAAAGCCCCACACGGCGTACGGGAACACGTAATGGGCGTAATCGGGCAGGGCTTCGGAAAAGACGAGTCGCATTGGTGGTTCCGGAAACCTAGTTTGGCAAGAGACGGTCCGGAGCCGCCGGCCGCGCACACTTTGCCAGGAAACAGCATCCGATGCCGTACGGAGCACAGCCCAACCGAACCGAAGCTAAGCCTTGGAGCTGGCGGGGAGCCGTCCTTGCGCTGTCCCTAGCTTTCGCTGTTCCCGCTTTGGCCGAGTGGCCCGATGGATTGGGGCTGGGCGGATCCGTTTCCCGTATCTCCAGCAACGACGACCTCAAGGGCGTGGCCTACGGGCTCGATGGCTCCTACGTGTGGGAGAACTTGGCCATTCCGGTGTGGGTCAGCGCTGGGGCACGAGGCCTTCCGCACGAGACCAATCCCATCGGGCTGGTGTACGGCGAGGCCGGGATCTGGCTGGGCGTGAACCTCGGGATGGGGTATGCCTACAAGACGGGGCAGACCACCGGATCGCGCCGGTTGCTGCAAGGGTTCCTGGGTGTGCCGGTCCCTGTCGGGATCGATGCGCGCGGCAATCCCGGCATCTACGTGGAGCCCTTCCTGCGCCCCCTCATGACCTTGGAAGGCAAGGACATCCGCTACGAGGTGGGGCTCCTGATCAAGTACTCGCGCATCCGCACTGTCGGACGGGACTGGTAGCGTCCCTGACCGGGTACGAAAAAGGCAGGCCCCGAGGCCTGCCTTTCATTTGACAGTTCCTGTCCTGAAGCTCAGGCCGGGGCCTTGTAGACCTGCGCGCCCTCGGAGACGAACTTGCCGCTCATCTCCTGCATGCCGGCTTCCAGCGCCTTGGCGTCCTCCAGGCCCTTCTCGGCGGCGTACTTGCGCACGTCCTCGCTGATGCGCATGGAGCAGAAGTGCGGTCCGCACATGGAGCAGAAGTGGGCGAGCTTCGCGCCTTCGGCGGGAAGCGTCTCGTCGTGGTACTCGCGGGCCCGTTCCGGGTCGAGGCCCAGGTTGAACTGGTCGCGCCAGCGGAACTCGAAGCGCGCCTGCGAAAGGGCGTTGTCGCGATACACGGCGCCGGGGTGCCCCTTGGCCAGGTCCGCGGCGTGGGCGGCGATCTTGTAGGCCACCACGCCTTCGCGCACGTCCTGCTTGTTGGGCAGGCCCAGGTGCTCCTTGGGGGTCACGTAGCACAAGAGGGCTGTGCCGTACCAGCCGATCTGGGCCGCCCCGATGGCCGAGGTGATGTGGTCGTAGCCGGGGGCGATGTCGGTCACCAGCGGTCCCAGCGTGTAGAAGGGCGCCTCGTCGCAGCATTCCAGCTGCTTTTCCATATTCTCCTTGATGAGGTGCATGGGCACGTGGCCGGGCCCTTCGATCATGACTTGGCAGTCCAGGGCCCAGGCGCGCTTGGTGAGCTCGCCCAGGGTCTCGAGTTCGGCGAACTGCGCCGCGTCGTTGGCGTCGGCGATGGAGCCGGGGCGCAACCCGTCGCCCAGCGAGAACGACACGTCGTAGGCGCGACAGATCTCGCAGATCTCGTCGAAGTGGGTGTAGAGGAAGTTCTCCTGATGGTGCGCCAGGCACCACGAGGCCAGGATCGAGCCGCCGCGGCTGACAATTCCTGTCATGCGATTGGCGGTCAGGTGGATGTACTGCAGCCGCACGCCTGCATGGATGGTGAAGTAGTCCACGCCCTGCTGGGCCTGCTCGATCAGAGTGTCGCGGAAGATTTCCCAGGTCAGGTCGGGAACCCGTCCGTCCACCTTCTCCAGGGCCTGGTAGATGGGGACGGTGCCGATGGGCACGGGGGAGTTCCTGAGGAACCATTCGCGCGTCTCGTGGATGTTCTTGCCGGTGGAGAGGTCCATGGCGGTGTCCGCGCCCCACTTGAGCGACCAGCGCAGCTTTTCGATCTCCTCGGGAATGGAGCTCGAGATGGAGGAGTTGCCGAGGTTGGCGTTGATCTTGACCAAGAAGTTGCGGCCGATGATCATCGGCTCGAGCTCGGTGTGGTTGATGTTGGCTGGGATGATGGCCCGGCCGCGCGCGATCTCCTCGCGCACGAATTCCGGCGTGATCAGGCGCTGGATGTTCGCGCCGTAGGACTGGCCGGGAGCCTGGTAGAAGCGTCCGTCGCGCACGGCGTCGGGACCGAACTTGCCCATGATCTCCTGCAGGCCCTGGTTCTCGCGCAGGGCCACGTGCTCCATCTCCGGCGTGACGATGCCGGCTCGCGCGTAGGCCAGCTGGGTCACCGCCTTGCCGGGCTTGCCGCGACGGGTGGCGCGCCAGCCGGGAATGCGGGCGGCCTCGGGCTCGACGTCCCCGCGCCCTTCGATCCAGGAGGTGCGCAGCTCGGGGATGCCCTTGGTGGGATCGGCGTGGAAGTCGGGATCGGCCCAGGCTCCGGCGGTCTCGTAGATCAGGACCGATCCGTTCTCGCGCTTGGTGCCGTCGGGAAGGCGCGTGTCTTCAAGGAACACTTCCTTCATGGGCACGCGGATGCCGCTGGGACCTTCCACTACGGTCCGACCGACCGTTCCCTTCTTCGCAATCTCCTGGGCTGCCTCGAGCATCGTTCCTCCGGTCCGTGTTGACTGCGGAGGAAAGGCGGGACGATCCGTCCCAAACTCCCTCCGGCGGCATGATCCGCATCAGGTTCTTAGGGTGGTTGCCTCGATCATCGGCACATCTCAGCCTGCAGCGTGCACGGCCCCCCTGTCTGGATTGCACATCAAGCTACATCGTCGCGCCCTGTCCTGCCACCCGCAACCGGCGAGACGGCGTCATGGGAGTGGGACGATGGTCTGCAATGCGTTGCTTTGCCGTCACTTAGGCATCCGCACAGCGCCTTTTTGGTTTACTTTGTATCCCGATGGCGCAACGTCGACGCAGAAAGAAAATTGGCGAAATCCTGCTGGCCCAAGGCCTGATCACCCAGGAACTGCTCGATCGGGCCATGGAGGAGCACAAGCGCACCGGCGCGAGCCTGGGGTCGGTGCTGGTCAGCCAGGGCATCATCGACCTGGACACCCTCCAGAGCATTCTAGGGTTGCAGATGGAACTCTCCGGGCAGCGCAAGCGCTTGGGAGAGATCTTGGTGGACCGGGGACTGATCGACAACGAGAAGCTCGAGCTGGCCCTGGCCGAGCAGAAGAAACAGACCGGCAAGAAGCTCGGCGACATCCTGGTCCGGATGGGGCTGGTCGAGGAACAGGCGCTGGTCGAGGCGATCTCGGCCCAGCTGGACGTGGCGCGCGTGGTGCTGGACAACATCCAGATCGAGCCCAGCATCGTCAAGCTCATTCCCCAGGAGATGGCCCGCACCTACAAGGCCATTCCGCTGTGGGAGCAGGACGGCATCCTCACTGTGGCCTTGGCCGATCCGTCCAACCTGCGCACGCTTGACCACATCAAGTTCAAGACCGGCAAGGACGTCGATCCGGTCATGGCCACCGAGAAGGAGATCGAGGCGGCCCTCAATCGCGCCTACAACCAAGGCGGCGGGGAAGCCCTGAAGGAGCTGTTCAGCTCCTCTGAAGGCGACGACAAGGACCTGGAGGTCGTCAAGAACCAGGTCGAAGAGGAACAGCTGGCCGACGAGGAAGGTCGCCAGGTCGTCAAGATCGTGAACATGATCGTGAACGAAGCCATCGCCATGGGCGCCTCGGACATCCACATGGAGCCCCAGGAGACGCACCTGCGTCTGCGCTACCGTGTGGACGGCGACCTGGTGGAGCGCAACAACATCCCGCCGCGCCTGATGAACCAGATCGTCTCGCGCATCAAGGTGCTGGCCTCAATGGACATTGCCGAGAAGCGAAAGCCTCTGGACGGACGCTTCACCATCCGCCACAACGGCAAGGAAGTGGATCTGCGCGTCAACTCCTTCCCCGTCAGCCTGCGCAGTCGCGGCGTGTGCGAGAAGATCGTGATGCGAATCCTCGATCCCAACGCCAACAACATCCCGCTGGAGAAGATGGGCTTCATGCCCAGCATGTACCGCCAGTTCGAGGAGATCCTCAACGTCCCCGACGGCATCGTGCTGGTGACGGGACCCACCGGCTCGGGCAAGTCCTCCACGCTCTATTCCTGCATCCGCAAGGTCCTCTCGCCGGAAGTCAACATCGTCACGATGGAAGACCCGGTGGAGATGAACATCCCCGGCATCAGCCAAGGGCAGATCAACAACCCGGCCGGCTTCACCTTCGCCGCCGGCATCCGCGCCATCCTGCGACAGGATCCCGACATCATCATGCTGGGAGAGATGCGCGACAAGGAGACCGCCGAGATGGCGGTCCAGGCGGCCTTGACAGGTCACCTGGTGCTATCTACGCTCCACACCAACGACACTCCCGGCGCCTTCACCCGCATGCTGGACATGGGGCTGGAGCCCTTTCTGGTGGCCTCCTGCGTCAAGGGGATCCTGGCCCAGCGCCTGGTGCGCCGCATGTGCCCCAAGTGCGCCGAACCCAAGGCCTACCCCGACGAGATGATGATCAAGCTGGGCATCCGGCCTGGCACGACCTTCTACCACGGTAAGGGCTGCAAGTTCTGCGGTGGCACCGGATTCAAGGGACGCATGGGCATCTTTGAGCTCCTGATTCCCGACGACCAGATCCGCACCATGATCCTCAACCGCGACAGCTCCGACGTGATCAAGGCCTACGCCAAGAGCAAGGGACTGGTCACGCTGCGTCGCGACGGCCTGATGAAGGCCATCCAGAAACTCACCACCATCGAGCAGGTCATCGCGGCCTCGCAGAACGACATCTGATGCCCACCGAAGAACGCCTGGCCAAGATGCGCGGCATCGCAGCCTCCCGCACCCGCCACTACACTTTCGTGCTGGAGGACTTCAACGATCCCCACAACATCTCGGCGGTGATGCGCACCTGCGAATGCTTCGGGATCCAGGACGTGCACGTGATCGAGGAGGTCCGCAAGTTTCGCGCTTCCTTCTCCATCCTGCGCGGGGCGGGGAAGTGGCTCACGCTCCACCGCTGGAGCACCCGCGGCGAGTGTCTCGACTACCTGCGCAAGGAAGGCTACCGCATCGCGGTGGCCTCGTCCAAGGGTGAGAAGTCCTTCCACCAGAGCGACATGGCCCCCAAGACGGCCATCTACATGGGCACCGAGTTCTTCGGTCCGTCCGGACACATCCTGGAAAATTCCGACCTGGTCTTCCGCATTCCCCAGCACGGCTTCACCGAAAGCCTGAACGTGTCCGTGTGCGCGGGCATGCTGGTGTTCCACCTGGACCGCCACATGGAGATCCACGGACGCGAGAACTTCGCCATCTCCGGCGCCGAGCAGGAGAAACTGGTCTCCATCTGGGTGGATTCCCACGGCACCGGCAAGCTGTTCCCGGGCGATTCCGAGCCCGATCCCGAAGGCGCATGAACGACCTCTTCCGCGAGGACGTGCTGCCCATGGCGGTGCCCCTCTCGGAACGGCTGCGTCCGGGTAACTTCGCCGATCTGCTGGGTTCGCAGGAGCTCTTCGCTCCCGACAGTCCGTTTCGGGTGGGTGCGGAGTCGGATCAGCTGGGCTCCCTGATCCTGTGGGGGCCCCCCGGCTGCGGCAAGACCACGCTAGCGCGCCTCTTAAAACAGCATTCCAAGCGCACTTGGCGAACGCTGTCTGCGGTGGAGTCGGGGCTGCCGGAGTTGCGCAAGTTGCTGGAGGAGGCCGAAGGGCTGCGGCGTCTGGGAAAGCCTGCTCCACGCCTGTTCATCGACGAGATTCACCGCTTCAACAAGGGACAGCAGGATGCGCTGCTGCCTGCCGTGGAGTCGGGCAAGGTCTATCTGGTGGGAGCCACCACCGAGAATCCCTCCTACGCGCTCAATCCCGCCTTGGTCAGCCGGTGCCAGGTGTTCCAGCTGGCGGCGTTGGTCCCTGAGGACTTGGCACAGTTGCTTTCTCGCGCCTGGAACAGCTCCGACGGTCTGGCCCGGACGGGATCGCTCGATCCCGAGGTGGTGGCGCTGTTCCTGAAGCTGTCGGAAGGCGATGCCCGTGCGGCGCTCAACCTGCTGGAGTGGTGCGCCGCGACGTTGTCCGAAGGACAGAAGTTGTCCCGGGAACACGTGCTGCGCTGCTCCCAGCGGCGGCCTGCCGCCTATGACCGCACTGGCGACGGACGGTACCAGTCGATCTCGGCGCTGCACAAGTCGGTGCGGGGATCCGATCCCCAGGCTGCGGTGTACTGGACGGGGCGCATGCTGGAGGGCGGGGAAGATCCCGTCTACGTGGCGCGTCGGCTGATCCGGATGGCCAGCGAGGACATCGGCCTTGCCGACCCGCAGGCCTTGCCGCTTTGCATCGCGGCTCGCGACGCCTGCGAGCACCTGGGCATGCCCGAATGCGCATTGGCGCTTTTGCAGGCGGCCGTCTACCTGGCCTTGGCCCCCAAGAGCAACAGCCTGGAGCTGGCCTGGGACGAGGTCCGTGCCGCGATCCGCGAGCACGGACAGCAACCGATCCCCTCGGCCTTCGTGAACGCGGTGACGAAATTTGACAAGAAACGGGGCGTCGGGCAGGGCTATCTTTACGACCACGACAGCCCCAACGGCTATTCGGGCCAGGATCACCTACCCGAACAGCTGCAGGGAAGTGTATTCTGGAAGCCGGTCGAGCGCGGCTTCGAGCGAGACCTGAAGAAACGTCTGGATTGGTTCGAAACCCGTAGGACCAGGCCCGAATGAGAACCCGGAGGAAGATACGTTGAATTTCAGAAAGCATCTCTCGAACTGGATCCGATCCTACGTCGCCTTTTCCCAGCGGCGCAAGGGCACGGTCATCGCCGTGTCCTTCCTGCTCCTGCTCCTGGGCGCGTTCTTCTCCACTCGCTTGCGTGTGACTCCCAGTCTGGAGGCGCTGCTGCCCCGCGACACCCGCACCATCAAGGCACTCAAGGAGACCGATCTGCGCTTTGGTTCCAGTGACATGTACACGCTGGCCATCATGATGAAGGATCCGGTGGAACTCTGCCGCGTCCAGCGCGAGGTCAAGGAAAAGCTCCTCAAGTGGAACGAGGTCGTCTACGCCCAGGACGATCGCGACAACAAGTTCTTCATGGACCATGCGCTTTTGTACGTGCCGCCCAAGCACCTGCAGCGGGTTGTGGACAACCTCAAGGATCTCCAGCTCGAGCTGGGCATGAAGGGACCGCTGACGCTCGACCTGCTCTCGGGCGATGGCACCAACGACAACCTGCGTAAGAAGCGCGAGTGGTTCGATGCCTCGCTCACGCAGGAGTTGGGACTGCCCGACGAGGCGGCCGAGCCCTTCGGGAAGTTCCTGAAGTCCGACAAGCCCGAGAAGGAGCAGGTGGTGGCAGCCGCCAATGCTGCTGCGGTCCTGAAGGTCGCCGATCCCAAGGACACGCTGCCGGATTCTCTCAAGACCCGCATGCTGGGCAATGTCGGTGACGGGCGCTGGATCGCCGTGATCCAGGCGGTGCTCAAGAAGCCGTCTTCAGACATCGACTACGTGAAGAAGATCCTGGCCTATTCCAACGGGACCATCATTGCTCCCTACAAGGCCAAGTACCCCGACAGCGTGCTGCAGATCAGCGTGGAAGGGCCGTACAACGCCCTCGAGGACGTCAACTCCATCGAGTGGGACGGCCTGATCGCGACCTTCGTCTCCATCGGCCTGAACATCCTCCTGATCGTGGTGTTCTTCCGCAAGGTCTCCCCGGTGCTCCTGATCGCCGGCCAGGTGGTGTTCACCTGCGTGCTCACGCTGGGTGCCACTGGCTTGGTCTACGGACGTCTGAACCTCTACACGCTCTTTGTGATTTCCATCCTGTTCGGCATGGGCATCGACTACGCCATCTACGCCATCGGCTACGCCCAGAAGTACCTCACCCGAGGCAAAACCTGGATCGAAGCCATGTCCGAGACTCTGGACACCCTCTTCTTCTCGCTCCTGGTGGCCATGCTCACCACGGCGGGCGGCCTGCTGTGTCTGTTGGCCTCGCGCTTTGTGGGCTTCTACGAGTTTGGCGTGATCGGGGCCGTGGGCATCGGGCTTTCTCTCCTGGCCACATTCCTGGTGCTGCCGGCCTGGGTGTTCCAGTTCGAGGTCTGGCACAAGAAGACCGGCTGGCGCATGTTCGACCTAGTGCCCAAGGAAGATCGTCCCATGCTTCCCGGCGTGGACAAGATCAAGAACTGGCCTGTGCTCATCCGCAGCACCGCCATTGCTTGCCTAGCAATCACGGTGGTGCTGGCCTTCTTCGTGCCGCGCGGCATCGTGTTCGAGTACGACTTCGCCAACCTGCGCGACAAGCCCCGCAAGCTCACCAAGGCCGAGGAGGAATACCGCGCCAAGCACGACTTCCCGGTCTCGGCAGCATTGGCCTCCAAGCGCCGTTCCAGCCAGCCGGTGGTGGTGGTGGCCAACACCCAGGCGGCCATGGACGAGCTGCACGACACGCTCATGCATCGCTTGACGGTGGAGCGCGATACGCTCCTGCGCAGCTTCCTGACCTACCGCACGTTTGTGCCCAAGGATGCCGACCAGGAAGCCCGCCTGCCGTACCTCAAGGCCATCGACAGTCTGGTGAGCATCGCGGTGTTCGACAAGGCCGAGGGGGACGATGCCGACATGATCCAGCGGCTGCGCGACATGTCCAAGGCGCAGAAGTTCGGGGCCGAGCAGATCCCGCCCTGGGCCCTGAACCTACTGCGGGAACGAGATAGCTCCTACGGCAAGATCGCCTTCATCTACGGCAGCTTCAATAGCTCCAATGCCCAGGAAGCCGCCAAGTTCGAGGACCGCTACGGCCACTTCAACCTCAAGGGCGAGGAGCCGCGCGCCTTCTCGTCCTCGTTCATCTACGCCGACATCGTGCGTCTGGTGAAGGAGGATGCTGGGCGCATGTCGATGCTGATGGCAGGGGTCCTGATCTTGATGCTTGCCATCATCCTGCGCAGCGGCAGGTATGTGATGATCAGCGCCATCGGCATGGTGGTGGGCACCGTCTGGACGCTGGGCATCTGCGGCCTCCTGGGCTACAAGATCAACGTCTTCAACATCATCGCCATCACCACCCTGCAGGGCGTGGCGGTGGACGTGACCACCTACCTGATCCTGGCCTACCTGCGCCTGGGGAAGGAGCGGATGGGTGACCTGTTCGGAGGCATCGCAGGCCTCATGGCGGTGGCCGAACTCACCACCCTCTCGGGTTATGCCGGCATGCTCTTTGTGAACAACCAGGGCATCGCCAGCATTGGCAAGTTCGCCGTGATCGGCCTGGCCGTACTGCTCCTGACCTCGCTCATGCTCACGCCCTGGCTCTGCACGGTCCTGATTCCCGATTCCCATGTGAAGTCCTCCGACGACATCGTCGGTTAGTTCGCCCAGCGCAAGTCACCGGTTTGCGCTATCTTGGTTCTCGAAATCCACTGTTTTCGGAAAAGGAGAGTACATGAAGACGGCATTTCTTGCTCTGTGCGCGACGGCAGCCTTTGCGGGCGGGGTGGATGACCTCCATGCCCCGTGGGGACAGATCCTGTCCAAGATCGTGAAGGAAGATCGCGTGGACTATGCTGCGGCCAAGGCCGAGCTGCCCGCCCTGGACGGCTACCTCAAGAGCCTTGCGACCTTGGACTCCGCCACATTGAAGGCGGCTCCGGCCACTGTCCAGAAGGCCCTTTGGATCAATGCCTTCAATGCAAGCGTCGTGCAGCTGATTGTCTCCAATCCTGGCACAAAGTCCATCGGCGACATCCCCCGTTGGAACGACTCCGCCCGCTTCGTGGTGGCAGGACGCCCCGTGTCGCTGCGCGACATCCAGGATTCCACCCTGCTCTTGCCCTCCAAGGACGCCCGCTACTGGTTCGTGCTCACCAACGGCACCCTGTCGGCAGCCCCGTTGGGCACCGAGCCCTTCACCGGCGACAACCTGGAAGCCAAGCTCACCGAGCGGACCAGGAAGTTCCTGGGCGACACGGCTCGCGTGAAGGTGGTCGGCAAGGAGGCGCACATCCAGAAGAGCTTCGACTGGCTGCGCGTGAAGCCTTACTTCAAGAAGGCCAAGGGCGGCGTGGATCTGCCGGACTTCCTGGCCAAGTACGGTCCTTCGGCCGATTGGAGCAACCTGCAGCTCAAGTTCGACATCTCCGAGAACTTTGCCAAGAACGCCGTGCTGCCGCCCCCGGCACCGGCCAAGAAGGGCAAGAAGAAGTAAGATCTGCAGCACTTGCGGTCCTGATGAAGGCCGGGGCATTGCTCCGGCCTTTTCCTTGCCGAGTCGTCTTTGGTTTATTTCGGAAAGTTCACGTCAAACCTTGACGAGCAGAAGTGACTTCCATATCTTTAGCAACTCGGAAGGATAATTAGCTCAGTTGGTAGAGCAGCTGACTCTTAATCAGCGGGTCGCAGGTTCAACCCCTGCATTATCCACTCAAGAAACCCTCCAAGCCTAGCTTGGAGGGTTTTCTGTTTGTTCGATGCGAATCAAGTCGTTTTGGATTCCGCGCTCCTGACGGCAAGGCGCGAGCCGGAGGCGAATCCCTGGCGCGATGTCGTTCCGATGTGGCGCCGCGCTCCGGGGTTCCTGATGCGTCAAACCTAAGCGGGAGCTCCGACGACGATGGCTTCGTCGTCCACGATCTCCAGCACCCGGTTGAGTGCAGTGATCTGCAGGATGTGCCTGCAGGTCGGGGAAGGATTCAGCGCCACCAGCTTCTTGCCTTCCGAGCGCAGGCGGTTGTGCTGGAATACGATCGCCCCCAGGGCGGCCGAGTCCAGCAGGCGGGTCTGGGACAGGTCCACGTAGAGCACGCTGGTCACCTGCTTCGACAGTTCATCGATGCGTGCAGTCAAGGCGTCGGCATCGGTGTTGCGAGCCGAGCCCAACAGGCGCAGGCAGGGCTGGTTATCGTAGCTGGCCGGAACGCACTGGAACGCAACAGGACTCATCCCATCCTCCTTGGACATGAACAGACTTCCCGCTGATTGTAACACGCTTTTGGCAAAAAGCCCGCATCACTTTCCAGAGGGTGTCGTGTTCCACGGCCAAGACCCGGCGAGCCAGGATTTCGGACGTGTCGCCAGGATGGACGGCCACGATCCGTTGCCACAGGATGGGGCCTTCGTCGTAGTCCTCGCTCACCAGGTGCACCGTCACGCCGCTCCACTGGGCGCCCCGACGAAGCACCGCCTCGTGCACGTGCTGTCCGAACATGCCTTGGCCTCCAAAGGCCGGCAGCAGGGCTGGATGCACATTGACCACGCGTTGGGGCAGGAGGGCGAGGACTTCAGCCGGAAGCGGACGCATGTAGCCTGCCAGCACCAGAAAATCCACACGATGTTCCTGGATCAAGGCGGAGAGCCGCTTGCCGACGCCTTCCTGGCTGCCTTCGGTGGCCGTGCTCACGTGATAGGTCGGGACGCTGGCAGCACGGGCACGGGCAAGGCTCTGGGCTTTGCTGTTGTTGCCGGCCACAAAGGCGATGTGCCCGGACAGTTCGCCGCTTCGCGCCTTGTCCAGCAAGACTTGCAGGTTGCTGCCTCCACCCGAACAGAGGACGGCCATGGATGGGATCGCGCTCATGCCCTTCACTCCCAGGGAAGCTCGATGCCTTCGGGATGCACGGCGGAAAGGGTCCATCCGTTCCCGGGTCCGGGGCTGGTGAACTGCTCGCGAGCCACCCGCTGGGCGATCTCGAGCGTCACGCCGTCGATGTGGGCCTCGATGTCGTCCAGAGACACTGGGCCGCCGTACAGGAATTGGGACTTGCCCAGGTGCTGCATGCGCGCCGAAGGGCTTTCCAGGGCCAGCAGGGTGGATCCCTTGGCGTGGTGACGGGCGAACTCCAGGTCGGCTGCGGTGATGTCCCCGTCGGCCAGACGTTCGATCTCCTTGCGCACCAAAGCCAGGGCCTTGGCGGCCTGCTTTGGCTCGGTGGACAGCGAAACACCGATGGCGCCGCTGCCCAGCAGGAAATCCTGGAAACTGTAGATGCTGTAGCACAGTCCGTGCTTCTCGCGCACCACCTGATTCAGGCGACTGGCCATGCCGCCGCCCAGGACGAGGTTCAAGAGAGCCAGAGCGTGGCGATCCGGATGATCGACCGAAACACTGCGGCGCGACAGGATCAGCGAGACCTGGGAGACGTCCTTGTGCTTCACCAAAAGCGTGGTCTGCTTCTTGCCCGGTGCGATGGACTTCTGTTTGCGCGGCCCGCCAAGCTTGCGCGCCAGTCCCTTGCGCACCAACTCCGTGAGGTGGTCGTGGTCCACGGCGCCTGCTGCGCTCACGCACACCGGAACGTCAGCTCCCAAGATGCGCTCCTGATGAGCGATCAAGTCCTCCTGGGTCAGCCTTTCGACCGATTCGATGGAGCCCGAAATGGGCTCTCCCAACGGTTGGTCGGCCCACAGGCTCTGGGCGAACAAGTCGCCCACCAGCTCGTCGGGATCGTCCTCGCACGAGCGCACTTCTTCCAGCACCACCAAGCGTTCCTTGGTCAGGTCACGGGGACTGAGGCGAGCTGCGGCGACCATGTCGCACAAGAGCGCCACGGCGCGGGGGACATCGTCCTCCAGCACCTTGGCATAGAAGCACGTGTGCTCGCGGCTGGTCCAGGCATTCAGGCTGCCACCGACCTCCTCCAGCTCGCGCGAGATGCGCAGGGCCGAGCGTTTGGCGGTGCCTTTGAACACCATGTGTTCGAACAGGTGAGCAAGGCCTGCCTTGCCCTTGGGGTCGTGCCGAGAGCCCAGGCCGACCCACACCCCGACCACGGCGCCGCGTTGTCCTGGCATGCTTTCGGTGAGAACCGTCACGCCGTTGTCCAGGCGGGAAGTCCGGACAAGGGATTGGTGCGATGGGGCGGTGCTGGTTCGGTTCATGGACTTCATGGAAGGCGCTAAGGTAGCAGTTTTGGTCGTCTTGGCCCTCACATCCCTGGTGCCATCCGAAGAAAAACCTGGCGTAGTCTTCCGGCAATGGACTTGGGAGGCTCAATCGAGTGTATATTCAAATTGGCTCCCTCTAGGAAACTGGGGAGAGTCGAGTCGGGGATGTACAGGTTTCGACAGGGTCGGTGAAGACGCGAACGCATGCCGAGGGTTCAGTAGGCCTCGTAAAAAAACTGAAAAAACACAACAGGCGAAGAGACATACTCTTACGCTCTGGCCGCTTAACTTAAACAGTTAAGTGACCACGACTGATCGACGATCGCCACCGTAGTCAGGACGTCGGAATTTAGGTGGCTGGGTTGCTGAGCGTCCAAGGCTGCAGCTGAGAAAAATTGGACTGGTGGAATCCGCAGTGTGTCTTTGGACGGCGGGTTTCACGAGATCAAATCAAAGACTAAGCATGTAGGGTTTTCGTGGGAGCAGGCTTTGGACGCGGGTTCGATTCCCGCCATCTCCATTTTAAGAGTAAATCAAGCCGGGTCAAACCGGCTTTTTTTGCGTCTAAAATTGCGTTTTTGAGCTGTATGAGCACTTTTCTAGAAATGTTCGATGGTCAATCCGGGTCAAGTTGTCCGATCTTGAGAGTAAATTTCTGCCATTTACTCTTCACCCAAAACAGGAGTCAGAGTAAGCGAATCGGTTGCCGCTTACTCTCATTCCAGTTACTCTTATTCGTGAAATCTTACACGGAGGAGAGCATGGCGAAGCTTGTACACCCACTGTCGGACGCATCAATCCAGTGTCGCCGGACACTTCAAAGTGATCCATCCGTGGACACTTGAAAGTGATTCACCGGTCGATCGTGGGGAAAGTTAGTCAGTCGCTGGCGAGGCCTCCTTCCTGCGTCCGGTCCGATAGGATTTCCCTTCGATGGGAATGAGTTCCGCCTGGTCAAGAAATCGATCGAGGATGGCGGAGGTTGCCGCGTTGTCTCCCAGGATCTTGCCCCAGTCCTCGACGGGTCGGTTGGTGGCGATCAGGGTGGCTCCCTTGCCGTGCCGTCGGTGGATGATCTCCAGAAAATCCTCCGCCGCGTTTGCCGGGAGCGAGCGCATTCCGAATTCATCGATGATCAGAAGCTGCGCCTGCACCATCGCCGCGATGCGCTTCCTGCGTGCGGTTGTCGATACCGTGGCGGCCTCAGCCAGCTCGTCGACCAGATCGAAGGCGCTACGGTAGGCTACCGTGTAGGCCTGCAGGATCGCATTCATTCCCAGTGCCACGGACAGGTGCGTCTTGCCCACTCCTGGTGGCCCGATCATGAGCACGTTGCAGGCCTGTGCTATGAAACGAGCCGACCCCAGTTCCATGATCCGCCGCTTGGGGATCGATGCGTTGAAGCGGAAATCGAATTCCTCCAGGCTCTTGCGGCAGGGCAGGCGCGAGAGCTTGAAGCGCCGTTCCACCAGTGTGTGTCTGCGTTTGTCCAGTTCGTCTGTGACCAGTTCGTCCAGGAATTCGAGATAGTCGCACTCGCGGGCCCGCGCCTGAATCACACGTCCCGGCAGAGCCTTGGCCATGCCACCCACGCGAAAGCCGCGCAGCCGTTGCTGCAAGGTTTCCTGGTCGATCTGAGGATCGGGTGTCGCGCTCATGCCCCCATCTCCTGACTCATCCGACGCACCAGATCCCCGTACTGGTCGGGAGAGCGGATCAGATGATGTTCCTGCTGCAGTCCATTGCACGCGCCGTCGCCTCCCCTGGGATCGGGAGGTGCCGAATCCGCTTCGGACAATTTCTGACAAATACTTTCCAGCGTCTTCCAGGTGGGTAGGCTGACCGTGCCAGCCTTGCGGCACGCCTCCTCCAAGATGGACTCTCCGAATCGGCGATTGAGGTCGATCACGATCCCGCGCATGCGCTTGACTGCAAGCGGATTGCCTGCGTTCAGGCCCGTGAGAAGTCGCTGTGCAAGTGCATGGCAGGCAGGTCCGATCGTGGCTGCGCGTTTGAGGTAGTACTGCACGAAGGACGTGTCGCTCATGGGCATGCCGCTTGGGAAATGGGATGGATCGCTCACCACCCGCGCCTTGCCGTGCTCCCGGCGATGCACCGCCACGCACTCCTCCTGCGCATGGATTCGTACCCAGTGGCCGTCCCAGCGCACCAGCACTTCCTGGCGAAGATGACGCACCGGCACGCTGTAGTAACAGCCCTCCAGCTGGATGTGACCATGGACATCCACTCGACGCATGCCTTGATGCAGCATCGAGAAGGGGGCATGGGCTAGCGGCTTCAATGCCGGCAATTCCTCGCTCTGGAAGTGCTCCCACACCTGCCGCTTGGTCGTGCCGTGGATGCGCGTACGTGCCCACTTGCGGTTCCA
>Ga0302287_10000310_pt1 | contig 26858 bp, 26 predicted proteins | sample III_Fen_E2_4_FD_200452 | JGI IMG/M metagenome (GOLD analysis project Ga0302287, IMG submission 200452) | Peat permafrost microbial communities from Stordalen Mire near Abisko, Sweden - III_Fen_E2_4 | ecosystem: Environmental > Terrestrial > Soil > Wetlands > Permafrost | place: Sweden: Abisko...
CGACGCAGTTGCCCCCGTGGGCCACCGGTCCGACGGTCAGCTCGACGAGTTCCTCAGAGGCCACGCGGCAGCGTACCCGGCACGTACTCCTCCAGGCCCGTCTGCCCCTCGGTCGACGACAGCTGCCACGGCACCGACGCCACCACGACGCCCGGGGTGAAGAGCAGCCGGCCCTTGAGCCGCAGGGCGCTCTGGTTGTGCAGCAGCGTCTCCCACCAGTGCCCGACCACGTACTCGGGGATGTACACGACCACCAGGTCACGCGGGCTGTCGCGGCGCACGGAGCGGACGTAGGAGATCACCGGCCGGGTGATCTCCCGGAACGGGGAGTCCAGCACCTTGAGCGGCACGGGCAGGTCCATCGCGTCCCACTCCCGCCGCAAAGACTCCGTCTCCTCGGGTTCGACGCTGACCGTCAGCGCCTCGAGGACCTGCGGTCGGGATGCCCGGGCGTAGGCCAGCGCACGCATCGTCGGACGGTGCAGGTGGGAGATCAGCACGATGGCGTGCACCCGGCTCGGCAGAGCGCGCGCCGCGTCGGCGTCCGTGCCCAGGGCGAGCTCGGCCGCGACCCGGTCGTAGTGCCGGCGGATGGCCTTCATCAGCACGAACACGAAGGCCATCGCGAGGATCGCGATCCATGCGCCGCGGACGAACTTCGTCACCAGGACGATGAGCAGGACCGCCGCGGTCATCACGAAGCCGAAGGCGTTGATCACCCGGGACCGGCGCATCCGACGTTGCAGGGCCGGGTCCGGCTCGGTGCGCAGCTCACGCGTCCAGTGCCGCGTCATGCCCAGCTGGCTCAGGGTGAACGAGACGAACACGCCGACGATGTAGAGCTGGATCAGCCGCGTCACCTGGGCGTCGAACGCCCAGATCAGCACGATCGCGCCACCGGCCAGCGTGAGGATGCCGTTGGAGAACGCCAACCGGTCGCCGCGGGTGTGCAGCTGGCGGGGCAGGAAGCCGTCCCGGGCGAGGATCGAGCCCAGCACCGGGAAGCCGTTGAACGCCGTGTTGGCGGCCAGCACCAGGATCAGGCCGGTGACGACGGCGACCGTGGTCGTCATGAACCCCCAGCCGTGGAACACGGCATCGGACAGCTGGCTGATCACGGGGTGCTGGACGTACCCGTCGCCCACCGGCACGCCGTCCCGCAGCAGCTGCTCGTGCGGGCGGTCGGCGAAGGTCACCGAGGTCGCCCGGGACAGCAGCAGGATCGCCATGATCATGGTGATCGAGATGCCGCCCAGCAGCGCCAGCGTCGTCGCGGCGTTCTTCGACTTGGGCTTGCGGAACGCCGGCACCCCGTTGCTGATCGCCTCGACGCCGGTGAGCGCCGCCGATCCGGACGCGAACGCGCGCAGCACGAGGAACCCCCCGGCCAGGCCGGTCAGCCCTTGCGAGAAGCCCGCCTCCGGGATCAGCTCCAGCCCCGCCGACTCCGCGAGCGGCAGGGTGCCGGTGAGGTAGCGGATCCCCCCGACCACCGCGAGCGATCCCATCGCCAGCATGAACAGGTACACCGGGATGGCGAACGCCGTGCCCGACTCGCGCACGCCGCGCAGGTTGATCAGCGCGAGCACCGCGACCACGATCATCGCGAACATCGCCTCGTGCCCCCGCAGCGCCGGCAGCGCGGTGGCGGCGTACTGGGCGCCCGACGAGATCGACACCGCCACGGTCAGCACGTAGTCCACGAGCAGCGCGCTCGCCACGCCGACGCCCGCCGTCGGCCCGAGGTTGACGGTGGCCACCTCGTAGTCGCCGCCCCCGGACGGGTAGGCGTGCACGTTCTGCCGGTACGACGCGACCACCGTGAGCATGACGACGACGACGGCCAGCCCCACCCACGGGGACACCACGAGCGCGCTGACGCCGGCCAGCGAGAGGGTGAGCAGGATCTCCTCGGGCGCGTACGCCACGGACGACAGCGCGTCCGACGCGAACACCGGCAGCGCGATCCGCTTGGGCAGCAACGTGTGCCCCATCCGGTCGCTGCGGACGGGCTTGCCGAGCAGAAGCCGCTTGGTGGCGGCGGCGAGGTCGGGCACGAGGCCACATCGTAGGCCGCTGACGGTCGTTCGGCGCCGCCGCGCCGAGCCGGACGCAGGCACGGTAGCGTGACCGGCTGTGCACTTCGTGATCATGGGATGCGGCCGGGTCGGCGCCGCACTAGCGACGGCGCTGGAGGGCCACGGCCACTCGGTGGCCGTGATCGACCAGCTCGCCGAGGCCTTCCGTCGCCTCGAGCCCACCTTCGAGGGGAAGAAGGTCACCGGCCTCGGATTCGACCGCGACACGCTCCTGCAGGCCGGGATCGAGGAGGCCTACGCGTTCGCGGCCGTCGCGAACGGCGACAACTCGAACATCGTCGCCGCCCGGGTGGTGCGCGAGACGTTCGGCGTGCAGAACGTGGTGGCCCGCATCTACGACCCGCACCGCGCGGAGATCTACCAGCGCCTCGGCATCCCCACCGTGGCGACCGTGCGCTGGACGACGGACCAGGTGATGCGCCGGCTGCTGCCGATGGGCGCCACGGACCAGTTCCGCGACTCCTCCGGCCAGATCACGCTCGCGCAGGTCGACGTGCACGTCGGCTGGATCGGACGCCCGGTGCACAGCATGGAGACCGCGTCCGGTGCCCGGGTGGCCTTCCTCACCCGGTACGGCGACGGTGTGCTGCCGACCCCGTCCAGCGTGCTGCAGGAGAACGATGTGGTCCATGTGCTCACCCGGGTCGACGACCTGCCTGCCGTGGAACGCGTCCTGACGGCGGTCCCGGAGGTGACCGAGTGAGGGTCGTCATCGCCGGCGCGGGCTCCGTCGGCCGGTCCATCGCCCGGGAGCTGCTCGCCCACGACCACGAGGTGACGCTGATCGACCGGCAGCCGTCGGCGATGCGGGTCGCCCAGGTGCCCGACGCGGAGTGGTTGCTGGCCGACGCGTGCGAGCTGCCCACCCTGGGTCAGGTCAAGGCCGGTGAGTGCGACGTGATGGTCGCCGCCACCGGGGACGACAAGGCGAACCTCGTCATCGCGTTCCTGGCCAAGACCGAGTTCGGCGTGCCCCGCACCGTCGCCCGGGTGAACAACCCGAAGAACGAGTGGATGTTCGACGAGGCGTGGGGCGTGGACGTCGCCGTCTCGACGCCGCGGATCATGACGGCGATGGTCGAGGAAGCCGTCACCATCGGCGACCTGGTGCGCATCTTCACGTTCCACCAGTCGCGCGCGGACATCCTCGAGGTGACGCTGCCGCCGACGTCGCCCCTGGTGGGGCTGCGCGTCGGTCAGATCACCTGGCCCGAGGACACGGTGCTCGCGTGCATCGTCCGCGGTGCGCGGCCGATCCCGCCGAGCGCGGACGACACGCTCGAGGCCGCCGACGAGCTGCTCTTCGTCACCGGGCGGGACGCGTCGGAGGAACAGCTGGAGGCCCTGCTGACCCAGGGTCCGGGTCCGGGTCCGGACCCGGATCCCGCGCCGGAGCCCCATCCCGCACCAGCCGCCAGCTGATCCACAGCACCAGCGCGGTCAGGGGAAGGCCCATGGCCAGCTTCACCGTGCCCAGCCACGCCACCTTGGCGTCGAGGTAGAGGGGCACCTGCGCGACCAGGCGCGCGCCGAACATGGCCACCCACGGCCAGGTGGCCCAGGTGTACCGGCGGCGCAGCGCCGGGTCCGCCCGCCAGGCGGTCACGGCCGACCAGGGGCCACCGCCCATGGGTCCGTCCGAGGCGAACAGCCCGACGACGAGACCGACCAGCGGCACCCGGACCAGGATGGACGCCAGGGTGCCGACGAGGTACGCCGCGTTGACCCACAACCCGTACAGGAAGTAGTTCTGCGCCTCCCCCGACCGCCACGCCCAGAACACGCCGACGGCGACGCCGAGCAGACCCGAGAAGGCCTGGGTGACCGGGGTGCGCGCCACCAGCCGCGCGATCACGGCCAGCACCGCCGCGCCGAGCGCCGCGATCAGGGCCGGTGCGAGGCGCTGGCCCGCGGCGAGGAACACGACGACGAACAGCAGACCGGGTGCCACCGACTCGACGACGCCACGGACACCACCGACGGCTTCCGCAGCGGAGAACTCGGTGGCGGTCAGCGCCCGCATGCCGCGGCCGCCGGGGACGTCAGGCGCCGTCAGGGCGCCGTCGGGCGCCTCGAGCGGCGCGTCGTCGGCCGGTCGGGGCTCACTCACCGGGCCGCGGCCGCAGCTCGTAGCAGGGGTTGAACAGCGTCCGGCGGCCGTCCACGACGCACACCAGGCCCTCGGCGCGCAGCCGACGTCCCGGTTCGACACCGGCGATCTCGCGTCGACCCATCCAGACGAGGTCCAGCGTCCCACTGCCGTCGTACAGCTCTGCGGCCAGGGCGGGCACGCCCTCGCGAGGACGGAGCGTCACCGACCGGAGCACGCCCGCCACCTGGGCACGCTGCCGGTTGTTCAGCGAGCCGACGGGGATGGCGCCCGCGGTGAGCGCAGCCTCCGCGCGCTCCTCGCCCGCCTCCACCTCGGCACGGGACGCGAGGGCGCGGTGCCACCGTTCCTTGATCGTCACGCCGGTCACCGGATCTCGGTGATCTCGGGCCCGCGGCGCAGCGGGTCGAAGTCCGGACCCGCGGCGGTGCCGGCCTCGGGGGCGGGCGTCTGGCCCGGCATGCGCAGCGGGAGCAGGTCCCGCGGCGGGCGGGCCTCGGTGCCGCGCACGACGACCACACCGGCGAACAGCTGCTCGAGCGCCGCTGCAGCCTCCGGGTCCACGGCCGCCTTCCCGGTGACGACGCCCCGCAGGAACCAGCGGGGCCCGTCGGCGCCGAGGAACCGCGCCGGACGGTGCCCGGTCCGGCCCTCCGCGGTCCGCACCGGCATCCGGGCCAGCAGCTCGCGGCCGAACGGGCCGGGCAGGTCGTCGACCGTGCCGCCCTGCTCGCTGATCGAGGCGGCGATCTCGTCGCGGATGTCGTCCCAGATGCCTTCGGTGCGCGGTGCCGCGAACGCCTGCAGCTGGAGCACCGAGCCGGCCAGCGTCACCGTCACGCCCGTGACCATCGACGTCTTCTGGTCGACCTCCATGCGCAGCTCCATGCCGTCGACACCGGGCAGCAGCAGGGCGCCGAGGTCGACGCGCGGCAGGCCCTGCGGCGCGTCGTCGGCGTCCCAGGGGCCGGCCGGCGCCACCGGTGCCGCACCCTCCGCCGTGCCGGCTCCGCCCGGCAGACCGGCGTCGTCCGGCTCGTCGTACGCGGGCGCGTCGGGGTCGACCTCGTCGGCCCCCTGGGCGGGCTCGTCAGGAACGGGCGGCTTGGTGCCGCGCCGGAACAGTGCCACCGTCGTCTCCTCTCGGCAGGCCCTCGCCCGCCGGTGCTCAGCTACCAGTGTCGCGCGTCACCCGTGCGGACGACGACCAGCCGCCCGACGAGCCGAACCCACCCTCGCCGCGGTGCGAGCCGGGCAGATGCTCGACCTCGACGAACCGCGCCCGTTCCACCCGTTGCACGACGAGCTGCGCGATGCGGTCGCCGCGGTGCAGCACCACCGGCTCGCGCGTGTCGGTGTTGAGCAGCGTGACGGAGATCTCGCCCCGGTACCCTGCGTCGACAGTGCCCGGTGCGTTGACGATGGTCAGGCCGTGCCGGGCCGCCAGACCGGAACGCGGGTGGACGAACGCGGCGTACCCGTCCGGCAGCGCGATGGCCACCCCGGTGGGCACGGTCACCCGGCCCGACGGCGGCACGGTCACGTCGACGCGGGCGACGAGGTCCGCCCCGGCATCGCCCGGGTGCGCGTAGGACGGCAGCGGCAGGTCCGGGTCCAGCCGGCACAGCAGCACCTCGGTCGTCGGCTCGGTCACGGACGCCGACCCTACAGCCCGCGCCGCGTCCCGGGCACGGCACGGGCTGCGATGCTGGGCACATGACGACGACGACGCCCCCGCCGGCCTTCGCGGAGCGGCTGTGGCCGGGCCCCGTGGGCTGGCTGGCGACGGTCGGCCTCGGCGTGGTGGCCGCGATCGCGTTCTGGCCGGTGGACCCGCGCCTCGGGGTGGTGATCGGCACGGCCACCACGCTCGCCCTCGTCGTCGGCGTCGTGGTGGGGACCCCGCGGGTGGAGGTCCGGGGCGCTGAGCTCCGGGCCGGACGTGCGCACGTCCCGGTGGCGCTGCTGTCCTCGCCGCGGGAGCTGCGGGGGGACGAGCTGCGCGTCGCTCTCGGTCCGGAGCTCGACGCCCGCGCCTACGTCTGCCTGCGCGGATGGATCGGCTCGGCGGTCCGCGTCGACCTGCAGGACCCGCTCGATCCCACGCCGTACTGGGTCGTCTCCACACGCCGACCGGGCCTGCTGGTCACTGCCCTCGCGGCGGCCGTGGACATCACTGATCCGGGCCCCGGTGCAGACCCGGGTCCGGATCCCGGCCGCGGGGCCTGAGCACGCCCCGACCAGCCCCCCTGCACGACGCGGGCCGGCCCCGCAGGAGCCGGCCCGGGTCACGCGGCGGACGCCGCTAGGGGTCGTCGTCGTCAGGCGGCGCACTCCGAGCAGACGGGTTGACCGTCGCGCTCGTAGGCGAGCTGGCTGCGGTGGTGCACCAGGAAGCAGCGCGAGCAGGTGAACTCGTCGGCCTGGCGCGGCAGCACGCGGACGGAGAGCTCCTCGCCGGACAGGTCCGCGCCGGGGAGCTCGAACCCTTCCGCCGCCTCGGTCTCGTCCTCGTCCACCACTCCGGAGTTCTTGTCCGAGCGCCGCGCCTGGAGCTCCTGCAGCGAGTCCTCGCCGAGGTCCTCCTCCGTCTTGCGGGGGGCGTCGTAATCGGTGGCCATCTGTCGGACTCGCAATCGTGTCGCTGGTCGGTCGGTTCGCGTCCTCAACGCAGACGCCGCAGGTTTGTTCCCGTGGCGTCGATCCGCGCGCACGGATTGTGCACCACTTCGCGCCCCGGCGCGAACGGCGGGCGTGCGCGTGCCGTTCGACGGCCCGTGGGAGCGTCGTCACACGTCAGCGTCGGCGTCCAAGGCCTCCAGCAGCGCCGTCAGGCGGGTGATCGCCGCCGCCGGCCCGGCGACCACCATCGACTCGTCGGCAGGTGCGCCGCGCAGCCCGCGCACCAGCGCGCCGGCCTCCGTGGCGATCAGCGCGCCCGCCGCCATGTCCCACGGGCGCAGGCCGCGCTCGTAGTACAGATCGAGCAAGCCGTCCGCGACGGCGCACAGGTCGAGCGCCGCGGAGCCCAGCCGGCGCACGTCCCGCACTGAGCCCAGCAACCCCGCGAGCACCCGGCTCTGCGCGCGGCGGCGCTGCGCCCGGTAGCCGAAGCCGGTCCCCACCAGGCAGTCCGCGAGGTTGTCGGGACCAGGCCCGCGGTCCAGCCGACGGCCGTCGCGCCAGGCGCCGAGGCCGCGGGCCGCCGAGTACGTCCAGCCGAGCGCCGGCGCGTGCACACACCCGGCGAGCACGGTCCAGGTGGCCGGCGTCGGGGCGGCACCGGCTCCGGCCTGCCCCGGCGCGGCAACCACCGCCACGGACACGGCGTAGTGCGGCAGGCCGTAGAGGTAGTTCACCGTGCCGTCGATCGGGTCGACCACCCAGGTGATCCCGGTGCGGCCCGGGACGAACTCCCGCTCCTCCCCCAGCACCCCGTCGTCCGGCCGCAGCTCCGCCAGCCGACGGCGCAGCAGGTCCTCCGACGCGAGGTCCATCGCCGTGACGACGTCCTGGGGGCTGGACTTCGTCGCGGCGACCGACACGTCGTCGAGGCGACCGGCGCGGATGAGGTCGCCGGCCTCCCGGGCCAGCATCTCGGCGACCCGCCGCAGCGCCTCCACCTGCACCTGGTCGTCCCGCACCGCTCGTTCGTCGTCCGGTACCGCTCGCTCGTCGTCCACCCGACCATCCTCCCGCGCCCTGGGACGTCGGGGCTGCCGGCGGGGAGCACGTCCACGGCGCACCGGGCGGGGTCCGTCACGCGTGGCCGGTTCGGTGGCAGCCTGGTCCGGCGACGGGAGGACCGCATGGGCGAGCTCGAGCTGGTAGGCCTGCACGACGACGGGGAGCACCTCGTGCTGTCCGGTCCGGATGGGCAGCGGTTCCGACTGCGCATCGACGAGCCGCTGCGCGCGGCCGTCCGCCGCGACCGGCCGCAGCTGGAGCAGCTGCGCGCCGAGCGGGCGAGCACGCTGGCCCCCCGCGAGATCCAGGCGCGGATCCGTGCTGGCGCCACCGCACAGGAGGTCGCCGCCTCCGCGGGCCTGCCCCTGGAAGCGGTGCAGCGCTACGAGGGTCCGGTGCTCGCCGAGCGCGAGTACATCGCCGAGCTGGCACGCGGCACCGCGGTCGGCCGGGAGCTGGGGGCACCCACGCTGGGCGACCTCGTCACCGACCGGCTGGCCACCCGTGGCGTCGACCCGGCGTCGTTGTCCTGGGACGCCGCCCGCGAAGGCTCTTCGCCCTGGGCGGTGCTCGCCCGGTTCCGGGTGGCCGACGAGTCCCGCGAGGCGCGGTGGTCGTTCGACCCCTCCGCACGCACGCTCGGCGCGATCGACGACGAGGCACGGTGGCTGTCGGAGACCGAGCTGGACGAGCCGGTGGCCCGCCGGCACCTGTCCGCCGTGCGCGACGTGGTGTTCGACCTGCACGCACCGGTGGCACCGGCCGCGTCCGGCGAGGCCGGCGGCCTGCCGGCGGCGCCGGCGGAGACCGAGCTGTCGCCCCAGGAGCGCACCGCAGCGATGCTTGACGACCTGCGGGCGCGCCGCGGACTGCGCCAGGCGGTCGACCTCGACGACGACTCGGACCAGTTCGAGGGCTTCGGCCCCCAGCACGCCTTCGACCTCAGCACCTTCGAGGGGCAGGTACCGGGCGCGCACCCGGTGGACGCCGACCCGGCCGGCGCGGCCCGGGTGCTCCCCGGCCGCGGAGCCGGAGGCGACGACGTCGGGCGGGCGCAACCCGCCGAGGCCGTCGCGGTGTCCGACGAGCCCGGCCCCGCCGAGCGACCCCGCACCCGCCGCGCCCGGGCCAAGGTGCCCAGCTGGGACGAGATCGTGTTCGGCGCCAAGCCGGAGTAGCCGGTTGAAGCCGGCTACGGCTCCCCGGCCGCCGTCATCAGCGTCTCGGCGCTCAGCGCGGCCGCCGCGGTCGAGCGTGCGGTCATCCGCCGGGTGTGGTGGCGACGGCACAGCACCTCGTAGCTGACCGAGTCCTCGCCGGCGACGTCGCCGACCACCACCTGCTCACCCTCGAGCACCATCACACCGTCGACCGTCCGCGCGTTGTGGGTCGCCCGCGCGCCGCACCAGCACAGCGCCTTGACCTGGAGCACCTCGACCCGGTCCGCCAGCTCCACCAGCCGCGCGGAACCGGGGAACAACCGGGTGCGGAAGTCCGTCGTGATGCCGAACGCGTACACGTCGACCCCGAGCTCGTCGACCACCCGCGCCAGTTGCTCCACCTGGGCCGAGCCGGCGAACTGGGCCTCGTCGAGCACGACGAAGTCCACCCGGCGCCCCTGGGTGCGCTCGGTGACGACGTCCGCCCAGAAGTCGGTGTCGTCGAGCACCTCCCGGGCGGCCTGCGCCAGGCCGAGCCGGGACGAGATCGTCGCCGCCCCGGCCCGGTCCAGCCGCGTGTAGAGCAGGCCGGCACGGCCACGTGCGGCGTGGTTGTGGTGCGTCTGCAGCGCGAGCGTGGACTTGCCGCAGTCCATCGTCCCGGAGAAGAACACCAGCTCGGCCACGTGTCGGTCCCTTTCGGTTCGGTCGGTTCGGTGCTGCTCAGCACACGGTCATCAGGCAGGGCACCAGCATCTCGGCCCTGCTCAGCGACCCGTGCACGCCTACCAGGGCGATGGCGCCCGGGGACTGGGTGCGCGAGTCCACCACGGTGGCGCGCCCGCGCATCGCGACGACGAGGTCGCCGATCACCGGCAGCACGTCGGGCGAGACAGGCCCGAACCAGCCGTCGGCCACCGCCTCGTCCCGCGTGACGACCACGGCGTGCGCGCCGAGCACGTCGCACCACCGGCCGCGAGCCGTCTCGACGTCGGCGCCGGCCGTCAGCGTCAGGTGCAGCGCGCGTGCTTCGCCGGCCACCAGCTCGACGTCCGCGCCGAGCACCGGGTCGGCGGCGACGTCCCAGCGCAGCGCCGGGTCGGCATCGACCATCCCGTGGTCCGCGGTGACCACCAGCAGGGTGCCCGTGGGCAGCGTCCGGGCCAGCCGGGCCAGCTCGGTGTCCACCTCGCCGAGCGCGTCGCCCCACTGCCGGGAACCCACACCCTCGTGGTGGCCGACCTTGTCGACGTCACCCCAGTAGAGGTAGGCCAGTCCGGGGGTGCGCAGCGCGTCGCGGGCGGCGTCCACACGCTCGGCCAGGCCCTCCGCGGGTCGGTACTGCGCGCCGCGCAGCGCCGCCAGGGTCAGCCCGGAGCCGGCGAACCGCGCGGGGCCGACGCTCGTCGTCGGCACGCCCGCCTCGGCGAGCAGGCCCAGCACGCTCGGCGCCGGCTGCCACTCCTGCGCCGGCGGCAGGTCGGTCCACGACACGAGGTTGCCGAGCCGTCCGGTCGCCGGGTTGCGCACGGTGTAGCCGAGCATCTTGGTGCGACCGGGCGGCAGGCCGGTGCCGAAGGTCGTCATCGCGGTGGCGGTGGTGGACGGGAAGGTCGTGGTCATGGGCGGCGTCCCGGCGGCCAGCTGCCGCAGGAACGGTGCGTGGCCCGCGCGATCGGCGAGGTTCTCGTAGCCCAGGCCGTCCACCAGCACGACGCACGCACGCGTCGTGGACGGCAGACCGAGCCGGGACCGGGCCGCGAGCCCGCCGTCCACCTCGACGCCGAGCGCCGCGGCGACGGCCGGCAGCACGTCCGCCAGCGTGCGGCCCCGTCGGGCCGGGTGCACCACCGTGCCGTCGTCCGGCAGCAGCGAGGTGCCGGGTCCGGCACCGGGGGCCGGGGACCGCGCCGTCATCGGGCGGCGGTCGCGGCCGACAGGGTGCGGGCGAACGCCATCGCGGCGCGCACGGCGTCGTTGCCCTCGGCGGCGGCACTGATCCGCACGACGACGTCGTCGGGCACCAGCGAGCCGGTGAAGCCGTGGTCGGCGTCGCACTCCGGGTCGCCGCAGGTGGCGGGGTCCAGGTCGATCCGGGACACCGCGCCCCAGCCGAGGGCCAACGTCACCTCGGCGCGCCCGCCGCCGGTCCGGTGCCGCTGCGGGTCGGTGACGACGTGCGTCAGGGCGACCGACCGCAGCTCACGCAGCGGCACCGTCTCCGTGGTCGCGGTGGCGCTGGCGGCCGGATGCTCGGAGTCCGCCGGGTTGTCGTCGACGTGGGCGACCACCAACCGGGTCGCGGTCAGCACGAGCACGGTGACGTGCCGGTGCACCTGGTCGCCGTCGAACGTCGTCTCCGGCTGGACGAGGTGCGCCACCACCGCCTCGCCGCCGAGTGCGACGTCGAGCACGTCGGCGACCAGGTCCGGGTAGTAGCCGGCGCGGTGGAGGTCGCGCTGCAGGTCGTGGTGGAGGGGTGCAGGAGCGGGCACGGGTCCATCCTCCCATCCCCCGCGCCGGTGTCCCGGGCCGCGCGGCGCGGCCGCCGGCGTGCGACGCCTCACGTGCGCGGCAGCCGCCGGGTGACGTCGGCCCGGTCGGCGTGCGCCAACCGGATCCGCGCACCCGCCACCACGGCACCCTGATCGGCGACGAGCACCGGCTCCAGCTCGAGCATGGCCAGCTCGGGCAGCGCGTCGGCCAGCACCGCGACCCGGGCCACCACATCCTCCAGCGCGGCGAGGTCGAGCGCCGGCCGGCCGTCCCCGCCGAGCAGCCGGATCGCGGCCCGCGGGGCGCGCACCAGGTCCGCCACGTCGACATCGGTCAGAGGTGGCACCGCGTACGCCACGTCGCCGAGCAGGTCGGACGCGTCACCTGCCAGCCCGACACCGATCGTCGGGCCGAACAGCGGGTCCTCCGCCGAGCGGACGACGACCGCCGCGACGTGCCCACCCGGGGCGCCGGACCCGTCGCGGACGCCGTCCACGGTCAGCCCCACCGTCGCCAGCAGCCGTGCCACCGCCGGCTGCTCGAGCGTCACCGGGCCACCGCCGGCGGGCAGCCACCGGTCAACCAGCGCCCGCGCCGCCACCAGGTCCGCCCCCGCCGGGTGCAGCGGGCGCCCGCGGTCCGCAGCCCGCCACGCGGCGTACTCGGTGACCAGGCTCAGGGCCAGCACGGCGTCGACCGGGGTCGCGTAGGCCGGCACGGTCCGGAGCACGCCCGCGGGGTCGGTGGCCGACAGGTCCGCCGTCAGGCCGTGCAGACCGGTCATCACCGCGACCGTCGGACGGCCGGTGGCCGCGGCGGCCCGGGCCACCGCCTGCGCGGTGACCTGGTCGGGCGGGCTGACCAGGGGCACCCGCACCGCGATCACCGAGTCCACCCCGGGATCGGCGTAGAGCTCGTCGACGGCGGCCCGCACCACGTCCGGTGCGGCGTCCTCCGGCAGCACCGCCCGCGCCGGGGCGACGACGAGCCCGTGGGCGGCCGCCACCTGCGCCACCAGGGCGGCCACCGACGCCGACGACGCGAGGATCGCCGTGCGGGGCCCCGACGGCAGGCTCTGCCCGACCACCAGCTGGAGCACGTCGAACATCTGGTGCGTCGTCTCGACGCGCACCACGCCCGAGTGCCGCAGCACCGCGTCGAGCACCGAGGGCGGCGCGAGCGTGGCACGCACCGCGTGGCCCGGCGGTACCAGCTGCCCATGGGTCGCCGTCATCGTCACCACCGGCTTGACCACCGACAGCCGGCGCGCCACCCGGGAGAACTTGCGCGGGTTGCCGATCGACTCCAGGTACAGCCCGACGGCCGCCGTGTGCTCGTCCTGCGCCCAGAACTGCATGAGGTCGTTGCCGGACACGTCGGCGCGGTGCCCGGCCGAGACGAACTGGGAGACCCCGAGCCCACGCCGCCGTGCCCCGTCCAGCAGGCCCACGGCGAAGGGGGCCGACTGGCAGAGCAGGCCCACCGAACCCGCCGGCACCGGCCGCTCGGCCAGGCAGGCGTCCAGCCGGCCCGCACCGGTCGTCGCGACGAGACCGAACGACGCCGGACCGACCACCCGCATCCCCGCGCCGTGCGCCGCACGGAGCAGGTGCCGCTGGCGGTCCAGCCCCGCCGGCCCCTCCTCCGCGAAGCCGGCGGACAGCAGCACCAGTCCGCGCACGCCGAGCAGGGCGAGGTCCGGGACGAGGGCCACCACGTCGTCCGCGTCCGCCGCCACCACCGCGAGGTCCACCGGTCCGACGACCTCGTCGCACCGCGCCCATGCCGGCACGCCTGCCGCCGGTCCGCCCACGTCGCCGACGGCCTGGACGCGCACGGAACCGTCGGCCACGCCGGGTGCGAGGTCGTCGAGCACCCGACGCACCAGCCGCACGTGCAGGTCCCGCGCGGGCGCACGCACCGGACCGACCACCACCAGGCTGCGTGCCTCGAGCAGCGCGCGCACCGACTGCGCCTCCGCCCGGTGCTCCCGGTCGGCGACGACGGCGCGCGAACGGTCCGTCGGCCCGATGTCGAACGACACCGACACCAGCCCGTCCGCCGTCCGCTGCTGCACGTCGTACCCGGCGTCGGCGAACACGCCGATCATCCGGCCGTTCTGCGGCAGCACCTCGGCCACGAAGCGGCTGATGCCGCGCTCCCGGGCCGCCGCGGCCAGGTGCTCGAGCAGCACCGAGCCGATCCCCCGGCCGTGCAAGGGATCGGCGATGTTGAACGCCACCTCGGCCGCGTGGCCGTCGATCCGGTCGTAGCGCGCCACGCCGACGATGCGCTCGTCGAGGTCCGAGCCGGTGACGGCGACCAGCGCCACCCGGTCCCGGTGGTCCACCGTGACGAGACGTTCGAGGTCACGTTCGGGCAGCCGCGCGAGCGGCGCGAAGAACCGCAGGTAGGTCGAGCGCTCGGACTGCCCGACGTGGAACGCCTGCAGGGCGTCGGCGTCGTCGGGCCGGATGGGCCGCACGCGCAGCGTCGAGCCGTCCGCGAGCACCACGTCGGCCTCCCAGGCCGCGGGATAACCGCCCGGGGTGTCGTCGTCGGGGCCGCCGTCGGCCTGCGCCATGGTGCCCACGCTAGTGGGCGTGCCGCGGCCGGGCCCGTGGGACGTGCGGGCGACAATGGGGAGTCCCGTCCGCCAACCCCGAGGAGCCCGGCCGCATGGCCCGCCGCCCCGCCACCCCGAACCTGCCGCCCGACGACCTCGTCGAGCGCATCGTCGACATCGACGTGGCGAGCGAGATGGAGGGCTCGTTCCTCGAGTACGCCTACTCGGTCATCTACGCGCGGGCGCTGCCCGACGCCCGTGACGGGCTCAAGCCGGTGCAGCGACGCATCCTCTACCAGATGGGCGAGATGGGCCTTCGGCCCGACCGCCCGCACGTGAAGTCCGCGCGCGTGGTCGGCGACGTGATGGGCAAGCTGCACCCGCACGGCGACTCGGCGATCTACGACGCGATGGTCCGCCTCGCCCAGCCCTTCTCGCTGCGACTGCCCCTGGTGGACGGGCACGGCAACTTCGGCTCCCTGGACGCCGGTCCCGCGGCGCCGCGCTACACCGAGGCCCGGTTGGCGCCGGCCGCGCTGGCGATGACCGCCGGGGTGGACGAGGACGTCGTCGACTTCGTGCCGAACTACGACAACAAGCTGACGCAGCCGTCGGTGCTGCCGGCCGCGATCCCGAACCTGCTGGTCAACGGCGCCACCGGGATCGCCGTCGGGATGGCGACCAACATGGCGCCGCACAACCTCGTCGAGGTGATCGCGGCGGCGCGGCACCTCGTCCTGCACCCCGACGCGACGCTCGACGACCTGATGCGCTTCGTGCCCGGCCCCGACCTGCCGGGCGGCGGCAAGATCGTCGGGCTCGACGGCGTGCGCGAGGCGTACCGCACGGGCCGGGGGGCGTTCCGCACGCGGGCCACCGCGCGGATCGAGAACGTCACCCCGCGGCGCAAGGGCATCGTCATCACGGAGCTGCCCTATGGGGTCGGCCCCGAGAAGGTGATCGAGAAGATCTCCGAGGGCGTCAAGGCCAAGAAGCTGTCCGGGATCTCGGACGCGGTCGACCTCACCGACGGCAAGCACGGCCTGCGCCTGGTGATCGAGGTGAAGACGGGATTCGAGCCCGAGGCCGTGCTGGAGCAGCTGTACCGGCTGACCCCGCTCGAGGAGTCGTTCGCCATCAACAACGTCGCACTGGTGGACGGGCAGCCGCGGACACTGGGTCTGCGCGAGCTCCTCACGGTGTGGGTGGACCACCGGGTGACCGTGGTGCGGCGGCGGTCGGCGTACCGGCTGGCCCGGCGGCTGGACCGGCTGCACCTCGTCGAGGGTCTGCTGGTGGCGATCCTGGACATCGACGAGGTGATCCAGGTGATCCGCACGTCGGACGACGCCGACACGGCGCGCACCCGGCTGCAGTCGGTGTTCGACCTGTCCCCGGCGCAGGCGGAATACATCCTCGAGCTGCGGCTGCGGCGACTGACCCGGTTCTCCCGGGTGGAGCTCGAGCGCGAGCAGACCGAGCTCGCCGCCGAGATCACCCGGCTGCAGGCCCTGCTGGCGGACGAGGCGTTGCTGCGCACCGCGGTGTCCGACGAGATGGCCGAGGTGGCCGCGGCCCACGGCACCCCGCGCCGCACCATCCTGCTGGAGTCCGCCGGGGGCACCGTGGTGCCGCGTACGCCGCTGTCCCGCGCGTCGACCCCGGCGGCGCCCCTGGAGATCGTCGACACCCCCTGCTGGGCGCTGCTGTCCGGCACCGGCCTGGTGGCGCGCACGGCCTCCCCGGTGCCGCCCGCCCGCGGCGCCGACGACGGCTCCCGGCATCGGCACGACGCCCTGGCCGCCGCCGTGGCCACCAGTGCCCGCGCCGACCTCGGCGCGGTGACCTCGCGTGGCCGCGTGGTGCGGTTCTCCGCGCTCGACCTGCCGGCGCTGCCGCCCACCGAGGCCGCGCCGTCGCTGTCCGGCGGTGTGCCGGTGGGCGAGATCGTCGCGCTGGACCGCGGCGAGCGTGTCGTCGGGCTCACGCCCCTCGATGCCGCCGGGGCGCCGCTCGCGCTCGGCACCGCCCAGGGCATGGTCAAGCGGGTGCTGCCCGCCGACCTGGTGACGACGAAGGACGCGTGGGACGTCATCGCCCTCAAGGACGCCGACGAGGTGGTCGGCGCCGCTGTGGCGGCCGACGGCGACGAGCTGGTGCTCGTCTCGTCGGACTCCTCCCTGCTGCACTTCGCGGCGTCGGCGGTGCGGCCGCAGGGCCGCGCGGCGGGCGGCATGGCCGGCATCGCGCTGGCGGCCGGCCGGCAGGTGGTGGCGTTCGCCGTGATCGGCGCCGATGCGGCGGCCGACGCCGTCGTGGTCACCGTCGCCGGATCGTCCTCCGCGCTACCGGGCACCGAGACCGGGTCCGCCAAGGTGACGCCCTACGACCGCTACCCGCCCAAGGGCCGGGCCACCGGCGGCGTGCGTGCCCAGCGGTTCCTCAAGGGCGAGGACACGCTCCTGCTCGCCTGGGTGGGCCCCGGCCCGGCCCGCGCGGTCGGGTCCGGCGGACAGGCGATCACCCTGCCCGCGCCCGACGACCGGCGGGACGGCTCCGGCACGCCCCTGCCCGCGCCGGTGCACGCCATCGGCTGATCCGGGGGTGCCGTCGGCTGATCCGGGGGTGCCGTCGACTGATCCGGGGGTTCCGTCGCGTGTCGTTACCTGCCGCGGCGGGGTGAACGGGCGGCGACGGGTGTCGCGCTCGAGGCCACGTACGGTGGGCCGGTGACCGAGCCGCTGCACGTCCCGCGCTCGGTGCTGCTCGCCCTGTGGCTGTCCGACGGGGCACCGGTGCCGGCCGTCCTGCGGGCCGTGCAGGGCGACGACGAACCGCACGACGTGCGGGGAGTTCCTGAGGACGACCTCGCCGCCCTGCTGTCGCGATGGACGGACCGCGGCGCCGCACCGCCGGACGTCGCCGCGGTGCTGCCCGCGCCGGGCGACCCGCTGTCAGCGCCGGCGGCCGTGAGCGCCGCCGGGATCGTCGCCGGCGAGCTGGTGCTGCTGCGGACACCTGACCACCGGAGTGTGGCCCTGGTGCCCACGGTGCGACGGTTCGGTCCGGACCTGGAGCCCGGCCATCAGGTGACGTGGCAGGTCACCGAGGTCGACGACTGGCGGCCCGCCCTGCACCGCGAAGGTGGCTGGCTCGACGACGCGGAGCGTGATCTGCGGGACGGCCTCCGGGCGGCCACCGAAGCGCTGACCGGCCTGGACGTCGCCCGCTGGCGCCCCGAGGCGGCCACGCAGGTGAGCGCCGTCCGGGACGGCGCACTGCCGTCCGCGCGGCTGCCGGCTCGGCTCGACGGACGGCGCGCGCGGGTGCTGACCAGCGCGGCCCGGCTCCGCGCCATCGTCGCGCTGGCGACGCAGGACGACGGCGGAGCGGTGAACCTCTGGCAGGCCGACCAGCGGTCCACCGCCCTGCGCGAGGTGGACCGGGTGGCCCGCCGCGCGATGGGCGCCGCCGCGTCCTGGCTGTCCGGCGACGACGCCTGACGCAGCAGTCCGATGGAGGGGTTCGACGCGGACGTCCGGCACGACGCCTGTGGCAGGGGTCCGGCAGGCACGACGCTCAAGCAACTGTCAGGCGAGGACTTGTGACGCCGCTGTCCGCGGACCACGCCGGACGCGGGTGTTCCAGCCGGAAGGCACCGTACCGAAGTTCACTCGAACGAGTGACGCCCGAACTGCCGATCCGCCGCCCGAAATAGCCTTTGACCAGCGCCTATGTCAGTGGTCGGTGGTGTGATTGAGGCATGCGGACGGTACAGGTCGGGGGCGGGCGCGATGTCGCCGGCGTGCCGCTGCCGGACCCCGTCCCCGCCGGGGAACGACCGCCGATGACCGCTCTGCTCAGCCCGACCGGCGACCTCCTGGTCGATGAGGCGACCGACCCGGTGGCGGTCGAGCTCGCGGGGCTGGTCGCGGAGGACCGCGCTGTGATCGCCGCGGCGGCACGGTTCGAGGCCCGCCTCGTCGCGGCCTACCTGTGGGGTGCGGCCGAGTACGCAGCCCGGCGCGACGACCCCTCGGAGCAGCGCCGCCGCGAGTGGGGCGCGCGCGGCATGGTGGCCGAGCTCGCGGTCGCGCTCCGGGTGCCGGAGGGCACGTTGGCCCGGCGGCTGACCCGGATCACCACCCTCGCGGCCTTCCCCCGCCTGCACGCGGCGCACGCCCTAGGTGGGGTCTCGTCGTGGCACGTCGACGTCGTGCTCGACGTGTTCCGCGGCGTCACCGACCCGGAGGTGCTCGAGCGCGCCGACGCCGCGCTGGTGGGGCGCGCCACGGCCGGCACCGCGTCCCAGCTGCGCGCCGCCGCTCGCCGGTGGCGGGCCAGGCATGTCCCGGCGACTCCCGAGCAGCACAGCCGTGCGATCGCCGACCGGTTCGTCGAGGTCACCCCTGCCGACGACGACCTGTGCTGGCTGACCGCCCTGCTGCCCGCCGCCCAGGCGATGGCGGCCTTCCACCGGATCAGCGACCTCGCCGAGGCGGCGGGCGGCCCCGACGACGGACGCACCCTCCCGCAGCGCCGCGCCGACGTGCTGTCCGACCTGCTGCTGGACGCGACGGCAGCAACGGCCGTAGGCGACGAGCCACTCGTCGCTGGCGCCACCGCCGAGGACGCGGGCGCCATCGCCAAGGCGCCGTCGCACGCCGGCAGCATCATCAGCGACCCGTCGAACCCGGGCCGCGCGGCCCATGAATCGTCGCCCGTGGGACTCCAGGACGAACCCACGGGCTGCACAGACCCGGGACTGCGCGGCATCCGGCCTGAGGTCGTGCTCACCGTGCCGGTCCTGACGCTCCTGGGGCACGGGGACGAGCCGGCCGAGCTGGAGGGCTTCGGGCCGATCGACCTCGACACGGCGCGGGCGCTCTGCGCGCAGGCGCCCTCGTTCCTCCGGGTCCTCACCCACCCGGAGACGGGGACGGTGCTGTCCGTCGGCCGGGATCGCTACCGCGTGCCTGCCGACCTGCGACGGGCCGTCCAGCTGCGGGACCAGACCTGTCGGTTCCCCGGCTGTCGACGACGTGCCGGCCGGTGCGACCTCGACCACTCGACGGCTTGGGCGGGCGGCGGAGGCACTGAGGTCGGCAACCTGGCCAGCCTGTGCCGCACGCACCATCGGCTCAAGCACGAGGCGGGCTGGCGGGTGCGGCAGCAGCCGGACGGCGTCCTGCACTGGACCTCGCCCGCGGGACTGCGCTACTCCACCGAGCCCGCGACCGCGCTCGGACCTCCCGGGCGCTGCACAGGGAACAACCGGACCGATGACGACACCGCCCACGGGTCTGGACCTGCCCGCGACGATGCCCGCGCCCGCTCGTCGGGCTACCCGGACCTGCCCCCGTTCTAGCGGGTGGCCTCGGGCTGCGCGGACAACGGCTCGGTCAGAGCACCGACTCGTACACCGCGATCGTGCGCTCGCCGATCGCGTCCCAGGAGAAGTGCTCCTCGACCCGGCGGCGCGACGCCACCCCCCAGGCCGTCGCACGGGCGGGGTCGGAGACCGCATCGATCAGCGCAGCCGCGAGATCGTCGACGAACGCGTCGGGATCGGTCGGCGTGCCCGTGCCGTCCTGCACCTGGTCGATCGGCACCAGCAGCCCGGTGACGCCGTCCACCACCACCTCGGGGATACCGCCCGTCGCGGTGCCCACCACCGGCAGGCCGACCGCCATCGCCTCGAGGTTGACGATGCCCAGCGGCTCGTACACCGAGGGGCACACGAACACGGTGCCGTGGGCCAGCACCGCCACCACCTGCTCACGCGGCAGCATCCGCTCGATCCAGACCACTCCCGAGCGCGTCGCGCGCAGCTCCTCCACCAGTGCCGAGACCTCGGCGAGGATCTCGAGGGTGTCCGGCGCACCGGCGCAGAGCACCAGCTGGACGTCGGTGGGCAGCTGCCGAGCGGCCCGCAGCAGGTAGGGCAGGCCCTTCTGCCGGGTGATACGCCCGACGAAGACGACCGCGGGTCGTGTCGGGTCGATCCCCAGCGCGCGCACGGCGGCCTCGTCGCGGGCGATGTCGGCGGGGTCGGTGGGGCGCGCCCACCCGTCGAGGTCGATGCCGTTGTGCACCACGTGCACCACGTCGGGGTCCACCGCCGGGTAGGCGCGCAGGATGTCGGTGCGCATCCCGCCGCTGACGGCGATCACCGCGGCGGCGCCCTCGTAGGCCGTGCGCTCGGCCCAGCTGGACAGGGCGTACCCGCCGCCGAGCTGTTCGGCCTTCCACGGCCGCAACGGCTCCAGGCTGTGCGCGGTGACGATGTGCGGCACGTCGTGCAGCAGGCCGGCCAGATGCCCGGCGAGGTTCGCGTACCAGGTGTGCGAGTGCACCAGGTCGGTGCCGGCCTTGATCCCGGCCACCACCTCCAGGTCCGTGCCGAAGGTCGCCAGCGCGGCGTTCGCGCCGACCAGGGACTCGGGCGGCAGGTACCCGTGCACATCCGGGTCGTCGCGCGGCCCGTCGAAGCAGTGCACCTGCACGTCGATCGTCCGCCGGAGCACCTCGGTCAGGCCCGCGACGTGCACGCCCGCGCCCCCGTAGACGTGTGGCGGGTACTCGCGGGTGATCAGGTCGACGCGCACGTCCAGGGCCTCCTGACTGCTCTGCCCGACCGCGGTCGCGGCCCGCACGACACGCTAGCGCGTAGCGGCCCGCCCGCCTCGCTGGGACGGGCGCGTTGGGCCTAGGGTCGTGGGCATGGCAGCGCCGAAGGTTCTTGCGATCGTCCTCGCAGGTGGCGAGGGCAAGCGACTGATGCCCCTCACCGCGCACCGGGCCAAGCCGGCCGTGCCGTTCGGAGGCATCTATCGCCTCGTCGACTTCGCCCTCTCCAACGTCATCAACTCGCACTACCTGCACGTCATCGTGCTGACGCAGTACAAGTCGCACAGCCTGGACCGGCACGTGTCGAAGACGTGGCGGATGTCCGCGCTGCTCGGCAACTACGTCGCCGCGGTGCCGGCGCAGCAGCGCGTGGGCAAGCACTGGTACCTCGGCAGCGCCGACGCGATCTACCAGTGCCTCAACATCATCGACGACGAGCGACCCGACATCGTCGTCGTGGTCGGCGCCGACCACGTGTACCGGATGGACTTCTCGCAGATGGTCGAGGCGCACATCGCGTCGGGCGCGGAGCTGACCGTCGCGGGCATCCGGCAGCCGATCGGCATGGCCGGCGAGTTCGGTGTCATCGAGACCGAACGCGCCGACGCCGCCCGCATCGCCGCGTTCCGGGAGAAGCCGGCGGACCCCATCGGCCTGTCGGACTCGCCGGGCGAGGTGCTCGCCTCGATGGGCAACTACGTCTTCGACTCCGACGCTCTGGTGCGGGCGGTGACCGAGGACGCGGAGAACGTCAACTCCCGGCACGACATGGGCGGCGACATCGTCCCCGCGTTCGTGGCCAAGGGCACCGCGGGCGTCTACGACTTCATCCGCAACGACGTGCCCGGCTCCACCCCGCGCGACCGCGACTACTGGCGCGACGTGGGGACGCTCGACGCGTACTTCGACGCGAACCACGACCTGATCTCCGTCGAGCCGGTGTTCAACCTCTACAACGACGAGTGGCCCCTCTACACCGGGTACATCGGCCTGCCGCCGGCGAAGTTCGTGCACGCCGGCCCCGACCGCCTCGGCCACGCGGCCGACTCGATCGTCTCCCCCGGCGTGCTCATCTCCGGGTCGACGGTGTTCGGGTCGGTGCTCTCGCCGGGGGTGCGGCTGCACTCGTGGTCTCAGGTCACGGACTCGGTGCTGATGGACGGCGTCCACGTCGGCCGGCACGCGCAGGTGCGCCGCGCCATCCTCGACAAGAACGTCATCGTGCCCGAGAACGGGCGCATCGGCTTCGACCGCGAGCACGACCTCGCCCGCGGGTTCACCGTCACCGAGAGCGGCATCACCGTGGTGCCGAAGGGCACGGTCCTGATCGACTGAGGCGCCCGCCGTCGGACGATCCGGGCGAACCTCGGCCGATCGGTGCGCCCTCCCGCTGTCCGGGCGAGCCCTCAGTCGATCGGGTGCACGAAGAGCCCGGAGAGCAGCTTCGGCTCGAACCAGGTGGACTTCGGCGGCATCACCTCGCCGCGATCCGCGACGTCCATCACCTCGGCGGTCGACGTCGGGTGCAGCGCGAACGCGACCGCGTAGCCGCCGCCGTCGACCAGTCGCTCCAGCTCGGCGGTGCCGCGGATGCCGCCGACGAAGGAGATCCGCTGGTCCGTCCGCGGATCCCCGATGCCGAGGATCGGGCCCAGCACGCGGTCCTGCAGCAGCGACACGTCCAGGCGGGCGATCGCGTCGGCCTCGTCCACCACGCCCGGCCGGGCGGAGGCGAGCCACCACGCGCCGGCCACGTACACGCCGAACTGGTGGCGCCCCGGCGTCGGCGCCGACGGCACGGCGCGCAGCTCGAACGACGCGTCGAGCGCCACGAGCAGCCCGGCCACGTCCAGCCCGTGCAGGTCGCGGACCACCCGGTGGTAGGCCATCACGGTCAGCTGGTCCGCCGGGAAGACGACGGCAGGGAACTCCCCCGCGCCGGGCGCATCGCTGAGCGCCGCCAGCCGCGCCGCCGCCGCGCTGCGGTGGTGCCCGTCCGAGACGTACAGCAGCGGGACCTCGCCGAGGGTGGCCCCGAGGAGGGCCGCCATCTCGTCCGGCACGGTCCACACGGTGTGCCGCACCCCGTTGCGGACCAGGTCGTACTCGGGCTCGCCGGCCGTGACGCCGTCCAGCACCGCGGCGACGTCGGCCGCACCGGGCGCGTCCGGCCGGTACATGAGGAACACCGGCTCGTCATGCGCCCGGAGCACCTCGATGTGCCGCGTGCGGTCCGCCTCCTTGTCCGCGCGGGTGTGCTCGTGCAGCGCGATCAGCCCGCTGCGGTACTCCTCGACGCTCGCGGTGCCGACCACCCCGGTCTGCACGGCGGTGCCCATCTGCTGGCGGTACACCAGCAGGCCGGGCCGCTCGTCGCGCACCAGCACGCCCCGCGCGACGAAGTCCGCCAGCACGGAACGACCGAACCGGTGCACCAGCTCGGCGCCGGCGCCGTCCGGCAGCCCGATCTCCGGGCGCGAGATGCGCAGGAAGCTGTCCGGGTGGCCGGCCGCCAGGGCGCGGGCCTCGGCGGTGTCGACGACGTCGTACGGTGGCGCGACGACGTCCTCGACGAGGTCGCGGGGCGGTCGGAGGGCTCGGAACGGTCGCAGGGTGGCCACCCGCCAACCCTGACAGACGCGCGGGCCCGTCCCAAACGAGTCTCGCAGGTGGTGAGGCCGGAGCGGATTCCGGCCCGAGCCGGGGCGCGCCCGCTCTCCGACGAGGCCCGATCGGTCAGGGCACGTGCAGGGCGAGCAGGCGGGCGCTGCCGCGCGAGAGGTCCGCCCACGGGCCGGGCGCCAGCACCGTCCACGAGGCCGTCGGCACGCCGAGGTGCACCCGGGTGCGGACCGCGTCGTCGGACCCCGGGCCGGCCAGCGCCGCAGCGGCCCGCGACATGGTCGGCTCGTGCCCGACCACGAGGACCACGCCCGCCCCGGCGTCGACGTCCCGCACCAGGGCGAGCAGGTCGTCGGGGCCGGCGTCGTACAGCTCGGCGACGTACGTCACCGCGGGCTGGCCGGCCCCGAGTGCCGATCGGGCGAGCTCCCAGGTCTGCCGCGTGCGCAGCGAGGTGGAGCACAGCACGACGTCCGGCACCAGGTCGGCCGCCGCGAGCCCGACGCCGACGCGGCTCGACTGTCGGCGGCCCAGCAGGGTCAGCGGGCGATCGTGGTCGGACACGTCCAGGCCGTGCTCGGCCTTGGCGTGACGCAGCAGGACGAGTCGGCGGGTGCTCACCGGCCCAGGCTGCCACGGCTGGGCAGCGCCGTCACCACCGGTGCGAGGGCGACGTCGGGTGCCGGGCCTCGGCCGGGATCGCCGAGCGGACGGCCGGGCCTCAATGGCCCATGCCCAGCCCGCCGTCGACGGGCACCACGGCCCCGCTGATGTACGCGGCACCCGGGGAGGCGAGGAACTCCACCACCGCGGCGACCTCCTCGGGCTGGGCGAAGCGGCCGGCCGGGATGGACGCGAGATAGGCGGCGCGCCGCTCGTCGGACAGGGCCTGCGTCATCGCGGTCTCGACGAAGCCCGGCGCGACGACGTTCGCGGTGATCCCCCGCCCACCGAGCTCACGGGTCAGCGAGCGGGCGATGCCCACCAGCCCCGCCTTCGACGCGGCGTAGTTCACCTGGCCCGGCGAGCCGTACATCGCGACGACCGACGAGATGAGGATGATCCGGCCGCGGCGCATCCGGATCATGCCCTTGCTCGCGCGGCGGACCACCCGGAACGCGCCGGTGAGGTTGACGTCCAGCACCTCGGCGAACTCGTCGTCGGTCATCCGCATCACCAGCTGGTCGCGGGTGATGCCGGCGTTGGCGACGAGCACCTCGACGGGGCCCTGCGCGGCCTCGACCGCGGTGAAACCTGCGTCCACGGCGGCGGTGTCACGGACATCGGCAACGACGCCGAGAACTCCGGGCGGCAGCTCGCCGGAGCGGTGGAAAGTCGCCACCCGGTCACCCGCGGCGACGAAGCGTTCCGCGATGGCGCGGCCGATCCCCCGGCTCGCGCCGGTGACCAGCACGCTGCGAGGGGCGGGCGGAGGGGGCAGGACGGTCTGGTCCGAGGCGGGCACGCCCCGACGCTAGCTGACCCCGCTGCGGTGGACCGGGTGGGTGGACGCCCAGGTTGACCACGGGGCGTTGTGGGAGGTCGACAAGCCGGCGGCGACCTACCATCGACCGGTGAGCACCCGCAGCGGCCCCGACCCCGGTGTGCCGCCTGTCACGACGATCACGTCGGCGCCTGAGCCGCTCGGTGTCGACCAGGCTCGCCGCCAGCGGCGATACCTCGTGCAGATGGGGATCCGGCTGGTCTGCTTCCTCGGAGCCGTGATCCTGTGGCCGCACGTCCCGCTCGCCGTCTCGCTGGTGCTCGTCGGGGGCGCGGTGGTGCTGCCCTACATCGCCGTGCTCGGTGCGAACGCCGGCCGGGAGCGGCAGGATCGGCCGGGCGACGCCCTGGTGCACCCGCAGATCGAGGCCGGACCCGAGCGCCCGGGCCTCGACCGATGAGCGTGACCGGGGGCGACGAGACGCCCGCCGCCGCACCCGACGCGGTGGGCGACCTGATGTGCAGCGCCCGCCGCTGCCGCGCCGACGCGGCGTGGGGCGTGCTGTGGAACAACCCGGCACTGCACACCCCGCTGCGGCGCAAGGTGTGGCTCGCGTGCGACGAGCACCGCGCCTACCTGGAGGAGTACCTCCAGGTCCGCCGCTTCCTGCGCGGCGTGGTGCCGGTCGCCGAGCTGGACCGCCTGCCCGAGCGGGACGGCCCGTGAGACCCGCGACGCGACGCGCCGTCGGGCTGCTGCTGCTGGCCGTCACCGTCGCCGTGACCTGCACGTTCCTCGGCCGCTGGCAGTGGCACCGGCACGTGGCCCGGGACGCCGCCATCGCCGTGGTGCAGGCGAACTGGGCCGCTGCGCCGGTACCGCTGGACGAGGTGGCACCGGACACCGGCCACGTGCTGGATCGGCACGAGGAGTGGCGCTCGGTCATCGTCACCGGCTCGTACGTCCCGGCCGCCACCGTGCTGCTGCGCAACCGGCCCGTCGACGGCGTCGCGGCGTACCACGTGCTGGTGCCGTTCGTCATCGTCGGCAGCGGCGACGTGCTGGTGGTCGACCGGGGCTGGGTCGCGCTCGGCGACGACGCCAGCGCCGAGGTGACCCCGCCGGCGCCGCCCGCGGGCACGGTGCACCTCGTCGCGCGCCTGCGGATGCCCGAGCAGCCGTCGGACCGCAGCGCTCCCGCCGGCCAGGTGCAGAGCATCGACGTGGGGCAGGTGCTCGCGGCGGCCGGTGCGGCGGCACCGTCGGGGCCGGCGTACGGCTTCCCGGTGACCGTCGTCGAGGAGGACCCGGCCCCCGCCGAGGCGTTGGGCACGCTGCCGGCCCCCTCCACCGACCCCGGCCCGCACCTGTCGTACGCGTTCCAGTGGTGGGTGTTCGCGCTCGGCGGCCTGCTGGGCTTCTCCTGGATGGCGCGGCGTGAGCTGCTGGAGGACCGTTCGGCCGCGGCCGCGGCCCCCGACAAGGCCCCGCCGGCCCCGCGGCCGCGCCGCAAGCCCGGGCGCGACGAGCTCGTCGAGGACGCGCTGGTCGAGGCGCAGCAGGACGCGGACGTGCGGGACGCGGCCGTGCGGGACGCGGCCGCGCGTACCACGGGTCCCGACGAGGCTCACGACCCCGCGGGCCCGGCTCAGGCCAGGGCGACCAGGTCGAGGTAGTCGGGGCCGAACAGGTCCTCCGCGCCGTCGGGCAGCAGCAGCACGCGCTCGGGGTCGAGGGCCGCCACCGCGCCCTCGTCGTGGCTGACCAGCACCACCGCGCCGGCGTACGCGCGCAGCGCGCCCAGGATCTCCTCGCGGGAGGCCGGGTCGAGGTTGTTCGTCGGCTCGTCGAGCAGCAGCACGTTCGCGCTCGACACGACGAGCGCGGCCAGGGCCAGCCGGGTCTTCTCCCCGCCGGACAGCACCCGCGCGGGCTTGTCCGCGTCGTCGCCGGAGAACAGGAACGAGCCGAGCACCGAGCGCACCTGGGTGTCCGTGAGGTCCGGTGCCGCCGAGCGCAGGTTCTCCAGCACCGTCCGGTCGAT
>Ga0302287_10000314_pt1 | contig 26250 bp, 19 predicted proteins | sample III_Fen_E2_4_FD_200452 | JGI IMG/M metagenome (GOLD analysis project Ga0302287, IMG submission 200452) | Peat permafrost microbial communities from Stordalen Mire near Abisko, Sweden - III_Fen_E2_4 | ecosystem: Environmental > Terrestrial > Soil > Wetlands > Permafrost | place: Sweden: Abisko...
TGAGTGAGCGCGTGCAGCATGAGCTGCCACCTCATGAACACGATCACCTTTACATGGCCACCAAGAAAGAGCGGTTCGGGCACTTGTTGCACCTAGACCACAATATCGCAGCGAAGTAATTCAATAAGTTGGGCAATAAAGCAATTTTCGCTTAGCCTTTTCTGTGTCAAGTGTGGTCTCTGTAGAGACCAGATGAATGTATTTTTACCCATGTATTTAAAGGAATGTTCTCTACTTTTATGGCATGCACATGCATAATAAGGAGACCACATGAAACATTCTCTTTTCGTTGTTGCCATCGGAGCTAGCTTCATGGCGTTTACCGCTTGTCAAGACAAAGCGCTGAGCCCAACGAGTTCTTCATCGTCCCCAGGGACATCTAGCGTTTCCGATTCCACTCAAGCATCCTCTTCGTTGCACGGCTCTTCTTCGAGCATAAACAAAGGCGTTCGTGATTCAGATTCTGTGGTTGTGCATTCATCAAACTCACTCGATACCATTAGAGTGATTTCCTCTTCAAGTATTCACGATACTGTGTATGTGTCTTCCTCTTCAGCTCTTTCAAGTTCTTCTTCGGGCGGTGTTTCTAGAGTTGATTCCTTGCAGATTATTCACCCAGATGGCACCATATCCAAGCAGTCATTTTCGGGTTTCGATACGGTTTTCGTTTCTCAAGGATCTGCTATCGGACTGACTCTATTAACCAATTCATCGACAGGTTATACATGGGAAGAATCCGTTATCCCAAACATGGGTTCTGTTGTCATGGACAGCAGTATTCTGTGTCCCGCACAAACTAGCACGTACGATTCTTCCGGAACTTATGTGCCAATATTTTCGGGCGTATCGTGTCGAGAAACATTCCGGTTTACCTTCAATCAGCCTGGCAGTTATGATGTTTCTCTAAACTATGTCCGCCCTTGGGACAAGACTGCGAACCCAATCAATTTATCAATCGCTGTGATCGTGCAATAACCAATGAAAATCTTTGGGTACGATAATTTTCGGAATTATCTGCGGGATTTCATCGCAGAGCAGAAGGCGGCAGACACAGCCTTCTCGATCCGAAGCTTTGCGCACCAATGTGGATTTGGAAGTCATTCCTTCTTGGTGCACGTGCTGAAAGGCGAAAAAAATTTACGCTCCGATTCCACGGAGAAGTTGCTTCCAGCCTTGAATTTGCATGGGCGGGAGGCTTCTTTCTTTCGCTTGCTTGTCCTTTATAATCAGGCCGCTTCGGCAGCTGAACGCGGGCGCTATCTGCAAGAGCTGAAGCAGATTCGAGGTACAACCGCATTCGCTCGAGTGCGAGAAGACCAATGGGCGTACTACAGTCAGTGGTATCTGCCTGTGCTCAGAGAGTTAGTTGTGCATGCGCCTTGGACAAATGATTATAATCGGTTGGGACATATGGTGCGTCCGCAGATCTCTGCCCGCATGGCACGCGAAGGCGTTGAGCTCTTGCTGCGTATAGGCTTATTGCGCAAAAAGGCTGCGGGGCGATATGAACAACAAGATGCGATTGTCAGTGCAGAAGGGGTTCCTGGGGTTGTGTTCCGGACCGTGCGGAGTGAATATATGCTGCGTGCGATCGAGGCCGCAGAGTCCTTGCCAAAAGATCAACGCCATGCAAGCTACGCAGTGTTCGGAACAAGCCAAGCAGCCTTTGAACGGATCAATAGTAAGCTCGATGAAATTCGCAAGGAAATTTTGGCTTCCGCAACAAAGGATGAGCCTGTGGAAAAAGTGGTTGCTGTGAATCTTCAAGCATTTCCAGTAAGCCAGTTTTGGAATGGGAGAAAGGAATGAAATCGTTCTGTTTATGTGTTTTATTCTCTTTGCTTTTCATGTCTTGCTCGGTGCATGATGATGTCGCTGGTGGCAGTGACCACCCGAATGAAATTGTAGGAACAGTCTTGTTTACAGAGGGGAACACAGGAACAAAGACAGCCATTCAAGTTGCTTTGTATCGAGCATCAGGCGAGCAAGCCTCTACGGCTTTATTACGAAATAAAGTAGCAGGATCTTTTGCGAGTACAATTCCTGTACGAGTTTCTTCAGTTGCTTGTAATTCCCTGGGTGAATATCGTTTTGATTCCATTCCCAATGGCGAATATTTGGTTCAGGCTTATGCTCAAGATTCCAGCGAGCAAGTTCTTAGCGCTGTATTTTCATTGCCAGCAGCGAATGCTCACGATACCTTGAATAAATTGCAGATGCAAGTCTCTGGTTCCATTCGCTTCTTTGTGGGTGCTCCAGCAAATCCAAAACAGCCGGATACCCTTTATCTGCAAGGAACCCCATTCTATGCTCTGGTTGATTCCCTTGGTTTTGTTGTATTTCCTTTTGTGCCTCAAGGCTCTTTTTTCACCATTAAGGATTTATCGAATCCAACAATGAATTATGGATCCAAAGCTGCGCTCAGTGGCAGTTGTGTACAGCCGTCTACATGTCCATCAGCATCTCATTTAGATACCATACAAGTCGATGCAAATCGGTGTATTGTCCAATGGTCTTGCTTGTTAAATAATGCTGCAATGTTGCAATTGAGTGGTGTAGATTCACTAGCGTTGAAAACGGATACTGTCTATTGGGCTTTGAGTATTGCGGACAGCGGAGCTCGTGTGATTGTACCTGTACTGGGGGTCGTTAAAATTTCATTGGATCAAAACATCAGCACTGGTTATTCTTGGCAAACAACTTCGTTAACCAATCCGCTAGCTTATGTTAAGGCGAATGTTTACGATACCAGCCTGAGTAGCAGCAGTAGCAACATCAGTAGCAGTAGCGACTCAACTTATGCTCCTGTGATTACTGGGCAGCCATCTCAGCTGAAGATTTATTTGAAGGTTAATGCACCCATGGATCGTTGGCTAGTTTGGAACTATCAACGGTCAACAGATACAACAGCCATGCAAACCTTTCGTATTGAATTGGTTGCTTACTGACGAGGAATTCGAGCCTTACTTTTTCCCAATCACATTGAGCGCACTCCCTGCCACAAACCAGCTCCATTGCATATCGTTGTAGGTATGTGCAAGGGCAAACTCGTCAACACTTCCGTCTGCATGAGAAAGGCGCAGCGTAAAGGGCTTGCCGACTTGGAAGGCTTCTAGCCCAAGGATACAGGCCATATCCGCTTCTTGCACCTTCTCGTAGTCTGCAGGGTTTACGAACGTGAGCGCAAGCATTCCTTGCTTCTTGAGGTTGGTTTCGTGAATGCGGGCAAAGCTGCGCACAATCACTGCGCGAACGCCCATAAAGCGCGGCTCCATAGCAGCATGTTCACGCGAAGAGCCTTCGCCATAATTTTCATCGCCAATCACAATGCTTGCAATGCCTGCAGACTTATAAACCTTAGCGGATTCAGGCACCTTCAACAATTCGCCGTTGAGTTGGTTCTTGACTTTGTTCTTCTCGCCGCTAAAGGCATTGATTGCGCCAATCAAAAGATTACCCGAAATATTTTCGAGATGACCGCGGAACTTGAGCCATGGACCTGCAGCAGAAATATGGTCTGTGGTGCACTTGCCCTTGGCCTTGATGAGTATGCGCGCATTGCAAATGTCTTTGCCATTCCAAGGTGCAAATGGTTCAAGCTTCTGTAAGCGTTTGCTATTGGGGTCGATGGCTATAGTAATTCTAGAGCCATCTTCTGCGGGGGCTTGGAAACCTGGGTTGGCGGCTTCAAAGACTTTGCGAGGAAGCTCTAGACCCGTTGGCGCAGTAAGTTTCACAGCTTCACCCTTGTTGTTTTGCAAGGTGTCGATCTCGGGGTTGAACAAGAGACTACCAGAAAGAGCTGCGACAACTGCCATCTCGGGGCTTGCGACAAAGGCATGTGTGTTGGGATTGCCATCGGCACGCATGGCGAAGTTGCGATTGAAGCTATGGACAATGCTGTTCTTTTCTTGCTTCTCTGCGCCAGGGCGACTCCACATGCCAATGCAAGGACCACAAGCATTGGTCATAATGGTGGCACCAAAGTCGGTGAAAATTTTCATAAGGCCATCGCGCTCTGCGGTATAGCGCACCAGCTCTGAACCAGGATTGATAAGGAGAGGACACTTAGATGTAATCCCCTTGTTCATCGCTTGTTTTAAAAGGGATGCGGCGCGAGCAAGATCTTCGTAGCTTGAATTGGTACAGCTGCCGATGAGAGCTGCGCTCACGGTTGCAGGACTGTCAAATTCTGTCAGGGAATTTTTCATATCGCTTAATGCATAAGCGCGGTCTGGGCTAAAGGGGCCATTGAAATGTGGCTTCAGCTCAGATAGATTAATTTCAATGACTTGATCGAAATATTTCGTTGGCTCTGTTTCGACTTCTGCGTCGCAGGTGAGGTCTGCTTTGATTTGGTTTGCGAGCGTTGCCACCTCTGTGCGGCCAGTGCTCTGTAGGTAACGCGCCATGGATTCATCGAAACCAAAGGTTGAGCAAGTGGCGCCAATTTCTGCGCCCATGTTGCAAATGGTGCCCTTGCCTGTGCAAGAAAGGGAACGTGCGCCTTCGCCGAAATACTCGACGATGCAATTGGTTCCACCCTTCACTGTCAATATGCCAGCGAGCTTTAAAATGATGTCCTTTGCGCTAGCGAAGCCTTGTAAAGAGCCAGTAAGTTTTACGCCAATCACCTTCGGATACTTGAGTTCCCAAGGGAGACCAACCATGGCGTCCACCGCATCGGCTCCACCCACGCCAATCGCAAGCATACCAAGGCCACCCGCGTTCACCGTATGCGAATCGGTGCCGATCATCATGCCACCTGGGAATGCATAATTTTCAAGCACCACTTGGTGAATAATTCCTGCACCGGGTTTCCAAAGATCAATACCATACTTTGAGCTTACGGACTCTAAGAACGCATAGACTTCCTTATTCTCGTCGAGAGCAAAAGGCAGGTCTTTTTGCACGCCATCTTTTGCAGTGATTAAATGATCGCAATGAACAGAAGATGGAACTGCGGTGCGAGGCTTTCCGGCTGTGGTGAATTGCAATAGAGCCATCTGTGCGGTGGCATCTTGCATCGCCACGCGGTCAGGGTGAAATTCAGCGAAGTCTTTTCCACGAGTATATGATTTTGATTCTGAGCCAGGCACCAAATGCGAGTAAAGGATTTTTTCGGTGAGAGTTAACGGACGACCTAACACCTTGCGGGCAGTGGAAACTCGGCTGGGAATATGAGAATACACCTTACGAATCATTTCGATATTGAACAGCATAAAGACCTCGTGATTGAATTTCAAATGTAGCCAATAACAACAAAAAAATCCCCAGAGCCATTGCCCTGAGGATTCATAAATGTCGTGCTTTGCCGAACGCTTAGTTTTGTTCGAGCTTTAAGGTATTGCCCTTCGCAAGCTTTACGATCCATTGACCCGCACCGATGTTTGGCATGGTCACGTGGTTGTTTTGAATGTTCAAGCTACCAGCCCAAACTTGCTTGCCTTGCAGGTTGAAAATGGTTGCTTTCGTAGAGCCAGTGAAACTTGGTTGTACTGCCGTAATTGTACGAACGACTTCAGCATTGACGACTAGATCTGCGCTTGTGAAGTCCAGAGTGTAATTTCCACCGGCACTCAGTGTTCCCAGAAGGATCGCGTAGTGACCAGCGGTGTTTCCTAGGGCTACCGTAAGCTCGCCAGTATATGTGTCGCCGCTGAATAGCGTTGTGTCTGCGAGATAGGCGAGAGTAGGCACAGAGGCGTCTTTCTCAATCGTATCGGCGATCGCTAGGATGTGAATGGTCTTAGAAGTAATGTTCGCTGTTAGGCCACTCAATTCGGTGAACGAGTAGTTTGCGGTATCTGCACCAGAAAGCGCGGAGCCTGTGACGGTAATAGGCTTTGCTGTGCCCGCGTCTTTGGTGTTGAAGGTTGCTGTGCCAAGAGTAAAGTCAACAGCGTCATTGCCATATTTGCCTGCCAGGGTTGCGCCGGTAATGGTTGCAGCAGCCGTGCCATCGTACACCTTGTCTGCCTTTGCGTCTATGATGGTGAGCGGAGCCTTGGTAATGTTGGCGGTAAGGGTAGGCAGGGTCAACGTGTATGCATACGCTTGTGCGCCGTACAGAGTGCAGCGGGTGGGGTCAGTGGAGATTGCGATCCCTGTACCAACATGGGTGCTGGCAAAAGAGCCCAAGCAAGAAACCTTAACCGTGTCTGTATTTGCCACACCAGTGAGCGTTCCCGTAATCACAGCGGAGTCATTGTGATTGTAAACCTTATCCGCAATTGGAGAGACAATCGTTAAAGGCGTGCGGGTGTTTTGAGGTGTTAGTATATAAGTGGAATTTGTTCCGAGAGAATGCAAAACGGTTGTGTCTTCTGTAGAGAGGTAGTTATTACTCACTTTCAAATAACTAACGTGGTTCATAAAGTTCTGACCATAGAGCGCAGCGGGCAAGGTGTCTAGGTGATTGTTGGATGCATCAATATGGTTTAGGTTGATCATGTCTGCGATAGATGCGGGTAGTGTGGTGAGCTTATTGTTGAAAATGTCAAGATACCCTAGATTCACCAACTTTGTGATTGAATCAGGAAGGCTTGCTAGGTTGTTGTCATTAAGAATGAGAACATTCAGGTTAGTCAAGTTTCCAATAAATCCAGGGAGACTTTCAAAGTTGCTACTGTCTAAGCTGAGATAATTCAGGTTTGTTAAGCTCCCAATGATCGCTGGGAGACTTTCAAATTTGTTATTTCCAATCTCCAAGTCAGTTAGGCTACTCATCTTTACAATTGCTGCTGGTAGGCTTTCCAATTGATTGTCCCAAGCATCGATTTCGAAAACGTTTGTCAAGTTCCCAATGGTATCTGGCAGACTCTTCAGTTTGTTATTGTATATGCCTAGATACTCAAGGCCAGTCATTTCCCCAACCGATGCGGGGAGGCTTGTAAGCTGATTGTCATAAACGTCAAGCTCTGTTAAAAGGGTCAATTTTGAGATGGAAGAGGGGAGGCTCGTTAGTAAATTGTTTTGGACTTGAAAGTTTGATACGCCAGTCAAATTTCCAATGGCATCTGGCAAGCTCGTAAGCTTGTTACTATAAAGTGGGAGAGTCGTTAAATTCGTCATGTCCCCAATCGATGCAGGGAGACTTGCTAGCTGATTGTCATAAACGTCAAGCTCAGTTAAAAGAGTCAATTTTGAGATGGAAGAGGGGAGGCTCGTAAGTAAATTGCCTTGGACTTGAAAGTTTGATACGCCAGTCAAATTTCCAATGGCATCTGGCAAGCTCGTAAGCTTGTTGCTATAAAGATAGAGATCCGTCAAAGCCGTCAAGCTCCCAATCTCAGTGGGCAATGATGTCAGCTGATTGCTGCTAATATCAAGAGATGTCAAAGCCGTCAAGCTCCCAATCTCAGTGGGCAATGTTGTCAATCCAGACCCGCTGAGAGACAATGAAGTCACACGCCCCGTTGCGTCATCCACAGCTACCCCATACCAAGTATCCATTTTGGCAGTGTTGTCCCAGTCCAGTGTGGTATTTGCGTTCTGAGCTTTGACTTCCCAAACCGCTATAGAATCTGCTGCACGGTCAGATGCAACGTCAGCGAAGGCGATGCTCGCCATGAGTAGGATCGGTGCGATCAGTAACGTTTTATTCATTAATTCTCCTCTGTCTATTTGTGATTGAAAAACGCTTCGGAGTAGTGTATCCTATTCGGGTTGGGTTTGCTTTAATTATTTACTCGAATCGTCGATAATTGTGCAACCGATCAAATTGAAAACTCATGTAAATTGTTGTTTATCAACGCCTTAGATATGCTATAATTTCACCTATGCGAGTGCATTCAACTCTTCGATTAGCTCTTCTTTCCCTGTGGTTCTGCTCCTGCGGGTCCGATAAGGTCGTGTTGCAGTTCAATACGAAAGACCCTAAGCCCGAGGCGTATCAACTAGAGTCGCAAGCGAAGTGGATCATCCAAGCAGAATCATCAACACCGCAAGCCATGGGTACTGCGCTCAGTGCTCATGTATTATCGACAAAAATTATCTCTTATTCAGATAGCTCGGTGCGCTTACAATTTGTGGCGGATTCCGTAACGTATCATTCGGATCAGCAAAGCCCAGAAGAATGCAAGCATATTGAACAGTCGATGAACCAGCAAGACTTTCAGCTCAAGATGTCTATGAGCGGAGCTGTGCAAGATGTTCGCGTTCCCGAAAGTTCTCAGGACTTAGGGCAAACGGTGATGGAGCTTGGTCGTATGCTTGTGAAGCTTCAACCGATGTTGCCTGGAATGCCTGTGAGCTTAGGCGATACCTGGGAAAGTCAACTTGCCTATGGCGACGATGCTGGTCAAAGTGGCGTCATGTATAAGTGGTTTCAAGTTGAAGACCTTTTTACGCATGGTGGCAAAACCCTTGCGAAGCTTCGTGTGAATATCAAGTATCATCTTGATCAATCGACCTCAGCGCATTTCAAGGTGAGTAGCGATCCTTTTGTGTTAGGCACTGGTGATCTTGTATTCAACGTTACCGATGGCCAAATTGAAGATGCGAATATGGAAATCAATGGGGCTTTGCAAACGCTACAAGTCAGGCAGCAAATCCATTTAAAGCGACTTCCTGCGGTCGAACAAATTGTAGTCGGCGAAAAGATGTAAGCATTTTCCTTCCGAATCTTGCTTACTCCGTCTCCCCTGTTCATTTCATCATCTTGCTCGTTCCATAATCCTGCATCTCGTCATCCTTGTTTGGCAAGGATCTCAAATCTCACACCGTCATGAGATCACTGCCAAGCGGTGATGACAGATAATATGCGGTGGCAGAAAGATGCGGTGACAGAAAGCTCGGGAGAGGGCGCTGCCCGTAGTGATAAACAATATGTGCATGAATGAAATGAGGTGGGGCAGCTTGACCGTGCTATCAGCCCATGGCTTACTGCTGCTTCATCAGCTCGTGCAAGGCGCGGCGGGCTTCGTTGACATAGAAGCCGTTCGGGAACTTCTTCAAGTAGATCTCGTAATCCTTTTGGCGATTGGCTGCTTGCACAAGTGCATAGATGCCGGTCTCTGCTTCTTTGCGGTATTGACCATCAGGGAAACTTGCGAGGTACTGAAGATATTCTTTGTAGTTATTGGCGCTACGAGCATTCTTAAACGCACCATAATCATCGAGCAGAGTAACCTTCGCTTCAATGGTTGAGCGATACTTGGAATGAGGATAATATTGCAAGAACATCTTGAGGTAGCTCACGTCATTCGACGCAATGACTTGCTTATAACGAGTATCTTCCTGAGTCATCTGATATTGCTTTAGCTCGACTTTATTGCTATCGAGTGTTGCATACAAGCGCTCTTTCGTTTGTAAGTCTTCGGGTTGGCAGAAGGCTAAGAAAGATTCCAGAACATCGGTGAATTGTGAACGCGTGAACTTTTCCTTCATATCAGGAAGCTCACCGTTTGCAGCGATAAAGAACTTGTAGTCACGCTCAATGGCCATGCAATCCCATTCAGTGACGGTATCGTTACCAGCATTGTGCTTACGCAATTCTAGGTCGCGGTCGCGGAGTTGAAAACGCTTTTTGCGATCAGCGCGAGGTTCACGTCCAAAGTCGAGAGAAATTTCAACACCAAACTTGGGCTTGTTTTGTTCGATGCGAGCGAAATTTATGTCATTAAGAAAAGAAATGAAGCCTGAATCGGGGTGAGTTGTTGCTTGTTTGTTGTGCAAATCACGAGCGTCTTGGCGATAAAAAGCAGAGAGCTTCAGATCGCTACCCTTGAAAATGTCATGCACTAAAACGTATTCGAGGCTTACTGTGCCAAAGTAGTTGAAGTCAGAATAGGATGCAACCAGCGGATGTTCTGAAACAGTATGGGTAAATGTTGTGAGCGTGTAGCCAACACCGCCAAGCAAGCGAATATCTAAATCGCCAATTAAGTTGAAACTGACCGCACCAGTCAACGCGGGAGTCCATTGACTCCATGAGAGTCGTGCATTGCCACTGTCGGCACCAGGATTGTACAAATCCGTAAACGCCCAGTTTCCAGCTTCCACACCTATCCAAAAGGTCAATGGAATATCGAGTTTAAAGGCTGGAGTGAACAAAGGACTAAAAAGGACACCACCCGAGATCGGTAACGTTTGCTGGTTGTGAAGAGGGTTTCGGCCCACTGGGTCTAGCTCTATGGGGTAGTATGGGACAATCCCCGCATACACTTGGGCGCGGAAATTACTCTTCTCAAAATCTGCTGAAAACGCAGAGATCGCAAGGAAACACAAGATGATCAGGAATCGCATGTATGGCAAATTTAGAATTTCTCACTGTAAACAGTTGGCGATTTTTAGAACCAGAGAGAAAAACCCACCACGGCAAGGATTCCGCCCAATCCAAGCAGGGTTCCACCGATTGTCTGCTTTACATTGCCGGCATGAACCGCATCGTGGTTTGCTTGTACCTGTGCGAGGTAATTTGGACCACTTCCGGTAGATGGGGCTTCGAGATTTGCCTTGATATTTTTAGCGTGGTCGAAATCGCGGGAAGCCATATAGAGCATGGTTGTACCGAGCAAAAGCGGAGCTGCAGAGACCCCGAACATCACTTTTCCTAAGCGGATTTTTGTTCGGGCATTGTATTGAGCTGCTTGGGTTGCTATTTCAGCGGGGGCACTTAATGGTTGCAGATTAATTTGCACGGAAGTATGCCCCGTTGGATCAGGAACGATCTTAATGATTGAGTCGCGGTAGCCTTGTAAACTAATTCTCCATTGCAGTTCGCCAGGTTCAAATTCGTCGATAGAAAATGGAGTTTGCCCAAGTTGACGATTGCTGGTGGATAGATCTTGCGATTCCGCATACACATCCGCTCCAGCAGGGTGCGTAGTCAGCAAAATCGTTGCATGATTCGGTTGCAACTTAACCAAGGTATGTAGCGAATCGCCGGGGCTAACTGCGATATAAGTTTTGCCAGCCCAAAGATGATTTTCGACTTTCCAAGATGCCCAGACCGTAGCCCGCATTGCGGTATCGGTGGGAATCATAACACGGCACGGAGCCTTACAGGATGGGGCTTGACCGTTGATGGATACTAGCGCACCATCTGGATCTGTATCTACCCAAAGACTGGCTCGCGATTGTTTGGGTTTTGAATTAATGATAATCCCTGTCGATTTTTCAAGAGCGGTCCAAGGTTCCGTGGATAATAGCCAGCGTGATAAGTCCATCTTTGTTCCGCGAGAAGCCTTGGTAGACTGAACCGAATCGCCTCGTGTCCAAATGGTGCGGAATTGCACATGAATAGAATCATCCTTCATTTTCCATTGTGAGCCAAGAATACCAAGGGCTCCCACCTCTTTCATCTTTTTAATTAACGCCTCGGGAGTGCCTAGTTGGGCTAGCTCGGCCTGGGTTGGGCTAAGCACCGGAAAACCTCCGCGGTCGTGCATGATTTGGCGAAGGAGAGCAAAAATTCCTTTCTGCTGCGTAGAATCTAGTCCCTGGGTTTCAGGAGGTAGAACCACAAAATGCCCGAGCCAATCGAAGGCCTGCGCGGAATCATGTTGAATAGTGTCTTCAACGTCTGTCTTTACTGCCGCAATGGTTTGAGGCTTCTGTAAATCAATTGGGGTAGAATCGGGCAAGCTCAAAATTCTTTTAAAGCGATCCTTGGGCAAGCGCACAATGCGATCCTTTCCATCGACCTTGCCTCCCAACAAGACTGTATCCCCTTGGATACCAAGTAAAGTGGCCTTTTGCTGCATGCCGCTCTTGAGTTCTACCCAAACTTCAGGATGGGATTCCAAGGCAAAACAAGTGTGCGCAAAAAAGAAAATGAATAAAGCGAAAAGTGGAGGAAAACGTTTTAATGTGCTTGATGTGTATGATGTGCTCATATAGCGTCCTTAAAAATACAAGGTGATGCCTGTGGCAAAAACTAAGGCTGAAATTCCAACCGCGATGAGCGCGTTCGTTTGATTGGTGTTGCCCAAATGCTCCTGAGTCTTAAATGTTTGCGTAAGGTCATTGTAATGGCTTGTGCCAATAAGAATACTTTGCTCAGCATGCGCCTTGGCGTTATTGGCTTTGCGATATGCTTCCGAAGCTTGATACCAAAAGATTGCCGCGATCGCAGCGGGAATCGAAGCACTTCCCATGATCAACTTGCCGCGCTCTTGGTTCGCAAGTTGCTGCAAAAAATCGGTTTGGGCTTCTAAGGCTAGGCTATCTGTCTCTGCTTGTAAGCGCAAGAATACGAAGTTGTTTGCTGTGTTTCTTAGCTTAACTTGAATGTGGGTATTGCGGAAACCAGGCTTGAAAAAATATAGAGACACCGTGTCGCTAAGCCTTGGAAATGTTAGGGTTGCGGGTGCTGTAAGGAGCTCAGCCCCATGAATTTCGGGTGGAGCATCTTTGCTGAATTGGGCTCCAATAGGCCAAGAGGACACATGCAAAAACACCAGTGAATCTGCAAACTTTTGCGCGCTCACCCAAACCGCAAAAATTAAGATCCACCGCAAAATCATGGGCTTACCTTGCTTGCGCTAGAGTCTGTATTTGCAATGCAGTAGGGCCCAAGAACCCATACCGTATCTGCTCCAACGTCGTTCAAGGTCCAGTGGCAGTTTTGATTTGAGTTGCCTGCTTTATCGTGAACAGAGACCATTAACGTGGTGTCGCGTGGGGTTAATGAATCGTAGCGAAATATGACTTGTGATTTGCGGATAATGGGTATGCGAGTACTAGTCCAAGATGCTGTTATCGTAGATGAATCAACGCCAGAGCCACCATCGTAAAGTTGAAAGACCAGCGAATCTTTGGTGCGCGTATAGATTGGATCTGTATGGTATAAGAGCCATGCTTGTGGAGCAATCTTGTCTTTTAGAATAATCTCATCGCCGGTATTTCTAAAGCTGCCGGGTAATAAATCAATGCTAAGGGATTCAGGAAGAAACTCCGTGAGCAAACTATCGCCAGCGAGCACTGTCCATTGCCCTGCAAGGAGTTGGGGAGATGTTGCTATACCCAGAAGCGTATCCACGTTCCAATAGATTACCGACCCCGTTGAACGATTGCGCGATTTTACCCAAATCCCTTTGCCCACATGGGCTGAGACTTCTTGAATATGAATTTGTGCCTGCGCCTTTTCTGTGCTTGAACGTCGAGTTTGGAACATAAGAAGTGAGGACGTATCGTGATCCGCAGGGGAGTTCCCTGTACCCGAATAAACACTGGCTATGACTCTCCACCAAAACCGGCAAATACTATCGCGCGGACAGAAAGAAGAAAGGTCTAGGTTGATCGAAGATTCTGAAGTCACGGCGATCGGGGTTATTGAATCAATCTTGCTCGAATCCTTAGAAAGATACAGCGAAATAAAGGGCGTTTCCCACGAATCTACTCCAGATAAATCCCAAGTAAAGGGCACTTTGTTCCCAGTGCTGTTATTTACATCTAAAGTACCAGAGCGCGGAGTCTTTGCTGTAATATGGAGTGGCGTATTTACATAGAGAATTAAGGTATCTAACAGCGTATCTCGTAAATTGTCAATGGCATGAAATACAACGGTATCAATGCCTGCTTGTGCAAAAGAGGTGCGAAATTTGTCGCTAGAAATGGTGTCGTGCTGAATTGTAAAGTAAGCTGAGTTGACAAGACTTTCTGAAACACTAATCGTTTGCATTACCGAATCGAGGTGCACAAAGCCCCAAAACTCCACTTTCTCATTGAGTTGAACCGACACCGCCTTATAGGACTCGACCATGGAGCCCTCAATACCTAGCAAAGCTGATGGAACCACATGGATACTAAGGCTTAGTTTCTTTGTTGCTGATGTATTGTATCGATAATCGGATCCGCAAGAAACAAGTAGAGCAATGCATAATAAAAGCAAACGTTTCATGGGTAGCCTCCCGCAGGAGTCAGCAGCGAGTGACGTACAGGAAGCCAATAAGTATAAAGGGAATCATTGCCTGCGTTGTCGACTAAATTGATTTTTACTTGATGAAATTCTGGAGTAAGTACCCATGAAATTGTTGAGATGATCAACGTGTCATTGGTAACCGAAAGAGCCACGTTATTGCCATCGACAAGAGCAGAACATTTGCTCAGAGCAAGCCCACTTCCTTTCTCGAAAAAGGGAATTTGAATCGGTAGATTTTCAGGCAACGTATCTTTATAACAATCGCCACATTTCAATTGTGGAGGTGTAATGTCACTTAAAGTGATCGCGCCAAAATCTTTGAACTGAGCTTCGTGTAGCGTGGTGTGTAATGTCTCTGGTTCAAAGCCGGTGTGCAAGGTGTCTTCTAGCATCAGCACATATTCTCCAGCGACGAGTGGGCTAAAACGCATGGCATCCTTTCCGTTCGAAACAAGTGTATCACTCAAGCCGCCTAAACGATGCAAAAGCCCACGTACACTTGAATTCGTAGATACCTGCAGAGCTCCCAAACCATCAAGCGTTCCTGTTGAAAATCGCGCTTGCAAAGTGTCTGTCATAAAGCCGTATTGATTGATTACGTTTACTTTCCAAAGGTAGGTGGTCAGCGGCAAAAGCCCGCCCCAGTAGGTCACACGAGCTTCGGTAAGAAAGGTATCAAGCACTAGAGAATCTTTTTGATACAGTCGAAAATGATGCCGCAAAGCGGTGCCCGAATCAGCTTCGGTGGCATCCCACTCAAAGGGCATTCCACCAAGAATTCCTTCCTTAATTCCCCACGCGCTATCTCGTGGAATGAAGTGCAATCCTAACTGTGGCGGCGTACTCACATAGGCAATTGCCGTATCCACTAGACTATCTCCAAAAGCATCGATAACACCAAAAATGGCAAGATGTTTCCCTGGCTTATCAAACACCCAATGCAAGTAAAACCCAGCAGTATCAGGCATTATGGAGCCATCAATCCTCCACCAGTGTCCCTTGGTTTTGGTGTTCCTTTCGGGTGCGATTGCGCCTTGTAACATCACGCTATCACCCGGGTGAATCGTGTCGATTTGTTGTGGAGTAGGGGGCTTATCGTGGTCGCGAGAAATGCGGGATTGAACCGTTAATAGCGTGCTCGGTTTTCCATTGAAGCGAGCGTCGTTGCCGCTATTGCCACAGTTCCACAATAGGGCTGCGCAACAAGCAAATAAAAGGGTTCGTAGGCTTGTCATAAGGTCAACCGAATGGATACCGAGGTGCTTGATGTGTCGCTTAATTGCACGGTCAGTGTATCGGTAGAAACGCCGTCAGGGCTTTTGGCACAAAGGCGAAGCTGTGCAATGCTTGGCCCAGGGTGAACTGTATATCCCCAGAGTGAATCCAGTGGAAAGGAAAGAGTATCTGCATTAGGGGCTATGGCGATCACACGAATGGCCTTGTAATCAGACCACCGCGTCGTTGAGCTTACAAACCCATGAACAGTGCGAGGAAGATCCCAACCTGCTCGAGTAGAAAACGTGCGAACCTGCGTTGAATCCCTACCGCCCCAACGATCAATCGCCACAACCTGCCACTGGTACTGTGTTAAGGTAGCCAATGGAATCGGCCAACGAATTCCTGTCGCGTTTGTGGTTGTTAAACTATCGGTCCAGGAATTATCGATACCGAGGCGCAATAAATAATGCAATGAATCGCCATAGTCTGGATCCGAAGCACTCCATGAAAAAACAATGCCAAGGCTAGAATCTGGATATTGCACCGAGCCTTGTTTGGGTTTGTAATAACTAGAGTCAATTGCAAACGTGGGTGGCGTGTTGACTAGGTAAGGCAAGGTGTCGTAAGTCTTGTTGCCTTCGCGATCGGTAATTTCCAACAAGATATAATCAGTGCCATTCGCGCCCACAGGAATCGAAGGGCAGAAGCTCAAGGTGTTTTTGCTCGAATCGGTTTGAGATTTCCAAGCGAAGGTTAATTGCGTGGTATCAAACGGCTCAGAAGCATGTGCATATACGCATGAAAGCTGCGCAGGATTGATCTTCAATGAACGTAGAGAGTTGCCTGAACTATCCGCAATCGAAAATTGCAATTGGCTACTGGGAACCGCTGGAGCCGATGTTGACCCTGAACAACCCAGCAAAAACGTGGCTACGCAGAAAGCGCAGACAGATTTCGCAAGGGGAGCACTCCAAATTTGCATAGATGAAATTTACAATAGTATATGTTAGGTAGGGGAAAGCTTTCGCGTCCACAGAGTGGATCTGGTTAGTAGTCATGCCCCGCAGGGGGCGTCATTGCGCTAGCCCGCGATCCCTTGTGTACCAAGCGTCTGCGCCACCTCTATTCAGGGGATGACAAAAAAGTGTTTGCATCTATTGCGCTGTCGCGAAGCCAGGGTCTAAAATTTGGTTTAGAGTTTGCAACCACGAAGGCATTGGGGTGCCGCGCACAAACATCTGGTTGTCATGGAACAATACTTGTGCATTGGACTTGGCCATGATCGCACCCGATTCATCTAAAATTTTATTGCGAACAAAAGCCACGCTTTGTTTTGTCGATGTTGAGGTGAACTGAATTAAATCTTTACGTAAATCGTTTGTTACGGCGTGGCGGTTCCATAGGCTATTGCTTTCAATCAGAGCGCTTGTTCCTTGCAGCACAAGGGTTCCGCGCCCAGAGCCAATCAAAACATTATTTCGTAATGTCACAGAACCTGCGATCATATTTAGCTGAATGGGGGCTTCTTCGCTCCAAGCAACATTGCCATCGATAATTACGGAATCCGTCTTTAAACGAGTTAGCACCATGCTGCCATTGCCTAAATGGTTGCCTTGCACACGAAGCGCCCCAAGACTTCGTTCGTCGGTAGAATCTTCGCTAAGGACAATGCTATGCATAAAGCTCCCAAAGGTGTTGCTTTCTAAGCTCAAGTTCTGGTTATTGGAACCCGAAATTCCAACGCCTTCTAGGCCTCCTGGGCCTCTTGGCAGTGAATCTAGGGTGCAGTTTTCTATGCGCATTCCCTTGGATCCTTGCAGTTCAATAACTTGCGCTTCGCTCGGCATCGCTTGCAGCTCTAGGCCTAATAAATGCCAGTAGGCTGCGCTATGAAAATGAAATCCGTGCGGCAATTGTAAACGTACGTGGTTACTAGGCATTGCCATCAGCGTTAAGGGCGCATCTTTTTTTGCTTGAAAATCGACCGAAGGAAATTGGTTCGTTTGTGTGTAATTGCCTTCACTGTACACCACCAAATCACCCGGTTGTAAGCCTCCCAGGATTATGGATGTATCGAGGAAAGATTGCGAGGGTGCAAAATGGATAAGGCGTGTGTAAGCGATGTTATGCTGTGTGAGCCATGCCTTTAATGTTGAATCGGCATCTTTGGTTTGAACATCGTGAATCGTTGCGGCAGGAGCTATGATCGGCTTGCAAAGGCTAGCTGCAGGTTCGGGAACGCTTAGCGTAATCACAGAATCGTGGTGCGTAATGGTGGTGCCAACCCAAGTTGATTTTTCTGCAACAGAGATCGCGTTGCCAGTGGCGCTGCCGCCTGCCAAGCGTTGTGGCACAATGGGGGAATAGTGAAAAACGATATACGAAAGCACAGCCACTACGGTGATTAAGATCGCAAGCCCGATACCGAGTCGAAAGCGCTGAGTCAAAGTCCGCTGAGAAGGAATATTCATTATTCCCCCTTGTCGCGAGATTGGCTTAATTGACTTACGGGAAACAGCATTACATTCATTTGGTAGACGCGATCCGCCTCTGGATCTCGTTCCACCAATCTAAGAATCTTCTCTTGGAATACACGAATTTCTTCAGTGATTAACCCATAGGTTTTTTCTGAAACGGACATGGTGACGCCGGTAATATTTCGATCCTTCACAGGAACGCGATCAAGAGCTTCTGCAGCGAGTTGTACCATTTGGCGATTGAACCCACGCACGGCTAACGATTTTACCTCGAAGCCTGTGTGTAGCAAAGGCTCTGCTTGAATAAATTTCCCTTTGCCCTTATCGACGATAAACCCAATCTGTAAAAGGGTTTTAACCGCTTGCCGAGCTTCGCTTATGTTGATGCTTGGTCGCAGACTTTTTGCGAGTGCGGCATAGTCCTCGTGAAAGGGAGCCATGCAAATGAGTTCGCGCAAAACAGGTATGTACCAATGCTCATAAAAGGCGTAGCTAGCTTCACCCACAACTGCGACTTTTGCACTTGAACCGAGTTCGCGCAGCTTCTCGTAATGGAGTTGTTTTTCTTCCGATGTTTTCGCTTGGCAAAAATGAACGAGCGTTCGGAAATAAAGACTCTCCGCAGTTTTCAAATTCATTGCGGTTAAAAAAGCCGCTAGCGTATTCTCCGTTAAGTTGCGGTCACCATCTACGACTTGCTTAAAGAACGAAGGGCTCGTAATCCCTGCGCGCTTAAGAAATGAACGCACAGAAAAACTTGCATTGCGCACTTGACGGTCTGCCTGAAAGTCTTTCAGGTATGTTCTGTAGTCCAGGTATTGATAGATATCTAGCATAACTTTCCTACAAAGATCTTGCCGCGTGCCTTGCTAAACTTGTATTCATTATTTCTGCTGAAAACACAAAAGCACAGCCAGTCAATCCTTAAAATAGCTGATTTTGTTGATATTATGCGATTAAATTTCGTGTTAGTGTATTCAAAGTGAATACAGAAATATTCAGTGTTTGCGTTTTCTTGTGAATTAAGCCATGTTTAATAGCATATATTGTCTATAAGAACGGAGGTTCCCTTGCAACGTCTGGAAACCATACGCCCTGTAAAGGGTCTCACTCGGCGCTCTTTGAAGGGCTTCACCCTATTAGAGGTGCTGGTGGTCATTGCCATCATTGGTATTTTGGCAACGATTGGGGTGGTAAGTTTACGTGCAAAGGTTGCTATGGAAACGAGCAAAGGCAATGCAATGGAAGTTCAGGCGTTCTTTGATCGGGTCAGCTCTGATGCTCGATCTCGGACAACGAATCTCTCAGTGCAGATCGCAAACGATTCTTTGGTTGTAGATACAGGATCCGCATGTCTTGGTACAGGGTTATACGGTATAGGACTTCATGGGAAATCCACTTTGGAGACGGTTGTGTATTCTACTCCTGTTGCAGGAATTCCGAATGTGAATTGGGCGGCTACTGGTTGCATTAAATTTACCCCAGGTGGAAGTCAAACAGGCATGAATCCTTTGGTAGATACGGGCTATGTACGTATGAAGGTGTTGACCTTGCCCCAGTACCAAGCCGTTGTGAGTAAGTCATCTTCAATGAATAACACAAGTCGCTGGCTTTCTATTGATGGTGGCGCTACCTGGAGTTCACTATGAGATACAACTCACCAAGCCTTGGTAAATCAGGCTTTGGACTCCTTGAGTCTCTTGTGTCCATGTTCGTTTTGGCGCTTATGTTTACTGCTGTCTGCATGGTGAATATTTCAAATCACAACGCCGCTTTGCGAATTGCAACTCGCAATCAAGCTACACAAATTGGGCAGCGCGTTATTGATAGTTTGCAATCGGTGGGGTTATCCCAAGTTGTTGATTCTACTTTCACAATTAGAGGCGATACCTTAATGACAGTTGGACCAGCATTTTCTTACGCTTATACGTGTCGTGTGCTTGTGACCCCAGATACAAGTGTTCAAGGGGTCAATGGATCGCCAATCAATATTGTTCGAGCAAAAAAAATTGTTTTGAATGTGGATTGGACTTTGAATGGACACACGAACACCATCAACCTTAACTCGGTGGTGCAATAATGAGTAAGCAAGGTTTTACACTCATTGAATTGTTGGTGACCATTGTCATTTCTGCAATTGTTGTGGGAATTGCTGGTCAGGCTTTTTTAGATGCCACGCGCCTTCGTATACGCACGGCCACACTGCTTGAAAGCACAACAGGTACAGCAGACGTGATTAGCTACTTAGAAGAAGATACACGTCGCATAGGCGCAAAGGCATATATGATTCCTGTGAGTAGCGTGGCTGCTGGGTCTTCCTCTAGTTCTGCTGGTTTAACCAAACTGGGCGCTATTTATATAGATCCAACGGCAGCAAGCCCTGATTCATCCTCTTTCATCCCTGGCTACGGAGTTTCTGGTTCAAATCGTTTGGATTCATTGACTTTTCGCTATGGAGTTTACAACACTGCAGGTGCCATTACAGGTTATCAAGAGGTCTTGTATGCAGTAAATTCTAGCCATAATCTTGTGCGCTCTGTGAGGGCCTTTAAGGATTTAAATCTCGTTGATATCACACCTCTTCCACCCGATTTGATCATGGCCACAAATGTGATTGGCTTCAAAACACGTTATGGAGTTTATGCTCAAGACACAATAGTTTTTGGACCAATGCCTTTGGTTGATCCGCCTGTGGATGGGAAAGCTGATTTAAAGCAATTGGGTTCGGTTCCTGTGATTGCGCGGGCTTCTGAAAGCAATATACCCGAGGTCACTGGCTTTACTGCAGGCACTGTTGATTCCTTTGAAGTTGTGAAAAATGCTGCACGAGTTCATCTTGATATTCCTCTTACGCAAGGTGCTACATATCGCGTAAAATTTGGCCTTGGTTCAAACTATATCGCAAGCACGAACTTCCGTAATGATTCAGATTTGATCGCGGTTTCAATTCGATCAAATACGAACTTGTCTCATCTCGTTGATGGAACATCCGAGTATCAATTTTACTCTGCTCTTGATACGGTAACACTTGGTCGTTCATTTGACTTTTCACCATTGAATGCAGACAATGCAACATTGGTTTTTCGATTCAAGACGAGAACGAATATCGCAATGTCTGGAGCCTCTTTTCGCATTGATTCTGTATGCGTTTATCGGAAAACTTTTAACGGATATTCTTGGCAAGATGCAAACTATTTCACAGGAACAAATGCTGTGAAAAAGAATTATGTTCGCGCGCTAGAACTTTCCATTTCTGTGCAAACAAAAAATGCCGTATCGAGTATTACTCGTGTGATTCCTTTGGTCAATAACGGAGTATGATTATGAACATGCAGCAAAAATTCCGCAAAGGTATTTCTTTGATCATCGTACTTGCGATGATGCTTACTGCCACCGTGGCTGCCACTGCTCTCTACTTTGTGATACAGCGATACAATGCACAAAGTGGCTCGAAATTATATTCAGAGTCTTCACTTGCTGCGACCAAAGCTGGCGTTGCTGCAACAACGGCGTGGTTTACCTACGAAGCCCCACAAGTAGTGAATTTGGTAAACACCTTTCTTGCGCAACCTTCGAGTTCGCCGCGACAGGCCATGAAGATAAATCTTAGTGCAGGGTATTTAGCTTCCGCGAATTTGATGCACCAGTCGTTTGATGTGTATTTAGTGGATGTATCTGCTGATATCAATAAGCCAATAAGCGTAAAGCTGCAGATTGTCGGTAAGGGGCAAGATGCAACGACGGCGATTTCAACCATTACATTGAGATTGGGTGGTATTTCGTATCAGAGGCCACCCTCTGCGAGTGTTCCCATAATAGGAAACGTTGGTGGAAAGGATGCTCTTTATCTAGGGAATGGTCAGTTTGAAACAGTTCAAAAACCGTTTACAATTGTTGGATCTGCTTATATTCAGAGTTCTTTTAAGTCAAATGTTAATGGAAAAGTAACTGTAAAAGGTGATTTGGTGTTTGGCAGCAACCTCGTTACTTATGTGCAGGATTCCATGACTGTAAGTGGTAACCTGTATGTCGGTGGAGCAATGTATAATACGGCTCCGCTCACAGTGAGTGGAAATGCTTATTTCAATAAGCAACTTACGGCTGTTAAGGGGCCTGTGCGTATTGCCGGAGATGCTTTTTTCAATGATTCAATCGGAGATGTATCTGGTGCTGCTGGTGGTGGTTCTGGTGATAAAGCTTTGAGCAGCACGATGTGGATTGGTCGTAATGCGACGTTCATGAAACGAGTGATGATTCGTTCAGGTGGAGCTTTGACTGTTGTTGGCGATGCAGACTTCAAGGGGGCAGATCGGATAACAGTTACTGCAACTGGATCTCTAACAGTGAACGGCAATACCGACATGTATGGCGAAGAATGTTTTGTTCAAGATGGGGTCACCAGCTTTGGAACAAGCACCGGCAATTTTTTGCATACGGCTTTGAATGGGGGAGCATATGATACAATTTCGTATACCGGTCCAACCTTAGCTGCGCCCAATTGTTCCTACGGCTATGTGAAAAACCCGACTTATGCATCAACTTGGGATGGGTATGTTTCTCCCGCAAGCTGGACTTTTCCGAATACTGTAACAGATGCCGATCAATTGGTTTCAATTCGCGCAAACATTGCAGCGGCTTCAACTTTTAAGAAGGCTCCTTTTGGGCTTAGTGATGCAACGATTAATGCGAAAAAGATTGCTTGGGGAAGTTTGTTTACTAATTCAACGTATACATCGTGGTCAAGCTCGTGCGATGCATTAGATGCTTCTGATAACGAGTGGACGAATAATACGCCCCGGGCAAAAGTAATTCAGTGCATTATAGACCAGATGCCTGATTCGTTGAAGTACAATGGTTATCCTGTTCTCGATTTAAGCTCGTGTTATTTTAGCAGTAAGGCTCCTTCGACAGAAAAAATTTCAGGAAAGGCTATTGTTATCATCAATAGTGGTACGGAATATTTTCCTGCAACAACTTCCACGGGAAGGTTGTTAATTTACTACCGAGGAACAGATGCGGATCAGGTTCTCGGAATTTCTGGGAGTGGAAGTGATACCTGTAACTGTGCTTTGTATAGCAAAACAGGTTTAGCCTTTTCTAAAGGATACTTCCGTGGCACTACGATTCTAGATCTGTCTTCAACGGGGCGTTCATATACGTCTGGTACTGGTTCTCTTACGTTTGATTATAATTCGTCGGTTCTCAGCGATCTAGCTTCGACAGGTGTAATGACTGATACCAACGGTGTAATTATTGGATCCACACCACCATCTTCATCATCCGTATCTACCCCATACACGATTTCTCTTCTTTCTCCGCGCCTTCAAGTAGATGTTCAAAGTCAGGTGTTTGGTCCAACGACTGTAGATACGGCCAACGCTATTAACTTCAATCGAACATTAATCCTTGTCCCGAGCTTGATTTCTTTTACCAAGAATGATTTTACGAGTTGGTCTGACTTGTTTGCCAAGTTTCCTGTCGTTGGATATGTGAAGCCTGATTCTACTGGATGTGGTGTATTGTCAACGCCATCGATTTCTGGATTGGATATTACGCATGATACAACCTATGTCATTCCATATAGCCGCACTTGTGGCGGAGATGTTCCGTCTGCTAACTTGGTTGTGTGGGTAAAGCCTCTTGCGACATCTGCTGCATCGGGCACCAGTGCAACGGGAACAAGCAGTAGCTCGTCTGGTGTTAGTTCTTCCTTTGCTGCTTCAAGCTCCATTGCAGTGAGCTCAAGTGTTGTTGCTAGTTCGTCAGGTGGTGCTATGGGGCCGGGTCAATTCCCTTATACGTTTGAAGATGGCACCACTCAAGGCTGGGTTTCACTAAGTGGATCCGCAGCCATTGATAATACGATTTTCCATGCAGGGTCACATTCCTTGAAAGATGTTCAGATTGGAGCGTGGTCACAGGTTCAAACGACCTTCTCTACGGTGGAAAATTGGGTAGGCTATGATTCTATTGTGTTCTGGGTTTATGCTACAAGTGCAGGTCAGTCTACGCAGGCTTTTGTGACCGGTAGTGGACTCTGGCAAAAATTGGGTGGTGGGTCCTCAACAACATTGCAAACCCAAAACATCAGTCAAAATGCTTGGACTCGATTGAGCTGGCCTTTAAATGCTTCCGGACTCGGATCAGTTTCCGCCTTTGGTCTGAACATCGCAAATGCAGGCACCTACTACATTGATGATGTTTCACTCGTTGTTGCTTCAATGGCTAGTTCTTCTTCTTCCAGCAAAGCGAATACACCTCCCTATGGTGGAACATGTGTTATTGATTTGAATACTGTTGTTGCCGGATCTACAGTTACTGCAAGTACAGCTCACGTCTGGAGCGATACCACATACCAAGGCGCCAACACAATACAATTCAGCTTTGATGGAGATACCACTTGGAGCACGGTAACAACAAAGAGCTGGGCTGCTGCAGGAACGCATGTCGTAGACTCTCGTGCAATTGATCCTAACGGCTTGCCCAGTGCTGTGACGAATTGCGGAACAGTTACGGTGACTGGGGCACCAAGTGGTGGGTGCTCGACTGGTGCGACTATCCTTAGTACCTGTGGAAATTTTAATGTAACGGGTGCTATTTGTATTAAGCATCTCGGTTCAATAAGTGGTTGGAATGCCTCCAATACGACAGGCCGCACATATCGGGTGAATGGTGGTTCTTGGAATAGCGCTGGAGGATTCCTAGGAAATCAGTCAGCTGTATCCGCTATGCCTGATGGATATTCCTACCTAGACTTCTCTGCAGGATCTTATTCATATGCAGCCTGTGCCCTATGGTAGCTCGTACCAATAAAAAGGACCATACTTAGCTGTACTTTTCTTTTCACTTTCAACTTTCCATCGGTTACTTTCCCCAAAAGTGACCGATGTGAAAGAAGAGACGGTGGTGCTGATTCGTGAATACCCCCCCCCGTTGTCAGGATTCTGAATAAATAAAATAAATGCACATTTAATGCTCAATACTGACTGAATTTATATAATTATAGTCATTATGAGTGTTGAAAGAGCGTTATTGCCAGCGATGATGTCGCGACTCCAGCCTGGGAAGGTGCTGTTGCTATTCGGTGCGCGCAGGGTGGGGAAGACTGTGTTGCTGAAGCAGATTCAGGCGGCGTTTCAGGGCAAAACCTTGCGCCTGAATGGTGAAGATGCAGATACGCAGGCTTTGCTCGCCAATAGGTCTGCAAGCAATTATCGAACCTTGTTACAGGGTGTTGATCTGTTGATTCTCGATGAGGCGCAGAACCTTCCAGAAGTGGGCTTAAAATTAAAGCTGATCGTCGATGAGGTAGACAATATTCGTGTCATTGCATCTGGGTCTTCGTCTTTCGATTTGCAAAATCTAGTGGGCGAGCCCTTAGTAGGCAGAGCGCATACTTTCCATTTATTCCCATTTAGCCAGCAAGAGATTGGACAAACCGAGAATCGCTTAGAAACGCACCAAAATCTCGAGCAAAGACTTGTCTATGGAAGTTATCCAGAAACACTGTCGATGAGTAATCAAGATCGCAAAGAATATCTTGCAGAAATTGTGAGCTCCTACCTATTGAAAGATATCTTAGCGTTTGATGGAATTCGCAGCAGTGAAAAGATGCGCAACTTGCTACGCTTGATTGCGTTTCAGACTGGAAACTTGGTCTCTTATGATGAATTGGGCACGCAGTTAGGAATGAGCAAAAATACTGTGGAACGCTACTTGGATTTGCTTTCCAAAGTCTTTGTTGTTCATCGTTTGAGTGGCTACTCCGCTAATCTTCGCAAAGAGATCACCAAAGCATCGAAGTGGTATTTTTATGACAATGGTATTCGCAACGCATTGATTGGCAATTTCTCTCCCTTGGCTTTGCGTCAAGATGTTGGTGCTCTCTGGGAAAGCTATCTCATTTCGGAAAGATTAAAGCGCTGTAATTTCCAGCGCCTGTCAGAACAGCATTTCTTTTGGCGAACCTATGATGGCCAAGAATTAGACCTACTCGAAAAATCAGAATCAGGGCTGCAGGGTTTTGAATTTAAATGGGGCGGCAAAACCCCCAAATGTCCCGTCGCTTTTGCGAAGGCATACCCCGAAGCAAAATTCATGATTGTGAATCCTGACAATTATCTGGATTGGCTTACGTACCCCTCTCAATAATCCTCGATCCATTTGATTGGAATGGTGGATTTTGCCGAGCCAACTATCCTCGTAACCCTTGTAAATACTTGAGTGCAGAGCGAATTTCAATGTCGCTTTGCATGCGTTCTTGTTTGCACAATTTCACGATTTGCTTGCCTGGAATGCCATATTTTTCATGAAAGTACCAGATCGATGATGTCGTGTTTACATCGCGTAGTTTTGCCTCAATCATTAGTGTTGGCTTGCCGTTTTCAACCAAGCAAAAATCGACTTCGCGTTTCTCTTTGGTGCGCAGGTAGTGCAGCTCTAAGCCTTTTGCATCAAGGTCTTGAGTAGACCAGCAATGCTTTAATAGGTTGACTGCTACAAGGTTTTCAAAACGAGCTCCGTCATCCCCTTCCACAAGTCCTGTATCGTAAAAATAGACCTTAGGTTCTTTGAGTAAAGACCTTGCAATATTGTTTGCATAAGGGCTCACTCTAAATAGAATGTAAAGAGATTCGAATATTTCGATATACTTCTTCACTGTATTGGGGGCAATGCCAACATCCTCTG
>Ga0302287_10000315_pt1 | contig 26092 bp, 29 predicted proteins | sample III_Fen_E2_4_FD_200452 | JGI IMG/M metagenome (GOLD analysis project Ga0302287, IMG submission 200452) | Peat permafrost microbial communities from Stordalen Mire near Abisko, Sweden - III_Fen_E2_4 | ecosystem: Environmental > Terrestrial > Soil > Wetlands > Permafrost | place: Sweden: Abisko...
TAGGCACCATTGCAGGGTATATTGAGCGCCACGGGTATAGGTGCATACGAATCGAGCCTCGAAGGTATAAAGCTCATCGTTTGGTATGGCTCTACGTTACTGGTGCATGGCCTAAAGACCAGTTGGATCATATAAACGGGGTACGAACGGATAATCGAGTTTCCAACCTACGAGAAGCTACCCGAATAGAGAACAACCGAAACTCTAAATTCTACGCTAATAATACCTCCGGGTTTAGGTGTGTTAGGTGGGTAGCACGCGCAAAGAAATGGGAGGCGTATATCGGGCTCGGGGGTCGGCACACCTACTTAGGGCTATTCCCAACCCCGGAAGAAGCTAGTGCCGCGTATGAGGCTGCAAGAGTGAAGTATTTCGGAGAGTTTAGGAGGGCAGTCTAGTGGCCGTTAAAGACTCAGAGTATATCGAGAAGTATGGCCGCATGTGGAAGAAGTCCGAAGGCGCTAATTTGCTCAACATCGAATTGGCATGTTACCGGGATCCGGTAAACTATTCCACTGACCACTCCACCGAATTTCACTTCAAATCCGCCTTTCGTTTGATGTGGCCAGAAGACGTGTTTGAGTGGAATGACTGGAGTGAACTAATGTGTTGGGCGTGGTGTACCTACCCAATTATATCGGTGATGGGCCATGCGTCTGCGGGCAAGACGTACAACACCGCGCATTTCGTTCTGCTCGACTACCTATCTGCTCCTCAAGCTACCGCGACATCCCTTGTGACGACCAAGTTCGACGCCCTAAAGACACGTCTTTGGTCCGACCTTATGATAGCGATAAATAATTCCCGTACACGGGACGCCATCAATTCTATCTTTCGGACGGTTAGTAGTACGAATGAAATGAAATTCTGGCTAAACGGGAGTCCCGCCGATACCAAATTTTTAATCCAGGGGCTCGCCTTGGATAAGGGGGACAAAAATGCGGGCAAGATCCGTGGCCACCACGTACCGCGCCGTCGAATCGTGGCCGATGAAGCCCAGGACGTTGCTGATTCTCTGTACCTCGCTATGGAAAACGCCATGACGGGCGGCGATTTCAAGGGGGTTCTGCTTACTAACCCCGTGGAGCGGCAATCAATGTACGGGGAGTGGAGTAAGCCTAAAGAGGGTTGGGGGTCTATCGAAGACTCAACGCTATTCTGGGAAACTAAACGCGGGGTTTGTCTCCATCTAGATGGCCAGCAGTCCCCGAACGTAAAAGCGCGAAAGACGGTAAATAAAAACATAATGACGTGGGAATTTTGGCAGACCCTTGATCTATCCACCCCCGGTGGCTGGATGTTCGGGCGAGGATTTTTTCCCCCTGACGGAATGGTTAGCAAAATCTGGCCCTCGAATACCATTGAGAAAGCCCGCCGATCCGAGGCATTCGACTTCGCCGCCACCCCATGCGCTACTCTCGATCCTGCTTTCGATAGCGATGACTGCTTCTTCATCACCGGAGAAATCGGATCATTGCGTGATGGGAAGCCCTGCTGTTGCGCCCGTGAATCCGTCATCATTCAAACGAAGGTCGGACCCGGTTTCCCAGAAAAGGATTTCCAGATCGCTCGGGAATGTATTCGTCTATGCAAAGAGCGTGGCATTCAACCCGAGAACTTTATTCAGGATCTCACCGGCAATGCCCGTGGTGTGTACGCCATCCTCCGCAACGAGTGGACCCCGCTGCCGGGACGCGGGCATGTGGAGGGCATCTACTACGGCGGCGAAGCGACGAATCGACCCCTCCGTACGGATGACCCCCTTGGCGCAAACGAGCAGGTTAAACGCTTCGTAACGGAGCTGTGGCTTCGAGCTTCATATATGGCTCGCGATGGAATGCTCTGCGGCCTCGATAATATCGACCCGAAAGTTACTGTAGACTTGGACGCTAGGCGGTACACATTGGTTCAGGAAAGCGACGGTAAGCGCATGGTCGCAGAAACGAAGAAGGATTTGAAGGCGCGCATTGGTCGGTCCCCAGACGGAGGTGATGCCTTCTGCCAATTTGCCGAACTGATGGTCCGCAAAGGTCTGCTCGGCGGCAAAGTCGCAGGCACTGCACTCAACAACTGGGATCAGATGCGCGCCCGCGCCAAATTTCACCAGAAACGCTACACCAAGGAATTTTCACATGGCTCTATTAAGATTTAAGAACGAATCCCCTGCCTTCGGATTCTCGTACCTCCAAAAAGAGACGGCCCTTATTCTCACGGCTAGATCCCTAGGCGAACTGACGCGCCAAGTGATCGCGCACCGTAAGCACAAGAGCCTGCCGTTCGGCAGCGAGGCCGACGTGCAGAAAGAAATCGAACGGTGGATCTGCGGTCGGCTGGGCTCGAATGAATGTATATCCGAAGGGCCGGACGATCCCTGGGTCCCTACCCCGCAGGACAGTAACGTAATGAGCATGGAGAAGATTATCGGATTCAGCACCGCCGCTTGGACATGGCTGAAGAGCGGGGGGGAGTTCGTGGCGAAAGAGGAAGCTCAACGCCGCGCTACCATTTGTCATAATTGCGCCGCGAATGTGGACCAAGGGCACGAGTGTTTTACGTGTTCCTTGGGTAAGCTCGTCCGCTCAGCGGTGCCGGACGACCGCAGGATAGCCGGTCTTCACTCGTGCCAGTTCTGCGGTTGCGATCTCGTGTCCAAGGTCAATTTGCCTGACGCCGCGATCATCGCTTCCAACTCCGGGAGGAACATAAAATTTCCTCATTGGTGCTGGCAATTAGAAATCCTTGCAAAAAAGCAATAACTTTGTCAGGCACGAAGTCATGGCCAATCTCAACCCACGTACCCGGCTGACGCCCAGCGATGGCCGTGAGCTTTCTAAAGCCGTCATACCCAAAGTCGCGTCTCCGATGCGCCCGCAACAGTACGATGTGATGTCCGGTCCCGCACCAATCCACACCACTAATGCGTTTCAGTGCAATTGCCCCGTGGTTTCCACTCCGAAGCTTGGGCTCGGACTTGGCTTCTGATGCAACTTCGCCCCTACAAATCTCCGTCAGTAGGGGCTACCCCGCAACAACGGGCATTAATGCAGCGGTTTACCCCGCGACGTTTCTCAGTCTATACCCCGCAGATAGGTTTAAACCTCGGCATGGACGGGACGGGCGCAGTAGGACGTGAGGGCGGAGGCACTTTTTCGATGGATCTAGCTCAATCGGTTAATCTAGTAAATCTCCTACTGGAGTAATTTTTATGTCAAAAATCGCAATTAAGGACGCCAACGGCTTAGCAACAGATTTCACCCCCGCTGCCGATTGTATCGGTCTGCCCTCTGACACTGTGGCGTCCTCGGATACTGGGGCATTCTCGCTTATCGCTTTGACCAAGCGTTTCGTTGGTTATCTGGCCTCGATTGCGGCGGAGGACTTTGCAACCCAGACAACCCTCGCCACGGTTGCCGCCAAGGATTTTGCCACACAGACGACACTGGCGGCGATGAATGCCAAGGTTCCAGCGTCTCCGGCGACGGAAGGCGGGAATCTTGCAACCCTAGTTGCGCGCACCCCAGCACTCGGGGCGCTTACGAAAGCGGGTTCGACATCTATCACCATCGCGACCGATCAAGGCGCTATTCCAGTGAGCATCGCCACTTCTCCGGTTCTTGTGGCCGGTTCAGCAATCATCGGTAAAACTGGTGTTGACCAAACGACTGACGGCACCACGAATAAAGTCGCTTCTGCTGGACTTCCGACATCAGCGGCAGTCAATGCGGCTTCGGTCGGTCTCGCCACTGGCCTTACCGTCCTGAACATAAAAGCCAGTGCGGGCAGTGTGTACGGCTTCGCGATCGCCAATAAAACCGCAGCTACTCTCTACGTCCAATTTTACAACACCGCAGGCACTCCAGTCCTTGGTACGTCTGTAATCTGGTGGGTTCCAGTGCTCGCCTCTCAAGCAGCCTTCATCCCAGTGGGCGACATTGCCCTAGCTAACCATGCGACTGGTATCGGCATCGGTGCTAGCACTACCCCCACTTCAACAGGCACCCCCGGCACCGCGCCGGATGTCGTCATCTTCTATAAATAGCATGAAATCTCCGCATCAAGCGCGTCCAACTTCGACGCCCAAGACCGTGACCTTCGTGAAGGGCGTCAAGCCTTTCGCTCCGATGTGCAACTCCCGCGTCAGTCCGAAGTCGAAAACCGCCCCGAAGATTTGTACGTGCTCTCCTCGTGGCTAATAACAAAGGCAAAGCCCCACCCCCAAAAAAGCCTGTAGCGGTATCCAAGACTCCGATACAGAACGATTGGGATCGCGTCACCTCGTATCGTCGCATTGCCGACGTAGGGGGTGCGCGCACGATCTTCAATCGCTTCATCACGGACAACGTGATGCGCTCGAACACGATTGCCCAGACGCGCAATCAACTGGAAGGTGGGCGTCCTTTCTCCCCTGAAGATCTGGAAGCTCAGGGTGCCGCATGGCAGACCAATATCAATTTCGGTGATGCCCAGTCCGCCCGCGATCGGGTAGCCATCCCGTACTGGCAGCTCACGGAAGATGTTCCCCATCGTGCTGCTTTCAAGATCGCCTCCACCTCAACCGACTGCGAGAAGTGGCAGGCGGCTTTCGCCGAGTCCTTCGACGAGTTCCATGAAGACTGGCAGGGCTACCAGATTGAGTACACCAAGCTCTCCAAGAATTTCATCGAGTACGGGCCGGGCATCGCCCAGTGGCAGGATAGCGAAGACCCCCGCTACAAATCAGTCAACGTCCAGCGTGTGTACTGGCCAAAGAACACCGCGATGAACCCTGACTCGTGGGAAGTGATGGCTCTCGTGCGCGACGTAGGGGCGTCAGAACTTTATGGCTACATCCGTGATGCCGAAACAACTCGTAAAGCCAAATACGCCGGTTGGAACGAAAACGCCATCAAGGCTGCTATCGTTCAAATGGGGCAGGCAGGTAGCGGGCAGTTTCCCGACTATCGCGATTACACACGATTCCAGGATCTTCTCGTCAATAACGACATCGTTATCACAACCCCCTTTCAGCCGATTACGTGTGTCTGGCTCTATGTCAAAAATTTTGACGGTAAGATCGGCTGTTACGTCTTCCCGCAGAATAAAGGCGTGGAGGAGTTTCTTTTCGAGGATGACGCCTACACCGACGATTGGCGGCATCTGTTAGGTGCGGTTTGGTACGACACCGGCACTGATGGAATGATTCATTCTATCAAAGGGTTCGGCATCAAGAATTTCTTCTACTCCTCGCTGCTGAACCGGATGAAGTGCCGCATGGTCGATGGCGCGGCAATCGCTTCAGGGCTCACTTTTCAGTACACGGGTGAGAATCTTCCGGCTGAATCCCCACCGGTGGAGAATTTCGGACCGATGACGATGCTCCCGAGCGGGATGACCCAAGTGGCTGTGTATCCCCAGCTCCAGCAAGCGATGGAAGTGACGCAGATGTTGAGCAAGAACCGCGATGAAAACAATTCCCTCTACTCCGAACAGCAGCGTCAGATCGAAAGCACCGATACGGCAACCCAGGCTAAACTTCTGGCAGGTATGCAAGGTCAGCTTTCAGTTGCCCAAGCTGCGATCTTCCTCTCGCAAGTAGGCTCCAACATTTACACCGAGCAGGTACGCCGGATGCGGACGAAGGGGAACAAGTGCGACGACGCCAAGAAGTTCGTCGAGCGCCTCCGCGCACGCGGGGTACCCGATGAAGTTATTTTCAACACTCCGATCCGCGTGAAATGTGCCGCTAATGCGGGCATGGCAAACCCCCAGATGATGACGCAGAAGTTCCAAGAGGGCTTGGCACTGTCCCAGATGCCCGGCGTCAATGGTCGCTATTTCTTAGAGAGTCTGATTGCCTACAAGTACGGCTCGCAGGCCGTGGAGAAAGCTCTTCTCCCGCAAGGTCAGGACTCCGAGCCTATGCAGCGTCGAGAGGCCATGATCGAGAATAACTCCTTCGGTCAAGGTATGCCCCTCCCTGTCGCTCCTGAGGACGCGCACTACGAGCATATCCAAGAGCATCTCAAACCGCTTATCCCAATCGTTCAGCAGTTCCAGAAGACGCAGAACATTCCGGCGGAAGCCGTGGCCGCGCTTACTATCGGTATCGAGCATACCGGCGAGCACATGCAGTACCTTTCCAAAGACGAGACCAAGAAGCAACAGATGCAGGCGATCACGCCCGCCTTCCGACAGGTCCAGAGCATCGCCCGCGGCATCCTCAACAAGATGCAGGCCCAGCAACAGCAGGGCGGACAGGCTCCGCAAAGTGGCCAGCCCCAGCAGCAGGCCCCCCAGCAGCCACAGAAGACCGCAAGTGAGTCGATCAGTATCTCTTTCAAGGACCTAGGCATCGAACCGAAGAACGCCCTTCTCCAGCAATTGGGCTTGCCGCCGATGCAGAACGTACCTATGCCGAACGGAAGAAGCTAATCTATGCCTAAAACACCCCGGCTGAAAGCGGCACTGGCCCCCCGCGTGAACGACGAACCCCTCGTCCCCGACATTATGCAGGATCTCCTGCCTGAAGAGAAGGGGGAACTTCGCGCCTTTTTTGAAGGTCGTGTTTGGAAGAAAGTTCTGGCGAACGTGCGCTTGTCGCGCCCGTCACTATTCCCTGTCGGGATGGACACGGCTCTCGGGCCGCAGATCGCTATCAACCGACTGCACCAGCTCCAAGGGTGGAAACTCTTGGAAGTGGCGCTCGCACAGCCGATCATGGCCCCGCTGCCCAAGCGTGCGCAACTCCTAGAGAGTTACCCCGATGCGGGTCGCCCAGACTTTCAGAGACCCACCGACATGAAACCCATAACCCCGTAACCTTATGCCTACCGTACCTCCTGCCGCGCCAACCACGCGCACCCCTACTCCGGTCAACCCGACCTCACAGAACCGCCCTATCTCGGCCCCCGCGCCCACGACTGCACGCCCGGCGTCGTCCGCTGCTACCCCAGATTTCTCTAAGGCTAAGCCCTTGGCCTCGCCGATCAACTCATCCCTGAAAGACGGGATCAAGGCCCTCTACGCCTCGGGTGTCACGCCCCCTGCGGCAGTGGCCGCACCGGCTGCCGCTACCCCGCCGCCCGTCGCCGCCGAACCCCCGCCAGCTGCCGTGGCCACGCCACCGGTTGCGGTCGAAGTTCCGCCCATCGCCGTTGAGCCGGTAGACCGGTTCGCCGACATCGCAGAGCCCGAGGGAATCTCCGAGTCCGACAAGAAAGGCTGGAAGGCGCTCAAGACCAAGGCCGAGACCGAGATCACGACGGCACAGAAGAAACTGGCGGACGCTGAAGCCCAGCTCGCTACCCTGCGTAAGGCCACGCCTGCCGACATCGCCGACGTTGAGAAGCTGAAGGGCGAGCATCAGAAAGCCCTCGATCGACTGGCTGTTCTCGATCTTCAGAATCACCCCGACTTTACCCGTCAGTACACGGAACCGAAAGCCAAGGCGCTCGTCGAGGCTGGTGAAGTGCTGGCGTACAATAACAAGGGCGCAGTCGATCCCGCACTCCTTGGCAAGTCTCAGAAAGATTTCAACGCCGCCGTGGCCGAGATGACCAAGGATATGAACAGCATGGACGCGAGCACGGTCCAGGTGGCGATGCGCAACGCTTACAAGCTCGCAGGGGATGAACGCACGGCGCTGGCCAAGGCGGGCGAACTCCGCTCCGGTATCGAGGCGAAGGATGCCCAGCAGCGCACCCAAGCCTTCGAGAAAGTTTACGGCAATCTCGGTTTCGAGAATCTGATCTCCGCGAAGGAAGCGCCCGCCGACGCCACGGCGGAACAGAAGGCGCAAGTCGCCGAGTACAACGCCGCGCTATCCCAGACGCGCTCAATGGCGGAGAAGAATGCCTTCGGTCGCCTCTCGCCGGAAGACGCGGCTACCGTCGCCACGAAAGCGGCTTACCTCGATGTGATGGTTAAGCACGTCGTTCCCGTTCTGGAGAAGGGATACTCTGCTGTCGTAGCGGAGCGCAATGCCCTGGCGAAAGAACTTCAGGCGATCCGCGGGCTTAAGCAGCCCGGCAACTTCAACGCGCCAACGGAAGTCGCTCCCACGGGCAAGCCTGACATGAAAGCACTCTTGCAAAAAGCATTTCCAAAGAGGTGATCTGTGGGGTTGGTAACACGAACAAATTACAGATCGAAATTCCTGAAATCAGAGAAGTGGCGGTCCATTCGGGCGGCTTCTCTGGTGTACTGGAATAGCACCTGCCTGTTATGCCTAAAACAGGATTTCCATAACGACATACACCACGTTTGGTATCCTAAATCCTGGGCGCGCACCAAAGCTCACCATACGCGGGTACTGTGTAGGGACTGCCACAAACTAGTCCATATCGCCTTGAAAATGGACACCTTTAAGCTGGACCCCGGTAAGAAGAAAACCGAGAAGCTATGCTATAGGCAATTTTCTAGGATAGCGGATGCAATACTCCACGCTTTAGGTCCGAGTGAATCTATTCGGGATAGGTATGACCGACTTTCGGAAGCTCGGAAAGTCCTTGACTATAAAACCGCTCCGAGAGAGGAACTGTGATTAAGGTTGGCTAGGATATGAGGGCCGGACCTTGCCCTTCGTATAATTCACAAGGCTGGATAGTAGATCGTAGGCCTTCGATCAGAAACGCAACACACCGCGATTATCGCGATGCGTTCAATCGAACCAACGTCAGTCAACTCTCTCCTACCATGCCCGATCTAGCCAATATCAACAATTTCTTCGAACAGGCCGTCAATCAATTCGTGGAGCCGATCTATAACTGGATCTGGCGCACCAATCCTTTCATCAGCCTGATTCCCCGCGCTGAGTTCACGCCGATGGACGGTCTCGTTCCGATGGTCGTCACCACCACGTCTGATCTGCCCACCCTTTATCCGGGCGATGTCGGCAGTGGCTGGAATGACGTAGGTGCCCTTTCCGACGGCACCGGCAACTCCTGCGACGTGACGCCGACTCAGATCAACGACGGTTCGATCAACCGTAATTATAATCTTGAAGCGAACGCCTGGACCTCCCGCTCGATCTGTTTAACCGATCTCCAGTTCGACTGGCAGGCCGAACAGATGGTCGCCAACCTCCAGAAAAATCTGGAGCAGTACACCACGGTTGTCTGGTCTGACTGGTACCGCATCAAGAGCATCGAGGCTTGCGGCACCAAGATCTCCACGCTCACCGGTGACGCCACCTACCAGTCTGTTGACGGCAACGCGACCTTCGCTGGTCTCGCTGGTCATCTCCCGACCGGCCCGCTCACTTGGAACATCCTCAATCCCCTGTACGACTTCCTCATGCAGGCGGGCGCGGAAGCCAACGCAGTCGGTTACTCGGAAGGTCAGCCGCTCGTCTCGCTCGTGTGCGGACCCGGCGTAAAGCGCGCCCTCTGGCAGGATGACACCAAGATCCGGGATACCGTCAACTGGGGCGATGCGTTCCAGAATTTCACCGCTCGTGGTATCAATACCTCGATCAACGGTTATGTGCCGAACATGGATCTGTATCCAATCCGGTACGCTGCCAACGGCACGACCAAGATCTACCCGACGATCAACGTCGCCGCATCCAAGGGTGACAAGAGCATCCCGAATCCCGACTACAAGACTGTCGCTCGTGGCGGCTTGGCGGTTTACGAGGTGGCCTACATCCTCCCGAACGACGTGTGGGAAGCCCGCGTGCGTCCGATCGGCCCGACCAATTTCGGTATGGCTGCGTTCAACCCGATCAACTACGTCGGCGAACTCCAGTGGATCAACAACAAGGACAACGTGAACAATCCTCTCGGCAATAAGGGATACTACCGCTTGGACATCCAGGCCGCAGCTCGCCCTGTACGCCCTGAGATCGGTTTCGCGATCCTCACCCAGGCGGTTGACTAACCGTTTGTAGCTTGAAACTTCAAGGCCCTGTTCCGTAGATGGGGCAGGGCCTTTTCTTATGTCCTCCGGTCTTTTCGCCACTCCGACCCCCACCCCTATCGGCATCCCCCAAGCCGACGGTAGCGGGTTCATCGACACCGGCTGGCTCCACGCTTCCGTCACCCCGACGCCCGACGATTTAGTTCTGTCGGATGGTAGCGGGCATATTTCCCCCGACTGGCTAGTACGGGGGAACTTCTCCTCCCCGAATATCTTTCAGCAGACCGACGGCACCGGAGCGGTGCTCGGCACCGGTATCGCCCTTACCCTCTCTAATCAAGCCTCGGCACTCGTCTGGGCGGGACCAGTTACCGGGGCAGCCGCCGCGCCGACGTTCCGGCTTTTGGCGACGACCGATATACCAGATTTAAGTGGAACCTACCAGCCATTAAACACACACTTAACAGCCTTTGGTGCCCTTTCAGATGGTACTGGCTGGTTGCACAACAACGGCGCAGGCGTGCTGGCGTACTCAGCGCCCACCAAGAGCGATGTGGGCTTGGGAAACGTCGAAAACACGGCGCTTAGTACGTGGGCGGGGTCGTTCAATCTAAAAACTATTGGCGACGTTAACACCCAATTTGGCGTAGCCGGTCTTAATGCTAGTGCTCAATTACCATCGTCGCTGTTCTCTACGCCAATTGGAACAATAGCCGAACAGAGTAGATGGGTTAAGTACGCCTCAAATCCGGTAGTTTCTCCGTCGTTCGCGTATGAAGAAAATGCCCTGGAGGAACCTAATGTTATCTTTGAAGACGGTGTGTTCAAGATGTGGTACAGTGCGGGGTGGATGAACCAGGCGCTAGCTTACGCAACCTCATCCGATGGACTTGCATGGACTAAATACGGCACCACTCCAATTCTCGGTCAGGGGCATGGCGGCGTTTCGGGAATAGTTAGATGCACAACGGTTATAAAAATTGATGGAGTTTACCGGCTTTACTTTGCCGACGCAAATCCTGCGGCAAATCTTAAATACTCTACGTCAACAGACGGGCTTGTTTGGTCAGCCCCTACTACCGTAGTGGCCAACAGTGCCATTTCAGGTATCGGCGGATGGGCAAATACCGCTGTCTTCAGAGACCCATCGGGGGTGTGGTATATGCTTCTTGAGGGGTTCGTAACCGCTACTTCGTCATGGAATATATATTTACTAACCAGTTTGGACGGCTCCTCTTGGTCGTTTCTAAACTCAAGCAATCCGCTATCCTCACTTCAAATCGTAGCTGGAGGGATGTATGGTGGCGCCAACATTCCTGTACCATACAAAATTAATGGGTACTATCATTTGTGGTATCACGCTTCCACCTCAGCACCGAATCTCCCGACAAACATATACCACGCCTACTCGTCAGACTTAATAAACTGGACGGTCGTAACACCAAAGCCTGCGCTTTCGTTTTCTGGCACCGGGTATGAGATCGACCAGGTTGCCGATGCTTGCGTTATAGAAGCTCTTGGCAAGACGTGGCTATTCTATGACGCTGACGACAATGTAACTCCAAAGGCAGGAATATGCGTTGCCACCATAGATGGGTCACTAGCCGATGTCATCAATAAGTCTGGTGTGGTTGTACGGCAGTTCGATAGGCCTGAATTTTCTGGGGCTATTTTCGGAAATGACAAAGACCTATCATTCCGTGACAGCGCTGGGGTGGCTAGAAGAACTTTTCTATGGTCTACACTTAACAATCTATACTATGGTGATGTAGATAATAGTAATAACTCGAATGTATTTCTAAAGGCAGGTGGAACTGGAAGGTTTGAGTTTTACACAAATGGGATAAGAAATGCGCTGATAGAAAACGATGGGAGTCTTTCATGTAACGGGTACCTAAGAACTGCGGCTCCATCTGGAAGCTCATCTCACAATTGGAAGTTTGGCGAAAACTCAAGCGGTATAGTTCTCATAGACATTGACGGGGCGGCGATAGGCTTACCATCACAGGGTTCTAAGCCGAACTTTAATCGTATCGGTGTTGGTGTAGCACCGTCATACGCGCTGCATATCGCTCCTGCAAGCGACCCGGCGTTTGCGGTATTCGATAGGCCAGCAATAGGTTCGTACTCGGCGTTTGTTTTTAATACTGTCGGAGCATCAAAATGGCTGATGGGCATGCTCCCGTCGTCTGACATATTTAGGATTTATGACTATGCTCTAGGCGATTATATTTTAAGCCTACAGCCCGGTACTGGCGTAATGGAGATCGGCGGTGCAGTAAAGACGTACGCCCCATCTGGTGGCACCGCCCAACCTTGGAAACTTGGCGGATACACCGCAGGCATCGCTGTACAGGCTGGCAAGGTTCGCGTGGAAATTAACGGCACGCCCTACGATCTTTTAACCGCTTAACTCTATGAACCCAGACCCAAAACAACTCCTCCAGATAATCCACAATCGCGGTGAACAGGCTCATGTTCCCGCGGCTGTCCATGACCAGGCTCGGGCAGCCGCGCAGCAGCTCGCGCAATGGATCGATGAACAGCCCACCCCCAAATCGCCAGTGCCCCCTCCTACCGATGAAAAACAATAACCGCGGAATCGCCCCGCTTTTAGTCGTCGGATATATCGCCGTTGTCGGGCTCCTCGGATTCCTCGCCTTCAAGCCCAAGTTTCTCGATAAGACCAGCAAGACGGCTGCGGCATCAACGGTCGCCACGACCAACCTCAACACAGCACACGAGGAAGAGGTCAAGGCGCTCAAAGCCAAGTCCGCGTCCGCCGCCGCTGGCATTGCGGTCGTAAATCAAGTGGCAGGCACGCTCCCCGACACGCCAGCACGCTCCGCGATTGTTTCTGAGGCAAGTATCGTCCAGTCGAAGCTGGAGGCCCCAGACCCGGTAGAACAGCTTGCCGCCGAGCGTCGGGCAAACGCCATCTTGACTGGCAACTTGGAGGAGGCACGCCGATTGAACGCCTTAGCCTATCAGGACAGCGCCTCACTGCGGGACCGAACAATCGCCGCCGAGGCCAAATCTGCCAAAGCGGAAGCTGCCCGTGACGCCATAGACCAGAAGCTCGGAGAGGCCGCCGCGGCTTCACTGGCGTCTCGGAACGCCATAAATCGTATGTGGCTAGGGATTATTGTTCTGGCGGCACTCTACCTCTGGACCAAGTTCTCCCATCTGTCCTACGGCTCGGTCGCTGAGATCGCAGCTGACATTAAGAAGGGTAAGGACGCCCTCGGAGCACTCGACTCTGGTACAAGCCGCATCCAGCAGAAACTTTCCCGCATCTGGGGGTCAATTTTTCATCCGTCCAGCTAACCTGAATATCATACCGTTATGACACACCCGCGTCACCCCGAATCCGAATCCTCGGACTCCACTCCACCAATCAAGATCAGCCGATCTACTTGGGTATCCGCTCCGGCGTATGCCATTGTCGCCTTTTCTACACTTCTGATCGCCTCGGCACTTGCCGTGAGCAACCTTCAGAATACGGACGCTCTCCATGGGGCGGAAATCAAAAGCCTCGATAGTCGCGCCACTCAAATCGAACATAGCTTGGCCCAGATTGAGGTGATGCGAAACGACATTTTATGGATTCGCCGCAGTATCGAGGTGCGCTCGATCCCCGTGGTGAAAACCGATTCGAACCCGAACGGTCACTAATTTCCGAAGGGTAGGGGTGCCCTTCGGTTTCATAAGGGGTCGCCCCCTGGTTGAGCTTCATGTTCCTGGGGGGCGATTTCGTCTGAACTCGCCAAATAGTTCCGCGGCTTTTGCTTCGTAGGCTGCGCTTGCGGCTTCAGGGGTATCGAAAATGCCGAGGTGCTGTCGTATCCCGTTAAAACGTATGTATGCTTGCCAAGTTTTTCCTTTCTTACCGACCCCCTTAAACCCGCTAGTATTATTCCTATACATTCGGGTGTTACGCACATTCTCTGCTCGTATCGCCTCTCGGAGGTTGGTGTATCGATTATCCGTAGCGTTGCCATTTATGTGATCTATTTCGCTCTCCGGCCAGTGACCAGCCACGAGCAACCAAATCAGTCTATGGGCTTTATACCTATGTCCTAAAATAGATACCCTCCAGTAGCCGTCCCCCGTGGCGCACCCAGCGATACTCCCTTGGGGAACATTCCCTGCGGGGGAAACTCTCCAGCGTAAAACTCCGGTCTCCGGGTCGTATTGCAGCACCCCTTTCAGTTCATCTTGTGTTAACGTGTTCATGGCGTTTTTGCATTTCCCTGAGGAGTTGATTATACTCTCGCGTAGCTTTTTCGCGCCCGGAAAGCACCTTAATAACATCCTCATCTATAGTGTCTTTAGCAATTATCCGGTACACTGTCACCGTCCGTGTTTGACCTCGGCGGGATAGCCGAGCGTTTAACTGGAGGTAGGTTTCCCGGCTCCATGTTGGTGAAAACCAAACCACATTGTTACCGCCAAATTGTAAATTTAACCCATGTGAAATGCTGGATGGGTGGGCAAGTAGCACCCTAACCTTCCCCTCGTTCCAATCGGCGAGAAGTTTTAACTGCTCTGATTTGGGTTGATCGGGATCTAGGTACCGCGCTTCCGGGATCGCCTGTCTTATGGCAGCGATGAAGTGCTTATATTCTGCCGCTACAAGCGCGTTGCCGGGCAGTCCTGCGAGCAGCTTCTTCAGGGCTATTACCTTCTCACTGTGCATGGTTCGGGATTTACCGTTCTCGTCGTACACAGAACCCCCAGCGACCTGACGCAATTTGTTGACCAGCACGCCAGATGACGCTGCCGAGACCGTAATTTTACCCCCGTCTAATTGAAGGAGAAAATCTTTCTCCAGCTTCTCATACTCTTCCATGGCGAGTAAGGGCAGCTCAACGATCACGTCCGCTTCTTCAGGTTCCCCTGTCACCCCGGCTTCTTCTCTCGTGATCGTCAGCGCAAGATCGGAGACCTTGGCTAGGATCTCCTGCTTTTCTGTTTCCCCACGTATCTTCCAATCATACCGCATATAATCCATCGGTTTGAAGTACCGCTCTCGAAACTGGTAAAAGCTCTTTCCTAACCGTTTACCATCGTCAAGCACTTTGATCTGGTTAAAAATTTCTTGGAGGTCATTCGGATACGCCTCCCCGGTTAACCCCCACCTATGCGAGAATAACGGCAGATACGGTAGCAACGCCTTGACCCGTGTGCCCTTGGGGTTCTTTACCATTGTGCTTTCATCGAAGACCAGCAGATCGAACGGGAAGGGCTCACGGGGAAAAAGTTGCTCGGCAAGGCGTGGTAGCTGCTCGTAGTTAGTTATATACACCTCAGCGTCCGAACGCTTCACCGTGGCTAGATCCGCATCACGCAAACTCAATACTCTGAGATGGCTCAAGTGCGTCCACTTCTTAATTTCTTCGGGCCAGCTTTTTGCCCCGACGCGGATCGGCGCGATCACGAGCGCGGTCTCCACTTCGCCCAATACCCGCATTCCTTCGAAGGCGGTTAGAGCCGTCACAGTTTTGCCCACACCTACGCCAAACCAGATGGCAGCCCGTTTTCGCCCCATCAGCCACTCGATGCCACGAGTGTTCGAGTCGTCGGGGGTGAAAATCATAACTTCGGGGAGCAAAGCCCGTCGATAAAGGCGACGGCCAGCTCGTAATTACTCGTCCACAGCGCGCCGACTTTTCGCTCGCGCAGTTGGACCATGCGGTATTCCTGAATCGCTCGCGGCTCCTCGCCGGGGGCTTTGACCTCCAGGAAGGCTACCTCGCCATCCGGCGTGATAATAATCCGATCGGGCACGCCCTTGGTGCCGGGCGCGACGAACTTCCAGAAGAAGCAGCCCTTCGACTCGGCGTACTTTTTAATGCGATGCTCTAAAGTGGATTCACGCATTTGGATTCACTCCGATGGATTTAAGGTACTCATCTTTCTTCAACTGGAATAGCCGGGTGACGAGCATCCGAAGCAGATCTTCACGCCGTTTGCCGTCCAGCTCCATGTCGATCAGGACCATCAGCTCAACTTGCGAGCGTGGCTTCTGGAGGTGGTAGAAGAGTGTGACGTACCCGGCAAGCGGGGTGGTCTTAATTTTGTGGGCCTTCTCTTCCGGGGATTTGGCTTTTGGCCCTGGGGGTTTGGTTCGCATAAGGGGAATAGTGAATTTCTATTTTTTAATATCAAGAGTAAAATTCCTCCAGCCCGCCTTTAACCGCGAGCGGCAGCCCGTCAGCCCAAGGGGGCATCTGCACCATGCACTGCTTGAGCAGCTCGTCCCCCCGGCTGAGAGGATCGCGGGCGAGCATCTGATCGTGGACCAGCATCTCAGGTTCAAAGCCTTCAGCGGTGGCCCTAACCAGTCCGTAGGCCATCACGTCAGCAGCGATACCTTGGCACGCATTTTCAAGCAATTTTCCACCGTAGGTCGGGATGCGGCCCCAAAAGCTCTTGCCGGTGATCTGACCCCAGAAGGAAAGCTCGTCTACGGTGTCCTCGAACGCTGCCTTGTAGACGCGCTTGATCTCGGGGTAAGGGTAGACGATGCCGCGCCCGGAGGGCAGTTTCATCACGCGATAGGGGATGCCGCGCCCGGAGGGCAGTTTCATCACGAGATAGGGGATGCCGGAGACGGTCTGCACGATGAAGCGGAGGCGCTTGGCGGAGAACCACTGACCGGGGTATCGTACCGCATCTTTCGCGGCACGGTCGATCCAGCTCCAGGACTCTTTTATCTTTCCGCAACGAGTGCGAAAAGTAGCGATAGCGTTTTCTACTTCTTCAGGGGTTACAACTAGGCCATAATTTTTTGTCCACGTACCGTAGGCTTTGTTTCCGCCCATTTGGTATTGGCCGCCCAAAAAAGATTGCTTCCCTAACATATAATCCGGGGACTTGTCCTCGATGTCCGCCGCCTTCACCCCTCGGATCGCTGCCGCCATGTTGCGGTATACGTCCACACCGTTTTTGAAGTCCGCCAGAATGTCGTCCTGATGACAGACCCAGCAGCAAATACGGGCTTCAATAGCTGAGTAGTCATAGTCCCAAAATGGGCCGCGGATAAACCGGCGGATCAGCTTAGCCGCAAGCTCCGATGGCCCGCCGAACAGCGTCGGGAACGCCTCCAGGTCGAAGGTGGGCTTCTGGAAATAGTCGTACACGTCATCCGGTACTTTCTCCGCCCCGTTGTTCTTCTTGAAGTTCTGCGGCTGCACGGCGCGGCCCGACCAGCGCCCCGACCGGGCACCGTAGAACTGGAATACGCCATGCACGCGTCCGTCGGCGCAAGCCATAGCCCTCATCGACGTCACCTTTTTTGCCGCTGAGTATTGGAGCTGGGAGTAAAGTTTGAGTAGTTCAGCCGCCTCACCGGTGACGGTCTTCAGCGTTTCCGCAACCGTATCGGATGTCATGTCGGGTAGATCGAGCCCCAGTTCCTTGAGCTTGGTCCGCACGACTTCCCGCTGGGTGGGGTTGCACCCGGCGCGCTTGAGGAACTCTTCCCGCAGCCCTGCTGTCTCGGCGTCGATCAGCTTGGATGCTGTCTCCAGCGCGGGCAGATCAACTGCGAAGCCCCGCAGGTTCATCAGCCAGTCGGCTTGAAACGCGGCCAGCAGGTCGCCCTTGAACTCGAAAGGTTTGAGGCGGGCGTGCGCTTCCTGCTCGGCCAGCACGTCTGTCCGGTTGTAGGAAACAAAATCCAGCCACTTCTCGGGCTCGTCCTTCGGATATACCCGGCGTGCGGGCGATGGAGCCCCTCCGCGTTTCTTTCGCGGGGTGTAGGGCATACAGAACAGCTTGATCAGCGCACTGCCCTTGGCGTCCTTCTTATTCTTCAGATCCAAAGCGTCGGAGAGCTTAGCCAAGGAATCGGGCAGCGCGGCCCGGCGCGCCAACGCTTGCGTGCAGCGCCACTGGTGGGGCTTTGGCTGCGGGAGTCCGAGGTCTTTCAGCGCCCGTGCATTCGTGATGAACGCTTCGAACATAAAGCTGAAGGCCCAGATGACGCTCTCAGGGTTGGTGAAGGCTTCGGTCAGCAGTTCTACCGCCTTCGGATCAGCCGGGTGGCCGGTCACACGCGGGTTCTCCCAAACGTAGACTACGCCATCCTCCCCAGCGATGCCCGCGAGCAGGATCTCGGTAGACGGGTCTTCGGCATACCGGGCCGCACCGACCTCCTCAAGATCGGCTTCAGAGAATGTCTCATAATCCAGTGAGTAGATCATAGCGATTTAACCCACTCGGCAATCACGCGGGGTCCCCCAGTCAAGACTAATCTACCCCCCATGAATACATCGAATTGGTCCCTCCGATTCGTTGAATGGTAGATGTCAAAAGAACCCACAAATTTACCCTTACGATCATATGCCTCGCGATCCCGAAGCGTATCTGCGTCTACCAGCCTAGCCTGCTGTTTCCGACGGTGTGTACCGTTCTCCCAAGAATGTTTAAGCCCCCGTCGGATATTTTCGACCCCCTGTTTTGATAGTCTCATATCGGTATGTTTGAGTTAGAAATCAGACTTGTCAAGTCATCGTATCTACTGGTTAGAGGAATGAAGTCGGGCGAGCAGTTGAACTATAACGGTTGGCGGCGTGCGCACGTTCCACTCTTCGGATTCGCGCTCGCATGACATGTTCAGTCGGGTCGTGCCGTCGTTGTTTGGCTGAATCGACATGATTCGCTTAGCGTCGATCCACATTAGCAGGCCGTTGAAGCCGATCACGCGCATCATCGAACCCTCTAACAAGTCGCCAGTGGCAACGGCCTTGGTTTCAGTTGTATTTTCGTTGGTTGGTTCCATAAAAATCTACTCCTTCGGTTTGAGATTGCTGTCAGGCCGCGCCACATCTCCGGCGTTAGCCTCGGAAAGAAATCGGTCAGCCCACATCTCTGCCGTGGCTGCTTCTTCGTAGGTTTGGTGGCCATCTGCGATTCTCTCACTGGCTTTCGTGAGCGCCGCTCGGGTCTCATCGTAGATACGTTTCAGTCTCCATGCGTCGGCTTCGGTTTTGCAGTCGATGCAGTCTTCGCGTTCCGGGTTGTGTGACGTGAAGCTCACGGCCCATTCGTCGGTGCTCGGGTCTTCGATTACCACCGAGGTTTTGCTGTATTTATTGGTCATAAGAAATCGGCTAACAAATCACTTTGCCCTCGCGGGAGATGTCACCTCCGTAGAGTACAGACTTGTCGCTACCCCGGCGTCAACGGGAAGGGCAAAGTGATAAGTGTTGGTTAGTCGAGTACGCTTGTATCAACAGGGACTTCGGAGAAGTCATCAGCCGAGGCTTTGGCGGCTTTCGTGAACGTGGGTCCAACGCGGACCAACTGAGCCCCCAAGAAGGTCGCGTTTATGCGACGGCCCCAGGAGGCATCGAATTTCTGGTTCAACTTGGGGTCCTGAACCCAGATGTCCAATTTGACATTGAAATAATATCCGGACTGAATCCTATCTTGGTCTTCCACTGTCAGTTGAACCTTCTGCTGATCGAAGATCGCCGGAGCAGTCTTGTTCGTCGCGGGGATGAATACCACGTCTGGACCGTACCCGTCCATAGGCGTACCGTCGTCTTTCTCATATTCAGAGCCATCCCGGAGACAAACTTTGAAATCCTTCGGGATTGCTTTGTTCTTGGCCGTGTAGGTCTCAGCCAAGAGTTTTTTGATGGTCTCCTCGACGAGCTTGATGTCCGCCGCGTTTGCCTTTTTGTCCAGGATCGACGTAAATCGATACTTTAAAACGGCCTTCGACGGGTCTTTTTCGCCTCCAGCTGTGGGGGTAAAGCAGGCCAAAAAAGACCCGCGTACGTTGTGCAATATAACATTCATGATATTAACTATTTTGTTGTTTTTGTTGGTTTGGTTTATTCGCCGGTCTGAGGGATAACCTCAAAGTCGGCAGAAATTGTTTCCGCTATGCTGGGACGCGAATCGGTCTCAGGCACGAGTGTCGGCGCGCCGTCAGCCCTTACGATCAGCTTCTCCAGCTTTCCGTAAAGCTCAGCGTCCAACTGCACAGCGCCTTTGACGAGCTTATCAGCATCAGCAACGCCGATCACGCTGATCTCTCGGCAGGACTCTCCAGGGAAAAGTTTGCGGAGCAGACTGAAGGCTTTCTTCTCGTCCGCCCACTTGCGGTTGCCCTGTCTCCCGGCAACGAGTTTCAACCCAGGGAACTTCACGCCGGAAGCAGCGCGGCTGTCCACATACGCCTCCAGTTTGTTGAAGAACTTTTTCGCCTTCGGGATCGCGAGATACATAAGAGCCAGTTTTTCATCGGGGAGCACATCGAAGTCCCACAGATCGAGCGCCCGCAACTCTTGCAAGGCCAAGTCGTCGGTAGCCTGTCGGGCGCGAGCGGAACAAAACGATTGGCTAGGGCAAAACTGGCAAGCCTCGTCGTCATAAGGCGTAAACGGCTGGTTGAATGGATCGGCGAGGATCTTCTTCGCGGCAGTGTGAACGTCCGGCACCGGGAAATCTGTGTCGTTCGGCTTGACGGTAAATACATCACGCTTCTCGCCTTGGTGATGCCTAGGCATGAAGATGTGCAGCGAGACAGCAGATGGCGTCCAGTTGTAGTTCTGGTTCGCGGCATAAGCGTAGAGGAGGAGCTGCAAATTCCCTTTCGCCTCCACTTCTACACCTATGCCCGCCTTTAGGTCGATGATGTGGAGATGTTGCGCCCTCTCGTCGTAAAGCACAACATCTGGCGTGCAGGTGCCCGGAGCATAGCCCCGAGGGATCGTGCATTCGACTGCCATTGTGTACTGCGCAGTCGGGATCGTGCAAGCCACAGACTGCACGTAAGCCACGAATCCCATGGCGCACTCCCACAGCTCTGGCGGGATGTCGGGGTCATGCGGGTCGATGCCCTTCAGCACGGCAGCGGCGTAGGCGTGTATTCTTGTCCCCTCGTCCTGGTCGGACGTGGAGAAGGGCACGAGGCGGTCCTGGTTCTGGAAGCAGAAGCCGGGGGAGGCAAGACAGGTTGCCCAGGTCTTGGCCCGCGAGGGACGGAGAAATTCGGAGAGTTCTTGGGTCATTGTGTTTACTTCTTTAATTTACGGATAGCGTAGTGGTAGGCGTAAATTGAGTTGAAACTAGTGAACCGATACCAGTTGCCGGTATCCTCCGAGTGGTAAAAATCCGTCGGACGAGCATTCTCATTCGGACGTAACCACCGAAATCCTTTGGGGGGTTTTGGGGCGGGTATTCTCATGACGCTCCGTTTTTAATGAAGTCGGCCTGCACCGCTGCATAGTTTTCCGTCTTGAGGGCGGAGAGTGTCGTGACGCCGAACTTGGCGAGCGCGGCCTTCACGTCCGGCAGGCGACCCTTGGCGACCAACTTCTCAGCGAGGGCGCGCAAGGACTGACGGGTGATCTCAGGAGCTTTGGGGGCTTCTGGAGCCACTTCGACGCACTTGCCGGTAAGCCCCTGTTCGGCCTGCTGCTTGCTGGCGAGGTACTCAGCGGAATGCTCGATCGCAGGTTCGGCGAGTTTCTTCGCAATCTCCTCGATGGCTTTCGCGGAGTTTCCTCCGCTGATTGTAGCCAACGCTGCTTTCGCCGCCTCGGATAATTCCTTCGGGTAGGTGAGGATCGTCGTACTGCCCGAGTTACCGGTAGTCGGTAGTTCGGTCTGCTCAGGTTCAACGGCGAGGGAGGAAAGGAAGGCCGCCATATCGCGCAGGGCTTCCGAGGCTTGCTGGAGTGAATTGGCGAGCAAGCGCACGCCTTCAGGTGTGATTTTCATAAGGGTGATTTCCTGACAATAAGTATTTTATATTCGGAGTCGATAGCAATTCGCTATTATTTCTTTGGCTTGCGAATTTTCTTTTTCACCGACGGTAAAACGCTGGTGCGTTGCCGATGGGTTAGATGATACTTCATATCCGCATCGCCGACTATCCAACGAAGAAGAGACATCTCCTTCGGGTTAAATACTAGACAGGTATATTCTGAGTTTTTCATAGGGAAATTAAAGTTCAACTACCGCTCCGCGCTCGTCCAACGTGCTGCCGTTCAAGCGGCTGCGGGCGGCATCCTGTGCGTCGCCTTTGAACTTGGTGAGGTGGGTCCAGAGGGTGTGACGGGTTTGCGAGGTCTTGTCGTTGCCGAGGCGTATCCTAGCGTTGGATACGAAGCCCATCTCACGGAGGACGGCGGAGAGCCCCTGGTCGGAGAAGAAGCCGATACCGCGCTGGGTCTCCAGCAGCGAGTGCAGGCTCTTCAGGCTCACGAGGTCAGGCTGCACGAGTGGATGGTCGCCGTCCTCCAGAGCTTCACGGATAGCGGCGGCGAGGGGTGAAGCGGAGGCACCTAGCATCTGGAGCAGATAGTCCGTCACCGGGGCATGGCCGTCGGCGTCAAACGCGGAGCTGATCTTGCGGTTCTCAAGAAAGTGGCGCACGCCAGCAGCTTTGTTGAACACCATGTCGTAAACCCGCTTGTAGTAATCGGTTGGGATCGCCTGCACCTGTTCACGGGTCTGTAGTGCGGAGAACAATACAAAGTAACGGCGCTCGTCCTCGCTCGGGGCAATAGCGTCCTGATGATTAGTAAGTAGGAGATAGTTCGTTGTGTTAGGCTCCTCCACGGCTTCGGTGTTCATCCGGCGCACGGTGATACGGTCATTTGAGATGCGGGGTTTAAGCATGTTCATCACCGCGTGACGAGCGGTGCCGATCACTCGGATCTCCTCTACGCACGCCAGTTGCGATCCAGAACTCCAGCCGGTGAACTTGTCGAACAGTGTCGCGCCATCCACCAGTTTGACGTTGGTCGGCCCGAGCACCTGGCGCATCATCTCCGCGAACACTGTCTTGCCGCAGCCCTGCGCACCTTGCAGAAGTGGTGCCCAGCGGATCTTCTTGCCGGGTTGCTGAACCAAACAACAGCACCAATCTAGGAAGAGGGAGCGGTTCTCTGGCTCAACGATCAGGCGGTCCAAGTGACCGGAGATAAGGTCTTCGGCTTCTGCGGCTAAACTTTTATCCGCCTCCGGAAAAATAGGCATGTAGACGTTCAGAAACCTCTTTCCCTGGTCGAATAGGAAAACCTCGGTCGGATTTGCTGGGTCGTAGCGGGTACTGTCCACGCGGGGGATACGCAGGATATTAAGGAGGAAGTCCTGGGGTTTCGTGGCGGGTTTACCACTGTCGCCGGGCTCTTTATCCGATCCCATTAGGTGCGCGGAATACATGCTATCCAGCACGTTAGGTGCGAAATGCCTACCGCTGGCACGCACGAAAAACTCGTTGTCGCTTGCCACGTAAGTCATGCCTCGCGCCCACGGGGGCAACTGCCCTTCCGGGAGTGGCGAAATCTTGGCATCTGGATCGTAGCCCAAACGAGCTTCCAGCTTCTTAAGTTTGGTTTTTAGGTCTGCTAAACTAACCCCCATACCTAATGCGGTCAGCGATTTCCCTAAATGTTTCAGTAGCACTAGGCGCTCCAGGGGGTCAAGTAGCGGAGCGGAGGCGATCAGCTTCACGCCGTCGCGCATCAGCTCGGCGGAGGAGTGGTCGCCCTGAATCCAATTCAACACTGATTTAAAGGTTTTCTGCGTAAGCGCCACAGGCGACATGCCCCCCTCTACAGCGAGATGAAGAAGCGAACGGAGAGTGACCGGAGCGCGAGATGTAGGGTTGGCGACCAAGCTGCGCCATTTGGCCCGCGTCTCTTCCTGCCCGGTATACTTGGTGCCGCCACTGCTCCACTTGTCGAAGACTTCAAACGCTGCGGCATCTGAGTCCGCATCGACCCCAAATTGGTGCCGCAATGCCGCAGCGACCGAGAGCCATTTTGCGTATCCGCAGTCTGGGGAAATAAAACCGATTGCAGTTTGAATCTCAGCCAGGGTGATATTGCCGACTCGGGGGGTCAGAAAATCTAATGGGTCCGTGCCAGAGTTTACTTTTGTCTTACGAGAACTCACAGCGACGACGCCCTCTGGCGACACATCAGCCGTTACCGGCTCGCCCTCCTCCTCCGCTATTAGGAGGGGGGAGTGGATAGCCAAGTCCTCACCGGCGAATAATGTCGGAAGGTACATACACTGACATGCAACGAGGGATTCCGGGGTGATCTCTGTCAACCCCAGGCGGGAGGCAACATATCGCACACAGTCTTTGTATCCCCCCGGTGGTATTCGATGTGCGGATACTATTATGCGGACGCGAGGCGAGGCATCAGTTGAGCTGGCTGTTGTGAAGCATACGAAAGGGTGGGGGGCCAGCGCGGCTCGCAGTAACTCCGGGTTAGACACCATCGGAGCAGCGTCATGGGGGTTGTCTATATCCAAAGCGATCAAATCACAGTGGAGGATGTTTTCCAGTTTGCGCTCCGTTGCCCCGCTCTTGAGCGCGCAAGGTACGATATACGGCACCCTCTTCACCCTGTCGCGCTCATTCTTGGGGAGGTTGGCGTACTGTAAACGTGTTGTGTTTAACAGGATGGCCTGGCCGAAAACCTCCCTAGTGAGTGTGCGCCAGTCGGTTTGGGGGAGCGGTTTCACTACTCCGAGATTCGAGGCGTTGCCGCCGAAATACGTGCCGGAAATTGGGTCATTCATGTCGTTAGGGTGCGCTTAAACTCGCCGAAAAGTTCCGTAGCTTTTGCTTCGTAGACCGCGCTCGCAGCTTCGGGGGTGAGGAAAAGGCCAAGGTAAATCTTCCTACCGTTACCTATCGATGCCATCCATTTCTTTGTGGCTTTGTGCCACGATACTCCAGCAAAACCCGATGTGTTGTTAGGTTTCGGCCCTGAGTTCCTACTATTTTGTAGCTGGGTGGCTTCCCGGATATTAACTATCCGATTATCTGTGCGGTCCCTATTGATGTGATCAATTTGCCTCCTTGGCCACCTACCGTAGACATAAACCCAAGCCAGCCGATGGGCCTTATACGTGCGCCCACAAACGCGGATTAATCGATACCCATTGCCGTCTATATACCCCGCAATAGTACCGGATTTTATCGCATTAGTCTTGGATACCTTTCGTATAAATACTCCCGTAGTCGGGTCATAGCTGAGCACCTCCATAAGTTGCGCTTGAGTGGGCCGTCTCATTCGCCCCTCCCCTTCTTCCCTAGAGGTCTGCCGCCTTTTGATCCATTAAGGCGAGCAGCGGCTTGCTGTGCCGGGGAGTTGACTTTGCGCCCCTTACTTCCGAGCAGGGACAGATAGTGACGTATATTATCCGCCAGTTGTTTACTCATGGGGTGGGGATAAACTCTATCCGCTCGGGTATCAAGGATAATCTGCGTCTTTCTCGTCGTATAAATTCCTAGCCCTTTTCGCGTAGTCCACGGAGGCGTTGCTCACGTTGCCGGATTGCGCGGCATGAAATCCTGCGTTCCAGGCTAAAAATATGCGGTAGGGCGTGGGCCTATCGAGGGTTAAGCTTAACCACCTAATATGCTCCCATGCCACTTGGCGAGCTTCGTAAAGACAGATGGGGTCTTTCGAAGAAGCTCGATGGAAATCCATATCTGAATACATTACCCAAATTACCTTAGTGATCTGATACCGAGAACGTTCGCCAGCTCCGCCGATATGTGTTGTTTCGGCGTTTTCTATTTGGCCTACCACGTCCACCAGTCTGCCGATGTCAACGGGTTCGGGTTTGGCGTAGGCGAAGCAGAAACCAAATGGTAGGCAGCTTAAGAGGAGGCGTTTCATTGGATGCCCTCCACTTGGGCGATAGCTGCACGTGCTATGTCGCGAGCCTTAAATACTTCAGATAGGCAGTGAATGTCCGAATCGGTTAGCTGTGCAAAGGTTTTTAGCCCCTCAAGCAATCCATGGGTTTGGAGTTGCTCCCACTGCCGATGCAGCTCGTCCTCAGTTTCGGCGAAGTCGGACTCGGCGGACTTCAGTTCAGCTTTCAGGTCTGTCAGCTCTTCTTCCTCGGCTGACGTGTCGAAGTGCAGAAGGGCAGCCCCCCTGTCCGCCGTAACGGCGTACACGTTGGTCTCGGCAAGGGGATGCAAGTTGAGCTTGGTCAGGCTATCGAGTAGATATTTGTAGGTCATGGGTTAGCCCTCCGTTCCGGTTAGCTTCTTACCGTTCCAAGCACAGTCGGGCATGACGGAGCGGATGTACGCCAGCACCCCGGCGTCCAGCGCGGCACGCTTGGCCCGCCAGTCGGCGTCCAGCGGGGCACACTTGGCCTCGTAGTCGGCGTCCAGCGGGGCACGCTTGGCCTCGTAGTCGGCGTCCAGCGGGGCACGCTTGGCCTCGTAGTCGGCGTCCAGCGGGGCACG
>Ga0302287_10000316_pt1 | contig 26088 bp, 18 predicted proteins | sample III_Fen_E2_4_FD_200452 | JGI IMG/M metagenome (GOLD analysis project Ga0302287, IMG submission 200452) | Peat permafrost microbial communities from Stordalen Mire near Abisko, Sweden - III_Fen_E2_4 | ecosystem: Environmental > Terrestrial > Soil > Wetlands > Permafrost | place: Sweden: Abisko...
TCCTGCGCATGAGGATACGGCCCAAAGGCGCCGACTGCGCCGACCTAACGCCGCTACAGTGGAAAAATCGCGCAAAGTAGCGTTTCGGAGCGACGAGATATAGAGGGGATCACCGAGCACTTACCTTGGCTAAGACATCTCTCGGTTGACAGCGGTTTCGCCGAGGTGCATTATCGCCAAGATTCGACGATTGATCCTGATTCCCTAATTGTGGTTCGTGCGTGGGCGCCGCAACTGAGGATTGCTGCGGTCCCGAACGATTCTCAGGCGAGCGTATTTATCAACTATAAGTTCCGGTCTTCATTTGATATGGCAACGCCCCAGAACTTAGACTCTTTGGTAAGCATTTCGGTTCGTTCTAAGGCGCAAAAGGATTCCAGCGTTTACAAGGTGAGAGTCCTTCGCGCGAACGATGCCAGAGTCGTTTTTGATACTCTTTGGGTGGATCGCGGTATTGTGTCGCCGACATACAATTATACGAGCGGAAAGTATGCTTACAATGTGATCGTAAATCGGGGTGATACTACGAAGCTCCATTTTCGCTTCAATGACACGCTGAACTCCAGCGCTTGGTCACCGGCCAGCAATGGTACAGCCTATCGCAGCGTGTACCCAGTGCATGGAGGCAATGATACGAGTGTTTCCATGGTTGCTACGTCCAAGGGGACGGCTGTTTATAATGTGTATACCATCGGAATTTATTCTGGAGACGATACGCGATTGAAGAGCCTTGCGGTGACAGGACAGCGTTCGGGAATTTTGATGCCGGCATTCAATCCTGATTCCACTAAGTACGCCTTGACGGTCAATGCTTTTGATACCGCCGTGAATATCGCGGGAGCGACCCGATGCGGTTTGGCCAAGGCTTATCTCGGAGTCAATAGTGCAGATAGCGTCACGGCACAAGGAATTGTACACAGGCTTCCCGCACGTGGATCGGATGTTTTCGATACTGTGAACGTCAATGTTCTGGGAGCGAATGGCCAGACAAAGGGAAGCTATGCGATCGTTATTCATCGTCCGCTCCCAAGTACAATTGTTGCGCTTGACACGCTCACGGCGGACTCCAATTTCGTAACGAAGGTGGGGCCTAATTCTTATGTCGTCAAGGCGGTATCCAAGAGTTTGAAACTCAAGGCGATTCCAAAAGATAGCCTCGCTACGGTCAAGATCATTGATACGACCAATGCTCGTACGGTCCTTACCAGCATCTCTATCGATACCAATTCCAAGACAAAGGTGTATGCTGTCGTAACGGCTCAGAATGGTACTGATTCGGCAATAGATACGATCACGGTGCTTCGCGGCAACGACGCACGTGCAATGCTCGATTCGATCTGGGTGGATCGCGGGACGTTTTCTCCGGCATTTAATTACTTGAGCGGCAACTATAAGTATTCGCTTTTTGTGAATCGCAATGACTTGGCAGCAAAACTCCGATTCAAGATCAATGATACGACTAAAACTGTTGGTTGGTCTCCCGCCAACAATGGCAAGGCTTATGGGAGCACCTATCCACTTTCTGTGTCCAATGACACATCAGTGAACATGGTTGTCTTGGGGGCCAGCAATTCTCTTAACCTCTATGCTTTCAATATCTACTTGCGAGATGAGGCGCGACTCAATGCGCTTTCTATCACGGGACAGTCGAGTGGAACTTTGGCACCTGTGTTCAATCCTGACTCGCTTAAGTACACGATGACTGTGGGAGCGGCAGATTCGGTGGCCGCGCTTGTAGGAAGGCCTAAGGCGACATATGGCAAGGTCTCTTTCAATGGGGATACTGCCGTCATGCATTCTCTCACGGTGCCTTTGAAAGCTGGCAATGATACGCTGATCGTGACCTCAAAGGCCATGGACACCACTGTGGCCCAGACCTACCGCTTGATCGTTACGCGACCTGCTGCCCTGTCGAATTTAGGTGTTTCCGTTCGCAATCCCGTAAGCGGCACCTATACGACGGCTGGTTTCACGAAGAGTTTTGAAGGCGATTCATTGAATTATACCATAAATGGTACAATTCCCTTTGCTGCGGATTCGATTCGATTTTTTCCGATTTCCAACGACAGCCAAAATGCCATTAAGATTGCTGGTCGGGCAGTGCGGTCCAAGGACAGTATTTCCGTGAGTGTTCCACCGAAGGGGGATATTATCAGCGATACCGTTACGCTGAATTCAAAAGATGGGAAAAGCATATCACGTTATGTGGTGCGGTTCCCACGGGCGTCTTCCGAAAAGAATACCTACTTGTCGGGACTGATGGTTATCGGCTCAAGCCCCGATACCTTACCACTCGTCTTTGATACTTCGAAGACGACCTTTGGACCTCTTAGCATACCTTTTCAGGATACTTCCATTACCGTGAAGCCTTCGACTGGAAGCGCGCTTGCCTCCGTGCGTCCGGACTCGATCTGCGTCAAACCCATTAACGGGAGCGCAAAGTTTAGTAGTCCGGCGACAAATTTGAGCGGCATTTCGCTCATGAAGCTCGGGACGAATCGACTTTCCATAGGAGATACCTTGATGGCCTATTTCCGGGTTAAGGCTGAGGATACCACCGTGCTGCGGTCCTATATCGTAAGCGTCATTCGTCACGCCGATACGACGAAGCCTGTCCTGATCAAGTTTGGTACGACAAAGGACATGACTGTCGAGTTCAAAACGGCAAGCATCAAGGTAGCCTGGACGGCGACGGACAACGACTCGCTGGTGTCGGTGAAAATTGACAGCCTTGCAACGATGGATAGTGCGAACGTCTACAGCGCGACGGTGCCGCTTACGGGAGCGCGCTATGTGGTCGTGGAAGCAACAGATCGAACGGGAAACGTGGCTCGCGACAGCGTGAAAGTCAGCATTAAGAGTGACACGACGAAGCCGACAGCGGTGCGGAATGCGACCACCCTCTCTTCCAGCGTTCCTTTTGATTCGTCTGCCGTGACGGTCGGATGGACGGTGACGGACAATGATACCCTGACGTCTGTGATGATTTCTGGAGATGCGGTGCTGGCGGCAACTGGAGGAGTGTATACCCATCGCAGCGCCTTGTCGGTTGGAGCGAATTTGATTCAAATGGTCGCCACGGATCGGAGCGGCAACAGCGATACCGATACGGTGACGATCACGCGCCTTGCGGATACGGCACGGCCACGAATCACCCTCGATACCATTGCTTCCCAAGCATGGACGATTGCCGCGAGTGCTCAGTCGCGGACAGTTCCTTTCGATTCGACGAAAGCTGTCTTTTCCTGGATCGTGACGGATAACGACAAGGTCGCTTCCGTGACGGCTCGTTCGAGTTCAAGTATGTATTCGACAGCTCTTCCTGCGCAGGCGGGGCGTTATTTAGACACGCTGTCGTCCCTGAGTTTGGGCGAGAATGACATCTATTTGACGGCGACGGATCCTACCGGTAACGTAGCCCTGGATACGGTGAAGATCACGCGCTTGGCGGATACCACGAAGCCTGTCATCGCTAGGGTGATCTCGCAAGACACGGTAACGAGTGTTCCTTACGCGACGGAGACCATCTCTTTGGCGTGGACGGCAACCGACAATGACACCGTGAAGACGGTGACAATTGCTGGGGTGGCGGCGACAGCTTCTGGAAATGTCTATACCGCCAACGTCCCATTGGTTCCTGGAATCAATACGCTTCGGCTGGTGGTGACGGACCGCGCGGGGAACGTTTCGCGAGACAGCGTGATCGTTACGCGCATTGATGCTACGAAGCCGACGGCAAAGGCAAGTACTGGGGCGACTGCGCGAACGGTCGTCTTTGATACGAGCTCTGCAAGTCTTGCTTGGATTGTGAAGGACAATGACAAGGTCGCTACCGTGACGATCGGCGGCGTATCGGCAACGCAGTCCCTGGATTCGATCTGGACGGCCAAGGTTCCTTTGGCAGTGGGAAGCGATACGATTCGCATGGTGGGCAAGGATCGTGCAGGAAATGCCGTGAACGATTCGGTGGTTATCACGCGTACAAAAGACAACACCCCGCCGGTTGCGGCGCGTGCCGTGACGACCAAGGATACGACGATTCCATACGTGGCAAGTGGATATGCCGTGTCGTGGACGGTGAAAGACAATGATTCGACGGCACCGAAAGTGACGATGATTCGTCGCACAACTGCTGGCGATTCGACGTATACGATTACCGCGAGCGGTTCCACCTATGCGACGACGATTTCAGCGCCGGCTGCTAAGGACAGCATGTGGGTGATTTTGTCTGCGAAGGACTCCACCGGCAACGAAATGCGCGATTCGGTGAAAGTGCATCGCAAGGGGCCGTCTTCTGTTGCAACGCTGGCTGCCGTAGCAACGACCACAGGAACCATGAGTCCTGCAATCAATGCGACGGATATTTCGTACACGCTTACAGTGGATAACACAGTAGATTCCGTGACGCTTACTCCTACAGTTCTAGACCCAATGGCGACGACCAGCACTACCAAGACCATTAAGCTTGGGGATCCTGGCACAACGACGATGGATAGCCTTATTGTGACGGCCCAAGATGGGACGGTTAGAAAATATCACTTCAGCGTTGTTCGTTCACAAGCTCCTTTGACGCTTGCGACAAGCATTACGAGTGCTGTGACCTTGAAGACGGACAGCGTATATTACATCTCGGCAACTACGACAGTAAAAAGCGGTGGTACTTTGACGATCGAACCGGGAGCTCGGATCGAGTTCGATTCAGGAAAAACGCTTGTGATTGTTAATGGTGGAATGATCATTGCGCGGGGAACGAAAGCCAAGCCGATCACCTTCACCAAGTATAACACCAGCAATTGGGGGTACTTGAATCTTAACGGTGCTGCGAGTGCCACCTTTGGCTTGGATGGAAGCTATGCCGGCGGATCCATTCTGGAAAATGTCGTGATCGAATACTCCGGGAATTCAAAGGTGTCGAATAATGGTGCCTTGAGGATAACTGGATGCGCGCCGTATCTGCACAATGTCACCGTGAGTTCAAGCGCGAGCAATGGTGTGGATGTCTATGTCAATGATGGCGTACTCATGACTGTCGACACTGTCACGGTTTCCGACAATGCTGGGGATGGATGGTACGGCACCAGCACGGAGTACAATGACGGATCGATATTTCGAGGATGCCGGGCACTGAGAAACAAAGGAAATGGCTTCAATAAACTTGGGTACGGTGTGGTGGTGTCTGATTGTCGTGCCGAAGGAAATGGACTGAATGGCTTCGATTCGGTTGGCAGCAGTATCCAAATGTTTCGTGATACAGCGATGAATAATTATGGCTGGGGAATCTATGGCGTAGGAACCAACGGAGGTAATAGTAATATTGCTGCGACAATGATTGATTCTGCTTATGCGTATGGAAATGTTGGTGGGCTGTATTCGCACCAAAATAACAATGGTTACAATTGCGCGGTGGTTGTAAAAAATTCTGAGTTTGTTGGCAATGCTTCAAATGCTGCTCTATATTTGGTTAACGATGGTAGCTACAATGATAACGCACATGTGATAAACTGTAAGATCAATAATAACGTTGCTCCGCAGGTTGTCTATATCAGTGGTTATAGTTACTATGGGGGGGAGTTTGTTGGTAATCAAATTGCAGGCAATGTGGCGCAAACGACGACAGATAATGGCATATACTTCTATTGTGCGGGCAATACGTCGTATCAGGTACATCGCAACAGGTTTGAGGGAAACACATTCAAGGGTCAGGGCATATATTTTAACAATCAGAGCGATAGCGCTGATACGGTGATTGGAAATTCTGCGGTGGGAAATGTTGTGTATAGTCAGTCTTCGACGACACTGCATGACATCTTTTACGGGAATCTCTCGACGGGTGGGGAAATCCTGATGTTGCAAAATTCTACAGTCACTGGGAATTTGTTCGATTCTAATACTGTAAGCGTAGGACATGGCGTGGTAGGGCAATCCACTGCATGCTGTGGAACAAGTTCCTTTACGGGGAACAACTTCATGAACAACACAACAACTTATATGCTTCGGAATTACTTGACAAACACCTCCTACGGTGTGGCGGCGACAAGCAATTATTGGCAGGCGGGTGATGAAGATGTGGTGCTGAGATCGCTTTATCCGAGTAGCGAGAATGTGGATGGATCGGTTGGTGGAATTATTTACAGCCCCTATTCATTCGAGCCGACGAATAATCCTGGGACACCTACCTGGCATTGATGCTTATAGGGAAATAAATGAAATGCGGAGAGATGCTTCTCTCCGCATTTGTTTTACACCGAGTGGCCGTGCTGCTATTTAAGTTCAGATGTTACAGCAATTTTGACTCAGGCCAGTTTCCCGCCCAGCGCCGCTTTCTGAACCTCAATGAGGCTGGAAATGCCGCCTAAAGCCAGATCCAGCAGGGCGTCGAGCTCCTTGCGGGAGTAGGCGCCGTGTTCGGCGGTGCCCTGCACTTCCACTAGGTGGTCGGCGTCAAAGGCCACCACGTTCATGTCGGTGCCGGCCTTGGAGTCCTCTTCGTAGCAGAGGTCCAGCACGGGGACGCCGTCCGAGACGCCCACCGACACGGCAGCAAGCCAGCCCTTGAGCAGTTGCTTTTGAATGCCAGATTCTGCCTTGAGCTTTTCCAGCGCCAGCGAGAGAGCCACGAAGCCGCCGGTGATGGCCGCCGTGCGGGTGCCGCCGTCGGCCTCGATGACGTCGCAGTCGACGATGATCTGCCGCTCGCCCATGGCCGTAAGGTCGGTGGCGGCGCGCAGCGAACGCCCGATCAGGCGCTGGATCTCCTGGGTGCGGCCCGAGGCGCCCTTGCGCTCGCGGTCCACGCGGGTGTTGGTGGAGCGGGGAAGCAGCGAGTACTCGGCCGTGACCCAGCCGCGGCCCTGGCCCTTGAGCCAGCGGGGCACGTCCTTGTCTAGAGTGGCGTTACAGAGTACGCGGGTCTTGCCGCAGCGCACCAGCACCGAGCCTTCCGCCTGGCTGACAAATCCTGTCTCCAGGGAGACGGGGCGCAATTGGTCGGGAGAGCGGGAATCAGGACGCACGGGACTTGCCTTTCTGCTTGGTCTCGACCCAGTCGGCGCAGGCCGGATAGGAGCCGATGATGGAGAGCTCGGAGGTCATCTCGGAGAGATGCTCCAGGGCGCGGCCGAGGCGCTGGTCGTCGCGGCCGCCGAAGACGTCGATGAAGAAGCGGTAGCGCCAGGGCGAACCGGGGATGGGGCGCGACTCGATGCGGGCTAGGTCCACGTCGCGCAGCGCAAAGCACCCTAGGGCGCGGAAGAGGCTGCCGGGGCCGGCGTTGTCCAGGGCGAAGACAAGACTTGTCTTGAGCGTGACCCCGGGCGGCGGCGGTTGCGGCTCGCGCGAGGCGAGCAGGAAGCGCGTGAAGTTGTTGGGGTCGTCCTCCATGCCTTCGCGCAAAATCTCCAAGCCGTAGATCTCGCCGGCTAGGCGGCTGGCGAGGATGGCCACACCGGCCTCGGGCTTTGTGATCAGGTCTTTGGCGGCACCGGCGGTGTCCCACCAGGCTTGGACGTCGGCGCCGGGCAGGAGCTTGCGGATGCTGCCGCGGCACTGCTGCAGCGCCTGCGGATGAGATCGCACGTGGCGGATGTCGCGCAGCTTGGTGCCTTTGGGGGCGAGCAAGCAGTGACGTACCTGCAGGATGACCTCGGCCACCACGTGGAAGCCGCCCTGGGCAAAGACATCCCAGTTGTCCTGGAGAATTCCGGTGCCGGCCAGGGAGTTTTCCACCGGCAACAGACCGCGATCCACCGAGCCCTCGCGCACCGCCTCCCAGATAGAGGCGAAGTCGGGAAACGGGACCGCTTCGATCTCGTTTCCCAGGAGCTTGCGGACGGCCTGCTCGCTGTAGGCGCCCGGTTCGCCCTGGAAGGCGACCTTCAACTTCGCGGCGGCGCCCTTGCGGGGGCTCACCAGCTCACTCCCACGGCCTTGCGCATGGCGTTCAAGTTGGGGCGCAGGAGATCGCGGGCCTTCTCGGCGCCCTGGGCCAGGATCTTGTGCACCGCCGCGTCGTCGTGGGAAAGCTCCTCGCGACGCGCCCGAAAGGGAGCGAAGTAGTCGAGGAAGGCCTGTACCAGCTCCTTCTTGGCGTGGCCCCAGCCGTAGCCGCCGGCTTTGAGCTTGGCTTCCATCTCGGCGGCGGCCTCGGCGGAGGCGACTTGGCGGTACCAGGAGAGCACCGGGTTGGAGTCCGGGTCCTTGGGGGCCTCCAGCGGCGTGGAATCGGTGGCGATGGCCATGATCTTCTTCTTGATGAGTGAAGGATCGGCGAAAATGCCCACCGTGTTTCCGTAGGACTTGGACATTTTCTGTCCATCCAGCCCCTGCACCACGGCCACGTCCTCGGGGATCTCGGCCTCGGGCTTCACCAGGATCTCGCCGTGCAGGTGGTTGAAGGAGTCGACCAGGTCGCGGGCGACCTCGACGTGCTGCTTCTGGTCCTTGCCCACCGGCACGCGGTTGACGCCGTAGCCGATGATGTCGGCGGCCATCAAGACCGGATAGGAAAAGAGGCCGTGGTTGGCGCTCACCCCTTTGGAGATCTTGTCCTTGTAGGCATGGCAGCGCTCAAGCAGGCCCATGGGGGCGTAGTTCGAGAGGTACCAGGAAAACTCGCAGACCTCGGGGACGTCGCCCTGGCACCAGAAGACGCTCTTCTCGGGATCGAGGCCCAGGGCCAGGATGTCGATGGCCATCTGGCGCGTCCAGATCGCCATCTGGGCGCCGTCGAAGGCGGTGGTGAGGCTGTGGAGGTTGGCGATGAAGCACAAAAGCTCGCCGCGCGACTGCGAGGCGATCATGGGCTTCAACATTCCCAGGTAGTTGCCGAAATGGATCTCGCCCGAGGGCTTGATGCCGGATAGGATTCGCATCGGCTAAAAATAGCCCCCCGGCAACGCAACCCGTGTCAGAAACGCCTGCGCCAGGGATGCCGGCTTCGCCTGGGACACCCGCCTTTACGCCGACGTAGGGGCGAGGCATGGTTCGGCTTCGCTCACCACAAGTGCCTCGCCCCCACAAACGGGAAGGGCGGGGGCCCGGCAGGCAGCCCGGCGACGCGCAGCGGCGGGCGCCCATTCGTTTCGGTTGGAGACTCGAAGACCCGAAGGGGGAGCCGTTGCGGCCGATCCTGCTCGACGTGGTCCGCAAGATCGCGAAAAACGGCGTCCTGGAGGAGGAACTTCTGAATTGGGGGCAGGGGAGCCTTGCCTTTTTGGCCTCCTTCTCGCGCATAACCTTGGATCCGCGCGCCGGAACGCTGCGCTTTGGGGCCGTCAAGACAGTTTTTGGCATACTGGAAAGTGACCGCCTGCCCGAGATTTCCAGCCGACCTCGCCGGCCGCAGACCCTGGAGTGGACAAAAAACGGTTGGAAAGCGCCGGTCACGATCCACGCGGGAGCCGGGGAGCTCAACATTTCCGTGCAGGTCGGCAAGGACTTGGCATTACTGCGGGTCGGGGAGGCCCAGCTAAACAAGCAAGGATGGGAGCTTGGGGACGGTGCCCACCTCGTCGAGTGGCAGGAGGGAGCGGCCAAGGGAAACGTTGACACCCTGCAGGGGCGGCTGCGCCTGGAGTTGGCCGCGGGCGCAAATGATTTGACAGATTCTGACGACAGCTTGGAAGAATCTGAGTCGCGCATCGTCGGATGGGGAGGCGCCGGTGGAGGTCGCTGGGACCGCGCTCGCGAAGAGCGCTTTCAGGAAAGTCTGCAGAGGCTTCGGCTTTCGGAACAGGCCGCGACGGTGAGGCTTTTGGGAAAGACGCGCTGGCGCCGCGGCTTCGGACGCGCGGACGGACGCTTTGAAAACGGACAGCTCCGTCTGGACACTGCGATGATTTACGGGGGCCCCGATTACGGTTCGTCGTCCTTCGGAGGAAGGCAGCGGTGGGGATACGCGCGCGTGCTTGATCCGGTGGTCGATGCGGCAGGTGCGCCGCGCTCTGGGATTCTCCTGGATACGCTCTTGATGGAGGCGGGAGGAGGCCGGATCGTATTCTCGCCGGGCACACGCCTAGTCCGTGGGCTTCCAGCCCTGGGAGGGCCGGGAAGCCGTGAACTTTCCCTTAGCCTGTATGGCGACGGAGAGGTGGCGCTGGAAGACTCTTCGCTTCCCAAGCAATTGCGCCTGCGCCTTGAGGGGGAACGGGTGGAGAGCCGCAAGGCGCGCTCTTCGCGTCGTCTGCGGCTGCGCTGGGGAAGCGTGGTGGTCGAAGGTTTCCTGGGAGCGGAGCGTGACAATTCAGCGGAGGATGCCTTTTTCTACGAGGGGGCGCGCCCGGGGCTTGCTGTGGACAAATTCCAGCCGCAGCTGGATTCCGGCATCGCTTACTTCCCGGGGCTTCAGGATACGCTCGGGCAGGCCGCCGAAGTGGTTTCCGAGCCCTTTTCCCAGGAGCTTCTTGCCAGAGAGACGTACTGGGACCTCCGCTCCTCGCTTCCCGTGCGGCAATGGCGCGAACCGAACCGCCCCTGGCTTTCGTGGCGCTTCCGGCCGCACTTGAGCTTTCGCGGCACCTCCTTTGTCCTGGTGCCCGACAGCCTGCAGGTCTCCTGGAACGGCGGCCCTTACGTGAAGGCCACCGCCCGCGGCCAGTACTACCCGACCTCAAAAGGAATGGCCTGCGGTGGGAGGGACTGCCCCGCGATCGCCGTGCCGCTAGCGGCCGGGACGCTGCGCGGGGAGCCGTGGCCCGGCCTTGGACGGTTTTTGTCCAGCGACACGCTGTTTTTCAAGGACGACACCTCGCTGCTTCTTGCCGGGAAAATCGTCCCATCCGAAAGTTGGAGCGGCGTGCTCGGGAAGGCCGCCATTCGTGCGCGCCTGCAGGTGCGCCCCGAGCGGGACAGTCTGGGACACTGGCGGCTCACAAGTGGGCCCCGCCCCGCCCTGACGCTGCTCCCGGATTTTGGACAAATTCTGTCAAAATTCCATGCCAAGACGTTTTTGGCGCGAGACACCTTCGTGCTTTCTAGCTCTGAGGGACGGCTCCGCTTGGAGCGGCGCTGGCCGGACCCCGTGCTGGAGGGGTCGTTCCTCATCGGGCGCCCCGCCGTGCCCGACACCGGCATGGCCATTCTGCGCGGCCTCCTGTGGGAAGGCGACAGCCTCGGAAACCTTGTCTCGGCGCGCGAGGAGTGGGAACCGCTGGCGCGTCCTCTGGAACTGCTCGTGGCGGGCGGCGCGCGGGTGCGGGCCAAGGAGCCCTTGGCTGTGACGGTGTTCACCGACGGAACGCGGGTGCAGGGCTTGCGAGCGCGCGCCCAAGGCGTGACCCTCTTTCGTGGTGGGGACGCCTGGGGCTTTGCGGCAGATTCGCTCGCCGAATTCGACGGCCATGGGAAGCCGCTCGGAGAGATCCGCCGCCTGGGCAAATCCCGTCGACCCGAAGCGCTGCCGCCGCGCGAAGGCCGCGTGGCGGTGCGGCTCGGGACGCACTTCCTGAAGGTGGACCGCTGGCGCCCCGATGGACAGGACCCCTTTCCGGACCTGATGCCCTCGGGCTCGTTGCGGCCGGTCCCGCCGGGGATCTACGACCTCGCCGGAAACGCCGAGGAGTGGTGCACCGACAGCGACGTCGGAGACGACGAGGTCGGCGGCATCTACTTCCGGTGCCGCAAGTCCGGCGCGAGCGACGGGCGAGTGCGCAACTCCTTCAACGCCAAGCAGGGGTTCCGCTGCGTGGAGGAGTGATTGCGACTGCAACCATTTGTGCAAAGTTGAATGGGGTACTCGTCAGCTTTGGCTATGTAGAACGGGAATCGCTCGGACCATGAATTCGTCAAACAGTGGTACCGTGAAACCGATTTCGCCGTGAGCTGGACTGTAGACCATTCCCTTCTTGATCAATTTTGCTCGCAGGGGGCCGATCGATGCGATCTTTACCCCCAGTGCTTCGGCGATGTCGCCTGTCCGGGAAGGGCCGACTCCGAGATCAGCCATCGTCCGCAGGAAATTCTTCTCACTGGGCGTCAGTCGATCGAAGCGGACCCGAAAGAAGTTCTTATCCAGCCTTTCCACGACCTGCTGGGTCGCACTTTGTACAAGTTCGCGAGTGATCGGGCTGGATGAGGCCAGATTCCACGCTTGGTATCCCCATTCCTGGATGAAGTACGGATACCCTTTGGTGTACTCGAATACTGTTTTGAGCGCGTCCGGCTCGAAAGTCACACCCGAAGCGCGAGCCGGCTCTCGCAAAGCCTGGGTCGCATCCGCCTCGGAAAGTGCGCCGACATCGGGAAAGCTAAACAGTCGTTCAGCGTAGGATTTCGATTCGCCGGCGAGTCCAGGTAGGATGGGAAGGCCAGCGGCCAAGAGAACCAGAGGAAGCTGCTTCTGCTGGATCTTGTGCATGGCCATGATCAGTGCGCCCAGCTCCCGCTGATTGAAGTATTGGACTTCATCCACGAAGATTGCAACGGCAGTCTTTCTCTCCTGCGCGGCTTCGGCCACAGCCACGAACAGGTTGGGAAGATCGACTTCCAGGTCTCCGCTGTCCGCTGCCCCCGGTTCCGGATCGATGTCCAATCCAACCGTAACCTCGCCGTAGCTCACCTTGAGGCCACTAAGGAAGCTGCGAAGGACCGCAAGCCCGCGTCGTGCCTTGTCTCCGGCCCCGGCCATGCGGTTCAGCTCAAAAAGCAGGGTGCGAAGAGGCGGCGCGATCAATGCTCCGAGAGGCTTGTCTTCATGGGCCTCAATGAAGATCGTTTTGTATTGCAGCTCCTTGGCCAGTCGCTCAATTTCGTTGAGGAGCACAGTCTTGCCGACGCCGCGCAAGCCGGTCAGCAGGAGGCTCTTTTCCGGTCTCTTCTCTCGTGTTCGCCCAAGAAGGATGCGAGCCTGCTCCAATATGGGCCCTCGACCGACCAATTCTGGAGGAGGAGAGCCTGCACCTGGTGAAAAAGGATTTTTGATGGGGTCCATGAGACGAATATATGTGTTTATACCTGGAATTAGGTATAAGTAGCTATAAATGGCTACAAATAGCTACATGTGGCAAGCTGTTGTAAGAATTCCGCTGCGTGGAGGAGTGAGGGGCTTCAGGCCTGCAAGAACGGGTAGTCGGTGTAGCCTTTGGGACCCTCGCCGTAGAAGGTCGTTGGGTCGGGAGCGTTCCAGGCTGCCTTGTGGGCGATGCGCTCGGGAAGGTCGGGAGTGGCGATGAAGCCCACGCCGAAAGCCAGGGCGTCCGCCGTTCCGGATTCCAAGACGTCTTGCGCCGCGTCGGCGTCGTAGCCGTCATTACCGATCACCACGCCTCCGAAAGCCCGCTTGATCTCGGGACGAAGAGCGTCGGGGCGGCGCGGCTCGCGCACGAAGAGAAAGGCCAGTCCGCGGCGGCCAAGTTCGCGGGCCACGTATCCGAAGGTGGCGGCGGGATCGGCGTCCTGGAGGTCGTGGCTGGCTCCGCGCGGCGAGAGATGCACTCCCACGCGACCGGCACCCCAGACCGATACGCAGGCGTCGGCGATTTCCAGCAGCAGCCGGGCGCGATTTTCCACCGATCCCCCGTAGGCGTCGGTGCGAAGATTGGTGCTGCTCTGCAGGAACTGGTCGATCAGGTAGCCGTTGGCGGCGTGGATCTCCACGCCGTCGAAGCCGGCGGCGCGGGCGTTCTCGGCGCCCTTGCGATAGGCTTCCACGATGCCGGGAATCTCGGACGTCTCCAGGGCGCGCGGCACCACGTAAGGACGCATGGGACGCAGCAGGCTGACGTGGCCCGCCGGCGCCAGGGCGCTGGGCGCCACCGGGAGGTCTCCGTCCAAGAGGCTCGGGTCCGAGATGCGACCCACGTGCCACAGCTGCAGGACGATGGTTCCGCCCTTCTCGTGGACGGCCTGGACGACGGCCTTCCAGCCCTCGACCTGCGCCTGCGACCAGATGCCGGGAGTGTTGGCATAGCCCGCGCCCTTGGGGGTCACGATGGTGGCTTCGGTGAGGATCATTCCCGCGCTAGCGCGTTGCGCATAGTACTCGGCCATCAGGGCGTTGGGGATGCGCTCGGCCCCCGAGCGCGCTCGGGTGAGCGGCGCCATCACGACGCGGTTCTTGAGCCGGAACTCTCCGGCGGAAAGCGGATCGAGCAAAGTGGTCATGGTGGATTCCTTGGATGAGGTTCAGAGCTCGGCTTTTAGGGACTTCAGGAAGGCGCGGATGGCCACCTCGTCGCGGCGGAAGAAGGACCACTGGCCCACCTTCTGGGACGTCACCAGTCCGGCCTTCTGCAGGAGGGCCAGGTGGACGGATACGGTGGACTGGGAAAGCCCGGCGCGCAGGCCGATCTGCCCGGCGCAGACGCCCAAGTCGTGGGAAAGGATCTGCTCGGGAAAGTTGCCGCGCGGGTCCTTGAGCCAGCCAAGGATCTCGCGGCGCAGCGGATGGCCGATGGCCTTCAGGGCCGCTTCGGGACCGGCCTTGGCAGACGATGTCTTGATGTTTGGCTTCATGCGATTCATGTTTCGTTAAATCACGATATACAAGGACTTGGTGCGGGCGCCCACGAAAAAGGCCCGATGACAGGACTTGTCACCGGGCCGGGAATGTCAGGATCTGACCGAGCTTAGGCGAGCAAGCTCTCGTCGTAGTCGGCGGGAGCCTCGAAGCCCAGTAAATTCAGGGTGGTGGCGGCGATGTTCGAGAGGCCTGGGGCCTTCACGAAGCTCTCCTTGAACTTGACCGCGACGCCCTCGGGGGCCACCAGGATGAAGGGGACCGGATTCAGGGTGTGGCTGGTCTTGGCCTTGCCGACTTTGACCTTGCCCTTCTTGTCCACTTCGTACATCTCGTCGGCGTTGCCGTGGTCGGCGGTGATCATGACTACGCCGTTCGCCTTGGCGATCACCGGAAGCAGGCGCGCCAGCTGGAGGTCCAGGCCCTGCATGGCGGTGACCACGGCCTCGAAGTTGCCGGTGTGGCCGACCATGTCGCCGTTGGGGTAGTTGACGCGCAGGTAGCCGTACTTGCCCGACTCGATGGCTTCGATCAGGGCGTCGGTGATCTCGGCGCACTTCATCCAAGGGCGCTGCTCGAAGGGCACCACGTCCGAAGGGATCTCGGCGTAGGTCTCGAGCTTGTCGTCGAACTTGCCCGACTTGTTGCCGTTCCAGAAGTAGGTGACGTGGCCGTACTTCTGGGTCTCGGAGATGGCGTACTGGGCGACGCCGTTCTTCGCGAGGTACTCGCCGAAGGTGCGGCTGATCGCTGGCGGCACCACCAGGAAGCGGGGCGGAATCTTGAGGTCGCCGTCGTACTGCATCATGCCGGCGTAGGTGACCTTCGGGAAGCGGACTCGGTCGAAGACCTTGAAGTCGGCTTCGGTGAAGGTGCGGGAGATCTCGATGGCGCGGTCGCCGCGGAAGTTGAAGTAGACCACGGCGTCGCCGTCGACGATGGGGCCGACGGGCTTGCCACCCTTTGCGATCACGAAAGCGGGCAGGTCCTGGTCGATGATGCCGGGCTTTTCGGCGCGGAAGGTCTCGATGGCCTCCTTGGCCGAAGCGAAGCTGCGGCCTTCGGCCAGCACGTGGCATTTCCAGCCGCGCTCAACCATGCTCCAGTCGGCCTCGTAGCGGTCCATGGTGATGCTCATGCGACCGCCGCCGGAAGCGATGGCGGCATCGAAGTCGGCGCCATTGAGGCTGGCGAGGAAGGCTTCGAAGGGCTCGACGTAATCCAGGGCGGTGGTCTCGCCCACGTCGCGGCCGTCGATGAGCGCATGCACGCGCACGGTCTTGACGCCTTCCTTCTTGGCCTCGGCGATCATGGCCTTGAGGTGGTCAATGTGGCTGTGCACGTTGCCGTCGGAGAAGAGGCCCAGGAAGTGGACGGTGCCGCCCTTCTTGCCTGCGGCCACCACATCCTTCCAGCCCGGTCCGTCCCACATGGCGCCGGTGTTGATGGACTCGGCGACGAGCTTGGCCCCTTGGGCGAAGACGCGGCCGGCGCCGATGGCGTTGTGGCCCACTTCGGAGTTGCCCATGTCGTCATCGGAAGGCATGCCGACGGCGGTGCCGTGGGCGCGCAGCTGAATCCAGGGCTTGGAGGCCATCAGGGCCTCCAGGGTCGGCGTGCGGGCCGCTGTCACAGCGTCCCCTTCGATGCGGCCGGAAAGCCCTACGCCGTCCAGGACGATGGTGATCACCGGACCCTTGGGGGCCGGGAAACGAGTGGATTTATCGAGCTTCAAATCGGACATATTTGCTCCTTTTGACAGAATCTGGTAACGGTAAGAAGAATGTCAGAAAAGATTGCGGTCCCAGCCCAGGCTGAATTCCACGCGGGGCTGCAGGTGCTTGTATTCGCTTTCGGTCCAAAGGTCGAAGCGGGTGGAAAGCGACCAGTAGCGCAGAAGCTCACCCGATTTGCGTTCGCTGAAAGGCCACATCTGGTAGACGATGCCGGTGCGCTGGTTGCGAATCTGGTGCGCTGTCGTCCAGGTTGCGGTATGCGCCAATCCTACGCCAAAAAGGAACGGCGCGTCGAAGCGGTAGCCGATCTGCGGGGACAGCCGGATGAAGTCATCGCGCGAAGCGGCCAGCAAGTCGTAGTCGGGGATGTAGACGGAATCGCGAGTGTCGTCGCGAATGTCGAGGCGCCCCCACTCAAACGGGAATTCCCACTGCCACGATCCCCAGTCCTTGTGCAACGAGAGCTTGAGGGAGAACTCGTCCGCGAAGGTATTGAAGGAGAGGTTGTTTTCATGCCACAGGCGGCGATTGACCTCGGATTCCGTCCAACTCTCTCTGGGGCTAAAGGCCACCACGCCGCGGGGATAGTTCACCAGCCGATAGGTCAGCCCGGCGGAGAAGAAGCTTGTGGGCTGCACCAGCATGCGACTGCCGACCGACAACTCCGAAGGGTGGAAGTTTCCAAAGAACTCCACGCCGAGGTAGTTGAAGGAAAGACAGGAATCGGAGCTCTCAAAGATGCGTTCGCGCCAACCCAGGGCGCTGTAAGATCCGACGTCGGTTGGGTTCACGGCGACGTTGCCGTTCCACACGAGGTAGGGGCCTTGGGCTGCCGGGGCAAGGTTGCGCTCGGGTGAAGCGCAGGCCAAGCCTGCGGCAATTAGGATGGAGAGAGCCGCCGTGTGGTTCATCGCCCTCGAAAGATAGCCCTTCAGATACGTGATTTGGGTGCTCCTTGCGCCAGGGATGCCGGCGATAGCCCGGGACACCCGCCGCCCGCGTTGTTGTGGGGCGATTCATGAATCGCCCCTACGATGGCACAACGGACGGCGGGGGCCCGGCAGGCAGCCCGACCCCGCCAACGGCGGGGAGGCGCCCAACAAAAAAGCCCGCCGCCAGGATTTGGCGACGGGCAATTGCTAGCGGGGGTAGCTGGGTGGAGGAATTAACCCTCGACGAGTTCGCCCTCCACGGCATCGGAAGCCGAGTCGTCATGCTTCAGGAGGCTCTGAGGACCCACGAAGCTCTTGCGCAGGCCGAAGACCCACCAGAAGGCAAGCAGCAGCACCGAGAGAGCGGCGATGATGTAGAAGACCTTCTGATTGGGGGGCTGCATGCCCACGAACGCCAGAACCATGCCGCCAACCACGGCGAGCACCGCGATGGGCTTGGAGAAAGCCTTGAGATCGAAGGGACCCTTGACCGTCCAGCTCTTGCCTTCGGCGAAGAAGCCGGCGGCGATGGGCATGACGTAGGAGAGGTAGAGGAAGACGGCGCAGCCGGCGGAGAGCACCACGAAGGCATCGCCGTAAAGAGTGGCGGCCACGACTAGGATGCCGGCCACCCAGGTGGCGCGCACCGGAGTCTGGGTCTTCTCGTCGACCGTCTTGAGCCAGTCCGAGGCGGGAAGGCCGCCGTCGCGGGCAAAGGCGTACATCATGCGCGAGGTGGAGGTGAGTCCGGCCAGGCCGCACAGGAAGTTGGCCAGGAAGATGCCGAAGGCCAGGAGCGCCTTGATGCTTGCGGGCACCGGAGCCAGCGTCGTGGCCAGGAAGCCAAAGCCAGACTTCACGGCTTCGGGAAGCGCCGGCATGGCGGCCACGAAGGTGCAGATCATGATGAAGCCAAAGAGCGCCGACCAGGCCACCGAGGTGATGATGCCCTTAGGGACCACGCGGGCGGCGTCGTGGGTTTCTTCGGAGGTGTGGGCCGAAGCGTCAAAACCGGTGATGGTGTAGACGGTGAGCAGGAGGCCCGAGAGGAAGATCATCAAGGTGCTGGTGGAATGCGGCCAGCTGCTGCCGTCGGCACCGGTCATGTTGGTGAATTCAAGCAGGCGCCCGAAGTGGAGCGAAGGCGTGAAGATCAAGAGCGAAACCACGAGCAACGCGGCGACGGCAAAGATCAGGTAGCCCGAGATATCGGTGAGCTTGGTCGTGAGCCGAGGTGCGTAGGAGTTCAGGACCACCTGCGCCACGGTGACCAGGGCGATAAAGCCAATCTGGATGGCCGTGCCGAACTTGGTTGGGTCAAGACCCAGATACGGAGCGATCATCTTGAAGAAGGGATCGAAGACGCCGAAGTTCACGGAGGCCACGACGAAGATCAGGCCGAGCAGATTGAACCAAGCTGTAGCCCAGCCCCAGCCCTTGCCGCCCAGAGCCGAGCTCCAGTGGTAGAGGCCGCCGGCGGTCGGGAAGGCCGAGGCGATCTGGGCCATGCCGGCCGCGACCACCAGGGCGAAGAAGGCACCCACAGGCCAGCCGAGGCCGACGGAAAGGCCGCCGCCGGCACCGATGGCTTGCGGGAAAGCGGTGATGCCGCCTGCCAGAATGCAGATGATGGAGAAGGAGATGGCGAAGTTGGAAAAACCTCCCATGTGCCTCTTCAGCTCCTGCTTGTAACCCATGCTCGCTAAGAGCTCTGCGTCAGCGTCTTTGGCTGCCCCTGCAGCCGGACTTGTGTTCGTTGACATGTACTAACCCCCCCAATGTTGTCGGCCAAGGTCGCACGGACCACGCTAGCGGACGAATTCTGTCTGAGCAACCTTGATGCCACATCGAAGTCAAAGGGGCTGCTCTGCAGAGAGTCGACGAAAGGGGTATGACAAACGTTGACAAGTGCGTTGTTTCTAACAATTGTCGGTGCGCGTCAGCGCCTTGTCAGCTGGCAGCACGCTGGGCATCGCTCTTGCTCATCACACTCTTCATGAAACTTTCCATATCGTTGCGTGGACACAATTTTTCCTTCAAGGGACTGCACGACGTGATGGCCAAGGCCAACGAGGTCAAGGCCGGTGATCGCTTGGCAGGGCTTGCCGCCGAGACCGCCTTGGAACGCATGGCGGCACGCTCGCTTCTGGCGGACATCACGGTCGGTGCCTTTTTGGATGAGCCGGCCGTGCCAGCCGAACGCGACGACGTCACGCGCATAATCCTAGACGACCTTGATCCGGAGGTGCGCGACGAGACGGCCAACTGGAGCCTTGGCGAGCTGCGCGAGAAGATCCTGGCAGCCGACGGCCGCGAGATCGCGCGCCTGGGGCGCGGACTCACGAGCGAAGCCATTGCCGGCGTGGCGCGGCTCATGTCCAACATGGATTTGGTGAGCGCCGCTTCCCGCGTCATGGTGCGCGCCACCTGCCGCACCACCATCGGCGCGCCGGGCACGCTTTCGTCGCGCCTGCAGCCCAACCATCCGACCGACGACCTTCCCGGGATCCTCGCTTCGGTGCGCGAGGGGCTGGCCTATGGGGTGGGCGACGCGGTGGTAGGGCTCAATCCCGCCGACGACACCATCGGTGCCGTGCGTCGCTGCATGGACGGAATGTCCGAGTACGTTCACGACACCTTGGGGGTACCAACTCAGGTTTGCGTGCTGGCTCACGTCACCACCCAGATGCAGGCCATCGCCAAGGGGGCGCGCTGCGATCTGGTGTTCCAGAGCATCGCCGGTACCCAGGCTGCCTGCCGCTCTTTTGGCATCACGCCCGAGATGCTTTCCAATGCCGACGAAGTGGTGCGGGCCGGCCGCACCGATCTCGGTCCCAACGTGCTCTACTTCGAGACTGGGCAGGGCTCGGAGCTTTCCAGCAATTGTCATGAGGGCATCGACCAGCTCACCCTGGAGTCGCGTTGCTACGGGTTGGCGCGCCACTACCATCCGTTCCTGGTGAACACGGTGGTGGGGTTCATTGGCCCCGAATACCTCTACGACGGGCGGCAGGTGATTCGCGCCGGTCTGGAGGATCACTTCATGGGCAAGCTCCACGGACTGCCTATGGGAGTGGATGTCTGCCACACCAATCACATGGACGCCGACCAGAACGATCTGGAAAATCTCGCGGTGCTCCTGACGGCGGCCGGCTGCACCTACTTTATGGGCATCCCTATGGGGGACGACATCATGCTCAACTACCAGACCACGAGTTTTCACGACGTGGCGACGTTGCGCGAAGTCTTTCACCGTCGGCCCATCGACGCCTTCGAGCGCTGGATGGAGAAGGAAGGAATCCTGCTGGACGGTCGCCTGACCGACGCGGCAGGTGACCCGACTTGGTTCGACGCGCGCCGGAGGGCCGCCTGATGGGACGCATCCTGCATGCCGATTTTCGTCTTCCCGACGCGGCCCGCGAACTGCGCAGCCGCACCGGAGCGCGCATCGCGGTGGGGCGGGCGGGAACGCGACCGACCACCGCCGAGCTTCTGAAGATGCGCATCGACCACGCCGCCGCCTGCGACGCGGTGCGCACCGAACTTTCGACAGAATTTGTCCAACTCTGCGGCTGCAGCTTGGACCTGAGTACCCAAGCCGAGGGACGCGAGGGGTATCTGCTCAATCCGCCGCTCGGACGCCTGCTGCGTCCTGAGGACCGAGCCCGGCTGACAGCGGCCGTGCCTGCCTGCGATGTATTGGTGGCGGTGGGCGACGGACTTTCCTCAGCGGCGGCCCAGACCCAGGCGCCGCTGGTGCTTCCGGTGCTGCTTTCGGCGCTGGAGCTGGAAGGCGTGGGCAAGGTGGCTGGGCCGGTGCTGGTGCGCAATGCGCGCGTGGGCGTGATGAACGACCTGGGCGAAGCTACGCAGGCGCGCGTCGTCGTTCTGCTGGTGGGGGAGCGCCCGGGGCTTTCTACCGCCGAAAGCCTTTCCATCTACATCGGCTACGATCCGCGGCCGGGTCGTACCGACGCCGAGCGCAATGTGCTTTCCAACATCCATGCCGCCGGCATTCCCCCTGCCGAGGCCGCAGCCCAGGCCGCCTCGTGGGTCAAGGGAATGCTGGACAAGGGCGTAAGCGGCGTGGACTTCAAGCCGTAGCCATGCTGACCCTGGCCGTCGACGTGGGGACCACCACCACGCACTGCGTGGTTCACCGCTTCGATCCGGGGGATCCGGCGCGCGGCGACGGCCGCTTCCGGCCGCGCCACGAACTGCTTTTCGAAAGCCAGGTCTACTTCACGCCGCGCCGTCCCGACGGCGAACTCGACGTGCCGGAGCTTACGCGCCTCCATCGCGAGGAACTGGCGGCGGCGGGCTTTCCGCCCGGGCGGTTGGGTATGGGCGCGGCGCTAGTGACCGGCGAGGCGGCCCGCTGCGCCAACGCCCACGAGGCTGTGACGGCGCTCTCGGGGTTGTGCGCGGCCCTGGTTTCGGCGCTGGCCGGAGGTCATGCCGAATCGCGCCTCTCGGGACGCGGCTCCGGGGCCCAAGGCGATTCCCAGGAACGACTGCGCAGCGTCGTTTGCCTGGACATTGGGGGCGGGACCGCTAACCTCTCGCGCTTTCAGTGCGGTCGCGACGCCGGCTTCTGCAACCTGCGCATCGGCGGGCGCATGGTGCGCTTTGATGCCGCTGGACAAATCCTGTCATTTACGCCGGTGGCGGCAAAGCTTTCTGAGGCGGCGGCGTATCGTCTCGAGGTCGGGGCGACGCTGCTTCCGGAGGCGCAAACGGCGCTTGCTGCGGCCGCGGCCGAGCTCTTGCTGCGGGCCTTGCAAGGCGACGACCTCCCTGCTTGGGCCTTCGATACGCCCTGGGATCGTCCGGCTCCGGTCGGACTTCCCGACGCCCTCTACGTGGCTGGCGGAGTGGGGGAACTTTTTCATCATCCCGAGATTGTCGATCCGCAGCGCTTCCAGGACTTGGGCGCAGATCTTGCCGCGGCCCTTTCTCATCGGCTCCCGAAAGCGCTTGCTGTGCCGTTGCCTCCGCAGTCGCTGCGCGCCACGGTGGTGGGGGTGGGCGAGCACGCCCTGCTCTTGAGCGGCACCACCATCCACGACGGCCGCAAAGACCGTGAGGCCCTGCGCGATCTTGCCATCGTGGAGCTTCCTGCGGAGGGAGAACTTCCAGCGCTTCCGGCGGGGGCCATCGCCTGGTTTTTGCGGCCACCTGCAGATTGCGACTTTGATCTGCTGGAGCGGTTGGCCGCGCGCATCCTCGCGGCTGAGGTCCTGCGGAAGAGCGAGATGCTGGTGGCGGTTTTAGAGTCAGATCTCGGCAAGGCCTTCTCGGTGGCCTTGCGCCTGGCCGCCAAGCGGTGGAAACTCGATTCCCAGATTCTCTGTTTGGACTGCCTAGACCTTTCTGATGCCGTGCTGCTCGATGTCGGGGCGCCACTTCCCGAAGGGGCGGTGCCGGTGCTGGCGCGCACGCTGGTGTTCCCAACCGTCTAATTTATGGCCATGTCGCACCGTCTTTTTCTGCTTCCGCTCCTCGCCGCATCTCTGTCCTTTTCGGCTTCGCCGTCGGTGAACCGCGAGATCGACGGGCTGCTTGCGACCCTGCGCACCTCGGGATGCAAGTTCCAGAGGAATGGCAGCTGGTACGACGGCCCCAAGGCCGTCGAGCATCTTCAGGAAAAGCGCACCTGGCTCGACAAGCGCGGCAAGATCTTGTCGACAGAGGACTTCATCCGCTGGGCGGGCACCCAAAGCAGCCTTAGCGGCAAGGCTTATGCCGTCAAATGCCCTGACAAGCCCCAGGTGTCCAGTGAGGCCTTTCTTCAGGATGCCTTGAAGCGATTGCGCGCACAGCGCTGAGCTGTCCTGTCGGCTGAAGAAATCTCAGCGCGCGAGGGGCGCGACGAGGATTCTCTGCTCGGCCTGCCCGACCGTGCGGATGCGCACCACGAGCATGCCGCTTTCCTTTGGCAGTTCCAGGAAGCCTGCCCCGGGAGCCAGTCGCTTCGAGAGGAGGATTCGTCCAGAAGGATCGGTGACCAGGATGTCGTGCTCCAGGTCGGAAGGATTCAGCAGCAGGCGCCGACCGACGACGCGCGCTGCGCTCGCGAGACTTCTCTTGCCTGCAATGCCTGTGGTGGTGCCGGTGGACAGTTCGAGATCCCGTACCAGCGTGACGTGGGCGCTTGAGGGGCTGCTGTTCCAAAGAAGTTCGAGGGAAGGCAGGTACGTGCCTGCGGCAGGGACGACGCTGGCTTCGTAGGCCAGCCATCCGGCTCCGGCGCTTCCTTTCAGGATAAGCGGAACCGTCAGCGCGGTCGAATCGGCCGGGCCGTAGCGATCATCCAGGCTGGAAGCCTTGGCCAGATGAAAGCGAAGCGAAGTCCAGGGAGACGACGCGTCGTTCAGAACTTCCAGTCGTATCGAGAGAGAAATGCCGCTTGCTGTCAGCGGGACGCCTATCCCCACCAGCCACTCCCCGGAGCCTCCCCACTGGGAGTTGTGGACGGCAAGTCCTCCTGTCGTGTCGGTGACGGAGGTGGTTCCCCAGCTCGCGTAGGTCTTCCAGTCCTTGGCTTTCGGCGGCGCTTGGAACCAGGAAGAGGAATCGATCACCCGGATGCGCACCCATCCGGTGTCGCGGGCGCTGCCACCCACGACTTCGTAGGCAAAGCTATCTGTGCCGAAGAACCCTGCGGTCGGAGTGTAGGTGAAGGCGCCGGTCGGAAGCCGCGTCAGGGTTCCCGACGTCGGGGGAATGGTCACCGAACCAGCCAAGACGGCCTGCCCGGCGGTGGGGTCGAGGTCGTTGCCGAGGACTCCGGGAGCGGCGACAGAAATTGTCTTGCCCGCGGTGTCTGAATACCAATCGTCCTGAGCGGTGGGCGGGAAGTCCAAGGTGACGTCGGCGGCGTGGTTGGTCTTGAGGTAGCGCGTTCCCTGTCCATCCTCGGGAAGCCCTCCGAAGCCGTCGTGGGCCGTGTAGGTCCATCCCATGGCGCCGGCATAGCCGCTGTCGTAAAGCCTCTGGAAGCACTGGGCCGGAGAAAGGGGCCCCAGCGAATCAGAAAGTCCCTTGGCGGGAAATTCGCCGATGACGACGGGCTTGTCCAGGCCCCAGTAGGAGGCGGCGTGGTGGAAGGGCGAATGGGTGTGTGCGGCCCATTCGTAGTAGTGGACCATGTAGAAGTCGAGGGTTCCGTCGGGGTCGCCGCCCACGGCTCTGAGGGCCGAGTCGGAGTAGTAGTTGTGCTCGCCGGGCAGGGTGTTGGATGAGGCGATGAAGGCCCAAGAGCCGTTGCTCACGAGCACGCCGGGAACTGTGCGATGGATGGCTCCGGCTGCGAGGTTTACCATGCGCTGCACGTCAGAAATCTGCACGACCCCAAGCCCCGACATTCCTCCCCAATCGCCGGCGATGGACTTCACCATGCCTTCGGGCTCGTTGAAGACTTCCCAAGCCAGGATGGCCGGGTGATGGCCGATCCCTTTTACAAGTGGGATCAGCGCCTTGTCGATAAAAGCTTTGCGCCCTTCTTCGGTCAGGAGGAGTTTCTGGTTTGCCAGGGTATCGGAACCTTGGTTTGCCTTCATCATGTCGAAGGAAAGCAGGCACAGACTCACGGAGATGCCGCGCTTGTAGGCCATGTCGAGCATGGTGCGCACGTTCGAGATGGTGGCGGAGCCCGGCCCGTTCACAAGCCTGGTGGTGGGGTCGAAGGTGGGCGCGTTGGCGCAGTTGGTGAAAAGCCACCAGCGCACCGCGTTGCCGCCGGAATCGGAGACTCCTTGGAGCATCTTGGCAAACCAAGCGGTGTCGAGCGGCTCGGATCCTACATCGCCGGCGAAACGATCCCAGGCGACATTGATTCCAGACACGAAGATCTTCTGTCCAAACGGCAAGGTGACCCGGTCGTTTGTAGCGGCGCCGGCACAGGCTGCGGCTGCAAGCGTGGAAAGAAGGATGGTTCGCAAGTGCTGCATGATGAGTTCTCCTGCTGCAAAGGTACCGATTCGTTGTCTGGAATGGTCGGTGCGCAAGATGTAAGATTTTCGGTAGTATACCTTGAAGTTATACCGTCTGGACGGTACAATTGGATGGATTCATCCATACGAAGGAATGCACGTCGGGTTTTTCCATCTGGAGTCTATCATCCTTCACACCATGCGGACACTGATTGTTCTGGTCGCCGGATTGACGGGCGCTTCCATGGCTCAAGACCTTGGGGGTGGGGACAGCACGCCGACGTTTTTGCTTGCAGATACGGCCTGGCACTACCGGGCGGTGCATCTCGGACGTGCTCCGGCACAGCAAGTTCCGGCATGGCGGCAGGTGGCACTTCTTTATGGAGGGCAGTGGACCTACTACCTCACCTTCCAGGGGGACAATGTGCGGGACAACGGCAGTTTCCATAATTGGTACACCAACCTGCCGAATCCTCACTTCGACAAGGATTCCTACGACTTCAACCTGATCATGCACTCGGGGACGGGGGCGCTCTACTACGGCTATTACCGCGCCTACGGAAATTCTTTGGGGCGTTCGCTGGCGCTGTCCACGGCCTCGGTGCTGCTCTTTGAATTCACCATCGAAACGGTTACGGAACGGCCAAGCTTTCAGGACATCTACCAGACGCCTGTCTTGGGGGCGTTGGTGGGAATGAGCGTTGAGCAGTTATCGTTGCGCTGCCTTTCCAGCGACTGGAAAGGAGTGCGGGTGCTAGGGCATGTGCTCAATCCTTACACCATGGTGCCGGGAAGTGCCTGGCAGGTGAAGCTGGTCCCGGAAGTCACCCCCAAGTCTGTGGGAGGGCATCTTGCCTTGCAGTTGCCTTGAATTTCGTGCGCTGCGGGGGCTTGTGGCCGGACTGGGGTAACCGCTCGGTGATCCCCTCTATATCTCGTCGCTCCGAAACGCTACTTTGCGCGATTTTTCCACTGTAGCGGCGTTAGGTCGGCGCAGTCGGCGTCGTTGGGCCGTATCCTCATGCGCAGGAGCA
>Ga0302287_10000320_pt1 | contig 25901 bp, 22 predicted proteins | sample III_Fen_E2_4_FD_200452 | JGI IMG/M metagenome (GOLD analysis project Ga0302287, IMG submission 200452) | Peat permafrost microbial communities from Stordalen Mire near Abisko, Sweden - III_Fen_E2_4 | ecosystem: Environmental > Terrestrial > Soil > Wetlands > Permafrost | place: Sweden: Abisko...
ATCGCATTTTCGCATGTAAGATCCTGCGCAAAAAGTGTCACAGGACTGGCAGTCTGGGTGAGGGCATGTGTGTTTCATGCAACGATAGACGTACAACCCACAAAACTCGTACCATGGACGGTGAGAATATTCTGCTTTGTGAAAAATTCGCCTCCACTGAAGGGGAGCAGTTTATTGGATTTACGCTGGGGGCTTTGCTTTCTTCTAGAAAGCAGAAATCCTCCTCGCAGAATTTGAGTACGCTCAAATTCTTTTACATTGAGAGAATGAAAAAGTCACTCCTCATTTGTGTCGTCGCGTTTTTCCTCACAGGCTGCACCAGCAATAGCAGCACATCTCCCACGGTTTCTTCGGGTGCAGAATCATCGAGTGGTGCGAATGCGTCTTCTACAAAGCTTTTCTCCTCTTCCTCGACCGCGGCTCTAAATGCGCGCAAGGCTGCGTTCCTTTCTGCAGCAAGCATTGCAGACCTCAAAGCGTTGCTTGCGAAAGATTCTAGTGCTTTCAAAATAGAGTTGGTGGTTGACGTTGATCCACCAAGTACCCGTGACAATTATGGTGGTGCTGCGCCTATGTTCGTGAATGTTCATGGAAATGGGGTGCCAACGTTGCTTGTTCTGGCTACGAGGTTTTCAACGATTTGGACAGTGGAGCGTGTGGGCGATACCACAACTCCCATCAAGGTACTTACCATAGATCAAGGTGGCTCAACAGTTAGTGGGGTTGACACGAGTTCCGTATTGTGGCAATCCTCTCCTTCGAACTATGATGATTGGTTTAGAGCCCGCGATACTTTTGTGGATATGATGCCAGTGGTCACTACATTCTTAAAGCGCCCAACGCATTTACAACTGGATAGTTCCGCGCGGATGTTTACCGTGGCGGATAGCCTTGGAAATTATTCTTGGGATCATAGCATTACATGTTTGCGCAAGCTGAAGATTATGACCTTGCTCAAAGAAATCGACTATGACTTGATTTACGTGGGTGCTTATGAAGGCTCAAGCAACCACTCGATTTCGGCGAATGTTCCTGTGACTCTCGATTATGCGACAAGACCTGTGGTGCTTGCTTTGAGTAACTATGAATCTATCAATTGGGGAATCACTAAGACTGCTCAGACCAATCTGCTGGCAACCTTTGCTTTCGATTACGATTCTTCGACTGTTACAGGGGTGAGTCCCATCATCATTCAACCTAGGCCATCATGGAATGACATTGTTGGCTCCCAGAAGACTGCGCGCATCGATTCTATTGCCCAAACCCAATTTGGAAGGGCAATTACGGTGTACAAAGGGGATTACACCCTGACCAAGGTGAGCATTCCGTAAAAGGCTTGTTTCTAACAAAAAGACTCTCAGAATGTATATCGGGGTTGTTTCTGATTGTTAGAGGAATCCATACATATTTTTCTGAAAAAGCGGACGTTATTTTGATAAATAAATACGTCGCTCCAGTCCATGTTTTACAAGGGCTGCCAGACTTATTTGCGCACAACATAACATGACATTCTTGTGACCGTTTTTTGGACAATTTTGTCTGGTTTGGGGGCTCCATGGGGCGGGGCGCTTTACTATCTTTGCCGACGCCACTTAATAGGAGATCCCACTATGTCCACATCCAAAACCAAGCGTTGGGCCCTGCCCTTGCTGGCGATGCTCGCTGCATCACCTGCGATGGCCGGCGAAGCCAACCTCGTCCTGCCCAACCTCAATGATGCTAGCGTCGCTACCTTCTTAGGTGGAATGACTGGCCATAACCTCTTGTTGGGTGGCATCGCCATCTGCATTTTGGGTTTGGCTTTTGGTCTCTTCATCTACAAGCAGCTGCAAGCTCTGCCTGTTCATAAGTCCATGCTCGAAATTTCTGAGCTGATCTATGAGACATGTAAGACCTATCTGATCACTCAGGGCAAGTTCCTGCTCATCCTTGAGCTCTTTATCGGCATCATCATGATCGCCTACTTCGGCGCCATCGAGAAGCTTGAAGCGTATAAGGTTGTGATCATTCTTGGATTCTCTCTCGTTGGTATCGCTGGTTCATTTGGTGTGGCCTGGTTCGGCATTCGCATCAACACCTTCGCGAACTCTCGCACTGCTTTTGCTGCTTTGCGCGGCAAGGGTTACAATTGCTACGCTATTCCGCTCAAGGCCGGTATGTCCATTGGCACTCTGCTGATCGCGACCGAACTTGTGATCATGCTTTGCATCATGCTGTTCATACCTTCCGATCTCGCTGGCCCTTGCTTCATCGGCTTTGCTATTGGTGAGTCCTTGGGCGCTTCTGCTCTGCGTATCGCTGGTGGTATCTTCACCAAGATCGCTGACATCGGCTCTGACCTTATGAAGATTGTGTTCAAGATCAAGGAAGATGATGCTCGTAACCCAGGTGTGATCGCAGACTGCACAGGCGACAATGCTGGTGACTCGGTTGGCCCAACGGCTGACGGCTTCGAGACCTACGGCGTGACTGGTGTTGCTTTGATCACCTTCATCATGCTTGCCCTCAATGGCAATCCTACTGTCCAAGTTCAATTGCTCGTTTGGATCTTTGCAATGCGCGTTATGATGGTTGTGACCTCTGTGGGTTCTTACTTCCTTAACGAGTACCTCTTTGCTAAGCCTAAGTTTGGTAACGTTGCCAAGTTCAACTATGAAATTCCTTTGACTTCTCTCGTGGTTGTGACCTCTGTAGTTTCTATTGCAATGACTTTCGGTATGTCCAAATTGTTGATTCCTAATCTCGGCAATGGCGACCTCTGGTGGCAGCTCTCCTTGATTATCTCCTGCGGTACTGCTGCTGGTGCGATCATTCCTGAACTTGTCAAGGTGTTCACCTCTGTTCATTCCAAGCATGTTCGCGAAGTGGTGACCTCTTCTCGTGAAGGTGGCGCATCTTTGAACGTTCTCTCTGGCCTTGTTGCTGGTAACTTCTCGGGCTACTGGCTCGGTCTCATGATCGTGGCTCTGATGGCGATTGCTTATGGCATTTCGACCCTCGGTCTCGGTACTTTGATGTCCACCAATCCTGATATCGCGATCACCATGGGTGCTGTCTTTGCATTCGGTCTGGTGGCTTTCGGCTTCCTCGGTATGGGTCCTGTGACCATCGCTGTGGACTCCTATGGTCCAGTAACTGACAACGCTCAATCCGTGTACGAACTTTCCACCATCGAAGAAATTCCAAACATCAAAGCTGAGATCAAGAAAGACTTTGGCTTTGACGTGAATTTCGAACTTGCGAAAGAATTGCTCGAAGAAAACGATGGCGCTGGCAATACCTTCAAGGCGACTGCAAAGCCTGTGCTGATTGGTACTGCTGTTGTGGGTGCAACCACCATGATCTTCTCGATCATCATGGAATTGACTCAAGGCTTGTCCAACACCGCTGAAGTGATGAAGCTTTCTCTGACCCATGCTCCTTTCTTGCTCGGACTTATTTCTGGTGGTGCAATCATCTATTGGTTCACCGGTGCTTCGATCCAAGCTGTGGTTGCTGGTTCTTACAAGGCTGTTGAATTCATCAAGAAGAACATTAAGCTTGATGGCGCAAACAAGGCATCTGTCGAAGACTCCAAGAAGGTTGTGGAAATCTGCACGATCTACGCTCAGAAGGGAATGTGGAATATCTTCCTTGCTGTGTTCTTTGGTACTCTCGGCTTCGCTTGCATCGACGCATACTTCTTCATTGGCTATCTAATCGCGATTGCAATTTCGGGTCTCTATCAAGCGATCTTCATGGCTAACGCTGGCGGTGCTTGGGATAATGCGAAGAAGGTTGTTGAGACCGAACTGCGTGCCAAGAATACTCCGCTCCATGAAGCTTCTATCGTGGGTGACACCGTTGGTGATCCGTTCAAGGATACCTCTTCTGTGGCTATGAATCCTATCATCAAGTTCACCACTCTGTTTGGCTTGCTTGCTGTCTCCATGGCTGTTGGTCTTCGTCATGCTGGTCAAGGTGGATTGGTTACTGGCCTTGCAGTTGCTTTCGTAGCAATCTCCATGGTCTTCGTCTGGCGTTCTTTCTATACCATGCGTATCGAAGGTGCTCAGATCAAGTAAGTAGCACATTCTGTTTTAAAGGCCATCCAGAAATGGGTGGTCTTTTTGTTTTGTATTGAAAACCACGTGCTAAGCTGGTGGATCCTTTTTATCCGCAAACCATTTTCCGATGGATCTCTTTTTTCTTTCGATGAATTACTGAATGGGTATTCAGATATTCTGGGCTGGAATAATGAATGGTTCGTCATTTATAATTTGCCGCGAGTTCCCTTTGTAGGTTGATACTATCAAAGGGGTCTGATATGAATAAAAGCATAATGACATCAATAATCGTCTATTCGTTGTTGATGCCCGCGTTTGCATGTGCAGGAAAGCTAAGTGACTTTGCGGGAGGAGCTTCGGGATCAAGTGGGGGACGTTCGGGTGGAGGAAGTGGATCTAGCTCCAATGATGACTGTGGGTTTCTTTGCTTACTCATTAAGGCTCTTGCTTCGCCTGATCGATCAGAATCCAATGAAAATTCTGTGCGGTACTACCCAGCGCCTCCTCCAGAACAACGAGAAGAAGCAAGGGTAATTCCCGACCACACTTATACCTCGGATTTCTCAACGCTCGACTCTCTGATGGGAGCGGAGTTTACAGCGCGTGGATCCTATGGGCACTGGGATGATCATTTATATGCTGGTGCTTTTGATTTGAATTTATCTCTGTATATCTTCACCTTCGATTTAGAAACCGTTTTTGACCATGAGGGAGTGGGTGCCGATCAAGATTCAATGCAGACCGTGACCGCGCGCATGGGCTTGGTTTATCCCGGTGAAAATAATTTTGTGTCTATGTTATTTGGCGTGACTTCACTTAACCAGCGCTCCGAGGCTAAGCTTGCTTCCTTTGGATTAAGACATGAGTACCGCAGTAAATGGTGGGGAACTCGAGCAGAAGCGAACATCAATTTAGCCGATGATAATTCAGGATTTTACGATCTTTATGCAGGTGGATATTTACGCAAAGGAATGTTTCAAGTCGAAGCCGGATGGAAGCGCAGAAGCACCTTGCAGGATGTGGCAAATGTGATCGAAGGGCCTGAAATTAGTGTGGCGTTCCGTTTTGGAAATTACCACGATCAACCCTCAATGCAACGGACACCAAGCCATGCGCCTGCAGATAAATCAAACCCAGACACTTATCCAGTCAATCGCTTGATTGATTATGATCGTGATGGTGTAGCGAGCAAGCGTTAATTTGCGCAGGTGAATGGAATCACCAGAGTATGTCCTTGTAGCGAGTCCACATATCCAAAACGATTGCGAGCAATAATCGTCCATGCATAGGAGCCAGAAGATGTGGAATCTAAAGTGCCTACAGAGAACTCAGGAATATCAATTTCTGGAGCATCATCAGCAGCATACCTGCAACGTTGTATATTCAGCAAAGGATTACAGGAAAAAACGGTACTGCAACCACCCCCATATGGGTTAAACCATTGAAGGCTGATTGGCGTTTCAGGCGCGTGGATTATTATGCTAGCAGAGTCCCCTTGAAAATGCTGCACAGGAATGATTGGGCTAATTTCGTGCAGTGAAAATTGCGCGGTATCTGTGCTCTGTAAAAAGGAATCTTTGCTTGCGATAAATACACGTGGAACAACCAAACTATCGCGAGCTGTGGGGCCGTAATTCAAATACACTGTTGCCTTCACTTTGGGAGACATGTTGATCGTTCCGTTTGCATCCAGCCAGAGTGAGTCCCCTGGGCAGGCTAGTGTATCTAGGCTGAATGCTTGAATTACTCGCATGAATCCAGAGGAATATATGTTTTCAAATTGGGTGGCTTTTGTACCATAATACTTGTTGATATTTCGACTCCATAATGTGTCGATGTAGCCATTTGCATAGGGCTCAATCCATGTATATAGCGTGTCTTGTATATGGATTATTGCAGAAATTTCTTGGCAGCTCGATAAGTTGTTGCTGACTTGTAGGCAGTTGAGAGGGGTAGTAACACTAGCGCCTGTAATTGTGTCAGCGAAGCCGAATCGGTTCCGCACAATGATCTTCCAAAATTTTATCAAAGCCGAGCGACCAAGGTTTGGCTTAACCATGATCCCGCTGCGGAGTGCTGTTCCCGCTGGGAGCTCGACGGCTGTGCAGGCTGCTTGTTCTCCGATATGGCAAGGATCCGCAACGCATGTTTGTTGTGATGGATAAGTGCTTACGGCAAACAAGCTCGTATCACTAATTTCAATGGTCAAACCATCGCCTCTGAAATGATAGGCATCGAGCAACACGGATTGGTTAAAGGATCCTTGAAGGGTATCTAATGCGGCTTGAATTGCCTCTTTGTTCGCTATGGTGATGCGTTGAATCGCAATGCTGTCACGCGCTTTGGGGCCGTAGTTTAAACACACGGTATCATCGTATTTCGTGGGTTGACTTGTCGTCGTAGAGCTTTGTGTCAAGAGAACTTGAATGATTGGCCTATCTAAGTACGTTCCAAGAGCGATAGGTGTGACACCAGGATAGTTTGCTGTATCTGGTGAGAAAGCTGTATCTCTTGTACAATCAGCATGGACTTCAATCCAAGAATAAAGGGTTGTCGAGGCGTTGCTGGTATTGGGTGAGCGATCTTTGACTGCACAGCCAAGGGTTATTAGGGATGTGCATACAATCGCTGAGAGGAGCTTCCTAGTATTCATGTGATAAGTATAAGCTGATAAGTGGTTCTAACACAAGAGAAGTTTTGAACGTACGAAATGGCGTGATTTTAATCCTAGCAAAACGGAAAAGCCCCGGCTTTGACCAGGGCTGATTCATAGGAGACAAACGAAATTATTTTGCAGTGAAGCGAGCTTCCGCTTTATCCCAGTCCACAATGTTCCACCAAGCTTGGATCCAGTCTGGGCGAACATTCTTGAACTTCAAGTAGTATGCGTGTTCCCAGACATCGATCACGGTAATTGGCTTTAAACCAGAGCTGATAGGAGTCACTTGGTCGTGGGTATCGACAACCTGGAGCTCACCAGACTTATCAACCACAAGCCAAGCCCAACCCGATCCGAAATGCCCGAAAGCCTTTGCCGTAAAGGCTTCTCTGAATGCAGCAAAGCTTCCCCATTTCTTGGTGATTGCAACAGCGAGTGTTCCCTTGGCTTCTCCGCCACCCTTAGGCGACAATGATTCCCAGAAGAAATTGTGATTCCACCAACCACCACCAGCATTGATCACAGGATTGCGCTTATCGGCAGGAATTGCGTCGAGATTGGTGAGAATCTCTTCTGCGCTCTTGCCCACAAGCCCAGCTGCTTCAACGGCTTTGTTGAAATTGATGGTGTAGGTGTTATGATGTTTCGAATGGTGAATTTCCACCGTCGTTTTATCATAGTGGGGTTCTAACGCGTCGTAAGCGTAGGGCAGCTTTGGTAATTCAAATGACATATAAACTCCTTAATTACTTAGCGAAAAATTCTTCCAAACCCTTTTGCGTGGCCACCATGGCCTTATCGCCTTTCTTCCAGTTGGCTGGGCATACTTCACCGTGTTCTTCGTTGAACTGCAAAGCATCGATAAGGCGTAAAACCTCGTCAACACTGCGACCAAGCGGCAGATCGTTTACAATCTGATGGCGCACATTGCCTGCCTTGTCGATCAAGAATAAGCCGCGGAACGCAACCGTACCATCGGGGGTAAGCACATCATAGTCGCTTGCCACGGTCTTCTTCAAGTCTGAAATAATGGGATATTTCACACCTTGAATTCCACCCTTGGTCGAAGGCGTGGTGAGCCATGCAAAGTGAGAGAACTTAGAGTCTACACTTGCGCCAATCAGCTGCACATTGCGCTTCTCGAATTCGCCAAGCTTCTCTTGAAAAGCATGCAACTCGGTGGGGCAAACGAAGGTAAAGTCAAGAGGATAAAAGAACAGTACAACGTATTTCTTTCCCTTGAATTGTGAGAGCGTGAAATTTTCCACAAACTCGGATCCATTGACGACGGCATCGAGCTTGAAATCTGGTGCGGGTCTTCCTACGAGAACTGACATGTGAACCTCCATGAATTGTTTATGCATCCATAGTACTTAACGAATGGGCACTAAACAAGCCGAACGCAAGAATGCCTTGGCGAATGGCTTATAATCAAGGATGAACGGTGAATTTATGGTGCAGTGGAGCGCGAAGGTGCAAGGCCTTTCCACGCTTTGTGTGCTTCGAAGCCAAGTTTTGACATGCTTTGGATTGCCGTGTCGTAGGTTGCTGTGGTTCGATAAATTGCGAGCAATCTTACTTTGCCCTTTGCCAATTTTTTTTGCTTCATTTCTGCAATGATTTGCAGCTGGGAACAAACTTCACGAAACGCTTCCATATAGAGAATCATTACTGAATAGTAGTTGCGAAGGTCTTCGCCATCGCTCATGGTTTCTGCTCCACGCAGAAGTCGTTTTGTAATTGCAACCTGGTCTTGTGCGTGTTTGATTGTTGTGTCCATTATGCGGCCAATGCGCACAAAGTCTACTTGAGGCCAGAACATGCTGAAAGGCCAAATTTTCTTCCAATGGAATCCAAGCGCAGATTCGTTGGCGGCTTTCCAAGCCTTCATCAATTCACCGAGATTGTCGTAGAGCGCTTTCCAAGGGGGAAGCTGCTGGCTTTCGGCTGAATCAGCCATGGATGACTCCGTAGTTGATTTTTTGCCAAGAATAGTATAAAATAGGACTGTACCTTTTGTGTACCCATTTGTTGTTAACGAGGTTTCTATGGAATTGAGCATTAAGGACAATGGCAAAGTTGCTGTTGTTCGTGTCAGCGGTAAGCTTGTTGCGACTACCCTGAACGAGTCTTTGCGTGGGGCCGTTCGAAATTTGTTTGCGAAAAAGATCAAGCGAGTCGTTATCGACTTAGGTCAAGTGATTCACATCGATTCTACAGGGGTTGGTGAACTTGTCTCTGCATATACTTCTGCAACCAATGAGAAAGCGTCCCTACAGCTGACTCGCGTTCCGGACTCTTGCAAAGAATTACTTGAGATAACCAATCTTCTCGATGTCTTTGAAATTGTGCCACCGACGGATCCAGAAATCAAGGCTCTTTTAGCCTGAAAATCCTCTCCTGTTGCCTTTTGTGAGGTGAGAAATTAGATTACCTAAAATCACTCACAAAGGGAGTTTACTTCGATGGATCTCAAAAAAGGATTGTTGATCTCAATCATCATTAATCTTGGCCTTTTGGTCATGATTTTTGTGGTCAAGCACAACGTGACAGCACAAGCTCAGACTCAAGTCAAAACTATGGTGGGTCTAGTCCGCCAGCAGAACGAGATATTTGCGAACAATACACTTCTTTGGGGCTTAGTTGCTGAAGCCTACAAGAGTTCAGATCATTCCTTGGTCACATTTACCAAGCTTGCCAAGGATAAGCGCCTACCAGGTCGCAAAGATGAAAAGGCTTTTCTGCAGTTTGAAACAGTTAAACAAAATGGGCTAAATGCTCGTCGCGTCGGTTGGGAAAAGTACAGCATCATGGCCACTTTTGATGCTAAGGACAACCTTGTTGATATTAACGTTGATGATCTTCTGGGGAAGGAAACCCCTGTAAACGGTGCCGCCTCTGAGGCTCCTGCTGACTCCGCTAAATAGTCTTTTGCTGCTCAATGATTAGATGTCCTTAGGGGCATCTTTTTTTGTTCAAAATTCAAGTTGAATTCGTTCTTGGATCATGTGAGCAATTTGATTACAACGGGTTTCATCTAGTTGGTGAAACTGCAATTGTAGGCCTTTATCCATAGTGGACACGACTTTAACGTCGGTGGTCATATCAAGGTTCTTAAATACGAGCAAGCAATTGGAAAGAATCTCGTTGGGAGCAAAGCGCACGAAGATGCGTTCGCGAAAAGCAACTTGCAAACCGCCCACAGAAACATTCTTGATAAGCGATGTCACTTTACGAGCATTAGGTAAGTTCAAAATTAGCTTCGCATTTTCATATTCCATGATATTGATGCGCACATGTTGGCGCCTATCGTTTACTCCGCCTAGGCTTGAGGCAATCGCGTCGAGCTTTTCTATAAAAGCAGAGTCGGGTTGTGAGCGTGTTAGTAGGTGATAAAATCCGAGCTTAATCAGATCAAGAACCAAAGACTGTTCCGCAACTTCCATCACGAGTAAAAATTGGATATGACGAAACTCAATGCGATCGCGAAAAACTTTGAGCGCTTGTTGTAATGAGGGGTCTCGTTGCGAAACGCGGGTCATTACCGCAGCAAATTTTCCAGTCGCAACGCCTTGAATCAAAGCTTCGCGAGTCGAGACTGTTACTGGGGCAAAGCCATCTGCGAGCAATAAACGAATCCAACGAGAACGCGAGTCTGCGTGCGTTTCAAAGAGAAGAATTGGGTAGTTTTTTGTTTCCACGTTTATGCTTACGATCCTATCATTAATTTGTGCAAAAGGAAAGCCGTTCCTCCGAAGAAGAACGGCTTGATGATCAAACTAAGCTTGGCTTAGCGATACCAGAGCAACTCTGTGTAGGTTGGAAGAGGCCAGAGATCATCAGAGACTTCTGTTTCCAAGATGTCAGCGGCAGCGCGGATGGCTTCGAGACCTTCGCGGATGTTCTTCGCGTAGAACTGCATGTGTGCTTCGATAGAAGCAAAGTCATGCTTGTGTGCGATGGCCTGTAGGCTCTTGATTGCGGCTTGCAGAGCTTTGATTTGTTCGGTAACGATCTTGATATCGCTGTTATCGAGCTCAATCTTAGCGTCGGCCAAAACTTCACCAGACTCAACGCGCTCGGTGAGGTGTGCAATCGCTGCTGGGAGGATCTTGGTCTTAGCAATCTCGATGGCGAGCTGAACTTCAACATCGATGGTCTTGATGTATTGTTCTGCGTAGACTTCGAAGCGAGCTGCAGTCTCAGTTGCGCTGAGGACGTTGTGCTTGCTAAGAAGCTCAATAACTTCCTTTTCCTTGAACACAGGGAGAGCGTCAGCGGAAGTACGCAGGTTGCGCAGACCACGCTTCTCAGCTTCCTTATGCCATTCTTCGGAATAGCCATTGCCATTGAAAATCACGGCGCCATGTTCATCAACGACCTTCTTCAGAACCTTCTCGATCGCTTTATTCAAATCGAGGCCACCCTTGATTGCGGCTTCGAGTTCGTTTGCGACCCAGTCAAGGGAGTCTGCGAGGATTGTATTCATCGCAACGAGAGGATCAGCAACGGATTGGCTTGAGCCCACAGCGCGGAACTCAAAGCGATTGCCAGTGAAGGCAAAAGGAGATGTGCGGTTGCGGTCGCCTGGATCCTTAGGCAGTTTTGGCAATGTGTCCACGCCAATGTGAAGAACGTCTTTAGCCTTGGACGATTTCAGAGCGCCGGCCTTGATCTGCTCAAACACGTCAGCGAGCTGTGTGCCTAGATAGACGGAGATGATTGCAGGAGGAGCTTCGTTAGCACCAAGACGATGATCGTTAGAAGCTGACGCAACCACTGCACGCAGCAAATGACCATACTTGTGTACGCCACGGATCACAGCGCCACAGAATACGAGGAATTGAGCGTTGGAATGTGGGGTGTCGCCTGGATCGAGCAGGTTGCCCTGTGTGGAATTGCCTACAGACCAGTTGGCATGCTTGCCCGAACCATTGATGCCTTTGAATGGCTTCTCGTGCAGCAAGCACATGAATCCATGCTTCTTCGCCACAGTGCGCAGGACCGTCATCATCATCTGCTGATGGTCAGCTGCGACGTTGGCTGCTTCGTAGACAGGAGCAATTTCAAATTGAGCAGGAGCCACTTCGTTATGGCGTGTCTTCGCAGGAATGCCAAGGCGATAGAGACGGTCTTCCACGTCTTGCATAAATACTTGAACGCGTTCTGGGATCACACCGAAGTAGTGATCTTCGAATTGTTGACCCTTTGCAGAAGGTGCGCCAAAGAGTGTGCGGCCAGCAAGGAGCAAGTCTGTGCGTTGGTTTGCGAAAGCAGAGTCGACCAAGAAATATTCTTGCTCTGGACCGCAGCTAGAGTTCACTGGAGCTACGTTGGTGTGGCCGAGGAGTTTGAGCACGCGCTGTGCAGACTTATTCATCGCAGAATTGGAACGAAGAAGCGGAGTCTTCTTGTCGAGTGCTTCACCGGTCCAAGAGACGAATGCTGTTGGGATACAAAGGGTTGCGCCATTGGATTGTTCAATGATGTAGGCTGGGCTGGTTACATCCCAAGCTGTATAGCCGCGGGCTTCGAAGGTTGAACGGATGCCGCCATTAGGGAACGAAGATGCGTCTGGTTCGCCTTGAACCAAGAGTTTGCCAGAGAGTTCCGTGATGACCGTGCCATCGCTCTGTGGTGACAGAAAACTGTCATGCTTTTCTGCAGAGCTACCTGTGAGGGGGTAGAACACGTGTGAATAATATTTGGCGCCTTTTGCGATTGCCCAGTCTTTCATTGCTGCAGCAACGGCATCCGCTGTGGAAGGGTCAAGAGTTGAATTATTCTGAATGGTCTTTTCGATGGATTTGTAGACCGCTTTAGGAAGAACTTGTTTCATCTTTGGCAGGTCGAAAACATCGGTTGCCCAGATGTCAGCGATGGAGCCCGAAGACTTTACGTCGATTGGTTGGCGTTGATTGATTTGATTGATTGCCTCTTTACGTTCGATAGCGCTCATGGAGTACCTTTCAGGGTTGATGTGTTGTTGTGCAAATCGTTAGAAATGTATGCAAATTTTATACCGTTGAGTACTCTCTACAAAGCCTTTCTTTTCGTCCAATATGAGCGCTTTTGGGATCGGCTGATGCCATAGGACTACATATTTGTAAAGAGGGTGAAAATCACTCAACAAAAATGAAGCGGGATTTGCATTTCAAAGGGGGAGTTCGCTCTGCAATGCGAGGCCTTGGGGTGGGATTAGGCCGAGTTTGCGGTAGGCTCTGAGTGTGGTCATACGACCGCGCAACGTGCGACTAAGGAATCCTTGTTGAATCAAGTAAGGCTCGTAAACTTCCTCGATAGTATCAACCTCTTCACCAATGGCAGCGCCAATGGTACCAAGGCCTACTGGGCCACCATCAAATTTTTCGATAATTGTTTGCAAGATTCTGCGATCCATTGGATCGAGTCCGTCCTCATCAATTCCCAGCATAACCAAGGTGCGGTGGGCTGTCTCAAGGGTGATGATTCCGTTTCCGCGCACTTGGGCTACATCGCGACAGCGGCGCAAAATGCGGTTGGCGATACGGGGAGTTCCACGGCAACGACTGCCGAGAAGCTTTGCCGCAGTAGGCTCTAACTCGATTTGTAGAATTGTGGCGGAGCGTCCAAGAATCTGCACAATTTCAGAGTCAGAATAAAGCTCAAGACGATATTGCAAACCGAAACGCGCACGCAAAGGTGAGGTGAGCATGCCTGCTCGAGTGGTCGCCCCCACCAGGGTAAACGGTTTCAGCGGCAGGTTGACACTGCGGGCACCGGGCCCAGAATCGAGCATGATATCGAGTCGAAAATCTTCCATGGCGGAGTAGAGGTATTCCTCGACAATACGACTTAGACGGTGAATCTCATCGATAAATAGAATATCGCGTTCTTGTAGAGATGTGAGCAGCCCTGCAAGATCTGATGGGCGCTCAAGCACTGGCCCTGAGGTGATGTGAATCTGCGTGCCCATTTCGCGAGCAATGATGCCTGCAAGTGTTGTTTTGCCTAAGCCAGGAGGCCCTGCGAAAAGACAGTGATCGATGGATTCGTTTCGTGCGTGTGCAGCCTGAATCGCGATGGACAAATTATCTTTCAAAGATTCTTGGCCAGTGAATTCATCGAGCGAAGCGGGGCGTAAAGTGCGCTCTTCCTTGGAATCTTCGTTCAGTTGCTCTGGATTAGATACGCGGTCGTTCATGTCGTAAATATAATTGAAACTGCACAAGCGTGCAGGGTGGCGCTATGGCTTGGATTGTTGTGAAATACTTGGTGACTGCTGTTGTTGTGGTGCTCGTCTCGGAGCTTGCGAAACGAAGTGACCGGGTAGGTGGACTAGTGGCTGCGTTGCCTTTGGTTACCATCCTCACCCTGATTTGGCTGCAAGTGGAACACCAATCGCAAGCGAAGATTGCCAATCATGCTTGGTACACCTTTTGGTACGTGTTACCCACACTTCCCATGTTTATTGCGTTTCCTCTTTGCTTGCCACGAGTAGGGTTTTGGACAACTCTAGGCCTTTGTTCTTTGCTCACAGCACTCTGCTTTTTCGTATTTGCAATGGTAATGCGTCGCTTTGGAGTAGAATTGCTGTGAGGTGTTTGTGCTTACTGGCTTGGTTGGGGTTAGCATTTCCGTGCGGTGCTGCTGAACGCTATTGTCGTGAAATGCACCAATGGATTCAAGCCCTCAGCAAGGATTCCAATGCTGTAGAAATCACTGCGTGGAGTGGTATTACACTTGATTTGCGCTATGCGACTAGCAATAATATGGCTGGTCAGAATTTGTATTGCAGTGAGCACCGTGCCTTTTTGCATAAGGTTGCAGCATATAAATTGCAGCGCGCGCTGGTTTTGCTTGCCAACGAATTTCCTGGTTATCGGCTGCGCATTTGGGATGCTTCGCGGCCCGTGTTTGCACAAGAAGCGTTGCGGGCAAAGGTGCGCGGCACGCCGCTTTCGCCTTATGTCAGTAGTCCCGGCAAAGGTTCTTTGCACAACTTTGGAATGGCATTAGATCTTACTGTGCAAAAGCCCGATGGCTCTTTGATGGATATGGGCTCAGATTTTGATGAGCTTTCGTCCAAAGCCTCTGCGCAGGCAAGCATTGAGGATAGTTTAATGCAGCGTGGCGAATTGTCGATAACGCAAATCAATAATCGCCAAGGCTTACGCCGCCTAATGCAAAAGGCGGGGCTTACCCAACTGCCGTCCGAGTGGTGGCACTTCAATGCGGCCTCAAGCGACAGTGTGCGAACATTTATGAAGATGTTTGGGCAGACCAATTGAACTACGCTAGCATCTTCCAAGCCTTGTGCGACAAAGAATTTACGACTGTGTGAGCAAAAACATCGTGAGAAATCCACGCATATTCTGGACTTATTTCTTGAGGTAAATTCCAAGCAGTAAGATGAATTTCACAAACAGAAAGTTCAATCTTATGATGTGTAATTGCATGGCGAATTTTGCCGATGAGTCGAATGTCGCGAACGTGCTGAAGGCCAAAATGCTTGGTTAGGAAAGAAGCGGTTGGAGCCTTGTTGGGCAAAGCATCACAGATCACTAAGGGCAATTTCCATTGCCCAGAAAGTAAACCCGAAGTAGATTTTTCAATGAGCACTTTCCCTTTGTGGATAAAGCAAAGAATGTATCCATTGACAGTCGTGCTTGTGTGCTTTACTTTGAGGGGCGGATATAGTCCCACTTGGCCTTGAGAGTATGCCTTGCAATGATTTTGCACACAACATTCCGCACAGCGCGGTTGCTTGGGTGTACACACGAGTGCGCCATATTCCATCAGGGCTTCGTTAATGATGTTGGGGTGTGAGCTCTTTGCGAATTGTCGAGCAAGCTTCCAGTAGGAATCGTGCCAATCTTTACTCTCCGTAGGGAGCATAGTCCAGCATTGCAGTCTTGAAAATATTCGCACCAAATTTCCATCGAGAATTGGTTCGGGCTTATGCATTGCGAGACTAAGGATCGCGCCTGCAGTGTAGTTGCCGATGCCTGGAACTTTTTCGAGAGTAGCGCGGTCACTAGGGAGTTTGCCTTGGTGAATTTGCAAAATGTGCAGAGCTCCCTTGTGCAAATTGCGAGCGCGTGAATAATAGCCGAGCCCTTGCCAATGCGCAAGAACGCTGGCCTCGTCCGCCATTGCTAATGCTTGGACCGTTGGGAAATCTTGCATCCATTTTTTGAAATGTTCGATTACCGATTCGACGCGGGTCTGCTGTAACATCACCTCACTTACCCAAGTTTGATAAGGATCGCGAAGGTGCTCAAGATTGTTGGGACGCCAGGGAAGGACTCGATGATTTTGCGAGAACCACGCAGAAAGCTTCTGCGCAATTTTAGCAAGCGGCAATTCGCTTATTGCCAAGGCTTTCCTTGTGCAAGCTTGGTCATAAATTCCCATTGAGCATCGCAAGCGCTATCGAGCGAGAATTTTTTAGAATGAGCTACGCAGCGTTTGCGGAGTTCTTCAAAGCTATTTGGGTCATCCACTCGTCTACGCACTGCTTGTTGCAAAGCAGATACCCATGCTTCTTTATCTCGGAAAGGAATGATCACGCCGCAGTCTGTGCCTTCCACAATGTCTTTCGGGCCACCGCGATCGGATATTAGTGCCGGAGTCCCGCTTGCTAAAGCTTCAACAATGACGTTTCCGAAGGTATCGTTGCCGCTTACGAAAATAAAGTAATCCGCTTCGGCATATAGATTGAATAAAGACTCGCCCGAAAGTTGTCCGGTAAAACTGACTTCGGGGCAGTCCGCCATTCGTTCTTTCATTGTGTCTAAGTAAGGGCCGTGGCCGACGATCATGAGCTCAGCTTCACTGTTGTGCTGGCGGAATTCTTTCCAGACTTCTTCTTGAAAAGGCAAAGATTTTTCAAGGGATACGCGACCAACAAACAGAAAGCGAACGGCGCGATTTGCTTTGCTAAACGAGGGCCAAGTGTTTGATGATTTGCGCTCAGGGTAAAAACTAGCAAGCTCAATGCCACGTGGGAGTAAGGCTATCTTCGAATCGGGAATGCCCATTTCTTCACGTACAATCCTCTTAAAGTCTCTGCTAGGTGTAATCACAGGCGTGGTGAGGCGGGTAAATGACCACACTAAAAAGTGCACGTATAAGTGCATGAACTTCCACTTCACTAACATGCGCGTGTAGCCGTTGGCATCAGTGCGGTAATGACTAATGACTGGAATGCCTAAGAACTTGCAGATTACCATCACAACCCAAGAACCAGGGTTCGGAGTATCCAACTCGACGACATCGGGTGGATAGCGTAAGAACCAGCGCAAAATGGGTCCCATGTGCGGTGCAGATAATTCGCTGTCTGGGTAGCCTAACTGCGGCATTCCAAACGCAAGTGGAAATAAAATCACGAAGCTATTTTCGACACGACCACCATCACGAGTTCGGTGTACAGCCCCAATAAGATGGGCTTTGCGGCCTTTATCTATTTGCTTCTTTACCGTGAGACGAATATTGTTCGCGATGCCATTCACTTCATCGAGTGTGTCTGTCCAAAAGAATACACGTGGGTTTTGTGGATCGCGCTTTTTTTTCTTGAAGGCTGCACGAGCTTTTAGCAATGAGGGCAGCAGCCATAAGGCTTGCCCAAAAATGGAGGCGGGAACTAATGCAACGCCGAGAATCGGATTGTCTGTACAGAATTTGAAATAATGCTTGCGAAAATGGCTGGTGACAATTCGCCCTGCCACGGGCTTCGGGGCGTGCTTAGCTGTGCTTTCTGTTGTATGCGACGCAGTCTGCATATTGAGCTCCTTTACCACCGAAAATATCGAGGGCACTTCCAATCGTCAGGTCAACGTTTCCATGCGAAATTGCATCGCAGCGTTCTAAGTCAGCGACACTTCTTGCACCACCGGCATAGGTCACTGGAATCGAACAATACTCCGACAGAAATTCTATCAAAGTTTCATCCATGCCTGCTTGTTTGCCTTCCACATCAGCTGCGTGAATTAACAATTCGTCGCAATAGCTAGCGAAAAGATCTAGCGTTTTTGGATTTAGTTGAACAGGTGTGATTGTTTGCCAGCGATTGATCGCAATATTCCAGCCTTGCCCAACCTTGCGGCAAGAAAGATCTAGCACTAAGTGCTTGCGCCCTACAGTGTCTTTCAGTGCTTGCAAACGTTCCATGCGTAGAGAGTTGTTCTGGAAAATCCAAGAGGTCACAATCACGTGCGAAGCGCCTGCTGTAATCCATGACTGTGCAGACTCTGCAGAAATTCCGCCGCCTACTTGTAAACCACCAGGATAAGCTTGAAGCGCATCGCGAGCAGCTTCTTCATTGCCGGTTCCCAGCATGATTACATGGCCACCCTTTAGGTAATCTTTCTTATACAGCTCAGCAAAATAGCGTGGAGGGTGATCCGAAATAAAATTGGTCACCAGCCCTTGACCCTTATCGGACAAGGTTCCACCGACAATTTGTTTGACTCGGCCTTCGTGGAGGTCTATGCATGGCCTGAATGAAGTCATTTATTCTCCGAAGCCTGCGGCAACCCATTCCACCGCACCATCTTGGGTATTCGTGCGACCTCGGAAAAGCAAGTGATCACCACCTAATGCAATTTTTGCTGCAGAGCGTTCCATCCAAGAATCGACCGTAGATAGCACAGAATATTTTTGGTAGGGCTTCGAAAGATTCAACTCGAGTGGAGCCACTTTAGAGTCTGTCCAGTCTACGTGTAGCGACATCCCATTGACCTTAAAAGTCCGTGGCACAAGGGTTTGAGGCTTTCCGTCAATAACGCGAACAACATTTCCAAAGGGTGCTTGGTTTCCCTTGCCTTGCATGATTCGTCCACTAAAACCGTTGCCACTTACACAGAAAAATGAAACGGAACGTGGAGTAAATTCAGTCACACGTTTGGGATACCATGAATGAATCAAAGTCCCTTGACCCTTGATGGGTAAGGTGTCTTTGCCTATTACGAGAGTGCCGTGTACTCCGCCGCGGGGAATTTGTACAAGGGTATTTACCACAATACTTCCGACCTTGTCACCAGGTAGCACAAGGGTTGGTTGGGCGTCCGTAAAGGTTAGGTCTAAGAGATATCCTTCGTTTTTCCCTGTGGCAAAATGAACATGATGGCCTGCACCAGGGAGTCCCTTCATGTAGTAGTCAGAGCGGATTGCAATTGTTGTATTGGATTGATTTTCTTTCCATTCACTGGTCGCGTATTGTTTGCCGACACTCAGGTCTTTGCCTTTGTAATTATGGATGGAGAGTTCGCCTGCAATTTTAGGGCCGATGGCGGGCAAATTAATCCAAGAATAGGTGAGCCAGATTTGCGTGCCATTTTCTAGTGCAAATTGATAAGACCAGAGCTCATAAGGCTCGCCGCTCTGTTGGTGGTGGTAAAAATCGATGGCTTCTGGAGCACGCTGTGCAGGTAAAAAAGTCACAACAAGAAGCATCAAAAAAAATGCGTTTCGCAAAATCATTCTTCATTCCCATGAGGTTCGCGCAGCACTTTCAATAAGTGGTTGCAGCGCTTGCGAGTCTCTTCAAAACGTCCTTGCGCCCAATCCAAAAAATCTTTTGGATCGGGGTGCACTAAATCATAATCATCAAAAATCTTACGACCCCGTTCTCCATCGCGGGCTAGGCTTTGCAAAATCGATTCAAGCCAACGCTTTTCTAAGGTGCGATGGCGACGCACTAAGGCCGCTGCAGAATCTGGGAATGGGAGGCGCTTGAAAATTTCCTTGAGCAAGTCACCTTGAAATAAACGCCTTGTATCATAGGTCTCTGTGGCATCAAATAAGTCTGGAGCTTGTTCAAGAATCGTCAATGCCATGTCGGTTGCAAAGCGTTCCAAGTAGGCTGCGTAAGACTTGGTTGCCTCTTGACGAGTGGACTCTCGCATAAAATTACTGCCGATTCCCTTGATTTCTTTTTCTGTGTACGCATCTTGAATTCGGGCAACTTGCAGTAAGTCGTAAGCATCTAAAACCTGGCGAGCTAGCTGCGGATTCAACAGCTCGTAGGCAAGGTCTTCGCTTTGTCCTTTTGCTCTTTGCGCGTATTTGAATAAGTTGCGAGCAATGGCAAACGCATTTTTCTGATAACTCCAACCGGGAATCACTTCGTTCAGATTGTGCGAAATACCTGATACATCTGCGCTGGGTTGTTGAATCAAGGCAAATGGAAATCGCAATCTCTGCGGTGCTGCAATAACTCCAGTGGCAATAATACTGAATGGTGATTCAGAAAAGTTAGAAGGGAACTTTATGCTTGAGCTTAAACCGAAGAAAATGCCCAGACCTGCATAGAGTTCTTGGTCGGGCATGCGGCCGGTATGGTTGCTGCCGACATTGGCTCCATAGCCCACATTGCCGCGCCCTTCTGGCCACAGTGTCGCGATGAGGAGTGAATGGTGGTGGAGCTGTGTTAATGGACCCACAAAGCTTGAGGTGACTTCTGCTTCTTCGATATAAGAGCAAGGCCCGATAATCGATGAATTGACGAGCGCCATACGGCCAACTTTACTTTTGCCCATCAAGAGCGAATCGCGTACTTGTGCAAAAGAGTGAACGCGAATGCCATCATGGGTTTGCACTCCCTCAAGAATCACTCCATCATAGACTTCGCTAGGATTCTCAAGAGAGCTAAATAAGAATGTGTTGCGAATTTTAGCAGCACCATCAATGCGAGCGTGTGGGCCAATCCATGAGTTTCGCACAATAGCCGTGTTACAAATTTTAGCACCTTTTCCGACAAAGCACATCTTTTGTTGCACCTCAAGAACCCAAGCTTCAAGCTGTTGCCAACAGGCGGCGAGGCCTTCTGTATCCTTGCGGTCAAGCAAAAACGCTTCTACTAAGTCGAGGCTTAGATCGGGAAAAATACGGATGGTTCGGCCACCCATTTCGTTTCCCACCGGAATCATTTTTCCAACCCCATAGCTGGTGAGTCCCGAGGTTACGAAGGAGCCAATGTTTTGCAGAATGGCACCCTGCGAAACAATCACTTCGGAGAGCAAAGAGACATCTTGGATGTGAGAATTTTCGATGATGCTGTTGTAAATCGTGGAGCGGTAAATTCCCGTGGGAACCGAGATTCCACCAGGGGTCAGCACCGTTCCATAAAATGTGGGCAAATTCACATGGCCTTGAAAAATCGAGTTGCGAATTCGATTGGGCTCAAAGGGAGGTTCAACCTGAACCAAGGACCAATCCTCGCAAGAGTTTCCATTGCGTTCAAGAGTCGCGATTTCTTCCACGGTAAGTGGGCGAATACGATAACTCGGAAATTTCCCGCTCGCCATTTGCTCGGCAAATGCGGCCAAGGGGCAGGATCGAAGTATCTTTTTTAAGCGAAGCAAACTCTGCATTCCTGAAAGATACTAGCAATTTACCGCGATGTCCAGAAAGAGACTGGCTAGTTTCGTCGAAACCCTAGTCTTTTTCCTTCGTGAGTATTTCACATACTTTTAGCGTGGCATTTTTTAAATTCAAAGCATGAAAGATCTATTTGAGCCCTTGCTACAAGAATCTGAACATGAATTGTTCTTGTATCCTTGGGAGATTTTTGAGCTGCGTATCCAAGAAGAAATGGTGCGTGCTGACCGAAGCAACTGCGGTTTTGGCTACATGGAAATTGGATATCAAGGACTCCGTAATGCGATAGTTCCGAATGTTGATGATCGCACTCTTTGGAGAGCTGTTTTGCAATTTATCGCAGAGACTTTGCGTGGTTCGGATATCAAGGGATATTTGGCAGACAATCGTGGCGTCGGACTTGTTTTTCTTGACTCAGATCTAACGGGTTTAGTTGGGTGTCGTAGTCGTTTTTGGGCGCACTTGACGAAGCTTGGCTGGCTCAAGGATGGGCTAGCAGAAAATGCTGTTTTAGAAATCATGAAGGTGACGCTTTATCCATTGGAGAAGGCCTCCTGAATATTCTTGTAATGTCTTCCGTTTATCCTCGGCATGCACAGGATGTTGAGGTGCCTTGGATGCGCGAATCTATTCGACGCTTAGTGGATCGTGGTGCGACCGTGCGAGTGCTTGCGCCATCTTGGAAAGGCTTAGCGAGCCATGAAATTGATGGCGTACGAATTCATCGTTTTCGTTATGCTCCTGCTGCTTTTGAAATACTGACTCATGATGAAGGTGCTCCTTCAAAACTAGCTAGCCGTCCATGGATGCAGTTGTTAGCGATTCCCTATATGATCGTTGGCGCATTGCTGTGCTTCTGGCTTTGTCTGCGCAAGCGTCCCGATGTGATTCATGCTCATTGGCCTTTCCCACATGGCTTGATGGCCATTCCAACGCAGAAGCTGTTGGGAATTCCTTTGGTGCTTAATTTTCATGGTGCCGAACTTCTGCTGATTCGTAAGCATGCATGGGTGGCGCACGTGCTGCGTTTTGTGATTCGCAATGCTAACGCTGTGCTTGCCAATAGTTCATTTACGGCTGCGAAGATCAAAGCTTTACACCCTTGTTCAGTAACGCTGAGTCCATATGGTACCACGCTTGCCAGCAACCCTTACGGTACCACGCTTGCTAGCAGCCCTTATGGAACGACACCTTTTGGCCATAGTGAAATCGCATATGTGCCAAAAAGTACTTTCGTGGTGCTATTTGTTGGTCGTCATATTGAGCGCAAAGGATTGCGCTATTTAATTGATGCAGCTACAGAACTTGATCCACAGAAATTTCAGATTCGCATTGTAGGTCATGGTGATTTAACCGATTCTCTGCAAACTTATGCTCGCGAAAAAGCGCCACTGCAAGTCGTATTTACCGGCAAACTCACCAAGGAACAATTGGAACACGAATACCGCTCTGCAAGCTGCTTTGTATTGCCCGCGATCGTTGATTCTAAGGGTGATACAGAAGGCTTAGGTGTTGTGCTGATTGAGGCCGCAGAGCTTGGTTTACCTTTGGTGGCTAGCGATGTTGGGGGTATTCCCGATGTCGTTGAAAATGGGGTTTCGGGTTTGTTGGTTCCAGAAAAAAATTCGAAGGCACTTGCCCAAGCATTTCAAAAACTTGCCACCGATCCAACGTTCGCACAGAGCTTGGTGCAAGGCGCGATACAAAAGATCGATCAGCAATTCACTTGGACAGGAATTGTTGCTCGACAACTCGAATTATACGAAGGGCTTCGCTCCCGGCGCTCTTAGGTAGCTTAGAATCGCGCTTGATGAGCGGTTGTGGGTTGCCATCTTCATCCGAATCGCATTCATTCGGGTGCGCAGAATTGAATTTACACGGTGTTCTTGTTCAAGAAAACGCGGAGAAAAATCTCTAATACGCGCTTTCTGTTCTCTAAGAAATCCCATTTCTGCTGCGGTGATTGGCTCAAGGGCAAGAGCGTGCTCAAGCTCATTTTGTTGCTTACTAAGCCTTTCGGTGATATACATAATACGCTGACGCTCATCGAGAGCTTCATTGATGCCTTCAATATCAAGCGTTGGAATAGAGGATCCCAATGCAAGTGCCCGCTCGTACAATCGGCTACGTTCATCGAGGATCGTTATAATTTCGGTGATCTTTGGGGACATATGAACCGACCATGCTGATATAGAAACGACTGCTTAACCGACCATGCTGATATAGGAACGACTGCTGGTGGGAGTTTGGTGCAGGCGAGGTGCCAGCTCGTGGTTTTGACGAACGTTGGCGATGGCGACCACCCAGCCTTCACGCAGGCTTTCTAGCATCTCTTGAACTTCCGCAACATTTTGAGCGTTGTTCTTGATATTAGCCTGGGTTAAATGCTGATTATAAAAATCATACAGTCGGCGAAGATTCGTAGAGATGTCACCGCCCTTTTCCATATCCAAAGAGCAGATAAGTTCTGTAATGCCGTCTTGCACTTTGAAGATTGCCTGTGTACGCGCAACGATCTGCTTTTTCTCAATGGCTTCACGAGCTGCGATACACCATTTAATGCAGTGATCGTAGACCATAAGAAGCAGTCTTCCGCGATCAGCGGTTTCGACATCGGTTTGTCTATAAGCGTCAATTTTTGCTTGCATGATATTCCTCGTCGAAGCTTTATCTTAGATCAGCTACTGCTACTCGTTGACATTGAAGAACTTTGTGACTTCAGTTTCTGCATTGCTTGCTCCATTGCTGTAAACTGAGCAGACATGGTCGCGCGGTAGGAATCGACCTGAGTTTGCAGATCAGTAATGCGCTGGTCATAGTCATCCAGCTGTTTTTGATATGACTTGTCTGTTTGAACAAATAGTCCGTTAATGGGGTCTTTTGCTTGCTTAACCCAATACGAGAGGGCGCTTGCTATGCCGCGCGAAAAAGTGAAGGTTCCACTACCGCTGCCCACTGGAGCAGAAATAGAAAGCCCTTGCGCATCACCAGATTTTCCAATCAACGTATCACCGGAGCGTAGAGCTGCTGTCATGACTGTGCCGTTCGCTGATTTTGAAATAGTACCCGCATCCGCATTCACCTGGTAGGTGCCCGCTTTGGTGCTGTCGTTGTATTTTCCCATCGTGAACTGGGAGTTGTCTTTCGAAAAGCCAGTCGCTGCAAACAGAGACTTTACGCCGTCCATATCCGCTTCAATCGCGTCGGTAAGTTTTGTGTCATCTACGACCAACAAACCTGTTTGGTAATCGGTTGTAATACCAAGGCGTGAAAGGCTCGTGTAATTCGTTTTGCCATCGAGCTCTTTTACTGGTGACGTTACTATGCTGGTGAGTTGAGACTTAAGGCGTTCTGTAGTTTGATCGTTAGCGAGCGCGCCTTTGCTGGTCACCGATTGTTGACTTGATGACTTGCTATTGCTGACGGTAACCTTGGTCTGATCCTTGATGTAGCTCATCACGTTGTTGTATGCCGTGACAAAAGCGTTAATTTTAGACTTGACACCTGATTCATCAAGAGATAGCGAAAGATTCACTGTTGCAGTGGGATCCGCTTTGATCAGCTTGATGTTTGTTCCAACAACCGTAGTGTTGTCTGTATTAGACTGTGAGCAGATCGGAGTACCATCAAGTATATACGCAGAACGTGCGCCTTCGGTGATCTCATTAATAAACGAGGACTTTGCTTTTGTTGATCCCAAATCCATGGAGCTTGTGGCGTCTTGCCCCGTATACGCCATGGTCATGGACATCGTTCCCGAACCTGTTCCTGTATTGGTCAAAACAAACTCACCAGACTTATTGATGGAGACATCTGTATTTGCGCCAAACGCAGCTTTGACTTTCGCTTGCAGATCGGCCAATGTCGATTTTGTTGCGTCGATGGTAAAGTCAGTACTGGTAATCGCGCCATCTGCACTGCTTCCTGAAATTGTAATGGTATCGCCAGTCTTTAGCTTGTTACCAGAGATAGAGGTAAAGAGCTCACTGAATTTTGTGGTTGCATCGGCAGCACCACCTGTAGCTTTTTCAAAATTGAATTTAGAGCGAACGGATTGTTCTGGACTCAGAATTTCAAGTCCGCCATTCTCTCCCAAAATATTTCCAGTAACAGGCTTCAAAGAAAAAGTATCTGAGCCTTGATCGACAGCCGTGAGTACGAGACGATTTTCTCCGTTACCGGTGGTCATGATCGAAGCTTTGACGCTAGTGCCTTCTGCAGAGTTGATCTTAGAAACAACGTCCTTCAATGAATCGGAAGCGGTAATATTGACAGCCACATTCAAGGTGGATGGATCATTCTTGACGGCAGCTTTTGAACAAGAAATTTGGAATGAGCCAGCAAGCCCTAACGCCGAAGTGATTGAACTATAACTTTGCGAGGCAACTTTTTCTGCCGTTGCCAACTTTTGTACAACTACGCTATAGTTGCCTGCAGAGGCATTCGTGTCATCTGCGGAGACTGTTGCCAATGTACTGTCATTAGTCGAAGAAGAGAATACATCAAGGGCGGTTGGATCAGAAAGCGTCGCGGCAGTGTCTGCAAATGAATAAACCTGAGAAGCAAGATTGTTGAAAGCCTCGCGTGTTGCGGTAAGATTGTCTTCTTGAGTCTGAACCCTCGTGACTTTCGTCTGTTCAACTGCGGTGAGTTGATCCAACAGCGAATTGGTATCGATGCCCGAAGCAAGACCACCGACTTGTAAAAGCGAGGTGGCGCTTGAAGAACTCGATGTTGATGTTGAGGATGATACAGAAGCCATACGAACCTTCCTTCTTGTACCTGTATCGGTAGCCCCCGCCAAACCTTGAGGATATCTTGAAGTATTTCCCCGA
>Ga0302287_10000321_pt1 | contig 25867 bp, 22 predicted proteins | sample III_Fen_E2_4_FD_200452 | JGI IMG/M metagenome (GOLD analysis project Ga0302287, IMG submission 200452) | Peat permafrost microbial communities from Stordalen Mire near Abisko, Sweden - III_Fen_E2_4 | ecosystem: Environmental > Terrestrial > Soil > Wetlands > Permafrost | place: Sweden: Abisko...
GCAACTTCATCAATTTCATCTACTCCGACATCCTCTGCCACACAAACATCATCATCAAGCCTCGCCTTCAATATTTATGATGTAAATCCCAGTCAGCCGTTAGAGATCACAGGCTCTGGAGGACTTTTCCGAATAAGCCAATATCCAGACTGGGACTTCAATGTCGTTGTGGTGCAAGTAATTCCATATGATGGAAAGCAGCTTGAGGGTTCGATGATTCTGCCACCTTTTGGCAAGGTTGCATTGCAAGGTTGGTCCCAGCAAATTTTTCTCAAAGAACAAGGTTCTATTCCCATAGTTTTTGAGCTCGCTTTACCTGAGCAACGACGTATTGGAGTTAGCTGGTGGGTCAACAATCAAGCTCCTGATTCCTTAGCCATACCCTCTTCGCAAATTGAGAATGGCGACTCTCTTTCGATTACATACAACTTCAGCTCGACGCATCTTGTGCCGGGAAATCTTAGTCTTCATTACGCAAAGTCAGATTTCAAAGACGGGCTTCCACCACAGATTGCTCGTTTGAGCCATAATCCACAAGGGGTCAGATATCCAGATCCCGCTCAAGACATGTATGGACCAACCTATAAGATCACAGCAACTCCGGCTTCGGGCCAGAGCATTGTTGTTGCACTGCCTATTCCCCAAGCCGCAATTCAGCTAGGGATTCCCGTTGATTCTATAGCGCTGCTGCATTATGATGATATTACCGGTAACTGGAACGAAGTAAAACCAGACAGTGTGGCTAACGGGTACATTTATTTTTCATCTACACGTTTCTCTCATTGGCTTACGCGTTGGAAGCGGAAGGCGAGTAACGTGGTTTCCGATGCTGGTGATGCGGCATCCGACGCCGCGCATGTAACCATTAAAGGTTTAAAAGAAGTTGGCCTGGGTTTAGCTTGCTTGGCAGATGGTGTGAAAGACGGATTAGAAAGTCTCTACGATGGGTTGGTGAATCTTATTTGTACAGGAATAGATCCAGTAACATACGTACATTGGGTTAAAGGTCTTTTTAACAACTCATCCCCCTATAATACCCCGCAGGGAGATGTAACAAGTGTGGTAACATCTCCTTACTTTAGTCAAAATGCACTCATTTTAACAACTGCCGTAAATGAGCCGCTCCAAGCTGTTGTTACCTCAGGAGTTGCTGCTAACGACCAAATTGATAATTTCATCTCGTCACGAGCCAATGCCCAAAAATTATTGGCAGACGTATTATTGGCTCGGCAAAATCCGAATTACGTTCGTAAGTACATACCAACATTAGGAACCCTTAGTGCATCAGCCACTGCTTATGCGCAATACTTGAACCTGGGTTCGATTGCGACACTTAATATATTGAGTGGGTCGCAAACAGCTCAAAGCGGAATTACTTTGGGTCAGCTATTCCAAACAAGTTCCACCATGCTGGCATCCACTCCTCGTGTCGTTGAGACCTTGCAGGAATGCTCCTGTATGCTTGGCGTTGAAGACGAGTTTTCAAAAACTTGGACAGATATTAAGGGAGTAGCAGATAATTTGAGTAAGGCCAGCGTAAGTGGGACATGCAAATCATTATTAGGCCTGCCTGCCGATCTTGTGAATTGGGTCGTTCCCGATGTTTTGACTTGCGGCATTGAAGCCGTATCGTTCTATGATTACTATACGAGCCATAACCTTGGTAATTTCTGGATACCAAACACAGACCCAGGAAGCCCGCTAAAATATGGTCGCGACGATCATATTAACCGGGCAGCAGAACTTCTTAATGTGCTGTCGATTCTTCTTTGGGTTGACGATGGTTACAAGGCTGCTTTGGGTGGGATGGCAACCGACCTACGCAACCAAATCGTATCTTACATTGGCTTTGTTCACAATGGCTACGGCAATAACAATATTGCGATTAAAGCAATGGCAGGGGTTGCGCTCTGGGACTTGGTTTCGAAAAATGACAAGACATCTTACAACACCATGAAAAGTTGGCTTGAAACCAAGAGTGGAGACAATGGCGGATACGCAGAGGGAACGGGCTACCTCCAGTATGTCGATATTGATGTCCCTTATGTTTTATCGGTAATGGTACGGGCTGGTTTAATTACCCACGATGAACTTCCGCAGAAGTATTTGAAAAGTGGGGAGTGGTTGCGGAGCATCAGTCGCACGTTGCCTTTGAGCACCACTAAAAAAGAGTTGCACCCAGTCTTGTTGGATGATGATAATGTCATGCGCCCTGATTTCTACGTGTATTCTTATCTGAACAATAATGATCCATCTTTGCTTGCAACCGCAGATCAATACGAGCCCTACCTGTTTGAGCCTATTCGCTTTTTAGGACTCCCTGCACCGAGCACGGTTCCAACCTCTCCATCACCAGCCCTGCCCGACCTATACTACGCAGACGGTGTTGGTGTTGTGCGTGAAACAACTGCTAGTGGAGATGTTTTGACACTTTCCATAATTGCAAAAAATGGAAGCATCTATGACCTAGCTGGTGGGCACGACCAACAAGACAACACTTCTGTAACACTGGATAATTCAGCAACGGGGCCTGTGGTGTTAGACCCTGGCTACGGTGGATTTCAAAATCGAGGCAACGGCCTCTTCGCCACCTTCGACACCCACAACGTTTGCATGTTGCCAAATGGCGTAGCTCCATTTGGAGGCGAGAACCCTAACGGCAAAGTTACTTACAATGACCTTGCGCTTGGACTCTCCATGGTTCCTGGCGTTTATAATATGCAACAAGGCGTCTATGGTTGGGGAATGCTTTTTATGGGAATGCTTGCCGGATTTCCTTTGTCATCAGCCTTGAACGGAAGCCTTCTCTCTTGGATGGCCGTCAACGGAAACGACCCTTTTGGTCCAAATGGTGGAACGGATGGTCACCCCGGCGGATCACCTGCCTACAAGTCTGATTTGCAGACACACACCGTAGCCCCTGTTTTCCACGGCCTTGAAGTCAAGCACACCTCCAGTGCGGGCGTAACGAACCATCGTGCCATTTTAAGCTTCGCAGATCATCTCTGGGTCATCGACAGGCCAGACCAAGCCAGGGAAATGTGGCTACAGTGGAATTATCCTATTCCCCCCCCTAACACGTCTTTTTCAGAACCATTGACTGTTTATCCAATGGCAGGGTCATCAGTATCTAATTCGAACATTGTTGGGACATATCCTGCATTGATTCAAATCCCGCAAGAAGACAACCTGAATGACCTATTCATTGACCGCGTTATCAGATCCTCCACAGTAGGCGTCACTCCAGTTTTTGCTTCCGCTTACCCAGTCAATGCAACCAGCAGCATTGGCTTTACCGAGGTTCAATGTACGAATGCCGAGTGTCTGCATCGCATGACAACTTCTGGGGATGAAGATATGCTCGTTATTCCACAATGGGGAAAACTTTTCGATGGTACGGCCTTGTTCAATAGTACCACGCCAGCTCTTTCTGGCACGATCATTCTTGCACACAAACAAGCGGGCTCACCTCAATGGAGCTTCAAAACGTTTGGAGAAGAGGCTGCCAGCTTGTCTTCGGCAAAAACACTTAGCAAAATAACCGCCACTCTACCATCAAATGCTGTAGCGCAGATAGGCCCCAGTGGGATTACAACCGTGAACAGCAATGGATCCACAACAGTACTTGTAGTAGGTACACAAATACCGCTCCCGGCACTACAACTTTTGCTGTTCCAATAGAAGGTCAAGCATGAAACGAATCTTGTTGCTTTTGATGCTCTTACTGGCTGGCTGCAATATGCTTCAAAGCCAGAGCAAAAATGCTAGCTACACAGCAACATTTGATGACGTCAATGTTAATTACGCAATATTTGCACACCCTGACACCGTATTTGTATTCATAGACGCGCGATATAAAAGCACCGGCAGCAACTTAGGGCTTTATCTGGGGTACAAAGTTCGAGAATTTAAAGGAAACTATTCCAGCGACAATTCTTTTGCTTCGTTCCAGATGCCATTAAGCGACTCTGTGACGATCACTTGGTACGATGGAAATGGGGACAGTCTTCCGGTCAAACTTCAAATCAACACTCAATTCTTTAAGGGAATCCCGTTTGATGCACATGTGTCACACATCCTCCTTCACCCCGAGGATACTCGGCATAATTACAGTGTAGGAATTGGCTACTATGATTCTTTGGCCGGTGGGTGGTGCAAGAATAGCGATGGATCTGAATTACACTATTCAGATACGCTCATTGTTGAGGATAGCATTTCGTCTCCAATTCCTACTGCTCCCTGTACAAATACAGTGGGCTTTGTTGATATGGAGGAAATAAATAGCGATACGATACCTTATGGGATTGTTCACCGGCATTATATTACTCACAACAAATCGACTTGTGGTACGACTGAGCATTCATGTATCCGCTTGTAAGCGTTACTCTATTATTGGGATCATTCAATATCCAGTCAATGGAACCAGCAACATTGGTTTTACCGAAGTTCCGTGCGCAAATGCCGAGAGCCTGCACCGAACGACAACTTCTGGGGATGAGGATATGCTCGTTATTCCACAGTGGGGAAAGCTCTTCGACGGTACAGCCTTGTTCAATAGTACCACGCCAGCTCTTTCTGGCACGATCATTCTTGCACACAAAGCGGCAGGCTCACCTCAATGGAGCTTCAAAACGTTTGGAGAAGAGGCTGCCAGCTTATCCTCGTCAAAAACACTCAGCAAAATAACCGCCACTTTGCCATCAAACGCTGTCGTTCAGATAGGATCCAGTGGGATTACAACCGTGAATGGCAGTGGATCCACAACAGTAATTGTAGCGGGTACACAAATACCGCTCCCCGCACTTCAACTGCTACTGTTCCAATAGAGGGTCAAGCATGAAGCAAATCTTGTTGATTTTGATGCTCATACTGGCTGGCTGCGATATGCTTCAAAGCCAGAGCAAAACTGCTAACTACACAGCAACATTTGATGACGTCGTTATTGCCTATCATCTATTTGCCCACGCAGACTCTACAGCGTTATTGGTCAAGGCCTATTATAAAAGTACTAACAACGATTTAGGGTTATATCTGGGATATAAGATTCGCGAATACAAAGGAGCCTATTCATCTAAGTCATCTGAAGCACATTTTTTAATGCCTTTGAGCGATACCGTTACGATAACGTGGTATGATGGGAATGGGGACAGCCTTCCGGTTACTCTTCGGGTCAACTCTAAGTTCTTTGAGGGAATTCCTTTTAACCCACGCATTTCTCACCAGGTATTTCATCCTGGAGACACAAAACTAAGCTATGTCGTAGGAACAAGTATTTACGACTCCACGACAGGAAGTTGGCAAGATAGTACTGGAAAATATTTGTTCTATACAGATACTCTTCTTGTGGGGGATAGTATTATTACTCCCGTTTCTGGAACAACTCACGCAGGTGCTGGTTACATCAACATGAGTGAGGTTGGATTCGATACGATACCAATGGGGATAGTCCAACGATACTACCTTACAACCGAGAAAGCTTCTTGCTGGACTGCTGATTCCAATTGTGTCCGCTTGTAATTATTTTGCAATGATGAAAATCGTTCAATACCCACAATGCAACCAGCAGCATTGGCTTTACCGAAGTTCCGTGCGCAAATGCCGAGAGCCTGCACCGAACGACAACTTCTGGGGATGAGGATATGCTCGTTATTCCACAGTGGGGAAAGCTCTTCGACGGTACAGCCTTGTTCAATAGTACCACGCCAGCTCTTTCTGGCACGATCATTCTTGCACACAAAGCGGCAGGCTCACCTCCCATTGAGTTATCTGCCCCGGATGCACCTGATGTTCCTTGGCAATCTCATTAATTGTCTTTTCGCCTCGCACCGCTTCAAGGGCTACCTTGGCTTTGAACTCGGGGGTGAGGGTTCTTCTCTTGTCTGCCATTTGTCTTTCTCCTTGGTGATTGGGGAGAGGTTGGAATGGCTTAAAATCTAACTAGACTATCTGTCCGAATTTCGGGGTCCGCACCACCCTTTCACCTTTACCCTAGCTGTTTCCTCCTCGCATCGCTTCCTTCCTCGCAATTCTGTATATTTGATCCATTCACGGAGGCTTCATGCTGTTTCGCCTAGTTTCTCTCTTGCTTGTATGCGCAGGTTTGTCCTTCGCTACCGATGACATGCGCATTGCACATGTGGACTCCAAGCTGATTTTCGATGGCTACAAAGGCACGCGCAAGGCACAAGAAGAATACGATCGCCAAGTGGCACAATGGGAACAGCAGGCGAACTTGCTGCAAAAGGAACTCGCAGCCCTCAAAGAAAAGATGGAAAAGCAATCCTTGATGCTTTCCGAAGAGCGTCGTAAAGAACTTGAAGCCCAATACAACGGCAAAGACACTGAGCTCAAGGACTTCATAGGCAAAATTTATGGTCGCCAAGGCCAGCTAATTTCCGAAAACGAAAAGATCTCTGGGCCCATCATTCAAATGATTCGCAAGGCGATCCAAGAGGTTGCGCTACAAGAGGGCTATGACATGGTGCTTGACCGCGCCACCGGTTCCGTGCTCTTCTGGAAAAAGGAAAGCGACCTTACGCAGAAGGTACTCGACTACTTGAATTCTAAGTAAGGAGTAGGGTCCATGGCTCTTGAGCTCCCTTATCATCGCACCCCGCGAGGGCTTTCAATTCAGGCTCTCGATGCTCAGCCTCTCGACGCAGCGAAACTTGCCCGCAAATTCGAAGGCTTGCTCGAAGGGAATGCTGCGACGGAAGTTTATGGCGTCGCCCCCTTACGCACTGCAAACGCAAGCGAGTTGACGTTTCATTTAGGCAAGGATTGGGCTGGCGTTGCTAGCGCAAGTAAGGCTGGAATCATTCTAGTTCCTTTTGGTACCGAAGGAATTCCCATCGATGTTGGCGCAGTGTTGCAAGTCGAAGATCCCTATGCCGTTTTGTGCTCCATCTTGCAAGAATTTCACGAGCCTCTTATTGATTATCACGAAACAAAAATCGCATGGGATGCAAGCATTCACCCTACCGCAGTGGTGGAGGGCACGGTGTGGCCAGGTGCGCTCATTGGCCCGCATTGCGTTGTACCCCTAGGTTCTGAAGTCGGTTGGAACACTGTGCTCGAAGCAAACGTGACCTTGTATGCAGGTGCGCGTATTGGCCGAGATTGCGTTGTGCAAGCTGGTGCTGTCATTGGTGCGCGGGGCTTTGGTTTTCGTAAAGCAAATAACCTTTGGATCGATGTACCCCACTATGGTGGCGTTGAAATTGGTGACCGCGTGCGTATTGGTGCAAACAGCGTTGTAGCCGCAGGCTTCTTAGAACCGACTCGCATCGGCGACGATGTGAAGCTCGATTCTTTTGTGCAGATTGCTCACCATTGCCAGGTAGGTGCCCGCGTCATGATGGCTTCGGGGGCTGGCCTTGCTGGTGGTGTGATTGTTGAAGATGGTGTTGAGTTTGGTGGAGCCGCGCAAGTAGCCCAACACGTGCACATTGGCGAGTATGCGAAAATTGGTGCAAAGGCAGGCGTTACACACAACGTTCCGGCGCATGCTATTTATGCCGGGTTCCCTGCGGAACCAATTGCAATATGGCGTCGCGGCGTTATTGCGCTTCGCAAGTTGGCAAAGAAATCTGGACCAGACAATGAGTGATTCACAAAATGATTCACACTCGGTTACCGTGCATGGCCTAGGCCTACACTGCGGTCATGAGGTTCGCGTTGAATTATCCCATGGCTCAGCAGATCTAGCGCAAGGCACGCATCGTTGGTTTCTTGCCCAAGATCGCGAGCCTTTTTTTGTGAATGGCATTGTTCATTCTCATCGTCTAGTTGCTGAACGTACAACCTTGATCTGTAAAGGTTTACAGACACTACGCACACCCGAGCATTTAGCTTGCGCTCTGCTTTTATGGCCACATAGCAACATCGACATTCGCATTCTCAATGGTGAACTTCCCATTTGTGATGGAAGTGGTCTAGCATGGCTTGCTGCCTTACATCAGCTATTTGGTGACCCACAACATCCACAATTTAAAGACTGCAAATTGCGTACAACATACACCTTTGGCCACGGCTTTTTAGAGGTGTTTCCCAATCCAAATCAAGGTCTTGATATCGATGCATCGATGCAACGAGCTGGCCTTGAGCAACGTATTCATGTGCAAATCACCACAGCAGAAAACTTGGCGCAAATTCTTTCTGCTCGCACGTTTATTTTTGAACACGAGCTTGAAACTGCTCAACGCGATGGGCTCTTGGCTGGAGCACAGCAAGGCTGCGGACTCCTTCTGCGTGTAGGTGGCGAAGGCATCGAAGTCCTTGAAGGAGCACCTATGAGAACCGAAGAGGAACCGATTCGCCATAAGGTTTTAGATCTCGTGGGCGACCTTGCTTTGCTTGGGCGTGATTTACCTAAATTGTCCATCCGCATTCACAACGGTGGGCACGCGGTTCACCATCACTTAATAGAGAGGCTATCAAGCCTATGTCACTAGAGGATACAAAGCCTATGTCACTGATCGAAGAACTTCCCAAGCCAGAAAAAGTGGGTGCTGTACTGGATTACGCAGCAATCCTCCAACTGCTCCCACATCGCTATCCATTCCTTTTGGTCGACAAGGTTATTTCTCTCGAAACGACACCGGTAAATACTATTGTGTGCCAAAAAAATGTGACCTTCAATGAACCATTCTTTAATGGCCATTTCCCTGGCGAGCCAGTGATGCCAGGCGTTTTACAAATCGAAGCCATGGCTCAATCTGGCTGTCTTATGATGATGCTTTTGCATCCCGAAAATAAAGGCAAGCGCCCTGCGTTCATGGGCGTTGATTCCTGCCGCTTCCGCAAGCCTGTGCGCCCAGGTGATGTGTTGACTATGACAGCAGTCGAAGAAAAATATCGCCGTGGAGTCGGTTCACTTCAAGTTACCGCTAAGGTTGGCGACGAAATCGTTTCTGAAGCCACGCTCATGGCGATGATGGTGTAAGCATCTTTTCAATAGTTCAATGCGATGCCTACTCCTGCCTTGGTTGCGGGGTGGGCATCTTTTGCACTGATGATCGCATCGACGTTTCCAATAATGTCAAGCTGCGCTGAAGATGTACGGAACATTACAAGTCCAAAGGATCCACCCAAAGCAAATCCGTAATAAGAGCGAGAGCTGTCGGCTGCAAAACCAATTCCTAGGCCAGCCCCCACGTAAGGCGAAATGCGGCCCGAAGAAAAATAATAGCGGCCTCCCAACAACATGGTTAAGTGCGCTGCCCAGTCGATTAAATGAACCGCATCATCAGTGCGAAATTCAAGGGCTGCGTTTGGACTCACTTCCCACAGATATCCAGAGTGAATTTGATAGGATATGGATTGCGGATCCATGCCAAAAAGAAACGCGGGAGCTATTCCAAAGCTCTTGTAATTATGTGTTTCTTTGCGCCGCTGCTCTTCGGTAACTTCTTCTTGCGTAATGTTTCCAACGGTTTCAGATGTCTGCGCAGGCTTATTTTGCAAGGCCGAGTTGATGGTGCGGGTCAAAACGACATCGAGCTCTTCTGCTTTTTCTGCTTTCAGTTGAGCGGATCCAATTACCTTGCCCGCACGCGCATGTTCTGCAACCACTAAATATGCGTTGCCAAGCCTCAGAAGACTCACATGAAGGGTTTGTTCCGCGGAGGAATCTACCGGATTATTTCCACTCTCGGAAATGGAGTGCCGTGTAAGCGCATAAGCAGAAGACTTGAGAGCATCGTCAATGCCCGAACCTTCCATGGGCAATATCTGAATATTTGCAGCATTTACAGCTACGGCAAGGTACGGAATAAGAAGGAAGTGGAGAATTTTCATACTGGAAAATTACAAAGTCCGGCGGAAATTGTGCTTTTAGATTCAGAATTGTGTGATGAGTTCAACATCAGTACCATTCCGTTGTCGATTCACGCTTTACCTCTTATCCATTGATCGGGTTACGTTTGGGCATTCGGGGCATTTTTCTAGATTTGGCTACCTATGCGTGATATTGTGAACAAAGAAACCAAAGATCTTGTGAACAAAGCGACCAACGATCTTGCAAACGAAGCGACTCTCGCCCGCGACTATATGAAGCGGGTTGGGGAACTGGCGGAGTTAAAACTCCAAGAACATCTTCCCCTCGATTCTAAGGTGCCTCGCCGTCTGCATGAGGCTATGCGCTATTCCATGTTTGCTGGTGGCAAGCGTTTGCGCCCTGCATTGACCTATTCCACCTTCGAAGCCTTTCAGGGTAAGGGCGAGTCGATTTGGCTTGCTTCTAGTGCCCTCGAAATGTTGCATACTTTCTCGCTGATTCACGACGATCTTCCTTGCATGGACGACGACGATTTTCGGCGCGGAATGCCCACAGCCCATAAGAAATATGGCGAAGCGACCGCTGTACTTTCGGGCGATGCTTTGTGTATTCATGCCTTTGAGCTGCTGGCGAAAACCGGTTCGAGCTCTGTCGTTGCGGAGGTTGCACACTCGTTAGGTACTTCTGGAATGATTGGCGGTCAAATGATCGACATCGAATCTGAAGGCCAACCAGTTACGCTAGATACCGTTGACTATATCCATTATCACAAGACTGCAGCTTTGATCGAAGCATCTCTTGTAGTGGGCGCAATCCTCGCTGGCGCAAATGACGAAGACATTAAGCCCATTCGCGAATACGGCCATGCCATTGGGCTTGCGTTTCAAGTCGTAGATGATATTTTGGACATTGAGCAAACCACCGAACAGCTTGGCAAAGATGCCGGCTCCGATCTCGAAAAAGGCAAGGCAACTTACCCCTCGGTGATTGGCCTTGAAGCCTCTAAGAGAAAGGCTGTGGAGCTATACGAGACATCGATCCGAGCGCTTGATCGCTCCAGGGCAGACACGAAAGTGCTCCGCTCCATTGCGGCATTTATCGTGACCCGGGTGAATTAATGCTTCTACAAAACGTTCGCTCTCCACAAGATCTCAAGGGCCTGAGCCCTGTTGAACTCTATGATCTTGGGCGCCAATTGCGTCAGAAAATTATTGACCAAGTATCCAAAACTGGCGGGCATCTTGCTCCAGGCCTTGGTGTGGTTGAGCTCACGCTTGCTTTGCATTATGTCTACAACTCGCCTCAAGACAAAATCGTTTGGGATGTGGGTCACCAGGCTTACGCGCATAAGCTTCTAACCGGTCGCTACGACAGTTTTTCTACCCTTCGCCAATACAAGGGCATGAGTGGATTTCCCAAGCGCGGCGAAAGTGAACACGATGCTTTTGGTGTTGGTCATGCCTCGACTTCCATTTCGGCAGCATTAGGTTTTGCTGTTGCTCGTGATTTATTGCGTCAAGATCATGCTGTTGTTGCTGTGATTGGCGATGGCTCTATGACTGGTGGCATGGTGTTTGAAGCGCTCAATAATTCTGCGGCGACCAAGAGCATCACGATTATTTTGAACGACAACAAAATGTCGATTGCTCCTAACGTGGGCAATTTCTCGCGCTATTTAAATCGCCTTATTTCTGACCCGACATACAACCGCATGCGCGAAGACTGGCACGGACTCATGCGCAAGCTTCCTGGAAATTTGGGACGTCGCGTCGAAGATATTATGGGGCGAGCAGAAACAGTTGCCAAATCTGTGTTGAAGCCTGGGCGTCTCTTTGAAGATTTAGGCGCGCGATATTTTGGGCCCATCGATGGCCATAATATTCCTGAGTTGATCGAGTTCCTTACCCGTGTACGCAAAATGCCCGGTGTGAATTTGGTACACGTGCTGACTGAAAAAGGTCGCGGCCTAAAGATCGCCGAACAAGACCCTTATCGTTGGCACGGAGCCGTTCCTTTTGATATTGAGTCTGGCAATCCAAGTCGCCCGCCTAAACCTCAGCCAACGCTTACCACGGTATTCGGCAAGGCTATGCTTGAATTGGCTCGCAAGGATTCGAGGATTGTTGGCATCACTGGTGCAATGCCAAGTGGATGTGGACTCAGCATCATGGAAAAAGAGTTGCCTCAACGCGTCTTTGACGTTGGCATCGCAGAAGGTCATGCGGTCACGTTTGCTGCAGGCCTTGCATGTAATGGCATCGTTCCTGTTGTCGCAATTTATTCCACATTCTTACAACGCGCCTACGATCAAATGATTCACGATGTTTCGCTACAACATCTCAAAGTCATTTTTGTGCTCGACCGCGCAGGCCTTGTGGGAGCTGATGGTCCAACCCATCACGGCACTTTCGACATTAGCTACTTGCGTACAATTCCTGGGCTTACCATTCTTGCGCCCTCCGATGAAAACGAGTTGCGCGGCATGCTCAACTACGCGATCTATAAGTGCGAAGGCCCTGTGGCGATTCGCTTTCCACGCGGTTCCGCTTATGCTATCGAGTGGACTTCTGGGTTTATGGACATTCCAAGTCATCAATTCAACGTGGTCGAAGAAGGCCAAGACGTTTTGTTGCTGGGTGTCGGATTTATGCTTGCGCAGTTGAAAATTGCAGCTGCGATCTTGCGCGAAAAAGGCTACAAGCCCACAGTCGTCGATGCCCGCTTTATTAAGCCGCTTGATGTAGATGCCTACAAGAATCTTTTGCAAAAGCACCATACTGTCATAACCCTAGAAGAAAACGTGTTGCCCGGTGGTTTTGGTTCTGCCATCAGTGAGTTGATCACCGATACAGGAATTCAAACGCGCCTTGTCCGCATGGGACTTCCAGACGGTTTTGTGGAGCACGGAGAAATCCCCGAGCTCTTTGCAGCGCTTGAAATCGATGGCACATCGGTAGCGCGCAAAATTTTGCAACAATTGGAAGAACGGAGTTCGAGATGAGTGAATCACAAGACGCAAAGCGCAAAGTCCAAGTCAAGTTGGATCGCAAGTTTGGATCCAGCGATGAGCATCTCGCAGACCAAGTTGTTCGCACACGTGCCGAAGAAGAAGAGGCTGCGTTAAAGCCAAAGCGCAAGGTGCCCTATGGTGGTTGGGGTGATTCGCGCCCTGCAGACATGCCTGCGGCAGAAGTTCCCAAGCCAGCAAATAGATCTCATGCACCCGAACGCGGTGGCCCATGGGGCTCTCGTGATGTAGCTCCTGCAGGCCGTGGTGCATCTCGCGGTTTTCCTGATCGCCGTGATCGCACCGATCATCGCCCAGGTGTCAAAACACAGTTCAATAGCATCTTGGGTTCGCAGAAAGAAGCTCTCGCAAACCCAGAGACTGCAGCTGCAATGCAAGCGGAACTTGATCCACCTTGGATGAAAAAAATCCTTGCGCTCACCACCGATAAAGGTCGCGAAAAGGAAAGCAAATTCATTGCAGACGGTATGCGCTGCGTGACCGAAATGGTCGAATATCACGCCGATATTGTCGATGGAATTTATGCGGTGGAAGGCTACGAAAATAAGCCATTGCTCGATCAAATCGCAAGCAAAGATTTGCGTCTGCATACCGTGACTCCAGAACAGATGGAACGCATTTCTACCACAGTCACCGCACAAGGAATCGTGGCTGTTTGCCGTAGCGCTTCCACCAAGCCCGATTACGATCTTGGCCACCCAGTCACGCTCGTGGATGGCATTCAAGATCCAGGTAACTTAGGTGCATTATTCCGCACTTCGCTCGGCTTTGGCATGGGCATGTTGCTCGGCAAAGGCACCGTGAATCCGTTTAATCCAAAAGTGGTGCGCGGATCTTCGGGAACATTCTTGCGCGTTCCATTTGAGCAAGATGTCGATATGCTCGAACGCATCCAATTCTTACGCCACAAGGGCTACACCATTATTGCCACCGACTTGCACGCCAAACAAAGCCTCGAGGAACTAGCTCCCCGTAAGCTTCGTAAGGTTGCGATTCTTGTTGGTAATGAAGGCGCGGGTGCCGATGGCCGCAATATTCAACATGCTGACGAAGTTGTTCGCATTCCCATGGAAAAGACCTTGGAATCACTCAACGTAAGCGTAGCCCACGGAATCCTGTGTTTCCAAATTGCACAGATCAGGGCTGCGAACAAGTAATACAAGTGGAAAGTCGCAACGTCTAGTCCGGCAATTACCAAACAAAAAATCATGCCCTTTTGCGGGGCATGATTTTTTTTGAAAAAGGTGCGGATTACATACCTAGAGCCGACTTGATGCCTGGAAGGAATTCACCTGAGGTTGACAATACCGCAAAGTTACCGGTGATTCCCCAATGCTGCCACGGGATCTCAAGCTCTGTGCAGATATCCGTGATGGTTTTATAGAAATTCAGCAGAGATGCGTTGTCTGCAACGACGTTATAAACGCCGAACTCATTGAGGATCAGAGGAACATTATTCGAAACCGCCCAGGCCTTTGCCTTTTGGAACTGGATCATCTGGGCTTCCTTATTTCCTGTCTTGTAATAATTGGTGATTTGGCTCTTTACATAAGCGAGGGTGCTTGAGGTAACGCCAAGGTCTGCAGAACTCGTGAACCATTTGGTTGGATCATAGGGGAAGGGAATCCCATGGAGTGCGCTCACATCTGTCCAACCTGCTCCTTGATGCGTAAAGACGAAAGGCTCATAATAATGGATCGCATAGATCACCTTTCCATCTGTGAATGGTGTGCGATTCACAATGCTTGAAATTCCATACCAGCTGACATCTCCAAAGATGATGGCATGGGTCGAGTCCACAGTACGAATAGAATCAATCATGCCTTGTGCGACGCTTCCCCAAACGCTGGCACTGATGGTATTGTCTGGTTCGTTGTACAGCTCAAAGAAAATATCGTCGCGGGTGCTGGTTGAAAAATGCTGGGCAACTCCCTTCCAGAGGCGCGTCATCATCGAGACATACATGGGATTTTTGGAGGTGGTTGCATTGAATCCTTTGTCGTATTCATGATAGTCAATGGTCAGGGACATCCCGTTTCGCTTGGTCCATACATCAAAGGAATCAAGGACAATGAACAGAGAATCCTTGATCGCAAAGGGAGCCGTGCCTGCAAGGTATCCAGCCTTGTTCACCAGGTATTGGTCCAAGTCCACTGGGAACCGAAGAGCCTTGAATCCTTTGAGTGACCAGTTATGGACATCAGATTCCGTGTACCGGAATGAGCTGAACGGAGAGGACGCTTCTTCAAGCCAGTTGGTGATGTTAATGCCGTGGTCAAGCTTTTGAGCCAATGTTTGCATGGGATTGCTGATCGCGATGCTCGCAAGCGGTGTCACCGTTGGAATCACGGCTGCAGGAGGTGTGCCTAGGTCTTCGACTAGGATCGCCTTGATATCTGTGGAATCCCCAAGATAAAGATTGTCGATCTGTAAAGAATCTGCAGAGCCCGATATTCCTTTTACCTGCCAAGACACATTCGTAATATGCTCCTTATTTAGCACGACATGTTTTCCCCACCCCTCTTGCTTAAAATCAGTGAATGGGAAAGACACCTTTTTCCACACCCTAGATGCGGGCACTGCAATTACATGCACATCATAATCAAGAACATCGGAAGCATCGACGCGCACGGAGTGAGCTGCGCCTTTGTAGTAGTACGATACTCCACCGAAACGCCCCATACTACTGGTGACCGAGGTCGCGCTACGGTCAAGAACTAATCCGAACCCAATATAGGGCGAATAGCTCAAGGAGCCTTTATTGAACGCGAATGCGAGGCTCAGCGATTTCTTAGAAAAATAGCCAGGCTGCATATAGGTGAGTTTTCCTACGCTATCCAAATTCGTAATGTGGGAGCCGCCACCATCCACGGTATCGGTCCAGGAATACCAGCCATTGCCAACCAGCGCAACACCATCTCCACGCTCAAAATCGTCCAAAAGAACACCCTTGCCCACATTGACAAAAGAGGACTCGGGAGCTGACGATGAAGATGCCACTAGCGATGATGACATTTCTAGTGAAGACGATGCCGCCGGTTGCATCGACGACGAGCTAGTGACGAGATTATCTGTCACTTTATTTTTTCCACATGCTAGGAGCAGCATGGAAGCCAGTGCGATTTTAAGAGTTGTTTTCCACATAGGGCTTTCCTGGTAGTTTATGGGTTTGATGTTCTCACGGTGTTTCCCGTGATTGCATAAAATTACCCAGCCGTGGATTTAATTATTTCGCAATTCCCTTGGATTCATTGCCTAGTTGTGTCCCAGATGCAATCCCGCGAACATTGCTGCATAAGTGCAAAAGAAAACCGGAGAAGGTCGTCTTTCGCGCCTCAACTCACGCGGAAGTTTCTAGAAGCTGGAAAATATTCGCCGTTTTGCATAAAATGTTGTGATTCATGCAATCTTGCAAAATTGCAGAGACCTAGGTGGCGAATAAGTAAGAGAAGTGGAGAACTGTAACGTCTAGTCCAATATGAATTCAGAATACAAGTGGAGAATTGCGAAACCCAGTCCCTAGAGAAATGAAGTGTTGCAATTCTCCACTATCGAACTCTAGAACTCTCCACTATTTCTTCGGGAACTCGTCTCTCACATCCCCGGCAGTTTCAATCCTTTTGTGAGGCTTCCCATTTGTTCTTGGGCTGCCTCTTCTTTTTTCTTGAGGGCTGCGTTGACTGCGGCTTGTACTAAGTCTTCCAAGGCTTCCACATCGTCTTTGTCTACGGCATCGGGTGAGATTCGGATCGAGGTTAATAAGCCATGTCCATTTAACACAACCTTCACAGCACCGCCACCAGCTTCGGCTTCGTAGCTCTTGGTTTCAAGCTCTTGCTGAGCTTTCGCCATCTTGCCTTGCATCTTCTGCATTTCCTTGAGCATCTTTTGCATGTCCATAAATCGTCCTTTCGATGGGGTTACTGTTCCTCGTCACTGTATTCATTCGTTTCATTCGTTTCAACCTTGGCTACAATTGCCAAGGAGCGAGAACTAACAAGATTTGCTTCAAAAGTTTCTGCAAGGAATGCGAGAATGGGTTCGCGTTCCTTATCGCGTTCAAAAGATGAGCGCACCTGCGCGCGTTTCACAGGGATATCGCCAGGCGCTGGGGCTTGCAGCTCTAAGCGCAAATCGATGCGAGTCTGCAACACCGTTTCTAAATATTCAAGAATCATCTTGATATAGGCGGGCGATTGCGAAATCTGTGTATAGTTGAAAGCACTGTCGCCACGGAAGATAATTTTCAATGGAAAGGGCGAGGTAGAATAGTCGCCTCGTTGCACCGAGGTGCCTTCCAAATAAGCGCCCGCGAGAGGTTCCACGTTGCAGAAATCTTTTTGCACTCGCTTCCACTGATTCACCACTTCAAACTTCGTAGTGCTAGGTGCGCGTTGCTCAGAAGGCTCATCGCCGAATGAAATAACAACTTCATCGTCGTGTGAGGATTGCGTTATGGGCGCAAAAGCTTGCACAGAAATTGGGGCAGCTTGCGCAGAGGCCGCTGGTGCAAAAGGCTTTATGGACGTGGGATCTTGTGACGATAGAGAGGCAAATGCTTGGGGACGCTGAGGTGCAATTCCTGAATCAGCAGATTGTGCTGCGACTTGCTGGCTCAGTATTTTTTTTTTGTCCGCCTCGGGTGACCCTTGGCTTTCAAATCCCTGCAAGATTTTTTTAAGGTCGGCGACTCGGTCGAGCCACGCCATGCGGGCAAAGGCCGTTTCAACCAATAAGCGCGGGCTTGTTGCGCCTTTTAGTTGCGATTGCGTATCGCTCAAAATCTTTGCTAAGCGAAGTACGTCTCCATTGCTTGCATCGGGAGCCACGCTTTGCAGTTGCTTGTAGTACGCGTCTGTAATCTCCAATGATTCCGCAGTAAGGCCGCTCACACGCGCATACAGCAGGTTGCGCAAAAAGCGAGCAAGGCCATCGAGGAATACCGAGAGCTCAATGCCCATGGCACAAGCTTTGTCGATGGTTTCGAAACAGGCTTTTTGATCGTGTGCAAAAATCGCTGTCACCAAATCGAAAAACAACGAATCGGGAGGAATGCCGAGCACCTTGTGCGTTGCTTCTGCAGAAAGGCTTTCACCACTAAAGGCGAACACTTGATCGAAGTAGGTAAGCGCATCGCGCATGGAACCATCGGCCTTGTCTGCTATGAGTACCAAGGCATCAGGGTCATCAACAATCTTTTCTTGGGTGCAAATAAAATGCAGACGTTCAGCGATTAGGCGGCTAGAGATGCGTTTAAAATCAAAGCGTTGCACGCGTGACAGAATCGTCTGCGGAACCTTGTTGACTTCGGTGGTGGCGAAAATGAAAATCACATGCGCGGGTGGTTCTTCGAGCGTCTTCAACAATGCATTGAAGGCGGACTTTGAAAGCATGTGCACTTCATCGACCACGAACACTTTGTACTTGCCAATCATGGGCGTGTAGCGAGTCTGTTCCAAAATCTCGCGCATATCGTCCACACCGGTGTGGCTTGCTGCATCGATCTCAATCACATCCATTGGGTTGCCAGTTGCAATATCCTTACAAGAAGGGCATTCACCACAAGGATCGAGCTGGTTTGCGCCTGTGCAATTGAGCGTGCGGGCAAGAATACGCGCAGAGGTTGTTTTGCCAACGCCACGCGTTCCAGTAAACAGAAACGCATGGTGCAAACGTCCACCTTCAATCGCATTCTGGAACGTCCGAGCTATGTGCTCTTGACCCACCAAGTCCGCAAATTTCATGGGACGCCATTTCCGCGCCATCGCTATATATGCCATGCATCTAAAGATAGAAAAGAAGGCTTGAGTCAGTTGAGCGTTGTGGAGCGTCATATTAGAACTATTGACATGCAACAAGTTCCCCATTTTCACACCGCTTTCCCACCCTTTCGTCCCTTCCCATGGCGTACTTGGGCAAAACTTGGGCGTGAGGCTTCTATATTTAAGCCATGCTCCTTTTTCCTGCAGCTGGCTCAAAACTCTGTAGATACGAGGCCCCGTTTGGTCGCCGCATAGCTTTTCTATGTAAGGCCAAACGGAACGAGGTAGATGCAGCGTTTCCAGCCAGTCTCGTAGGGATTCGAATTGGTCAATTATTGAACCAAAATGTTTACATCAAATCTGCATCCACAGGGTGCACGCAAGAAAAGAGACGAGCCTATGTGCGACAATCAATTTCATCAATTGACCAATTCGAACTGCGGGATTTAGGATGATATTACAGCCCCAACGACGGCAAACGATTCCGGTCCGCGTCGGTGACCGGGTGATTGGTGGCGATGCCCCGATCCTTGTGCAATCCATGACCACCACTAACCCTCGCGACATAGATGCGACGGTGGAACAAACCTTGCAACTTGCGAACGTAGGTTGTGAGCTGGTGCGCATTACTGCGCCTACGGTGAAAGACGCCGAAGCCTTGCAGGAAGTGGTGCGGCAGGTTCGCGCGAAGGGCTGCAAAGTTCCTTTGTCTGCAGACATTCATTTCCAACCCCGCGCTGCTTTTGAAGCGCTCAAATGGGTAGAAAAAGTTCGCATCAATCCGGGCAATTTTTGCGATACCGGAATCATGACTTTAAAAGAGCTTACCGAAGCGCAATTTAGCGAAGGCCGCCAACGCGTGTTCGACCAGTTCGGACCCTTTGTGCGCGAAGCCAAGCAGCGCGATGTTGCTTTGCGAATCGGCGTGAATCATGGATCCCTTTCTGGGCGTATGCTGTATCGCTATGGTGATACGGTGGAAGGCATGGTGGAATCTGCGCTCGAATTTTTGGCTGTATGCGAAGCAGAATCTTTTGACCAGATTGTCTTTTCGCTCAAGGCCTCGCACCCACGCGTTGCCATGGAGGCGTACCGCTTACTCGCGCAACGTCTCGATACCGAGGGTCACAAGCCTTACCCATTTCATGTGGGTGTTACCGAAGCTGGCGATGGTGAAGATGGTCGCCTAAAATCTGCGGTGGGCATTGGTGGATTATTGCTCGATGGCATTGGCGATACCATTCGCGTGTCTTTAACCGAGCACCCTGTAGAAGAAGTTCCGGTGGCGCGCGACTTACTCGCGTCTTGCGCAACAGAGCTTACCGCTTCTGCTAAAGTTATCCCAACAACCTTCGCGCATCCTTTTGGCGTGGATCCAATCCATTATTCGCGGCGTGAAAGTTGTGAGTTGCGTTTAGGAAAAATCATCGCTGGCGGCGAGCATCCCGTGCGCGTAGGCATACTCGCAGATAGCTTGCACATATCCACCAATCCTGATCGTCCGCTGGAAGTATTGCCAGGCCGCGATTTTGAAAGCTTGACTATTCCGCAAATTTTAGCCGCACCAGAGGGTTCCTTGCAGGGGCCTGTTTTAGAGGTGCGCATATCCTCAATGCTTGAGCTTGCTTGCATTGCAGACATTATCAAGAATTTATCCGATCCTCTTTTGTGGTCTTGGACTGGTGCAGGAGTGGTGCCTGGAACTCGTGCGTTAGTCGCCACTCTACGCGCGCTTGGTCGCGATGATTTGGTGGTATTGCGCCTAACTGGTAAGGATCGCTTATTGCTCGGAGCCTCGCTGGGAAATTTACTGTGCGACGGTTTGGGCGATATCATTTTACTGGATGATATGAACTTGGCATACGACCTATTGCAGGCTTGTGGCCTTAGGCGCACTAAGACTGAATTCATTTCATGCCCAGGCTGTGGGCGCACATTATTTGAACTGCAAGGCGTGCTTGCAGGCATTAAAGAGCGTCTAGGGCATTTGCGCGGGGTCTCCATTGCGGTCATGGGGTGCATTGTGAACGGACCGGGTGAAATGGCCGACGCTGATTTTGGCTACGTGGGCGGGGCTCCAGGGCATATCAGTCTCTACGAAGGAAAAACCCAAGTGAGGAAGAATATTCCCGAAGCGGAAGCCCTAGATGTGTTGGTAGAGCTCATTAAGAGTCGCGGCCGTTGGATCGACCCGCCTAAGAAATCCTAGATTGTCACTTATTAAAACTGAACCCATCGTCAACGAAAGGAAAATACACCATGGCATTTGCAATTAAAACGATGAATAAAATCTCACCTAAAGGCCTTAAGCTTTTTGGTGGAAAGTATGCTGTCACCGATAGCGAAGCAACTCCCGATGGAATCTTGGTTCGCTCTGCGCAAGTAGACACAGACTTGTTCTCTTCTGCTTTGGCTGTAGCGCGTGCAGGCGCTGGTGTGAATAACATTACTATCGATAAGGCTAGCGCGAAAGGCGTCTGCGTATTTAACACTCCGGGCGCAAATGCGAATGCAGTGGCCGAGCTTGTTTCCATTGGTCTCGGAATTGTTCTTCGCAAAATCGATAAGGCTTTGGTCTGGGTTCGCACTCTCGAAAGCGTGACCGACGTAAAAGAAATGGATGAGAAAGTGGAGAAAGGCAAGTCGCAATTCTCCGGTGCAGAATATGAAGGCAAAACCATGGGCGTGATCGGCCTTGGCAAGATCGGTGTTTTGGTTGCTAATGGAGCCATCGGACGCGGAATGAAGGTTGTTGCCTACGAGCCATTCCCAAGCCCAATGAACATGCTCAAACTCGATTCGACTGTGCATGTCTCTACGAACCTCGCTGAAGTGATCGCTGCTTCTGATTTCCTCACAGTGCATGTGCCATTAACCGATAAAACTCGCAGCCTTTTGAACAAGTCTTCTCTTGAGGCTTTCAAGGGCTCTGTGATTCTGAACTTCTCTCGTGGTGCAATTGTTGAAGACGCTGCTGTGATCGAACGCTTGAATGCAGGCACACTCACGGCGTATGTGACCGATTTTCCGAACCCAACTCTCATCAAGGTTCCTGGCGTTATTAGCCTTCCACACTTGGGTGCAAGTACCGAAGAAGCCGAAGAAAACTGCGCCACCATGGCTGTCGATCAGCTCAAGGATTACCTCGAATACGGTGTGGTTCGTAATTCCGTAAACTTCCCTGCAATCGATGGTCGCCCAGCCCCAAGTGCTAAGGCTCGCATTGTGGTGATCAACCAAGATGTGCCCAATATGATCGCTGAAATATCCAAGGTGATTGGTGGTGCGGGTCTCAATATCGTATCGTTCAAAAATGAATCCAATGGCAAGATCGGCTATAACCTGATTGACATTGAAGCGGCGGTTCCCGCGGTGGTGGTTGAGCAAATCACCAAGCTCAATAAAGTCATTCGCGTTCGCAACATCGTTTTGGGATAATCTTCTATAAATGAATCTGAGGCTGGAACCGTGTGGTTTTGGCCTCTTTTTTTAAGGAGTTTAAATGTCAACAATTAGCTTGCAAGACGCGCAAAATCAAGTCGATCAATGGATTAAAACTTATGGAGTTCGCTATTTTGATGAAATGACAAATCTTGCTGTGCTGATGGAAGAAGTTGGTGAACTCGCTCGCTTATTTGCGCGCACCTATGGCGAACAGAGTTTCAAAAAAAGTGAGATCAAAAAACAAATTCCCGACGAAATGGCAGACGTGCTCTTTGTGTTGTTATGTCTCGCAAATCAGACCGGCGTGGATCTTACGGCCGCATTTGCCCAAAACATGGAAAAGAAGACAATACGAGACGCAACTCGGCATCTTGAAAATCCGAAATTACAGGAAGGCTAATTCGGCAAGCGCAAGCAAGGGGCCTCAAGTGGCGCAATAAACAAATCGGCCCATGAAATGAGTATAGCTAAGCAACCTTCCGTACAAATTCATGACACAAGGGCTCGCAGACTTTTGTATTTTTCAGGAAAACTATACAGTTCACATTGGAGAATGTCATGAAACGCTTTTCCGTCTTCGCAATGCTTCTGCTCCTTCTCGGAGTTTCCGTTTATGCCAGCGACAAAGATGAGGATGATCTCAAGGTTCCTGCTCGGGGCAAAAAAGCTCGCCTGCAAGTAATTACTGATCCTCCCAATTCCGATGTGTACCTCGGTGGTAAGTTCCTCGGCAAGTCTCCCATCAACGAGATGGAAGTGGCATCTGGTCGTCAGACCTTGGTAATTGTGGATCAAGGCTATGAGCTCGTCAACATTCGTTTTAACGTGTGGCCTGATTCTTTGAATGTATACAACGCAAGAACCGTGATTCCTAAGGGAAGTATTGAAGTCACTACGATACCAGGCAAGTGCAATGTGCTTGTTGATGGTGATGCTGCAGACTTCACAGATAACTCTGCGCTGACCATTAAGAATCTCGATGCCGGCGATCATTTGATTACCGCGAAGTGCGGGAAAAAGTCTAAGGAAATGCTGGTCAAGATCAAGGGCGAAGAGACCATTAAGGTCACAATCGACGCCACCAAGAAGTAATCGTTTTTTCTGAACCTAAGCTCCTGCCTCGGTGGGGGCTTTTTTATTTGAGGTTTCTGTACTTCTCCGTGTTTATCAATAGTTTTGCTTAGATCAAAAAAAAGACCAGTCCAAATAAATGGGCTGATCTTTTTTCGAGGCGACACCCGGACTCGAACCGGGGAATAGGGCTTTTGCAGAGCCATCCCTTACCAACTTGGGTATGTCGCCAAAGCGGAGCAAAACTTAATTAAATTCGTTCCAACGTCAAAGCGAAGGTGTGAAATGAAGAAGCTAGCTCTCCTTGGAATTTTATTGTTCGGTGCCTTTCAAATTGCTGCCGGTGCAGAGTTGTTGCCTGTGGGAAGCGAGGCGCGGAAATTCCTAAACCTGAATTTGCAAAATCAGCACGTAGGCTTGCGCGACTATGTTGGGCCAAGTGCTACGCAAAAAGTAAAGTCAGTAATCCTAAGTTTCTGGTCGATCTCTTGTATTCCTTGCCGCAACGAAATGCCTTTGGTGCAGGCATGGGCTGAAAAGCATAAAGGCGAGGTGGAACTCTTTTTCATCAACGTCGACAAGAAAGATGACATGGATAAAGTTCACGCTTTTGTGGACGAAAATAAAATCGGTGGAACGGTGTTACTCGATTTTTACCAAACGACTGCAAAGGCCTATAACGTATGCGATGGGAACAATTGCTCCGTGCCTACTTTGTATGTAATCGATTCTCAAGGCTTTATTCGTTTTGTCTCTGCTGGTTATGAAGAATCCAAAAATTTAGGTAGCTCTCTCGATAAATTTGCACTGAGTGCAGCACCCATAGCGACACCGGCCGCAAATTTGACAACGCCTGCTGCGAAACTCTCCCTTTTGCATAACGTGCTCGTGAGCTTAAATCACGAAGAGCTTGCTAAAAAATATGGCATTTCTAAAGATCAATTGGTGCAGTTGTTGAAAGATGCCGAGGCTGCTACCAAAAAACAATGGGGACTGTAATCCTTGTTGGGGCGAGATACAGGAACGGCTGAGCGCGCTTTAGTGAAAGCGTTGTTGGCTGACGATAAACAAGAGCACCACGAACGGCTGCTTGTCCATAACAAAGTGATCAAGCATAATTTCCGTTATAATGCAATGCGGCTTGAACAATGCTCGCTTGAAGGCTGCGGGGCGAATTATGAAATCACGTTAGTGCCACGCCAAATTCTATATCCTAAATACTGCGAAAAACATCGTAGCGAATATCAGCGGGTGCTGCACTTGCGCCGCAAAGCCTAAGCGTGTTAGAGTCCTTTACATTTTTCCTGTTGTCTTTGTGGATGAGAAGTCTGCGTGTTTCATTTGAGCACGAGGTTCCCTGCAACGCTGTGCTCTGTCTTTGGCATCAAGACTTACCCGCGTGCATGGCTGCATTTCGCAAGCGAGGCATCGCTGTCATGATCAGCACATCTCGAGATGGTTCTATTGCTGCACGGCTTGCGACACGGCTTGGCTACTTAGTTTTTCGTGGTTCGACCAGTCGGCGAGCCTTAGCGCTCAGACGCTTGCACAGCGCATTGCAAAAGGGGCTGAGCGTGGGCATGGCCATTGATGGTCCGAAAGGCCCCGCTTTGATTGCGAAGCCGGGTGCCGCTTGGCTTTCAGAGAGCGCTAATAAGCCCTTAGTGATGCTGCAAGTAAATGCTTGGCCAAATATTCGAATTGCGAGTTGGGATCGCACAAAATTGCCACTGCCTTTTGCTCGTGTGAAGGTCGGTTGGAGCTTGTCTTGACTATCTTTGCTACATGAATCTCTTTGCAAAATTTGTTGCGTTTGATCTAGAAACAACGGGTCTCGAAGCTGCCAAAAACGAGATCATCGAAGTCGGTGCAGTGAAGTTCACTGTAGAGCTCAAACAGGGAATGCTCGTGCCTAAGAAGGTTGGTGAATTTCAATCTTTCGTGAAGCCAAATATGCTGATTCCCTCCGATGCGACACGCATCAATGGCATTACCAATGCCATGGTGGAGAACGCTCCGCCGGTGAACGATGTGTTGCGCAAATTTACCGCGTTCTGCGGGCAAGACACGTTTTGGGTTGCGCATAATGCAGACTTTGATGCTGGCTTTTTGCGCATTGCGTTTAAAAATAATCCGCAGTTTTTACCCACGAGCCCCATTTTTGATAGCTTGAAAATTGCTCGCTCTTTACTTTCTGTGCAGACCTATAAGCTTGGCGAACTTGCAAAGATCTTTAAGTCTCAAGGCCAGATAACCCTTTCGCTGCAAAGCGCAGAGCTCCATCGCGCACTGTATGACTGTGAAGTCCTTGCAGAAGTTTTTGTGGCGTTATTACGCAAGCGTCTCAAAGAAAAAGACTTTCAGATGGGTGCGTTTCTGCCCGCAGCGCTTAAGCTACAGCCCGATCCTATTTACTTGAATAAGAAGTAGCGCATCCTGATTTTTGGGCTAGATTCTGCGGATTAAAATTCCATGTTCGGCCGCAGGATAATACTCCAACTATGAGCTGGTAAGCGGCTTGCCAGCGAGCCTTTATAGCCATTTTGCAATTGGAGTTGCAATCCCCCAGAAAGACTCCATGCATAGTCGCCTTTTTTCGAGGGCCACTTTTTGCCTGCAACCATCAGGAATTGGGTGAAATAATCCCAGAGTTTCCAGTCCCTCGGCACACGAATATCGCTGCGAAATTCAATGTCGCTGTTGCGCAGAATCAGGTTTTTAAGATCCCAAGTGAGGGGTTCTTTGAGGTCTACGCGGTCGCGTTTCACGGAGAAGTAAAGAACG